>Ga0179593_1550766_pt1 | contig 22303 bp, 34 predicted proteins | sample CZODoug2_1_08_16_FD_185931 | JGI IMG/M metagenome (GOLD analysis project Ga0179593, IMG submission 185931) | Vadose zone soil fungal communities from Angelo Coast Range Reserve, California, USA - CZODoug2_1_08_16fungal (PacBio error correction) | ecosystem: Environmental > Terrestrial > Soil >...
CGCCGCCAGACCTATAGAGCGAAAGGAACGAGGTGTTTATCAGAAAGCACTCAAAGCCCCAAGATGACAGAGCCTTGGAGGAAGGGCAGCCGCGAGGGTTAATTCAGGCAGGCATGAAACGAAGTGTCAGTTCGACGGGAAAGGAATAGGTTTGAAATCGGAAAGGCGGATAAGAAAGGAAAGAGACAAAAACCGCTGACAGTGCGCACAAAAATTCCACATGAAGAGTAATACGGTCAAGCCAGTCGCCGCGAGAAGAATACCAAATCTGGGGGGGGGGGGGGTCACATAGCAAAAGTGGCCTTCGCCGTAGGAAAAAAAAAGGGGGGGTCTAAAAAAAGGGAAAAAACCAATAAGATTTCAACCGTGCAAAAACGCAAAACCCGCAAAAACAACTTCATGAAAAGGGCAGTCACATCCGGGCAGAGAAAGAGAGCTTTAAAGAAGGGCAGCGCTTGAAAAAGGAGAGATCAAAGAAGGAGGATCAGAAACTCCTCCGCTTTCGGCGTCGCGCGCTCGCTGTGGAAAAGGAAAAAAAGCTCGCGAAGGGGGAGAACGCGAGAGCCTCGCCAGAAGGGGGGGAAACTGCTCACCAGAACCCCGAAACCGAAGATCAGAAGGGAGCGAACAGTTACCGCAACATCGCTTCCTTCGACCACTCCTAAGCTTAAAAGGCTAAAAAACAATAACACCGCCCGGTTTCATAGAAAGGGGGGACCTCCATCGCGGAAGACTCCAGCAGGCGCAAAAGCGAGTCCACTTGACTAGGCGGCGCGAATTGGCTGAGCATAACCAGAAATCCTGCAGATTCTAACGAGAGATCAGACGAAAGACCTAAAAAATTAAGCAGGGGGCAACAAGCCACAAAAAGAAAGGGGAGGACCTTAGGGCAAAGAGGGAAAAAGTAAAAAAGAACTTCGCGCAAACGAGTAGTTCGAAAGAATGGACGCCCGAGAAAGTGAAAAATGGCAGGTCAAAAAAAAAAAGAAAAATTTCTTACTTAAGTGGGGGGCGGGGGGGAAGAAAAAAGGGGAAAGACTGCCACCGCCTCACTGATCTAACGCCCCAACTGCAAAGTTAGCCTCGCGTTTCTGTCCCCAAGAGGAGGGTCGGCTCCCTGACCCTAAGGGGAGGAGTTCTGCAAGAAACACTCTCTCACGCCTTCAGCGATTGGTACAAACTAGAAAAAAATCAATGGGGGAAGGAGGTCGTTCTGGGACAGGGGCGAGGGCGTGCAAAAAGCTAAACAGATGGTTCACAGCACTACCGACCAGGATGCCAGCCCATCCAGAGAAAAGGAAACCGGAGAGGGGAAACAAAAGGGGAGAAAAGACTTGGGCAACTGCAAAAGCGCGACGATCAAAAAAAAAGAGGGAAGATAGAGAGGGCCTGGGGGGTTTTGTCGAGTTGTCCTCAAAGGCACGAGACTGTTGGGAGTTCGGGAGGAGGAAGGGGGTGGGCGCGGAAGGGAGGGAGAAAAGGTGGCGGGGACAACACGAGGGGAAAAGCGGAAAAAGCCGCCGCGCATGTGACCGGAAAAATATAAAATTAGAACTGCAGGGGTTGGGGTAAACAGAGCTGAAATTCGAGTGCTATTGGCCAATGGGGGGAGGGGGGGAAATGCGGGGGCAGGAGCAGCGATCTGCGGTTCACATCTTTGTGGCAAAAAAAACAAATCAAAAAGAGAATTGGGGTTAGGGGGGAACGTGGGGGTAACTGAAAGGGGGGTGGAGTTCAACGAGCAAAAAAGACAAATAAGGGGAAAGGGGGGGGAAAACCTTTCTAAGGGGCTTGTTCCATCGCGGAAAAAACTACTCTGTTAAAAAAAAGTGGCCCCGGGGGGCAATGGGGAGATGGTGTGCTATAGGTTGAAGAGGGGAATGTTTGCGAGTCTAGTAGTTGTACGAGAGGGGGGTGAGGAGAGAAGAGGAAGATGAACTGGGGCGTTCTGGAACAGCCCCAATTCAAAAAAGAAAAAGTTTCAGCAAGAACGGCTACAGGGGTTTGAATGAGAAAATGTCGGGGAATGCGGTCAAGCTTGGAGGGCAAAGAGAGGGAGGGCCAAAAGCACGAGCGGACGCTGTTGGGCTTAGGGGGGTGAAAAGCATACAGGACGATCCGATGAAAGCCAGTATCCATGCTTGGGAAGTGTTTATGTGGACAGCGGGGGTTTGAGAAGGGGTCAGGTAAGGGAAAAGGCGCGACCAAAACGGAATGGGCGCCTCCCGCCGGGCCGCGGCGCGCCCGAACGCAATCACGGCTAGCTAAGTCGTGGAGAGGGAAATGGGAAGGGTCTTAAAAGAGCTTGTGCTGCTTTCTGCCGCAAAGGGAACACATTGGAAAACTGGGGAAAGTTGGGCACGTGAAATCTAGTGTGGGTAAAAGAAACTCTCGGAGCAATGCCTAGTGTGAAAAATCCAAAGAAAAATGCGGGGGAGGGCGACACTCAGGAAAAAAGAAAGAATTCCGTGGGACGCACTGTCAAAGGATTGGGGAAGAGGAGTCTTTGGGGAAGGAAATTGCACACAATTAATACTTCTGAACGGAAGTGTTTTGAAAGGGAAAAAGGACCTTGAAGGGGGGAACTCGCCGGCGAGACAGAGGAGGGAAGACAGAGGAATAGCGTGGCGGTGCGCAGAAAAAAAAAAAAGAATTCTTGTCTGTCGCTCTTGATAGTTCTGCTATTCATCTCTCAAGAGAGGGAAGGGGGGAAAACCTATAGCGAACGCAAGAACGAGGTGCAGAAACGACAAACAAAAAAAAAAAAAGCTGGAGACCTCATCCGCAGAGGGTGGGAAAGACAAAAACGAGAATGGGGGGTCGTTTATTGATGTCAAAAAAGGAGAAAAAAACTACCTGCCGAAGCCATCCTCTGGCATGCGCAAAAATAAAATGCAGCTACGCAAAAAGGGAAAAAAGGTCAAACTCCGACAGGAAAAAAACTGGGGAGTCGAGTCATTGAAAGTCAGCTAGTTTCTTTCTAAAAAAAAAAAGAGGGAGATTGAGAAAAAAAAGGAAAAACTCTTCCAATGTGTCTTCCTCGCGGCCAGAAGACACAAGCAAGCATAAGGTTTGAAAAAGGTCCAGAGAAAAGCTGAATGAGCAGACGCGCAAGCACCTACCTAGGCGGGAAAGGCAGCGCCTCGCGGGCAGTGCGCCCATCCGTGTCTAGCTTGGGGACGACGCGCAGTTCCGCTCCAGCCTAAACAAGAAAGGACTCACAAAAAAAGAAACAAAAGAAATCTAGGAGAAGGGTAGAAATCTCTTCCTGCGCATCCGAAACGGAGAAAGTTGGCGAAGGGGGAAGGGGAAAGGAACAACCGCATTACGCCATCGCGCCTCAAACGAAAAAAGGCCTAGGCAAGGATGAAGGAAGAGTCGCGTGGCTCAGAAAAGCTCCTGCGAGGGGTCAGAAAAAGCGAGAAAGAACGGACTACTAGACGCCGCGCCCACCTTCAAAAAAACTGGCTTCAACAAGAAAACAAATACAAATGAAAAACTCGGAAAAAAGGTCTCTGAAAAAAAAAAGGAAAGTTCGCGCCCAGAGCTCAAGGGGTCAAAAGGTCATTAAACCAGCCGAGTTGACAAGGGGAGAGAGACACAAGACGAGAGGCACACCTCCTAACTGACTAACTCAAAGAAAGTCAAGGGGAGGGAAGACTTAGGAAGAAAAAAAATCTTTGAAAATAACAAGGACCTCTGGAGAAAGGGGAAATCCCTGCAGGGAAAAAAGTCCGCACCATGTCGGCCCTCAAAGGTCAGCGGAAGAAAGGGAAAAGACGGCGTCACTAGCAATTTTCGTAGTCGCCACGGTAAAAGAAAGGGGCGGCTCCAACTTACCAGATTTGAAGAAACCAAAAAAGACGCGGGATCCACAAGAAGAGAAACGGAAAGACTGCATCAACCGTCTCCTTCTCGGGTCGCAACGAGAAAAAGAACCGAGAATATAGCTCACTCAAAAAGGAAGGGAAAAAGATTTCGCGGGGGTGAAGGGGGGGGGAGTATTTGCACAGAAAAGGTTGAGGGGAAATTTTACTAGGGCGTGGACTGGAAAGTTTGGAGGAGGAGGGAGAGTGTGGGGGGAGGTACAACATCGATCCGCAGGAGAAGGGACCTGGGCGAAAAGAACGAAAATGAGAAAAAAAAATGCCGAAAGTGCGGGGGAGGGTCTAGAGGGTCGAGGAAAGGGAGAGATCAGGGGAAAAGAGCGAGGGGCCATGAGAAAAAGGAGGGGGGGATCGTCACGAAAGAAAACAGACGGAAGGTGCGGATGGGAGCGTAGATGCAGTGGGGGAGCGTGTTGACAGGAGAGGTCGGCACAAAGAAAAGAACGATCAAATGGGGAATGAGGGGAACCTTGGCCAGGAAAGAGGGGTTCGGAGTCGCGTTTCAAGTGGAGATTTGGTAAGGTGGGTCTTGTGGACGTGGAGGATGGCTAATAGGGGGGGGAAGTTATGTCTAGCGTGGTGGAGGCTCGTGAGAGAGATAGTGAGAAAGACCAGATTCGCGCCGCGGACTAAATTTGACTCAAAAATCGTGCGAAAACTAGGAGTGTGAGAGAAAGGGGGACTAAGGAGGGCTTAAGAAAGTGTGGGGGGCCTTCAGGGACGAGCGTACGCGGGTTATGGGGGATCGCTTTTGACATACCGGAGGGGGAGACTTCTGAGCCGACGCTTCGGGGAGGTGCTGTTCTAAAGAGGTTGGTTTCGGCTGGCGAGGGACCGCGAAAAAGGAGGGAGGAGGAGGGGTAAATGTTGCGCATCCCTTGTTTTATGAGGACTGCTTCTCGAGAGAGAGTGAGGCTGTCGACAATTCCCTTCAGAAAGGGGTAGTCCTCGCGATGGAAGCGTTGTGTGCAACGATGGGAGAAAAAGACACAGGGAATAATTTCATAAATATGGGGGTTGGGGAAGGGGGGAAAAGAAATCCGATGGGAAATGCACTAAATGAAGTTTCAATTCTATGGGGAAGAAAACAAAGGGAAGGAGAGAAGAGGGACGCGGCGTTGGGTGGCAGATCTACGTGCTCTAGCAGGGAAGGCTTTTTCAAAGAAAATCGGAGGGATCGGGCGGTTCGGCCAGTTAATATTCACACATTAAAAGAGGGAAATTCCGTCAGGAGAAAACTGCCGGGGAAAGCGCTTCGGTATACTGCGGCCCGATTCAGAGTTGGAAGGTGGGGGTGGCGATGCACCCTCGGGGGATAGCTCCTTAGAAGGGCGGCGGAAGTGATCATAAGAGCAACAAAACCCAACGGAAGTGAGGGAAAATGAAGCCAAGCAGACAATATAACGGGTGGGAAGAAGCAACAGTGAATGGGGAAAGAGATTGATTGTCTCAGCCGCGAGGTTTGCTTTCACGAAGGCAGAAGGGAAGGCAGGCGATATTAATTGGGATCGAACGGACAATCGGCGCCGAGCGAAAAAACCCACCACCCAAAAAAAAAAAAAACCCCCCCAACAAAAAACCCCCAAAAAACAAAAAAAAAAAAAAAAAAAAAACACTCTGAGGGACGCACAAAGTCAGGAAGCGAGCACGTATCTAGCAGGGGGGACGATAGCTGACGCCTTCAGTCAGCGGGGGGGGGGGGGTCAGAGAAAGAAAGGGAACTTCTTCCTAGTTGGCAAGGGGGGACTATAAACGAAATCATCAAAGGGGAAAAAGAAAACCAAAAAGTCAATTCACCTGCGTGAAAAAGACGAAAAAAAAAAGGGAAAAAGCCGAACTTTGTCCGGCAGCTACTTCAACAAGCTCTGACAGGGAGCTCAGAGAAAGCCTCATCGCGTTGTCGGAACGCCGGAGCATGAGGGAAACATGGAGGGGCTGAAGAGATCCTACGCGTGGAAAGGAGACTTTAAACCAAAGAGAAAAAAAACCAACGAACCGCAGCAGAAGGCATCGATCGAACAGGTAAGGAAAGGCCTGAAACAGAAACCGAGACTCATCGGGCGCAATACCTTCTTTCCCGCAGGGAGCCCGGGAAGGGCGACGCAAAAAAAAACTACAGATAAGAGCTTCTCCAAGAGTGTGACCATCGTCTATCGCTATTGATAACCACGCTTCGTCTCCCCGCGAGCAAAAAAGGGCGCCAAAAAAATAAAAGCAAATGAAATCGAAAAATTAGAAAATAGGGGAAGTGAACTCGACCTGCGCGTCACATCTGGGGGCGCGAAAATGGCAGAGAAGGTGAAAAATGGGGGGAGGCCCCGAGAAGGATGTTCGATGGGAAGGGTGCTCGATCACCGAAAGCTCAAGGCCAACTAACAGAGAACGAGAAACCCAGATCCTCCAAAGGGCGGCCTCATGGGGTCTTTCCAAAAAGATGTAAACCAGCCTCAGGAGAGAGAGACCTTCCCCTCAAAAGCATTTCTCAGAAAAAGGAGACCTCTTAAAAAAAAGGGGGGACCAACGCAGCCGCACTTTCCGGATCAAGTTTGGAAGGGAGGGGGGAACGGGGGGGCGAAAAGGGCTGCAACGAGGAGGGAGGGGTTGGGGCCAGAACCAATCCGCCTCCAAACGACCGAACACACGTAAAAAAAGGAAAAAAAACAAGACCTAACAACTTAGAAAGAAGTTTGCAACTCGGGAAAAAAATCAACCGCGAGAAAAGGATCAGGAGGGGGAGGGGGAAAGGAGATCGTCGTCGTTAAGGGGGCGTAGGTGGTGAAAAAAACTTGGAATTGATGGGAATGGGGCAGGGGGTAATGGGAGGAGGACGGTGTGGAAAAAAAGGTATTCCGCAGCTTCGGGGAAGGGGGGGGGGAGGAAAAAAGAAAATTGCTAGTGCCGGGGAAAGTTGCGGCTGTCCTTATTTGGGAAAAAAAATGTAAGGATGTTCCAGAGCATGTGGGACAGGGGGGGGCGTATCCGAAGGGAACGGTCCAAGATGGGCCAGATCTCCCTAAAAAGCAATTTCAGTAGGTGGGAGAGGAAAGGTTCGTCGTGCCGATTTGCGGGAGGGAAAAAGACGTCATAGACTAAGGAAACTTTAATGCCATTTGGGGGAAAAAAAAACTTGCCAGCAAAAAGGAAGAAAAAGGGGGGGGGAAGCGGCGTTTCATGGAATTGGTGAAGGAGGGTTGCAATTGGGCGCGTCTATAAGGAGGGGGGGGGGCCTGCCTTTAAAGTCAGGGGGGGGGGGATGAAACAGCCATTCGCGGGAAAGAGAAGACGCAATAGGAAAGCGTCATAGGCTAGGGGGGGGGGTTGGCGGGGGAGGAATAGGTCCGCTTGCCGGGGGTGTCACCGTGAATTAGGACGATGAGGGAGGAGATGGGAGAAATCTATGTGTTGTCGCAAAAGAAGAAGGGGGGGGGGGCGCTCGCTTCTGGTGGACGCTTGGGGGAGGTTGCTCAAATTCTGGCGCGGGAAAGAGGAGGGCTTACCAAGCGCGCAGCTGGAGAGAAGTGGCGCTCAAAAGACGCGCGGCGCAACGCGGAGTAGGGGAGAACATGAAGATCAATTTCGGGGGCAGAATGAAAAGCGAGGAAATTAAAAGTCTGAGGGAGGGGGGCTTTCAAGGCTCTGAAAGTGGGGGGAAAGAAGTGCAGGAATGCTGGTTACAGTTTGGGGGGAAGGGGGGAAAAGAGATTGGGGAAGAGAAACATTGGGGTGACTAAACACTAGTTGACGGGGGGTCTTCATCGAAAGCTTCGGAGGAAGAGGAGGCAAGAATTCTTTTGTCGCACTGAAAATTATTTTTTTAAGAAAGAAAAACGGCCGGGAGGTGAGAAGCAAAAGGAGGAGGGGAAACCACAATTAGAGTCTAAAAAAAGGGGGGGAAGTCCTAGGGGGGGGAAGGCCTGAACAAACTCGCTGCGAAACCTCATCCAGAAAAAAAAACGATTCACGTTTGGAGAGGAGGAAACACGTCCAGGGGGCCTGTCTATATATAGTCGCGGCGACAAAAAACAACAGGAGAAAAGGGGTCTGAACCGCAACCTATAAAAGACAGCGGAAAAGGTTGCGGGAACACTCAAATAATGAATAACGAACGCTTGGGGGGGCTCAGACGCGAGTGGGATTTAAAAAGGGAGAAGGGAATTAATTGTGTGCGGAAGGGGTAAACGGGGATTGGGGGGGGCAAAAAAACAAGAACATCCAGTGAAAGAAAATAATTCACATGCGCACTCTACAGGATCTGGGCATAACGAAAAAAGACGGGCAGGGGCAAAAAGGAACAAAGTCTTGTTTCGAACAGCAATAAATAGGGGGGAAACCTAAGCTAGAGGAGAACCTGTAAAAGAGATTTCAGTAAAGGTGGGGGAAAAAACAGCTCGCAGCCAAAAGGCTTCAGGGGGACTGAGGAAAAGAAGCCGGGCCATCAAAAGCAAAAAGGACGAAGTCGGTCAGGAAAAAAAGAAGGGTGCTGGGGAAAAGGAGGAGAAGCCTGCCAGAGAAGATTTTCGAAGAGGGAACAAAAGGAGGAAGGCATTCCTGTTAAAGGCTGGCGTCGCAAAAGAACTTGGGGGCGTAACGAAAACACAGCGCACCAGCCACCCCAAGCAGCGATGAGGCGAAAGAGTCAAAGGTGTCCAGAAAAGAGCGGAAAAAAAGGTGCGCGCTACAATCCTCAGAGGAATCATCGGGGATAAAAAAGAGGAACCAAGGAAGCAAAAGCAGCCGGATTCGCGAAGCTCAGACTAAAGAAACCAAGAGCTTGAGTCCACTTCTTCGGAGGCTGGAGGGAATGGGGGGCAAAGAACAGCCCCATTCGTGGGGATAGCGCGCGAAAACAGAAGATGTCCGTTAAAATAAGAACGGAAAGGAAAGGAAAGGGTCCACTGCACGCAAAGGGAAAATTGCTAAACAGACACCGTGCAGTAACGGATCTGTTCAGTGGAGGTCGGGGGCCGCACCAGCCAGGAAAAAAGGGGAATTCAATCACGACCAGTTTTGGGGGGGAAAAGTATTTTACGGGCGGCAAGGTAGAAACCGAGAGCGTAGCACGGCGACTATGGGGTGTACTAACGCGCCGAAAGCCCCTAAATGGGAAAAGGGTCCTGCATGTTCGTGGCTCTCCGCACAAGGGGCTTTGGACCCCGTTGAAGAAAAATCTCTACAAGAGACCAACTGGCCTGCGCCTGCATTAGAAGCACCAGGAAGGGAAACGCGTCGACCGCAAGCGCTCTTAGGGGTTACACTACTCGCAGCGTCCTTTCACGGCAAGAGAAAGGTTGCATGGGGGGGGGGAAAGGAAACACGGCTGGGGCTGGCGCAAAGTACAGCGGGGGGAAACCACCAATATAAAAGGCCGGGGCCCAATAAAGATCCTCAATGCAACACACGGAAGAAAAGAAACTTCTCCGGCGAAGTGGGGCACCTCCGGCAAAAAACTCTCACACCGCGAAAATCTCCCGGAGGGAGGGGATAAGATCAAGTCGAAAAGGGGTGGTCGAGTGCCCCAGAAGCACGGAGACGGGGTAAGGGGGGAATGGAGTGACGGATGTGTGGGAGTTGCTGGATGGAAGATCGAGGATCATATCATCCAGGAGCCCGCGTTTCCTGTTCGCCGTACTCCGACGCATGTGACGCAAGAAGCGAATGAATGAAACTGGTTAAGAAAACGAGTTGGTACGAAAAGAGAAGGGGGAGGGAGAGGGGTCGATGGGAGGGCGGCGAAATGCAGCGTGGTCCAGTTCAAAAGAGCTTTTCAAGCTGCGAGCAACAGACACAAAGGGAACGCAGGAGGAATTGGGGGGAGTTAGCGTGTTTCAATCCACTGAGGAGGGTTATCGGCGGCAGAAAAGAAATAAAGAGGGACGCGTGGTCCATTTTGGAAACCCTGCGGATAGGGGTGGCATTTTCTGGTCTACTACGTAAGGGGATGGGAAAAAAGGGGGGAAGGGGTGATAATGAAGGGGGAGACTAACGGGGAAGGTGGTAGAGTCGGGATGTAAAAGGGGGGCTCGCGCCAATGTCAGGAGGAAAACTTGTGGTCTGATAAAGAAAACTCGGAGGGGGAGAAAAATAAGTGGACGGCAAAAACTAGGGCTATAAAAAAGGTTGGGTCACGCGGAGGGGAGGAGCGTAAGTCGAAAGGAAAGCGTAAAGGGGGGAGAAAAGAGAAAGCGGGATGTGCGGCTAGAAGTGCGGCTGTTGCGGGGAAGAGAGGGAAGACTATTGGCGGCAGGAATCGCTTAGGAATGAAAGGGGGGTTCAAAAAGCACCGCGCGGAGGTTGAGGCCCAAGCGAGGCTGGGAACCAGGATGGGACGCAGTCCTGCTCTAGCGAAAGCTAATCCCGCCAACAGCTTGAGAGACGCCGGTATTCCAGTTTAAGCTGTGAAAAAAAAAGGAGCGCTGTCCGGAAAGGTGTGAAGGAGCTGGCCGCGATGGGAGAACACATTGAATAGGGGCAGTAATTATGGGGGGGGGGAAATTGTTGGGAGAAACAGCTATTGAGGGGGGGGAAAAAAAACAAGTAGCATAAGAAAAAATATTGTACTAAAGAAAGAAGATTAACTGAAGGGGGAGGGAGGGTTTAGAGCTACGTTCGCGAAAGCAGGGGGGCCTTGGTCGGTTTCAAATGCTAGCATTATACTCCGTCATGTGGGAAGGAGAGCAGCTACAAAAAGGGGAGGGGGCCTGGAAGAAAGGCATGAAAAATCTGAGGCATGCACAAGGGCTGCCTCCGATGGGTGTGCGTGGGAGGGAGTCCTGAATCTGGAGGAAGATCGGACTCTCATCAACATACAAATTTAAGTTATTAAAATATATAGGTGATAGCTAACAAAAAAAAGTTCTACAGCTGAACTGAGGGTTGGGCAGCGGGGCACACAACGAAAAAAGGGGTAGGGTCCGCCTGGCAAGAGGGGGATCTCATCATGCAGAAAAAAGAAGGAAGGAAAGTTCGACTTTATTGAATGTGGTGGGTCAAGACTCAGTGAATACTAAAAGCGTGTGCCAACATCCTCTGGAACAGTTCGGTGCAACTAAAAGAAAGGAAAAGGGAGCGGCTCGAGCCGCCGGATCCCGGATAAGAATATCAGTTCCAAAAAAGAGTGAGTTGGGTGAGCATGATCTCAAAAGGGGTTTCTTACCCCCTACGAATCAATCTCGATAAGGGGGGCTCAAAAAAGAAAAAGCCTTCCTTGTCAATCGAGGACGAGGCGTAGCATAATAGCACAAGCCGGAAGGTGCCAAGACAGGAGAGGGCGATACAAAAAAGGGGGAACCTAAATCGCTCGACGCAAAACTGGAAAGATCCTTTTGTCAAGACACCCGCATCAGGGGATGGGAGCATGGGGTTCTTCGCATCGGCTACAGACGCATTGTACAAGGAACGCCGGGAGGAAGACCCTAAATGCTCAGAAAACAAACGCAAGTCAAAAAGATCAGACGCGCGGTATGAACGCTCAAAATCTCCTGGAAGGGGAAGAACAATCCCTCAGAGGAGGTCGTTCCGGAAGGTTGCAGAAGAAGGGGGTCATAGTCTTACCGGGGGAAGACCAGCGCAGAAGGAAAAAAAGACCAGGCTTAAGTTGCGCGCAATGCCTTGAGTCCAGCTTACCTTCCCAGAGGAGTAGAGCGCCCGGACTTCAAGTGGTCTCACATCGAAATACAAAAGAATCCGCAAGGGTACAAGGGCCCTCAATCATCATCAAAGGGCAACAGCCACTTAAAAAAAATCGGGCAAATGGGGAAAAAGGGTACATGTGAAAAAGGATTGGAGGGTAAGCCCTCGCGCACGGTTTCAAAAACTATTCCTACGGAAGGGGAGGGTGCCGGTCGAGAATGGAGGGAGCGGTAGAACTCTGCGGTACGCAGGCTAGAAGAAACAAAAAAAAAAAATTCACAACTTGCGGCCATCTGTGTCTGCCTCAGAAAGAAATCAAAACCGCAAAAACGGGGACTCCGGTGCAAAAAAAGACCTTCTATTTCAGCGCAGAAATAAAGGAAAAAAATCCTGAAAAAAAATGCAGCGATGTGAACTATCTCGAAGGGAACTTTCGGCATCAGCAATTGGAATTTGCTTGTCCCGCAACGGGTCAACATGCTCGGGGGGGAGGGGAATCGGCTGGCCCAGTTGTTGAAACCAAAACGGAAACGACCGTCCGTCAACATGCTCAAAACTCACGGCCTACAATCAAAAAAAAAGCCGCCTGATTCGCGGAGCCGGGGCGGAGTAGGGCAAGGGCACCGGAGAAATAGAAGAAAAAACAACAAACGGAGGAGGAGGAGAGAGATCGGGTCAGGGGGGAGTGGTTTGGGGGGAAGAGTTATGGCAGGAAAGCAGAGTTAATACATTGGTGATGAGGTACTATGTCTTGTGCGGAGGTGGGCTGGAGCAAAGGGTAGGCAAGGAGGGAGGAAACTCGCCGAAGGGAGAACGAGAAGGGGGGGACGGGGATGCGAGGGGAAAAGAGGAAGTCGCTTGGGGGCGAGAAAGGGGCTCAGGGAAATATGGGGAAAGGGCGTGCAGAGCGGTGAACGGGGAAGTGAGAAGAAGTCCAGAAAATGGAGGAAAATTAAGCGTAGATGCAGTGAAAGGGGCAGGGGGCGCCGAGGAAAGCGAAAAAACGCGGCGTCAAATAATCGAAATCGGCGCTGGGTCAATTTGAAACTCTGGCGTGGGGAGCTATACTGGAGGGCTGGGGGGGTTACGGTGGTTGATTGTTGGGGTAGCGAGGGGGGTGTGAAAAAAAACAGAAATTGAGGGTCTGGTAGTTGACGGGGTTCGACGGGGTGCTCGTCGACGTGTCTGGTTTAGGAATACGTGCAGCCCAGTCGCGCCAAACGGAAAACTCAAAAAAAAAAGAAAAAGCGGCTAAGGCCGGTAGTTGGAAGGAGGCGGGCGGGACGGTGAAAAAAGGCTAGGCAAAAAAAATAGGACGCGGAGAAGGTGTTCACCATTAAGCTCAAGACCGGCAAAAAAGGGAGGTTCGCGAGGCTGCGGTTTCGCGGGGGGGCTGGTTGCGAAATGTGGCTTGGACTTAAAAACTAGAGTTCGTCCAGCGTCGAGGGCTGAAGGAGAAAAAAAAGATGGGATCGGCGCAAAAAGAAACGGGGAGCGAAGAGTAGGGCGAATTCACACATCGCGAGGTGGAAGGAAAAAGAGAAAGCGGGGGGGACGGCTGCTGGCCGGAGAGCAACAAGGGGGAAGAAAGGTTGATGGAAAGGAGGGGGGGGGGGGGGATGGCGGGGGGTCAAAACACAGGAAATCGCATTTAAAAAAGTGGGAAGGGCTATTGTTAGGACTCGTGGGAAAAACTGACGGACGAAGGGAGTAGCGTTGGCCTATAGACAGGGGCTCGGGTTCAGGTTCGTAAATACGGAGGTTGCTGTAAGGTCGTTTTCTTCCACATTGGAAAAAAAGAAGCCGTCCGCAGGACTGCCTTGAAAGTGTCATTAACAAACGGCTGAACAGAAAAGGAGGAAAAGAAACCCAGAGGACAGGCGTTGGTGAAGAGGGGGAGGGGAAAACTTCGAAAAAGCTGTCGGCATACTGAGAAAGTCAGTGCGGGCGTGATCAGAAAAAACAAAAAGGGGAAGAGGAGATGAGCACGCGCAGACCTAGAAAAAACAGCAAGGACTAAGTCGGCAGCAGACGGCAAAAGCTATGGGGAGAAGGGGGGAGCAAAAAGAGTTTGGGAAAGGTTTCAAGGGAGCAGAAAAGAAAGGCAGTGGGTGCCAGAGGTGAAAAGGGGAAAGCAAAGACCTGCACAGGAGCAAACACATCCTTTCAGGGAAAGGAAATTAATCAAGGCGGAGGAGAGCAACGCAGAAGCCGAAAAAAAAAACAGGGCAGCCTCAAAGTAAAAGGCGGGAGGGGATAGTAGAAGGGAATCTCCGATTTGCTTTCTACGACATCGAGGAAAGGAAAGCCAGGTGGCAACTAATCCGCAAATGTGCTTCTATCTCGGAACAATTAACAAGCGCTCAGATTTGTAGGCAGGGGGATTCGGCCAAGCCGCTAAAAAAGGGAAGTCGTAGACGCCGCAAGCCTCAGCGTTCGGAGCTGGGACCTTGGCGCGGAAAAAAGCCGATGAAATCAGGAGGAGGGACTAAGATTGGAACGGTAAAAGGAAGCCACACGAAAAGGAGCAAGGAGTAAAAAAAGACGCCGGATCGGAAGAGGGACCGACGTACGGAGCGCAACCGGCTAGGCACGTGGCGAATCCTCAGGAGAAAAGTTGGAAAAGAAAAACTGGAAACCTGGAGTCAAGAGGGGGAAGAATCATCAGGAAAAAAACCAACAAGCTCAAAGACGCACAGGGGGGGGGGAATTAGAAACAGGAGGGGGTCTTGTCTTGCGAATGGCTGTAAAAACACAGTCCTTCACGTACCCTCGGAACAACTCTGTCCGCAGAAAAAATTTCCATACACTAAAAAAGGGTAGAAAGAAGGCCAGCGGTGTGCAACTGCAATCAGAAAATTAGGAATTTGAGAGGGACCGGTGTCAAAGCGAGTGCTCGAATGGGAACCGCCCCGAAAAAAAAGGGAAGGGAATTCCCCACAAAACCAGCGGATCGATTCGGGAAGGGTGGCGCAAACGAGCTACTGGAAAAGAAATGCTCTAATCTCACAAATAATGCAAAGTGCGGCCCGCGAAGAAAAGGAAAAGAAGCGGAAAGCGCGCTCTGATCATGGAAAGCCTAGGCTATAGCACAGGGCGAAGAAAAAAAGGAGCGCAGGACGAAGCGAAGAGAAGGGGGGGTGGGGGGCGGTGAGGTGTGGGGTGGTGGAAGAACAGTGGGCAAAAGAAGTAAGGAGAAATGCTGGAATAGGTGATTAAGGAAGTGCATAGGATGGAGGAAATTACCTAGTGGAGGTCGATGAGAGAGGCTAGGAGGCGAACGAGTGGCATTGGGGTGGGGAGAACGGGTGGGGGGGGGAGAGGAGTTGAGGGAGGCGTCGATTGGGAAAACGAAAAAGGCACTATGTTCTCTTGGTTCGCCAGTACATGTCTGAGGGGGGCGGGGGGAGGCACGGGACTTGCTGTTGAAAGAATCAACCCGCCTCCTCACGCAAAACAAGCTCCGTTCCTACATAAACGACACCGGGGTAAAAAAAGAAAACGGGGGCTTCTGGGCGAAACACCGCGACGTTACTAAAGCAAGGATTAGGTAGGAAGAGAGGATCGTTAGGGTGGAAAGGGGTGCCAAGCGACGAAGTGGTAATACGAAGGTTTTAAGGTTTTGGGGAAAAAAGTTAGGAGTGTGGATTTACACCAGGGAGTCACCGTTGCTTTCGTCAGAAAGGTGGGGGTGTAAAGGAGGGTCGAAATAAAGGTTGCTCGTAATTTCTGGCCCTGGAGAGGTTTGAAATTTGGGGGCCGCATGGGCGGAATTGTCAGGCGGGGTCAACATTGGGAAAAATCGTGCGTGTTCAGAGGGGGGGAACATCTACAAACATCCATCGAGGGATTTTCATGGAAGTGGGAGAGTAGAGACGGGGTCAGGGGAAGGGGGGAACGGGTGAGCAGTTCGCTTACGCTCTTAAAATACGAACGAACGTCGGGGGTAAAGGGGGGGGGAAAAAACTTAAGGGCTGTTCATTACGCGACTACGGGGCTAAGGGGAGTTGCAGCGAGTGTGTGGGGATAATTGTCTGTTGCTTCGAGTTAGGAGGAGGAAGGGGCTAGGATGGAAGATCGAAAGCGTTTTTGGCTCAGGCCGTGAAGGGAGGGGAATCCAAGGAGCGAGGACGAGAAGGTATCAGAGGGCTGGAGACTAAGCGCTAGACATTTGAGGCAAGAGGCGGTAAGAAGGTGCCGAAAAAGGGGAACCGTCTGTAATTGCGTAAAGATGCGAAGGGCGCAGTGAAAAAGGACGGAGAAGAGAAATTGCGGGCGAAGCCAAAAGGGGCGTGTCGCGTGGGCTGGTGCGAAGTTGAAATGGGGACCGTGGCAAAGAGCCAGCGCATCTGAATAGAATTTCTGCAGCTCCGGAAAAGGGGAGAAGAGTCTCCGCACCTAACTTATGAGAAAAGGGGACTCAGGGAAAAAGGGCAAATTCATGGTTTTAAGAGTAATCTCTGCCTGGGCAAAGAGGGGAAAAGGAGGTCTGCTGATGGCGTAAGGGGAAGCAAAGAACATTGGAATAATTTAAGCAATCGACTGGGACAACCCGTTTGTAAAAGGGGTCTTGGGTCATAAAAAAAAAAAAACATTGCTCAATCAGTGGTCCATGGCTAGTGACGAATATCTTACTGGGCCTGAAGTCGATAAGGGCGCGGCGTGGCACTGTGTAGAAAAGGGAGCCCTTTGAGGGAAGGGGGAAATCCGAGAAAGGATGGTTCTCTGACATTCGGGGGGAAAGGGGGGGAACATGAGAGGGGCAGAAAAAGGACGAAAAGGGTTCTAACTGCCTTCCTCCGTGTCTAAATGCTACTAAAAAACTTCTGGTCACAGCATACCTCATACGCAAGGCGGTTCCTCCGGGGAAGGGGTCCAGGTGAAGGGGCAACGCGCCAGTAAAGTCTGACGTGTCTTGGGAATCAGGAGTAGAAAGGAATCGCTCAAGGACAATCGAATTGATGAAAAGGCTCTGGAGGAAAGAGAAAAGACTAAAAAAAGGTGGGAAAGGGAAAAGAGGCCCCATACATGAACGGTAGGCCGCCTTGGGGTGGGATGTCAGCACAAAGAAGGGGAAAAGGTGGGCACAGCAGAAAAAAGGAGCAGTTTTGCGAAGTATTAGGTTGCAGCTCAGAAAGGGGGTCGAAAAAACCGAGGGAGAAAAAAAAAAAACATAATCTGACAGTGAGCAAAGAGTCACAGGGCGCAGCGGAAAAAAAGGGAAAAAAAAAAAAAAAAGTCGACAGCCATCCTTCACAAGGTCTTTGGGGGGGGAGAACATAGGACCGGGGGAGTCTACGCAAATACGCGAGTCACCGTGCCAAATAACCCGCATTCACTGAATTTGCGAGAAGGGGAAAAAAAAAAAGTCGCAGATCTCAGCAATCTTGGGAGAGGCACCGGCAGCCTGTCTCCAGCAGCGCAGGAAAAAAGTTCGCAGCGGAAAAAAACGGCCGCATAAATCACCATTCCCGGGAGTGTCGGCAAAAAAAAAGACTGCAAAAAAAAAAAAAGGGATGTCTCGAACTCATGAGCTGCCCCTCTGCGCGGTGCCATGGAAAGGGCCATAAAAAAAAACGAAGAACAGGCAAAAAAGGGCAACCGCAGGGCGATCGAAAAAAGGCGAGGGAAAAAGCAGGTATGAAACTGCTTCCTAAAAAACAAAGACAAAGTCCGGGGGGGGGCGGGAAAGTCGCCGCGTGCGCACAAGCTAAGCGACCGCATGCCGCCAGTAAAACGAAAATAACAGAAAAAACAAACTGCGCGACGCCTCTTGATGCGCAGCTATACGTCGGCGAAAAAGGGGGAGGGGGAAACTCACGGCGGGGATCACGTCGCGAACAACGCTGCGCCCTCCGGGTACCTAGCGAAGAAAAAAAAAACATAAAAACCTCACGAGCAATAAATTGAAACGCGAACGGGGGAAGAAAAAACAGAGGGTGCACAAAAAGAGCAAAAGGGGACATGGTCATTACCACCAGACGAGGGGTATTAGGGGGTGGGGAAAAGGGGTGAACCTGACTCTCGGTCGTACGTCAAAAAAGATAACGCTCACACCAAGAAGGAAAAAGTTGGGGGAGGGGCGAACTCTCTGGGTCGGGCGACATGGAAATCAAGCAAAACTGGGGGAACCGGAAAAAAAAAAGCAAGCTATGTATGCACTCTCCTGCATTTCTCTAACACCTATGCTCAAACAAAAAAAGGCGGGGAAGGGGTAGATTATCTGCTGCGCGATGTGTGTACCAACTAGAGGGCCGAAAGGGGGTTTCAGAGGGAGCGAAGGGGGGGGCAGGCGCAAAAGGCAAAAAAACCACAGGGGAACCTTTGAAAAAAGGTCCTAATTCCGCCTCGAACGCGAAAAGGACCATAAAAAGGGGAAGAAGCAAAACCGTCTCCGTGCTAACAACTGTGCAAATACGCAAAAGGGAAACGCGAACGGAGATACGACTCAACAGACGAGAGGATAGAGGAAGAGATGTTCGAGGGGGTTGCGGAAAGCAAAGGGGTGCCTTTATTGAAGGTAGTGGGGGTACGGAGGGGCGGGAAGGGTGGCGCACGGTTGACTCTGTGTCACCCCCCGAAAGGAAAAGAACAGCAACGGCAGCCTGTGACCGAGCCACCTTGACAAAGGGGCTCTGGAAACGTGCGGAGGCGTATCGGGAAAAAAGAGGGAGACGGACTTGGGGGCTAGAGGGTCCTCCCTTTATGGGCCGGGGGAGAAATGAGAAGGGGAAAGAGCTGCGTTTCACAGGGGGGACATAAAAAAAAAAAAGCGCGCAATTTTCAGGGAGCTTTATCATCAGGGGGCAGGGGGAAAAAACGAGGGGAGCGCAACGCGTCAAATAAGACAAAGAAAGTTCGGGGTGATTGACCCTATGGGGGAGGGGGGTCGGGTCGGAGAAATACGCTGGGTTAAAAAAGGGCAGTTTCTTGTCGTGAGGGGGGATGGCTGTGTGCAGAGAGGAAGGCCGTTTAATGGGCCGCGGTTATGAAACCGGGCAGTCGACGAGCGTTGGTTTTTCAAGAAGGAGGAGAACGGGACTGGGGGGAAGCGCAGCGATGCAAACTGGGGAGAGATTGGGACGATGCTGTCGGGGCACGCGCAGGCGCTTCAGGGGGGGAGGGGGGAGGGTATGAGGCCTCTTTGCAGAAGGGGAAAAACGCGGAGGAAAAAAAATCGTACGGCGGGAAGGAGGGAGCATTGAACATCTCTTGAGGTTCATACCTTCTTGAGAGGATCGAAGGAAGGTGGTCGCGTGTGGGGGGACTGGTGGCGCATCGTTGGGGTAAGCGTATCGGGGACCGTTCGCGTGAGGGGCGCACACAGGACGGGGAAAGGGAAAAAAGCAGGAAAGGGCGCAGCGCCGCAGCGTGGCGTAGAAGGAAGAACGAAAGGGGAGGGGAGAAATTCCCTTTGCTCAGGGGGGGGAGGGAAAAAAGGGGGGCGAATACGAGGACGGGAAAAAAAGGGATGTTCTAGCTGCGTCTGCGAGTAAAAAACCTTGGAGGATAATGCTGGGTTGAAAGGACAAAAAAGTTTTAAATCGAAAAAAGGTTCGGAGAACGGGCGTATAATTGGGGGGGAATGAAGGGGGAAAATAAACACATTTGAACTTGTAGGGGAGAGAGCGGAGGAGCTGGAAAAGAAGAGAGGGATTGAAAGGGGCGCACTGTCAGTGAGGATGTTGTTCTTCGACAATTGGGAGTTTCGGAAACATGTATAATTTCACACATACCTCATCTTCTGAAGGGGTTCAGGGAAACTCAATGGGGAGATCAAGCAGGGCCTCCGATTCATAAGTGCGGCCTGTCGTGCGCTGCTGAAAAAAGAGGGGGACTGGCGAGACGGGTGATCCAGCTCTAAAACACCATACCTCTGTGGAGGTAAGAAGAGAAAAAAGAAAAAGCTATAAGGAGAGATGGAGAAAAAAGCAACAAAAGGTCGTCTCGAGGGGGGGGAGAGTCCTCATCCTCAGAGTTTTAGTTCAGAAGGGAGGAGGTGTAAAAGAAAAGGTCAATCTTGGGAAAATAAAGCGAACCTGGCGAGGCAAACAGAAGAGGCAGTGGTACAAAAATTCACGGCAACTAACGGAGCAAACTGTCAAGCGAAAGAGCAGGGAAAAGATCGAAAACATCTTTGTATTAGGAGAATGGTAAGGAAGAGTTGGAGGTGGAGAACGCCAAGGAAAGAACAGGTCACACCGCGCAAAAAAAAAAAAAAAACCCAACGTCGGGAATCTCCATAAGGCGGCCATCAAGCAGAAAAAAAAAAAAAAAAAAAATCCGAAGGCAGCGGATGAACTTCAAAGAACTCAAAATTCGCCTGTCCATAGCGACAAAAAAAAAGCCGAAGGGGCGGGAAAGGCGAAGCGCAGGCGCCCTATGTTCATGAAGCTCGAACTCGCGAGCATGGACACAAAAACAGAGAAAAACACGATGCGCAAAGAAAACCAAAACGAGAAAGGGGGGAGGGGGGAAACAATGACCTGGAACAGCAAACAGATGTAAATGCGCCACATCGGCTCTGCTGTCCTACGAGGGGGGGGGGCTCAGGAGGACCCATGAGTCACTGCGAAAAGTCAGTGGGAAAGCGCGAAGCCACGGCGAAATAGAACAGTGCGCCGCCTCTTATTCACTGAGAGGGGGGGGAAATCGGAAGAAAGACAGAAACCATAGTAGGGTGCCTCATACTCGTCAGGCCAAAAAACACAGGGGAGACCGGGGAGCAAAAAGTCACAGGTCGTTTCTGACAGGCAAAAATGATTCGAACAAATTCGTAAAGGGACGCGAACGCGGAAAGAAGCAGTGAGGATTCGGCGGAAAAGGGAACATCCGAAATAGGGGAGAAAGTATACAGAGCCCTAGGGAAGCTTGGGAAAGGAGTTGGAGCGATCAAAGAACTCTGCGTACTACACGAGAAAGGGAAGAGAAAAAAAAGAAAAAAATTCAAAGTCCAAAAACGATCTTGTCCTTGTCCGCTGGGCAAGACTGTGAAAAAAGAAAAAAAAAACACAAAAAAAAAGAGCGGGAGGGGAGAATGGAACTCTCGCCTGAGGAAAAAAACGGCATAAAAAAAAAGCCTGCAACGAATAACGAATAAGCGCTCACCAGGTTGAAAAACTCGAGAGGGCCGGAGGTAGGGGGCAATAGCATTTTCATTCTGGCAAAGTTTAAAAGAAGGAGAGGGAGCGCCCTCGCTTAAAATACAACGGGAGGGGGGGGGGAAGGGGCCTCCTGCCTCCAACAAAACTATCAGGTCTCCCTAAGCTTCATTCCGGGGAGCACGGATAAAACGTAACTTGGGCAAAAGCAAACTTATCTAACTAAAAAAAGGACTAAAAGAGATAAAACTTCCTTATTCTTTAAAGGAGAGGAGATAAGGAAAATGGGTTTTGGGGGGGGAAAACAAAAAACAAGGGACGGTTGCATATTGGACTTGGGGTACTGTGGAGGGACGGGGGTATTGGGGTTAGGAGGATGTTTGGAGGGGGGGCACAAGCGGCGAAACAAAAAACCGCGATATTGGCGAAACAACGAAATTATCGTAGGGCAGCATAGGGGGGGGAAAAAACAGCTGAATTCTTTTAGGGGTCGAGAGGGGGGGAAAAGGGGTTCGGGGAAGGAAAGGGGCCTAGAGGCATAGCGGGAGGGTTCATCAGAAGGAGGTTCAAAAGAAGCATACCGGTCCGAACATTTCAGGTAAAGGGGAAAAGCGTTAGATTATGCGGGTACGCTAATTTCTTTGATCTGGAGGGTCCCAAGCTCTGAAAAAAACAGAAAGTAAAAAAAAAGGAGGTGTTTAGATGCCATTGAAAAGGAAAAGAGGACCATGAACGACGAAGGTTTGCGCGAAGGGCTCGTTGAAGGTTCAGGGAAGGGGGGGAGAAGGTAATGGGATATCCCGTGGAGACCGGGTAAATAAGGGGCGGGTTTGGTCTCGCGGAAGGGAAAAGGAGGCGGACTGTTGGATGTATCGCCAATTAATCGAAGGGGAGGGGAAAGAAGGGGGCGGAAGAGCAATAGGCGCCTGATTTTGAGAGAGAAAGTAGAAGGCGAGGTTCCTAGCCTGTGGAAAACGGCAGGTGAAGGAAAAGATGGGCTGGTGGCGAGGGGGGGTCGAAGGAAAAAAAGGAGGGCTGGAAGAGTGCTCCTCTATTTGCGGCGAAGTCTTAGGAGGGGGAGGTTTTTCGGGGGGGGGGAGGGGAAGGGGGGGGGGGTGGCGCTGGCGCTGGACGCTGAAGGGAAGGGTCCAAAGGGACAAAAAGCAGGCAGACTCTCGATGGACGGAAGGAAGGAAGAGAAGGCGGGGAAAACGGGACGAGGGAACAGGGAGCAATTGGAGCGCGCTCTGGAGCTGGCACTAAGAAAAAGGAGGGTTCTTGGGAGAGAACGCGAGGGGAACTCCAAAAAAAAATAAACAAAAAGGAGGGGGGGGAGGAAGGCTGGAGAAAGGTGGGAAAGAGGGGGGGGCGTGTAGAAAGAAAGCTAGGCGGAAGTTTGCAAGAGGGAATAAAGATCTCGTGTTAAAGACGCTAATCGGTAAACGTGCGAGATCATTTGAATTCTAAGCCTGTTCAAGGGGGGGGGGGGGGCTTCAGGGGAGGGGGGGAAAAAAAGGGGGGATCGTTTGGCACAAAATTAATACGGGGGGAACGGGAAAGGAAAGAGGGGTGCTAGGGGATTAAAGAAAAAACTAAGGGGTTCAACAAGGAGGCCTCGCTCTTAAAGTGGGGTCAGGGGAAGGAAAGGCTGGGCGGGTGACAAAACTTATAGGTCTGCGAGGATCC
>Ga0179593_1284247_pt1 | contig 22299 bp, 30 predicted proteins | sample CZODoug2_1_08_16_FD_185931 | JGI IMG/M metagenome (GOLD analysis project Ga0179593, IMG submission 185931) | Vadose zone soil fungal communities from Angelo Coast Range Reserve, California, USA - CZODoug2_1_08_16fungal (PacBio error correction) | ecosystem: Environmental > Terrestrial > Soil >...
ACAAAAAAAGCCCCGAAATTCTCCCAGCAGCAGGGGGTGGGGGGGGGGGATCGGGCTTTTTCACAGAGCGAGGGCGCTGCGGGGGGACGTGCCCTAGGCCGAACTGGGAAAACGACGGAAAAAACCCGACAATGGGCGGCCAATCGTTAGTTCACAAAAAGTAAACATTGCACGGAGAGTGAATGGGGAAGAAGGAAAGATCGAAAGTGATGAGCCAGGAGGGGGGAAAATTCCTTGACGGAACAGAAAGAGACATTGCACAAGTGCAAGGCCGGAAAAAAGCACTTGGGCAAGGCTGTGGGTTTAGGGGCCATAAGACCTTCGTTGTGAACACGAAACAAATAAAAGCGGCACAACACGAAGAAGGTTATTAGAAGGGGATAACGAAGAAGTGGTGCTGGCTTAACCAAAACTACCATCCCGCCATTGTGCGCCTAAATAACACAGACAAAAGAAACGCTCATGACCCCCTCAAAGTAGGAGAAATTCATGCCAGGAAAAGGGTCAATGCGTGCAGGGGGAAAAAGTCTGAGGGGAAGCAAGTCATGAATGGGAACTCTATTCAAGACCCGGGGCGAAAAGAGTTGACTCTAGCAGAGGGAAGAAAAAGGGCCAAAAAAAAGGCAGGGCACCAAAGATGAAAAAAAAAATTAAGCGAACAAGACGGCGAAAACTCTGAAAGGGGAATTACTTAAGATTGTGAAAAAAAATGTGTCAAAAAACGGGTGCCCCTGGTCTCGACCGTCGGACCGAGGGTGCAACCGGGTGGTTGGGGAAAACACAAAAACCCCCCCTCAGCATGAAATACAAAAACAGCCTTGCCAGGAAAGAAAAACAAGCCCAGGTGGGCACCGTTCTATGTGCGGGAGAGAGATTGCCGAGAGACAAAAATTCAAAGGAACGAACAGGAAGTTTGGGGGGTAAAGGGGAAGGGGGCGAAGTCGGTTTTCCCAGAGGGACCTGGCACCGAAATCAATAGTCAACAAAAAATACAGGAGAAATAGACGAAAGGGTGGGGGGGGAACTTCTTGGGTAACATGCACCCCGAAACCGGAGGTTTCTGGTGGGGTCGAATGTACTTGGTAAGTCACGGAGTTGGGACAAAAAGAAAATCGTGCTGGAACTGGCAAACAGGAACGGCCAAAAAAAGTTAAAAACAAAGACGAAAGACATTCCCAATAACGGGGACCGGGAAGGATCTACTTCCACAAAAGGGGAGAGCGTGAGAGTAATCAACGGGTGAGCTCAAACCAAAAAAAATGCAAGGAAAGTGGGCAACGACACCCAAGGCGGGCGGAGGCTCCGGAAAAAAGAAACCTACAGAGAGGCTACCCGGGCCGGAAAAAGGCTCAGGGTGCGGGGGGATGGGCGACACCGCTTGACAAAACTCAGCTCCGAAAAACTTTCCCCATCTTTAAAAGAGGGGGGGGCGGCAGGACATGCTCAACGAAACCCAGAGATTCACCAAAAAAAAGTTGGGGCCCGTCGTACCGAAGGGCGGGCCGTCTAACTCAAGAAAAAAAGACGGGGTCGGGCAAGGGGTGCCCTAAGGGGGGGGCGGTACCGACTGTCAAAAGACTTCCCCTGATCACCAGGGGAGTGTAAGAGGGTCGTGAAAAAAATGCGTAAATGGGAAGAAGGGAAATCAGGGGGGGGGGGAAGAAACTGCGGAAACCCACCCATAACAGAAAATAACTAAAAGGGTCTAAGGGGCGGGGGGAGGAAAGCCAGAGTTGTACACCTCCGCGGTGATTTGGGAAGACAGGGGTCAGGGGGGGACACTAGTGGGGGCGGTGAATAGAGGGCACCGGCAACCAAGGCACCGGACGAAGTCCAAGGACAATGAAAAAAACACGGAGCAAAACAAACTGCATCAATAAAAAAAAAACAACATCTAAACCGGGCGGATTACATGGACAAAAGCCGGGTCATTGATGGGGGGTCGGGGCTAAGAAAAGAGTTCGTCTCAACGCCTCTGCGGGATTTCAAAACGGAAGGAACGAAACACCCACACAAACGGGCGGAGGCGGAAAGGCCAGGACGGGCAGACGGTTCCTCAGGACGGAAACCAGGGGGGGGGGGAAACGCCAATAGGCAAGAGAAGGTGACGAAAAAAAGGAAACCAGGCAACGAAGTGACGAAAAAGCCACAGGAATTAATAAGCCAAAAATCTTTAGACACGGGAGCAAACGCCGTCACGTCCGGGTCTACAACCGGTGAAAGTCGAAGAAAACAACTTCCACATCTTGGGGGAACGAGGGGGGGGTCACTTCTTTGAAAGAACAACAATCAGAGGAAAAAACAACAAGTGTGCGAAGTCAGGGGAACTCGTCGCGGGTGGAACGACAACGTTCCTCCAGACCACGAAAGGGGGGGGGAGGAAAACACGTTAATATTGGAACACCGGCGGACAGACGACGAACGACCTGCATTACAAACTTGGGGGGGCCCGGGGGGAGGAGAATTAAAAGGGATATAACACTGATCCAGAGACTGGGGGACCTAGGCGTTCAGGGAAAAAAAAAAGCCGAATCCTTATCGGGAGAGTTGTAGAAACGAAACGAGGAGACTAACCAGGTGGCATAAGGGAAGGGAAAAGGATAAATGGGTCAAAAACTTTCGGTAGAACTCTTCGGGGCCAGAGAAAAACGCATGGTTCTGGCCCCGACAGCCCGGTTGAAACCAGGGGGGGGGGCCGTTAAAACTGTAAACGTTTCGCGGCTTGAGAACGAAGGGAAACATCAAGGAAACGGTACTTACACGACCGGGGCCTAACGAGGCCAAGATGTGGGTTGTTCAACGAGGTACGGCGGAAAATAAAAGCAAAATCGGTCCAGTTTGGGGGGGGCGGATTCAAAGGGGGGAATAAACGTGAAACAACAGCCAGCGAAGGGGGGGGGCCGAAACTAAGTGCCCGACGTCCACCTTTGGGGACAAAGAGTGGAAGGGGTGGCCAAGACAGGAAAAACTAAGACCCGCATACAGGGACAGGAGGTTCTCCCAGACAAATCAAGCGGGACCGTAAGTCATCACCCGTACAGGGGGCCACAAGGGACCACAGAACAATTTTTTCTCAAGAAGAGGGGAAAAAAATAGGACTTCGAGAAACCCACCGCGGGACACCTCCACCAGTTCTCACACAAGTCCAATAAAAACGAAACCGTCGATAAGGTAAACCCTGCCCTTCCTTAAAAGGCAACAGGGGGGAAAAAAACACGAATTAGGGGAACTAGAAAAATCGGGCGCAATGTGCCAGTGGACGGAGGGGGAACTTGGACGAGGGTCAACCCTCCACACAGAACGTGTCACCATCTTCACCCGGAATGGGGCACCCTCTGAACAAAGAACGCGGAGGGGGTGGTTTCCGGATCAAGGGCACGAAAGAATGAGATGGGAGAACAACCTTCCTGGCGAGACAAGGTTGTACTAGGGGCAAGACACAAGCAAGAAAATAGGGGGGGGGGGAAAGTCCGAAAGAACGGAAACTGTTGGGGGGGAACCAGGGACTCGTGCAACCAAAAGACCGCAGTCCTAAGTTCTTGCCAGTGGCCATATCTCTAAACGTGGGGATGAGGATAAACGCCAAAGTATCGGCCAAGAAGGAGCAAGGGGTCCACCTTCTGGTGACCGAACAAGCAGAGAACCTCTACAGAAACTCCAAGACCGTGGCAGGACGCCGATGGGGGGTTCGCATACTGAGGATTGGTGGTCAGAGGAGGATCAATGGAGAAAGGAAGCCTCAACACGTTCGGGGGGGAAAACCCTAGGTTAGGCCATCATCTCTCAAAAAAAACAAAGGGGAGGGAAGAAAATAGCCAAAAACGAGGTTCAGCAACGTGGTTGGGAGGTTACGGGCAAACTTTGAAAAAAACACACGCGAAATTGAATTTCCCTAACCATCATCAGGGCGAAGCCCAGGAATTGGGGCGGGGAAAAAAGTCGATGTCAGGTGGGAACCGGTGGTTTCGTCTGACATAAAAGGGGGGGGAAAAAAAGCGGGGGGCCTTCCTGAGGAGATACAAAGAACAACCAGTGCGGACCCCAAACTGGCTGGAAGGGACTGGGGGAACCGGGGGGAAACAGACTTTATCCCAGGCACGAAAGGTATTGTGTGGGGGCCCGAGAGAGTTTAACCACAGGGCAAGGCGGCCAGGGGGGAAAATAATGTGGGGACGTTTGTGCCGTTTTGGACCCAAGGGAAAATCGGGGGGCCCCTCCGGGGGGGGTGATAAACAGGACGTCGGGGTCACTTTCCCAGCCCAAAAAAAAACGATCAGCGGGAATGGGTTTGATGAAAATGGAAGGGGGGGGGCGCCGGTAAACGTGAGGGGGAAATCCTTTACAAATAACGACACGACAATTTCCCTTGCTCACAGAAAGAGTTCCATAGTTAAAATCCTCCTTAAACCCACAATGGGGGTGGAAGGGAGGGGGGTCCTGAGGTGAGGAGTAAGGGCCGCGACGAAGGGTGGTGAGGGAAATGGCGAACTCGGGTGGGCCCACGTCGCACGGGAAGACCCTGGGGGGTGGCCACGCTGATCATAACCATAAGGGGGTGGGGTCGACACCTAAAAGGTGATCGTCGTCGCCCGAAAAATAGGGGCAAGGGGATTCTAACTATCATCTTTCCGGAGGGGGCATTTCAAAGATCGGGGGGACAGAAACCGGTAGGTGGACAAGAAACTGTGCCTTACCAGGGTCGGGGGAAGATGTTCGTAGGCCAAAGGAAACTATTGGCGGGGGGGAACGAGTAAGAAGGATCGCCACAAAACAATTTCCTGATTGGGACAGGGGGAAGGAAAAGAAAAACCCGATTAACGGAATAACTGGAAACACATATGGTCAGTTCCTGGGGGACAACGGTCAAAAAAGTGGGGATCCCTGACCTGTAGCCTTGTCCTCCTGGGAACTGGTAGAGCCCTGGGAGTAGACGCAAAAACCCTTGGGTCTGCCAAGACTTTCAGGACAGCGCCAGCAAGAGGGACCAAGCACAAAGGCGACAGAAAAACCTAACGAGGGGGATCTTCACTTACTGTTGGTCCAGGTTCTGCAGATGGACGGTGATCCTCGTCTTTAGACAAAAACGACTCACTAGCATGGGCAAATCGTCTGGGGGTGATCAGTTCAAAAAGAACACAGTAAAAATCCCCTCCCCGGTCATGTCGAAAAAATCGCGTTTTGGGTACCACTCGGAAGCCGCCACACGCCCTCCAGGAAAAAATTCGGCGAAAGTCTCCCCGGCAGTAACCTCCTTTGACAGGGGGACCCGCCGACTATGGAAAAAAAAGGACGTCCCCCTTAGCAGGAACCGCAACGGTGAGTACGACGTAGCCAACACGGTGGGTTTGGGGGTTGTACCTCAGGGGGCGTACCAACCAAAACGGGTAGGAGCAAACGGTTTACATGGTTGGGGAGGCGGGGGTAAGGAATGTCCGGGGGGTCCGACCCCAGAAGAAGCTCGTAAATATAGCCAAAAAAAATATCAAAGAAAATACTCCCAAAAAACATATAAAAAAAAAAAAAAAAACAAAATAATATATAAAAATGAGACTAAAAATAACAAAATAAAGGAAGCCGAAACGCAGCTTCAGTCGTTGGCAACCGCCCCAACTGACAACGTCGAAGAAGGGGGTGGGCGAACCGTTTCGCTGCAGATGATTTTGTCCCGCCTCGGGGGGTGGGACCAAAAAAAAAGCTAGCCAACCCCGGGCTCCTTGACAAGCAGGGACGAGGCCTTTTTGGGTGGGGTGCTGCCCCGTTTCACAAGTCCCGAAGATGGGGTGGAAAAAAAAAAGAAAGCCGGTTTTGCCCCGGCGAAAAGAACCCCAGAAATGCAACGAAGGGGGGGTGAAAATGAAAGCACTCACCCGGCAATCAGGTTGATAACATGTTGTTGTGTTGGTTCCCTCTTGTGGTTGCCCTTCGGAATAATCAGAACCAGGACAGTTCTGTAGGCTACGAGCCCGGGAAAACAAAATAAGACTAGGCTCATACAAACGGACGGGGACCGGAAAACTGGTAAAGGAAATCCCGCACATCGGCCATTTGGGTAGGGGGGGCGGACTAACGGGTTTTTTGGGGAAGAAAGAGGAACCTACCCAAGGGACCACTTAGAAAAAAAAAAGAGGGTCATGGTTAGAAACAACAGCAAAAGGAAGAATTCCGGAGCGAAGCTCCAGGCCGCACAGGGGGCGAACTTTTCCCCTCCCGACTCACGTCCGTGGGGTGAGCGTGTCGACAGGAAACCCAGCAAAAACAAGGTACGAAATGGCCAAAAAGTTGGTGGGAAAAAAAACTCTAAAGGGGTGGGAGGGTGCCGCAGGGTCGCACGAAAAGCACCGTCCAACGAGGTGGAAGTTGTGAGGGGCCAGTCTGAGGTCATACGGCACCGGTTCGCACGGGGAGACCGGAGTTTCGAACTTTGACACGACGGGAAAGATGGGGAAGTTCAGGTGACCCAACGCAAGGGTGGGTCAGGTTTGCAAAAGGCCCCAACGGAAGGTGGAAGGTCAACCGGTAGCCCGAAGATACAAAAGGTCGGCAACACCCCTTGGTAATTCGATGAAAAAACCACGGCCAAACCGTAATGGGAAAGAGGCGGAACCACGTTTTGGTAGGTTGAATTCCCGGCCGGCAACAAAACGCCTAGGCCTGCCACTCCAGATTTAAAAAGAAAGGGAACAGGGATTGGCGACCCCCAAACATGAAAACCAACGGGATTGGGCCCTTGGAAAACAGAACCCACCTTAGTCATACATCCGCATGTTCTTTTGGGTGGGCAAAAAAAAAAAAAAACTTAGAATTTCTGGTGAAAAGTAACACCTGCGTGGGGTAAAAGAAAACAGAGATCACAATGGTTCACATGGACCTCACAAAAAACGTGGTTGGAAGAAGAAAGCCTATAACGATAGTTCTGGCTAGACGCATCACCAGCCACTAGGAGAAGGGAGAAATCTGGGGCATGGGGGGGGAGGGATGACCAGATTTGGGGGGAAAAGTGCCATCGGGGAAGAAAGGACAAAACCCTACAAAAGCGCAGCGTTTACTATGTAAACCTGAAAACATTCCCCCCCGGCATACCCACTCCACACTCTGAAAGGGTTACATATTAAGGAAGAGTGGCCCCAATTTTGGAAAAAAACACAGTGGAAAATCTTTTGGGGGGGGTGGTGAATCCGAGTGAAGGGTTGACCATTCCCAAGCGGAAAAAAAAAAGTAGACTCGTGCGAGGATAAGTCGAATAGGCAAGTTCATTCGAACTGATGCTTGGAAAAAGAAAAGCAAAAGTGCCCGAAAGCATCATCTTAAAGCAACATGACCAACTCGGGACGAAGATGGGGGTGGGTCAACTGGGGTGTAAGTAGGATCAAAACCAGAAAAAGTTTGGTGGAAGAACCCGCCACAACAATTATGGAGGGCGACTGCGGGTCCTTCTCCGAAAAATTCAGGGCCTACTGAGTTAAAAAAACACCAATTCAGTCCCACGTTCGGATTCCTCAACCCACAACTGGGCACTTCCCCTGTAAGGAATATAACAGTGGCCCCGGGAAGCTGAAGAGGTGACCGTCCCAAGGCCTGATTCACGCAGGGAAAAATCAAAAGGCAGTCGGACGTGGCCCTCAGGGGTACCTTAGAAAGACTAACCCACTGCCTTATTTAGTACGACCTCGTGGCATAAAAACCCCACGAGGTGCTGAAATCTAAGGTTGTAACAGAGAACAAGGATCACACCACGCCAGTGTTCATAGTCCTAACAGACCCGCCCACGGAAGAACACAAAATGGAGGAATTTTTAAGGTCCAAAAACTTTCGTGGTTAGCGAACCCACAACTTGGAGGGGGGGTAAAGGAAAGAGAGAGACAGAACCATAAAAATGGGTCGCCCAGCAAGCCAGGTGTGGAATAAGGTTGGATCAGGGGAAACTTCTTGGGGACGTGGTCCCTACCCGTCGGGCCACCGGACGGACAGACTATGTGGGCGACAAAAATCGGTGTAGGAATAAATAACAGGGGGGGAAAAAAACAGCCGGGGGTGAACGATTACTATACGGGCAAGGGGTTCCTGGGAACGGAGGGGTCTCGGTCCGGGAGAACGGAAAGAGACCGGGGGAAACTGGACAAAAAACGGCAACGACCGGAAAAAAAACGAGGGGGGTGGGGAATTCCTGACCCGAAGAGGGGGCAATCCAGGAACCTCGGTAACAACCCTAATCAGGGGGGGGGGAAAAGGTTGGGGAAATCAAAAAAAAAGACATAGTGGGGGGATGGGATGCAAAAGAATGCATCCAAAAGGGGTGGATCCAATACAAAGACCCCACGCCTCCTCCATAAATGGGTCGCCAGAGACATGCAAAAAAGAAGTTTTCGTGCGGGGGGAATTTGAAAAGAGAAAAAAATTGTTCAAGGGAAAGAAAGGGAACGCATCTAGAAGGCCTAACTGCTTGGGGGGGGACAGCACAACATTTCACCAAATGGGGGCCAAAATGGGGGTAAGAAGGGAAAGTGGGGCGAAAGCTTATTCACTGACAGGAAGAGGGGGGGAGGGGTGCCGTGGTCACATGGGGGGATGGAAGTCGCCACGGGTGGGGGGACAAATGTGTGGGTTACCCGAACCTCACAAGCCCGGGGGAAGATCAAGACAGAAGTGGCAGGTGTCAAAACATAGGGCTGGGGGAGAGCATAAAAAAAAATCGGTTCTGCAAACGGCCTAAAGGAGTTTTGTGCGAAAAAAGGGTTGAACAGGGGGGGACTAATAGAGGTGATGACAACCAGCGTTGTCACTGTCACTAAAGGGGCACAAAATACGAACACGATGGGAAGAGAAAAAAAGGAACGGGGGGACTTTGGGGGGCCCTGGCCGACCCGTGGTTGAATGTTGGGGTGTGGAATCTGCAAACTTCCTCTCTGTCAGGGTCAAAAAGAAATCAAGAGTTTCCTGTGTGGCACGCGCGGGGTTCAAAAAAAGCACAGTTTGGGGGAATGATCCGACAAGTACTGGGTGTCCTTCTTTTGGTCATAGCGGCCAACAGGGGGGAGCGTCGGAAGCGACGGGGCTCAATCGAAACATTGCTAAAAACCAAACCATCAAGTGCTCGACCCTGAAAATTCAAAAGACTGCCCGCGGGAAAAAAAAAAAAGGGTCCGCCGAACAAAACGGTACAACGAAAAAAAGCTCAGCAAAGGGAACAGCAGTATGTGGAGGGGAGAAAACGGCGGGCAAAAAAAACACCCTCGAGGGGGGGGTACCAAACAGGGTGGCACCCAGAGTCGGGTCCCATCTCGGAGTGGGAGGAAAAGAAGTTCCAACTCGGGCAGCGGGGCAACGTCAAAGACAAGACGGAAAACGGCCGAGGCAGGAATTGGGGGTGGTTTTTTTTGTGTTTCGTTCAGACTTCCGGGGCGGGGACGGGGGAAGAAAACTCGAGTAAACAGGGAACAAGGGGGGAGGTTCCTGAATCGAACCACACAAACAAGGGGAGGGAAGACCTCAAGGTGAGAGGCAGAATGCCGGGAAAATATGTGGGTTCCCGGAAAAAACATCTGTGCTAAAAAGGAAAGTCACTGTGCGGGACCGTTCACCGGGCCGACCCGGCCCGGCGACAAGGTTTGGAAAAAGGAGGGACAAATGCCGAGAAACGCAAGAAAACCGGCTGGCAGGGGTCAACACAAAACAACCAGGACGGGGGTTCATTTGGGGTCTGGGGGGGCAGAGGACAGCGGCGGCAACGAAATCAAGGGAACTGTTTTTGAAAAAACAAATCCACAAACTTAAACGACGCAACCTCTCAAGTGGTACGGCCAAAAAAAAGGGCGGTACTCGACTGGGGACCAGAAAGCTAAAGGAAACCATCAGACAGACAACTTTTTCTACAAACTAGAAAAAAAAAGGGGCGCCGAAGGGCCATCGAAAAAGGGTGCGAAGGCAAACAAGACCATTCAGAAGGCGGGGGTTTCACTCCGGGAGGAGGCGACAAGGCGGACGGGAAAAATCGGGCCAAAAACAACAGTCCAAAAAAAGGTGGAACTAGAAGGCGGGGTTACCTACCCAGGAAAGAAAAAACCCAAAAAAAAAAAAAAAAAACAAACCCAAAAGAACCAACGCTTGGGTGGACGAAGACGGAACGCGTCTTCTGTGTCAGGGGCGACACGATCCTTAAGCAACGACGGAGGAAAAAAGGTAAAGAGGGGACGAGGGAAACAGGGAAGGGAACGGGACTTGAATGCTGTTCCGGCGAACGAAGGGAAAACAAAAGGGGGAATTACTGCAGATTCACAGGAAACTGAGGGGAAAAACCCACGCAAACAAGACTACCAAGCCGCCAAACTCCAGAACTCACCAAAAAAACACAAACCAAACAACAGCGCAGCGCCCCCCGAAAAACCGCCCCCCAACCTCCAAAAACCTTCCTCACCAAGTCAAACCAAGAAAAAACAACTCCCCCCAAAAAAAAAAAAACCACCCCAAACCACCCTTCGTTCACCGCCTAAACCAACCGAACCCTCTCCCCAACAAAAACCCAACTCCGAAAAAACACCAACAAAACCCGCCCAACCCCCCCATCACCCACTCCACAAAAACCCGTCTTCCCCCTAACCTCCGCCGCAACGAAACCGCAGAGGGGCAGATGCCCCTTAAAGAGCCTGATAGTGGCAGGAGGTGTCCGACAAAAAAGAACGAGGAGGACGCAGGCACGATAAGGTAAAAGAATATTATCCTCACGGCAGTGGTAGAACTCGGGCAGCGGGACTCATCGCTTTCTGGCGCGGGGCCGGGAAAAAAGAGGGGAACCCCCGTTTCAGAAAAAGTCAAAAAAGGGTGCGAGCAAGACGAGGCCCCGGGGAAACCTCAAAAACCAGGAAGAAAAAGGGGGCCTAATGGGGTTGGGGCACTTAGTGACGAACCAAAAAGGGGCGGAGTCCTACAAAAAGACGGCAAAGTGAATGAAATGGGGGAGGCCCTGTTCCCAAAAACGCAAACCGCAAAGGGAAAACGGGCCCAGGCCTTCACCGGGGGGGTTGGGACAACACGATTGGTCGACCGGGGGCGACAAGATAAAGGACACTCCCAGCCTCCAGAATTCAAACAGTTACGAAACGGGGTTTCGTCCAACACCCAGAGAGGAGCGTAAAAACAGGTACTTCAATCCAACCGGGGGGGCTTGGACCTACCAAAACATAATGGGGGTTGGGAAAACAAGGTCTGGCCCCATCGGCAGCCTAAGGTCACCAACACCTATTTTTCAAGCCCTTTCAAAACATCCAAAGCAAAGCAAAACAGACTCCTTCACGAAAACTGACGGAAACAAGGGGGGGGGTAAGGAGAAGGTTCGAAAAAAAGATAGGAACTGGGGGGGGCCATGTAGGAATGGGTCATGCCGGGTAAAACCTCCACGGGAAAACAGGACGTACAAACTAGGTTCACCTAACTGGGCGCGGACAAGGGGGGGGAAGTGATCAAGACACGACTTGATCGGCTGATCAAAACACTTCTGTCAGAACCACAGGGGGGGGGAAAACCGGGGATGTTAAGTACCAAAGAAAAATCTTTTTCCCCGAAAAGAAACGTGGAACTTGGGGGAAAAGATACACCAAAAACTCGGCCCGGGCAAACCTGGGTTAAAAACAACGGAGCATCAGGGGGATCTGGGGGGGCACTTACCACCAAAAGCTTGAGGAGAGAAGCAGGAAGAAACTCCCGTCCACCTTCGTTTAAGGCGAAAAAAGGGGGGAAACCCCACCGCCATAGGCAACACTCCCCAGGAAATCAGCACCACGTGCTCTTCACGAGTGGGGTCTGGGGGAACAGCAGTTGGATAGGAAGGGGAAAGGTAAACTCAAAAAGTTGCGGGACCCGCACTCGGGGTAAGGGAAAGACTACAACTCAGGAAAGGAGGGAATTAAAGAAACGAATGTTCCACACGTTGTAGCTTACGGTCTGACCCGGAGAAAGCAGAAAACCGCTGGCGAAAAAAAAAGACAGACGGGCTTTCCGCCACGGCCAGGGGGGGGGAAAGGGGACGATGTTCAGGTTGGCCGGTTGTTTTGTAGGCGAAACAGAAGGGGTGGCCGGGACGGCGGACGGCCTGCGAATGACCCTCCAGAAATTGCGGGTGGAGGGGGGGAACCGAAACGGACAGAACAAGATTGACCTGCAACCACGACACGGGGAAGCGTAATTGTTGGGGGTGAAACCGAAGATCGGGGGTAAACAAATTTTGACCAGGGGAGGGGGCGGGCCGGGGGATGGGTCTTGGGGACGGGGGGTTGCCACAGAGGGGGAAAAGTCGGGTTGCCCCAGGGTGTTGTCAAAGCAACCGAAAGACATCGAGGGTGGGACGTGCAAAAGGGTGAAAAAAAAAGAGCTCCGGGGGCCAAGGGGGAAGGCCATACGGGGGAATTCAAAGGGGGGAACAGGTTGGTTAAAAGTCGTTGCCCATCCGCCGGTCAACAGGGGGGCCAGGCGGCAAAACTGCACGGTCTATGAACCCCCTCCGAAAAAAGGGTGTTCAGATTGGTTGCAGGCTGAGTCAAGGTGTGTGACTACTGGAATTACAAAGGTTTGAAATGGGAATGGCCCCTGAACTGTTAGGGTTAAAACGGCTGTCTACAAGCCGTCAGACCCAAGGGGGGGAATCTTCGATAGGGTTTTTTCTAAAACAAGAACCTGAGGCAACGAGACGCAAAAAAAAAAGCGGGAAAAAGGGTAGGCGAAAACTGGGGAAAAGGGGCTCCTGGCGTATGAAAGAGCTGGGTGTCGCCCCCGCAATCGGTGAAACATAGTTGGCAACGTCTCAAGGGTGAAGAAAGGGGGAGGGGCCCAATTCGAGGGACGTGGGAACGGGATGAAAGACCGGATACAACTGGCCAGAGGTGCGGCCGGGAAATCCCCCCGCACAGGACCCGTGAACCAAAATCTGGAAAAAGACAGGGGGGCACCTGACAACTGTGGAGCGTGGCGAGGTACTTGGCGCAAAACAACGTGGGAGAAGGGGGACCAAGTGGGGGGTTGAAAAAGGTCAGTGTTTAGCGGGGGGCCCGACAGGGACATCAGCACGGAAGGAAACACGCAAAGAAAAACCCGAACAGGGAAAAGGGACTTTCATTCGGTCCCAGGTCGGAAAAAGGCCACTGCTTCCTTCCTACAGTCGGTCAAAAAAACAACGAAGAAAGAACGTCAGTTTCCCCAAAAAAAACACTGAAAGGGGAATCAACAACGACGACTATGGATTTCGGGGTGAAAGGAGGTCAAGAAAACAAATCGGGCAATCGGGCGAATTCGTAACCCCCGAAGTATCTTAAGTGGGCCCGAAATGGGCAAGACAGGAGTTGAGAAAGGGCGGTCTAAAAGTAACCGCAAAGAAGGGAGTCAGGAACAAAAAACCTTGGGGGGTGCAACAGAGGATTGGGGAGGGAATCCCACAAGGCGGAAAAGAGTCAAGCGGTGGGGGGGAATGTGTTAATTCTGTCAACTTGAAAAAATGTGGGTCAACCTAAAAAGTTGATCCCAACGGCCGAATAATGGATTCGTGGCCGGGGAAAAAAAACGGGAAAGGAGGGACCTCCCACTTCCTTGAGGGAATAGGGGTCAAAGTCAAACGTGGCTTAAGAGTATGTGAAAAGGAGGAAGTCCCAGTCGAAGAACCACCCCACGGCCGTACTGATGGGGGGGGACGGAACGAGGGAAACACCAAGTGTTGGGTCACGACTGCACCGGTTGCACAGAAAAGACAAAAGGGCCGATGGGGATGGTTCGCACGCAGCACGAGGGGGTTAAAAAGCAGAAAAAGAGAACACAGGCACGGGGGGGTGGAAAAAGGGGGGGGCAAAAAGCCCGCCGGTCGGAGGTGGGGCTCGGGTGTGAAGACGTGTGACAGGTGGCCGGGACAACAGAAGTCACAAAAACGTCAAACTTAGCACGGGCGAACTCTAAAGAGAACCAGGCCACGCCAACAAGGGGATTAAACGGGGGGCCCCACCAACCACGTTAACCGTGAAAAAACGTCGGGAAGAAAAGCCCGCAGACGGACAAGGGGAGGGCGGAAATCACTGGTGGGTCGGAAGGTCAGGAACGAACACACGGAACCGATCAAGTCGACGCCACGAAACAGGGGGAAAACCGGCAATTTCATCGGTTAATAAGTCTTACAATCCCTAAGGGGGGGGGAGGCCTGACGACGCCATAAAGCGTTGGGGGGGAAGAGACTTCAAAACGCGAAAAAAGGACAACGAAGAGGGGGAACGACAAAGTGCCACCGTTGTGGTGACCTCGGGGCTGGGGGGTAAGTTAATACAGTCGCACCAGACCAAAAAAAAGACAACGCAACCTGGGTTGTGGGTCGGCGATGGGGGAGGTGTGTCTCCAAGGGGGGGCCCAGAACGGGGAGGTCCCGGCCCGGGGCCAATGGAAGTGTTAGGGGGGGCCGGGGGAAACAAGGCTCCTAGAGGTTTCTTGAAGCCCCCACCCGGGGTTCTGGGGTGGCAACCTGCAACTCCCACCACGGACCTAAGTTATCCCCTACTAATGGGTGTCGAGGGGGAAACCGGCCGAAAGGGAATGGGTTGGGCAACACAAAAAACGTCAAGAACCACGGTGGGTGAGGGGGGGGGGGGGGGGCCACATGCCATGTGACAAATCCCCCGACTTGGAGTGGGGCTGACCAGAGAAAAAAAAAAAGACACCAAAATGAACAACACGGGGGGGGTTTGTTGAAAGGGAAAACCGCCCCAAAGTAAGGATACTCATTACTTTGGGGGGGGTGGTAAGGGGAATTTAGATTTCGCAACAAAAAAGGGGTATAAACAAGCTATAGCCCCGTGTTGAAGTCAAAAACGCATTTGGAAAGAAAGCCGAAGAACGTCGCGGGGCTATCCTACCCTAAAGGACAAACACTCATGTGCAGGGTTAGGGGGTAAAACCGGAATGGGCTAGGCAAATCTGGAGGAAAAAAACACGGCCACAGGAGCGGACACAGGGGGTTGTGGGAAATAAAGACACAATCTTAAACCTACAAATAAAAAAAACGAAACTAAGTGGAGAGAAAACTTAAGAGTGCACCGCAAAGTCTTTTTTGTAAAACCCTTGTGACACAAGGGGGGGGAAAATTTTGGTGAAAGACGCAGGACTTGCCATTTGTGGCATACCAGCGAAGGAATAGGCGAAGAAATAGGGTCGTTCCAAGGGGGATCGCTGAAGTGCATCAGAAAAAAGGGGGATGAAACGGGGAAACTGGATGCATGACCTTCCCAGCACCTCGAATCAAAATTATAGCAGGGGCGTGTGGGGGGTGTGGGTCGTTGTAGTGTAGGACACCGGGGTTGAAGTAGGTGAAAAAACAGCAAAGTAGCAGGGGGGCGAGTAAATCAGAAAAACACCATCACCAGAAAATGAGGTGTTCAAAAGACTAGGGTTCAGGTTCGGAACGAGTATACTCTTCCGAAACACAAAACCCGCGAAATCACGTTCCGTCCCTCGCCCCAAACCAGTTCTCCTCAGGAGTGAAAGTCGGTGAGAAGGCATCCTAACCACAAAGGCAAAAAATCCAGGACTGGCCCGATTCGGTATCAAACGGGCCCGGGGCAACCGGCGCGGCCCGCCAATGGGAGGTTAGGGACTCCCGCGTAGCATGCGTCGGGTGGGCCTCCCCGGAAATGGTCCCAGTGTCAGGGGGGAGGAAAAGAAACTCCATTGGTCATCTTGGTCTCAAAAACCCAGAAAACAAAAAAACCGGGGGGGTCTCCTGGAGGGGGGGGGGAAAGGTCTGGTAGACTCTCTAGAAACAAGACACAAAATTATGGGAGGGAAAAAAAAAAAAAAGAAGAGGGGAAACCTAAGAACCAGCATGCCGCAAAGCCACGGGTTGTGGAGCGGGGGGCGGTGGCGAAGGACAATCGGAACGGGTCGTGCAGCCGGTTCCAGGAAATGGGCAGAGGGGAAGCCCAACAGGGGGGGGGAACAAAGCTTTAGGAACTCAGAGAACGTGCACAGGGGACGTCATTAAGGGGGAATTGAGAGAAAAAGGGGGAACCTGGACCATAGGGGCCTGTCAAGGGAGACGGAATCCGAGAGAAGGAAACAATTTGTCGGTCCTTCGGGGACGGTGTCAGGGGAGGGTTGGGGGTTATGAAGAAAACCTCTGGGCAAGAAAGGAAACCTCGCGAAACCCGAAGGGGGGGAAATAAAAGTTCGCCCGCAGGAAGGGGGGATGTACGAAACTCAGGAAAGTGAGAAACTACCAGGTAAAACACCACGCTAGCCCTCTGAGAAGAGAAGGTGCCCGGCAGTTAAAAACTGATGCGTGGTGCAGGCTCAGTAAAAAAAATGGAAAAGTTAAAAAAAAAACAGAGAAGAAGGGTCAGCAGATGAACTGACTCCGGAAACATAGCTAGTCATGAAGGGAAAGGAAGGATACGAAAATGTCAAAGAGGGGTTTCACAATTGTATAAAGGGAATGACAAGAATGGGGCGAAACTTAAGAAACATCATTGGAAGGGTTGGGGGGGGGACCTTGACTAGGGGGGGCGAAGGGACTACTAAAATTTGGAAGTGGTGGTGGGGTAACCTCTTGGGCATGACAAAAAGACACTGGCAATTTCACCAAAAGAAGGAAAAAGGGTGTGTCATAGTGCGGGGAAACGGCGAAGCCCACCCAGGGGGGGGCTCAAGTCAAAAGGGGGGTGTTCAAGTAAAAAAAGCATATCTTTTTGTAGGGGGTCAGGACATGGTCCACCGAAAAAAATCAGAAAGGAATTCCCAAAATGCGATTTATCGAAGTTCGTTGGGGACGGGTTGGCACGGGACCGCCAAACGCGTGTTTCAGGTTTTTGGGGAGCAAAAGTGGTAGAAGAGAACATCGGGCTGGAAAGGCCCCAGCCAAAACAGCCCAACACGTGGTGGTAACGCATGTACAAGGTAAACAGCAACCGGCGGGACGAGCAAAAGGGGAAGACATAATCAAAGGGGGAGGGACGAACGGGGTGGGACAAATCAGACTGCCGGGGAGAAAACCGACAATCTTGCAGGCAAACGCCAGAACGGCAACGACCAGATAAGAAACCGAGGTAAGCTTCCAAGGGGGAGACACACGGTGAAACCAGCCAAAAGGAACCATGTCAGCGACGGAAGGAAGAAATACACCCTCACAGGGTAAAAAACAAGGGGGGTGGCCAAATGGGGGACACTCGTAGGGCGTAAGCGAACGAAAAACGGGGCAAATCACCAAAAACAGGGCCGGTCAACGTAAACAAGGCGACAGGCGGAGAAGGAACTGAGAAGACGGCCGTAGTTCCAAGGGGGGGACTTGGGTACGAGGGGGGCTCAAATCTACGGATACCGAAAAATGTTGGGGAAGGGGGTCAGGCCAGGACAAAAAAACACCCTTGGGATTTTCGCACCATAAAGGCTAGGGCGATGGCATCCGATTGGTGGGAGGTCAGCCGGGGGGATGGGAAACTATTGGCCTCTGGGGAATTGGGGGGGGCTGACCCGCAAAACAAACCAGTGTCGCCGCACACGCCGGCGCGGGGGAAAGGCAGCAACAGAGGACACAATGCCGAATCCAGCGACACTGCCAAGGCAACGGGCCAATGGTGCCCGCAACACAGGCCGGTGAATGGGGATGTACGCTGTCCAAAAGAGGGGGGGGGGGCGGGAAAACGACCAATCGGCGGGATGTTCACGCAAAGGGGCACCCCAACTAGGACGTTCCCGGCAATTTAAACGGCCCTTGTGCGTTGCTCGACGGACAGAGGAGACGCCCCATTCCAAGAGGCAGCGCGGGGGGACGAAAAACTAGAAGGGGGGGGGGCAACGACTTAAGGAGGGATGGAGGCCCTGGGACAAGACTCCCAAGAGATGCGCACGTCAAGGAACAAATCCAGGGTGCGCAAAACGACAAAAACTGACGCAAAGAAAAACGTCACGTGGGAAGATGGTACGCACAAACGGACGGAAGACAGGAGAAACCAAACAAACACGGGGGGGCGAACGTCGTACCCTCGTCGTTCCAGCAAGAAATACAGCAACGGGGCCCTAGAGGAAAGGAGGGAACGAAACCGTCGAAACTACGCAATATGAGGGGGTCAGGGGCGACGGAAGGGGAAAACAACTTCATTATGGCGGAAACTGGGGGGAAAAAACCGTACGGGCAAGGGTCTTGGCCAAGAATGTAAACCCAGCACTCAAAAAAATCGGGTTTCTACTAGGAAGAGCAGGGGAAACATACCTAAATAAAGAGAGCCCGCGTTCGGTGGGAGGGGGCAAGGCAGCAGTGGGCAAAAAGCTCGCTGAAGGGCGGAGGAAAGCGAACACCTTGGGAAAGACCCCACGTCGTGGAGCCGAGAATCGGGAACGAGGACAAGCTCCACGGTTATCAACGACATAGGACGGCAAAAAGTTTGGTTTGGGGCAAGGAGTTTAAGGAGGGGGTGTCTTCCGCCACTACTACGTGTGGAGATCCATGGGATGGAAAACTGGTGTGCTCAAATCAAAACCTTAAATACGAAGGCGGGTCCAAGACTGGCAACGGTCCACTGGTAAGAGTGGAGAGGGGGGGGGAAAAAAAGAAAATATCCGGCCTCATCAAAGCAGGCACATTTCAGCCGAGTGTTCTCCACAGGGGAAAGAAGGACATACGGGCCAGGTCACGGGCCTACAAAAACTCTGGGGAGGGAAGGCCAAAAAACCGTGCCAAAAAAGGGCCCGGCTCGCCCAAGGGCCAGGAGGGGAGACAAGGAACTTGGGACTCAAGGCAACCGCGCCGAAAGCCCTACCAGGACGGTCCCTGACGGAAAAAACAGTTGTTTGGAAGGGGAAGACAAAAGACGGGGGGGGGGGGACAAACTGTGGAAAGGAAGGACGGGGCCGACCAGTGTTCAACCTCCAAACGAATCCAGCGCCGGATGGGCAATCACAAGCGGTCCCAAGAGGCGTGGGGGGACACAAGGGAAGGGCCCACGACTTGCGGGAGGGGGAGAAAACCGGCGATAAAGAGTTTCCCCCGGAGGACAAAGAAAAAGGGGACAACCCCAATAATCAGGTGACGAACAGAAGGAAAAAAGTATCAGAGGCACCAACAAGAACTCTTCCTGCTGACACCTTGTGGAAAAGCTCGCAAGTGCTGGGCAGAAACAAGATGGAAGACACAAAAAAACACGACCGTCACGTCGGTACGCCGAACCCACGGACAAAGATCTCCGGCAAAGAGAAACACAAACAAAAGACGGCAAGGTTTCGGGAAACAAACGGAGGTGGTTTTTAAGCAGTCAAAGGCGGACGTAAGCAAAAACGGGGCGGACACCGCAACGGTTGTTTTCCGGAAAAAGACAAAACACGGAGGAGGAAAAGAGGGAATGGCAAGGGTAAACCTCACGTGGGGGCGATAAGTCCTGCAAACTTTGGGGGATCTAAGACGGAACCACTCGGAACGTGGAAGGAAAAGCGGGCGTCCGAAAAGGAAGGGTTTGAGAGGCGGGGCAAAAGGGGCCTTTGGAAGGGGGGGTTAGTAAGACCGGCGCTCCGGAAAAAAAACGTACCTATCAAAAAAGCTAGGCACGGGGGGGTAGAACGAAGACGGATGAAGTGACCACCTGGGGACCAACACTCAGGACAGCCAGTGGGGGGTGGTGGTCCGAGATCAAGTAACCAAAGGTGGTACACGTCTGGAGGGCCACGAAATGTGGAGGGGGTACTGTGTCATTGGACCCGCGGTGTCAAACTCGGGGATACGCAAAACCTCTGGGGGTGACTACCGGGGACATCCGTTCAAGGACGGGGGGAACCGCACACAGGAGTCTCGTAGGCGACTGAGGGTTATGCCCAACGCAGGTTTTCTTGTCCTTAGGGTGATGTGGGAAAAAGGTAACAAGGAAGGTGTCCCGGCAAGGAGCCTTCTTTCGATTTCCCCTACCTCCCGGAACAAATGTTTTGTGGAGTGAGTGTCTGAAAAGAGTAGGTGCAGGGGATCTACTTCTTCTGAATTTAAAAGGGAGAAAACTTCTTGGGGTAGGTGAAAACCAAATAATTGCGAGGCCCAACCTTGTGGAAACGGCCTGGATACTACCGAAAGAGGATTTTGGGGGTTGGGTTGGGTTGTTTTTGGGGGGGTTTTTTTTTTGTTTGGTGGTGGTGGTGTGGGGTGGGTTTTTTTGGTTGGGTTTGTGTTGTTTGTCAGCACCAACGACGGTGATGACACTTCCAGCATCGGACCCTTAGGGGGGCGAAGAGCGGGAACGGGGGCCGGAAATTTTCGGAAAAGGTCTGAAAAGGTGGTCCAAAGAGAGTGAAACAGACGGGGTTTGCCGGCCGGGCAAGGTGAAAGGGGGTTCGGGTAGTGCCCGGAGCTTGGGGGGAGGGACGGAAGAAGCAACTTTGTAATCGCCAACACGAAGAGGTCTTGGGCAAACAGAGTCAGAAACTGTGAAACCAATCAAGGGAAAACCACAAAGCTGGGGGGACTTGAAAAAGCAGGGAATCCACCGGAACCTTTCGCTGGGGGGGGACTCAGTCTTGAAAGGATAGATCGATAAATTGCGAAGGGGGGGGGCTGGAAAAACAGGCCCCCTGGGGGGGGCTAATGGGGGGGGGAAAGCGAAAAAAGAGAGGTTCCACGATAAAAAAAAAACGAAAAAAGCCACCGACGGAGGGGGGAGACAGACTTGCTGTCTTGTTTCCCCGGGGGCACGCACGAGGACACTCAAACTGAACGGGAGGCCGACAACGGCAGACAATAAGGGAGGGGGGGGGAACCGGGTCACTCAAATGGAAAAAGGGGCAAAGAAGACCGGATTGAAAGGGAGAAGTACTCAGTCTACTTTTCACGTCGTCGAAAGGCAAAGCCAATAGTCATTCCTACGAAATGAGTCCACGAAGGAAGGAAATGGGACGCCTCCGGCAGTGGAGGAGGAATTCTGAGCAGGAACCTAAATAAGAAGGCACAAACCTTTGGGGAAGCGGTTGTTTAAAAGGGGGGTCCGCAGGACAACACGCAAGGGGGTGGACTGGTGGGTAGGACGGGAGGCTGTCGTATCCGGTGGACGCCCCCGAAGGATTCGGACCGGTAAGAAAAACAGAATGGTTAGTGGTTTGCACCGACACCTCAGATGAAGTAGTTTGGACCCAGGGAACCAGGCCGGGTCAGGTAGTGTCAAAAGGACATGTCGGGGGGATAGAGAAAAACGGAGGAGGTGGGGCGACGGAAGAACTGGCCCCCTTCCGAAGAACCGCAAACGGCCTGAAGTTGTAAGAGTTCAACCAGTTGGTGGGGGGAATGGCACGGTGCAAAAAAGAGGGGACGTTGTCCGCAGGGGCAGCTGTTAACAAAGCCATACAGCGGGAACAGAAAAAAAAAAACGGGCTGTGGGAAAAAGGGCCCGCAAGAAAACGGCATGATAACGGGGATCTCAGTGGTGGGTGCCTAATGGGGGGGGTGGACATGGGTGACCACAACGTCCGAGGCCCTCCATGCACGCGACCGGTGCCAACCTCAAAAGAAAAACTCGCTCCAGCACAGCGGACCGGGGGGAATCCTTGAATCCCGCAACAAACAACCTCGGAACAAAGAAAGGGGGGCTGAAAGGGGACGGGGTGGGGGGGAAGAAAAGCGGCCAACCATCAACCCCTTGACCGGAAAGAAATTACTCCAGTAAAGGTAAGGAAACAGGAAGAGGAACTTCTAAAGAGGGTAGCAAGGGGAAACGTCCGGGGGAAGGCTCCTGACCTTCTGTTTGATAAAAAAAAGTGCTGGACCCGGAAAACGGGGGAAAAACGATGTACTCAGGTTCCAAAACCGGTTTGGGGGACCTGAGGGTGGAGGGTGGGCCCTTCCAGTCGACACCAAAAGTAAAGCGGTTAACAGTGGGGCTTCTGAGGAAGGTTTTTTCAAGCTCGGTATCCCCATCACGAGTTCCGAAGAGACGGAGATTTAGTCGTGGGCGGGGAAAGGCACCCCGGTCATGGGTGGTACCGACCCCCAGGCCGAAGGGGTGGTTCGTGAAAAAACAGTAGCGACCACCCAAGAAGAATACTGTCGCTTAGTTGTGCAGGGGAAATGGAAGGGGTCCCTTTTGGGCAAATGAGCCCGCCACGTGGGAACTGGGGCAGAATCCTGGGGGGCAACACCCTCAAAGTGTCTGGGTGGTCACAGGGGGAATTAGATGCGAAAACCCCAAAGTAAATACAGGGTGCGGGTGGGCCAAACAGCAGAACCGTAAGCCGATCCAACCGAAAAGGTCTTTTTTTGTGCAAACTTTTAAAGGAGTTAGGGGGGGGGGAACAACCGGAAAATAAACAACCAGCTATTAGCCC
>Ga0179593_1467750_pt1 | contig 22298 bp, 25 predicted proteins | sample CZODoug2_1_08_16_FD_185931 | JGI IMG/M metagenome (GOLD analysis project Ga0179593, IMG submission 185931) | Vadose zone soil fungal communities from Angelo Coast Range Reserve, California, USA - CZODoug2_1_08_16fungal (PacBio error correction) | ecosystem: Environmental > Terrestrial > Soil >...
CAAACACCTGTTTTGTCAAAAAGAGAACTACTTGCAAAAGGGGAGGAACATATAAAAAAAAAAAAAAGCAGGGTGAGGGCCGCATGAATTAAGAAAAGGAACGAGTAAAGGAAATATAAAGGTGAGTGCTTAGCAGGAAGGCCAGAAGGGAAGTCCAATTGACAGAGGGCTCTGGCATATGGCGTGGAGGGGTGGAAAGGGTCAGGAGAAGGATTAAGGCGAAATAAGGAAACGGCCTCGGGCAACAAGTGCAAGGTTGGGCAGCCTCAGAGCAGAGCTGGAAGAAGGAGGAAAAACCCTCTCTGGAAGATCAAGCCCATAGGAGGGAACCCGAACTCGAGTTGGTAGACGAAAGAGGACAAGTACCACCCCTAAAGATGGACCTTAGATAAGGAGTGACTGGGGGGATGCGTGGGAATAAACGCAAGTGAGCGCCAGTCTCCGTTGTAAAAGCGTGACAATTGCAGGACCTAAGTGAAAGCCGTGGGGGGGGTCTGCTTTGTGGGGAGGCACCCTAGTATTGGAGAAACAGGGGGGTGGCTCTGTCAGCGTGTTCGTAAAAAGCGGGTCGGGAGCTGGCCGGGATCTTGGGGGCTCAGAGGAAAAGGAAGGCCAGAGAAAAATAAGGTCCATGGGCTAACAAATTGACTGGGGAAAAGATGAGATGCAAGTAAAGTCTGATAGCATGTGAAACGTGCGGGACTCGTGCAAAGAGGTTCAGGTAGTCAACGTGGACCCGGCCGAAGACGAGGCTGTCAAGAATCGTGTGGCTGTATGGGAGTAAACTGCGCTTCGCAATGAAACAGGGGTGGGCGACAAAAAACGGCGACTGGGGCACACATATGGGGCTGAGCGGGGGTTAAAACGTGCGTCGCTACCCAAGAACAAATGCTCTGGCCCATACAGATCCTTCTGGATTGTGGGGGGTAGCAGTTCCGGTGAATTCAGCAGGGCCTCGGTGAAAAATCTGTTAGGCTAGGAGTGGTTTGTCAGAAAGGGGAAGAGCTGCAAGATCTGGGCAGGCGGTCTCTTCGCAGGAACGCTCGACCGTGGCGGAGAGTGTCTGATTCACGCAAAGGTGTGCCTCCGTTCAGACAGCTGACGTCGAGGGAAAAAAAAACAGCCCGCAGACAGCAAACGTGGCAGCTGGGGGGCGAATGGGAGAATCACTGGGTGACGTGGGGAAGAAGTAACGAACGGGGTGAACAGTCTAAATCGTCGGTGTCCGCCGTGCTGGCCAGCCTGAAGAGGGGGCCAACAGTTCGAGGCCAAAAGCCAGGATACCGAAGGGAGCGGTGGAGGGATGGGGAAAATGTGCCAAGGGCGGGGACAATTTTAGCAAAAAAGCCGGGTCAGGAGCGCTCAGGGGGGATTGTGGGCAAGGTGGGGGACTAGCAGGTTACGGGGCAGGACCAAAGTCCAAGGGTCAATTTTGGGTCAGGAAGAGGGATGTGCCGGGGAAAGAAGGAAGGGGGAGACTGCGAAATCGTAGTGTGTTAGGCGTCGAATAATTCCTCAACGCGGAAGGGGGCTGGGCTGCACAAGCAAGATCGAGTAGCGTAGGCAACACAGAAAACAGGCCTGCTCGCCCTGGTGGGCGCAGCGAAAGAAGTGGCGCCTCAAAATTGCTGGGGGAAGAAAATGGGGCCCGCGGGGAATCCAAAAGGCGTGCACGTACGACTGACGGGAGCTGAACGTCCATCTCAATGATGTAAGTAGTGGCCTCGATAAAACCGAAGGGTCAGGCCGTTCAAAAGGGTTAGGCAGGGTCCGCGGCCCACAGTGGACGACAGAAGAAGATCGTTCCTTGGAGGAGGCCAGCCGCGTTGGAAACAGGGGCGAAGAAGAAGCTAGTGGTGTTTCATCGAATTGGGCATAAGCCAGCGGTCAGCAGAAAAATAAACCACGTAAAAAGGGCACATGGGGAAAGGCACGCCCGAAGACTGAAAAGAAGCCCGAAGAAGGAAATCCGGTTAAATCCTGACTCCGAAAACAGCAGTCGGGGATGGGTGAAACAGGGACTGACCGTCGAGGGCTCGGGGAGGACATAGTCAATCTGCAGACAAAAGACCTTGATCAGGGGGACGGTCAAGCGGGGAAAGGAGTGGTATCGGATAATCCTAGAAAAAGTACCGTGAGAGGGGGGGAGAGTGCGCGGCAGGATAAGCAGGAGCGGCACTGGGACTGAAGAGGTTGTCCTGCGGAGGCTAGTAAGAACAAGGTATTGGAAGGGGAGGATCAGGGGGGGTGGGGGGTGGGAAAACAGGAAGCCATGCCGGGGGGAAGAGGAATGTAAAAGGGCGTGGGTGAGAGAAGGGCTCACGAACGACGCGGGATAGGGGAAACCACACGGCATCCGTGGACTGCCACTTTACGATGGGACAAAGGGATCCCAATACGAAATCGGGAACCGCGCAGAGAGAAAAAAAAGCCTCGCGAAGGGCACAACAACGAGCAGGACTGTTCCAGCGGACGGGACCACGCGGGAGGGGAGTCAGGAACAGTTGGGGGGTATTGGGGCGGCCCGTCACCTCTGGGTAGCAAACGAAAAGCTCGCAGAGAGCACGGAGAAAAAACATGGGAAGCCGTAAGACGGAGATACCAGAAAAAGAGGGGGGCGACGCCAGATCTGACACGCTGAGTTCAGGGCACGGAAAAGACCGAGTTGAAAAGATGCATCCAAAGCAGGGGTCGCTCAAGGACTCAGGAGAAACAGGAAAAACTCTGGGGAAAGGGGGGGGAGATGGGGCACAAAGGAAGGACCGGGGGGATCCAATCTATAGTGCACAAAGGGAGAAAATAACCGAAAGATCGTGTCCGGGGGAAAAAACTTGGATGATCAAGGGGTCGATGACCTAAAAGGGAGTTCAGAGCCAGTGGGCAAGCCCGCTTCTAACATACATCACGCAAAACGATATAGGACCGGGAGGAAAATGTCTCCTGAGAGAGGAAAGGACGACGCAAAGATTCGGCACCAAGGGGTTTCCGTGATTTCGAGAAGGGGTCAGCCGAGGGGGAAACTAAATTCCCAGGTTCAAGCAAACAACCGCGGAACGTAAGGCGAAGATCGCAGAAAGGGCAGAGGGACAGTAAGTGAAGGAAATGAACTGTGCACGCTGTGAGGAGAGGGTGGTGAAGCCCAGAAAGGACTGCCAGCGAGCATAAAAAGGTAGTAGCTGTGACGGGAGGGAGGGGAACCGAACAGGGCTCAGTAGAGAGGTGATCGTACTATCTCTTAAGCGCCTCAGTTCAAGATTTTTGGGGGAACTTAAGGGCATTGAAATTTTCTCAATGGGGTCAGTGAGAGACGCGGGGAAGTTAGACGGGGAAGTTGAGGCCAGACGGTAGAGAAAAAGCAATACCTGGGAAAAAAGGATATACCATCATACGAGCAGTCCAGTAAAAAAAAAACCATTAGCTCAGACGAGGGAGAGGATCTCAAGGCAAACAAAGAGGAATTAAAAGGAAAATAGAACGACGGAGGGAGAGAATCTTCTAAGAGGGGAATAACTGGAGAGGGGAAGATTTGACCAGGGAGGATATAGATTTACATGTGGGGACGTCCAATGAAAGAAAATCAATGAGCAGGAAACGAAGGTCACAACGTTAGTGGGAGCAAAATCGAACATGTGAAAAGAAGACGCAGGCAAAACAAGTCAGGACATCGCATTCCTATTTCGCTGCCGAGCGCGAGAAGTGAGATCCCTCAGGAGAAAAGTGGATCAAAAAGGGAAAAAGAAGGAAAAAAATCTTCAAGGAGGAATGGGGCGGAAAGGAAAACACAAAAACTGGAGATTTGAAAAAGTAATGGCAACGAGGACAAGGGAAGCGTCGGGCGGGGTCGACGGCTGAGAGGGGGCCCGGGCGAGGAATAATCGGGGGGGGCTGGCGGACAACCCAAGATCCCGGGTCGGAATGGGGGGAGTTAAAAAGAAGGACAAAGACCTTAACAGATGTCGAATAAGCCAGAAATCTGCGAATGCTGGCTAACCACGATCTGGCGTAACGGGAAAATAGCGGGATGGGAGTCAGGTATGAAAGTTGGCCTGTCAAAAACTCCGGGTGTCTAATAACCGGAAAGTTCAAAGAAAAAAGTCCACTCAGGGGGTCACTGTATGGTGAGGTAAGGGTTGGGGACGAGTCGGGGGACCGGAAAAAATTAAGTAAGGGGAAGCACTGTCGAAAGCCTTGGGGAAAAAAAATACGCACGGGACGGCAGAAGCAATCGCGTGGTTGTGATACGGGCAACCTGTCGTTCTCATTGTGAATAAATCGGCGGGCGATCTGCGTAACCTCCCTGCAAGGGGGAGGGGCTTTTCCGGAGGGAATGTGGTATTCCTGACTTAAGTGGGATAGAAGGGAAGAGGGGACATCTAGAAATGTATAAAAAGGGATTTCGTAAAGGAAAAAAGGGACCGGGAGGACGGAGGCCCGCTGTTGGACCGGGTGACGACTGTAAAGGCAAACAATATCGTGGTGTAAGGGCCTGCGCGCGGCAGGATTGTGGGAAACTCTTAGAGGGGAGGATGGCGTTGCTGGTTACAATGAACGCTTACTTCAGGCAAGAGAGGCCGGACCGGGGGAAGGGGACTAGTAAAGGTCGATGATGGTATCGTCTAAAATAAAGGGGGAGGTCAAAGAGGGACTCACGGGGAGTACCTTCATACGTCAATCTCATGAAAATGACGCATGAACATGCCGCAATCAATGGAACAAGGGGGGAGAAATCTGCATAGCATTAAGAAGACATTCGAATCGCTTCGAGAACGCCAGAAACAGAGTCTCCCGGACCACAGAAGGGAGAAGCGCAATCACAGAATGGACCCAGCCAAGGGAAGGAGGACAGGAGGAGGAAAAACTGGAATATGAGAACGATCCCGCCTGGGGCGCGAGGAAAAGAACCAGTCGAAATAACGAAGGAGTGGAAAAGTCGTTACGTCGTGGTCACAATTATTTAATGGCAGCGGGAGGGGGAGGGCAACAGGTCCCATGGTATGATGCTTTCCCGGGAGGGCTAGGAGGGGCGTAGCGTGAAAAAACACAGTGGAAAGGAAAGGAGCAATGCTATGAAGCACAGAGGGAGATATCGAAGTGGTTGACGACTCCGAGGTGGCCTACTGCTGTAAAACGGGGCATCGGACGAACATAAAACAATCCGAGAAATGTCCGAAGCTTAAACGGGGACCACGGGGAAGCGTGCGAAGGGTAATGCAAAAAAAAGGGAGGCTGGTAAATCAAGGGTACTGGTCTCGGGGACTTCAACGATGGGAGTTCATGGGGGGGGGGAAGGGATTCTTACTCGCGTGAAAGGCAAGGCCTCTGAGGAAAAAGATCTACCGGGTACCTCTTCTTTCACATTAGATCAGGGGGACATTAAAAGCAGAAGGCTTCAGAATGCGCCGTAGGGACTGAAGAGAGGGGAGTAAACAATAAGTGTAAGAAAGAAGTGAAAGGAATTGAAAGAGACTTCCCATTCGGTCTCGTCAGACCGGCGCGCAATCGGGAAAAAAATGTGGGCAAAAAGAAGGGAAGATGAGCCGAGCCCGTCTAATCCAAAGCCAGCCACACTTCAAAGTCAGACGGAAAGGAGTGCGCAAGCGTGGCCAAAGAACTGGGCGATGAGGGACTGGGGTTCCGACGGGGGCGGAACAGAAAGCAGGGGGGAGATGGTCACCTAGAGTGGGAATACCGAAATGATTCTCCAAGTTCGCAACAGAAGACCCCGGGGGGGGGACCCTGTACTTTGAGGGGTTAGGCGGGGACTGGGGGGAATTTCGTCTGATACGGCGGAGGGGGCTGAACAGAGATGACACCTCTGAGTCCTGTTCACGGTCCGTCTTGTCCAAGAGTGGGCGAGGAGCTGAAGAGAACATGAAAGACTTGTAATATTGGGATAAAGGGTGATAAGTCCAAACCTACACAACTTCAAAGAAAGAAAGATTGATGGAGAGGGAACAGTCCCATTCAACGTAATTATCAGTAAAATGCTCAGGAGATGAGAAGAAATAACGAAAAGCCAAAAACTACTGCTGTAAACATACGCGAAAAAAGCCTGTCACATGTGGAACAAAAAAGCAGGCATGGGGAAACAATTTCGCCGTACGATGCACGAAGGGGGCGGAGAATAGAAAATAAATGATCAGAGCTTTCGGTGCTCTGACCCGGAAGTTCCGCAAAAGAAACGACAAGTGGAAAAGGTTCTAAGCTCTCGAAAGTAGGAAAAACGGCTGTTGTCCGCCTCGAAGAGGGGAATGAAATAAAAAAAGGGGACCATGGGCCTTTGCTGAGAAGGTTCCGGCCTTCAAGAGATGCGCAACCGATGAAGGAGTCACTCACATCTAGAAGGGAACGACCGGGGGGAAAAGAATTATCGAAAAATCGGAGGGGACATACCACAAAAAACGGTCATCACGTTTGTCCCCTGTGTGCCAGCAAACTCCGGAAGGGGAGCGGGCGGGTTTACAGAGGCAAGGAGCTTAAGGAAGAGTACTGATCAGAGAAAACGGACAGGCACCGAACGCGGACGGGTTGTGGGGGTGTGGGTGGGGGTCCTAACAGACGATCGGCAGCTGGATACTCGATGGTCAAGCGAGGGGGTAAGTGGCGGCTCTTCAATCAAGAAGCTGCTAAAATCAAGCCCAACTCACTACGGGAGGGGGTTGGAAGACAATCCCGTGTGGAGAAAAGAAAAGCAGTAGCGAGAGAAATGGGGGATACTGGAACCAAACTGCTCGCATCCCACCTTTCCCAGAAAATAGGAAAACGGGGTACGGAGCGACGGTGGGTAGGCCCGCTCCTCCGAAGAGAAGTAAAACTATGCAGCGTGCCAGAGGAAAGGAGCCTTCCAAAAAAAACTCATATTTCCCAGTGGGAAAGGGGGTGATATGATTACTGGTCTGCCGCCACACTATTATGGGCTTTCAAAGCACAGACATCCCGGGGTAAGGAGAATAAAAGACAGGGTGAAGTCAACACAGGAAAGACCTATCAAACTAGGGAACGGCATTACTTTAAAAAGACTTCCGTGATACTCAGCAGAGGGAAACGGGAGGGAAATAAGGAAGAGACGGGTCATGAATTAAAAAGTACTGTCCCCGGAATGGAAGGAAGGGGTCGAGGTGCGTGTCGGGGATAAAAGGGGTATATACAAATTATCGCTATACGCAGAATTGGAAAAAAAGGGCGCGCTAAAAATAGATGAAAGGCAAAAATTTGCAAAAAGCTAATGGGGAGCAGAGCTGGGGGGCCGGTCGGAACTACCAGAGGATTATAGGAGCAAAGAGAAGCTGACCGCGAGGGAGGTTGGGGGGTATCTAAGAGGGGGACACTGTAAGGGGGAACACAGGAGTATCCTTATGAGAGTTTACTGGCTGAGGGGTGAAAAGAAAAATCTGAAGCCTGTACTCAGCCGGGGGCAGTCGAGATGGAAGTTTACCAGACCGGTGTTTAAACAAAAACTTTGTGGAAAGGGGGGGTTGGGACATTTAAATTTCAAGGTGGGCTGGGGAGAGGGCTTGGGGAGAAGTTCCGAGAGTTCGATCTCCGCCAGCGGCCAGGAATGAAGAAAAAAAAGGAAAGGGCCTTGCTTCAGCAGGAATTGTGAGGTCCAACGTCCAGGTAGGGTTCTAAAGCGTTGACAATTTCAAGAGGGAAGAGGTAGGAAAGGGCGGGCCGAACGGCGTCAACTTCAAAAATGTCGGTAGGGGAGGAAGGCACCTGGTTCAAGGATAATGGCTGATGGCGGAACTTTTCTCGGCTTTAGAAAATGGCAGGGAGGAGCGTAAGGGAGACGCCATAGGGGCGTGGGGTGGGGGGGCGAGTGGGCTACGGCCCGCGGGGAGGAGACGGCTAGAAAAGCGGCTAGTCGTGGAGAACCGGAGTCAAAAAATGCTCATAAAAGGAGGGGTGGTGCGGACAGGGGGGGTGGAAAGGGTTACAGATGGAGAAGCTGGGGTAGGGGGGGGGCGAGAAGGCGGCCGCGATCAATCGGTGGAGTTCTGGGGGGGAGACATAGGGCGAGTTGGAGGGGGGGGGAGGGGGGGGGGGGGGTGGAGGGGGGGTGTCATCGGACTTGTGGGAAATGGGCGGTCGAAGGGAGCATTAAAGAATTCACAAGCCGCAGGAAAAAAGGTTGGTAGAAAAACTGGCGGAAATACCAGGGCAGAGGGAGGAACGGGAGTCCAAGGAAGGGGAACCGGGAAAAGGACGCCCTGGCTGACGAAAACTGAAAGCGTGGGAGCTGAGCGGTTTGGAAGACAGCCCTGGAGGTATTGAAGCCGGGGGTAAGAGGGCGTGTCAAACGAACTCCAGAGGTGCGGGGTACGGCAAAAGGACCCGTTCCGTGAAACAGAAAAAGACAGGGGAACATCGGGATAATAGGAAAAGGGAAGAGGGCGGGGCTGGGAAGAGGGAAGAAGTGGGAATCGCCAACGGGTGAGTTCCATGGCGTCGAAAAAGTAGGGTGTGGGGTGGTGAAAGGGGAGGCAGTGAACCGAAAGGACACTGGAAAGAAGGGGTAGTCGGATTTCATCTAACAGAGCCTAAGCTCAGATGTTAGTCCTGCAAGAAGGGAAGCAGGAGTCGAGGGGAGCGTCAAAAGGGTGGCAACGAGCCAGCGAGTGGGGGGGGGGGGTGGGGTGTTGGTGGTGTGGGGGGGAGTTGGGGGAGCGGGAGAGGGGGGGGTGGGGGGGGAAAGGTGTGTAGGGGTTTGTGAGGGGTTAAGGGGGGGTAGAGGAGGAGGAACATGAGAGGGGGAGGGAGAGATGGGGTTTGGTGCAGGGGGGGGGGGGGGGTGGGTCGGGTGCTGTGGAGCGGGGGGGGGGGGGTTAGAGGGAAGGGCGTAAGAAAAAAACCGGGTGAGGGTGAACGGGTCTGGGGGGCGGGGATTATGGATAGATGTGGTTGTAAGGTTAGGATTGGTGGGGGGGGAGTTGTGGGGTGGTTGCTGGGGTGACGAAGCGGGGGGGGGGTGGAGGGGCGCATGGGGAGGGGGAGGGGGGGGGGGAAACAGGGTCGCGACGATAGTTGAGGAGGAATACAAGGGTGGGGGGGGGGAGGGAGGGGGGTAGGAACGGGTTAGGGGGCCGCTAGTGCCGTCCGCCCGGCACGCAGCCAGGCATGGACTCTACACATTTTCTCTTTGCAGGGGTGGGACTAACTGAAGAGGGACAGACCTGCTGTGCGGATAAAGGGACACCGAAACTGTCACGGCAACCGTCTCCATCTCCATGAACTTCAGGAAAAAAAGGAAAGGGGTCTTCCGTCGAAGGTGATTGCCGGAACTTAAATAACACCCAAAAGGGCATCAACTAATCAGAGTAAGTGACAAGCGGATACGGGAGATCACCGAGAATCGCCACCGCGAGGGGAAAGGGACATCGCCTTGGACGGGCTCCACTGGTCTGCTCCATGTAACAGTCGGGGCAGCTGGAAGCATGGGGGGGAGGAAATGGCAACTAAACCTGCCAAGACCGCCCGACGACAGGGAAAGAAGGTGAAAAAAACCGTTCTAGCACCTTGACGGGGGGACTTTAGCGCAATTAGAGAAGGGGGAGAGGAGTGGGCCTATGTCAAAATCACATCCAGGATCGCTTGGGGGGGAAAGGGGGCGGCGCTGGGCTGGGAAGGGGCCTGCGGGGGCGGAACGCTGCTTCTGCACTGAGGAGCAAGCGACTTGCGTGAGATTTATACTGAGGAGAGTGGAAAAATAGGGGCCGTGCTAGATGTGGGGCATAGGGGGAAGGAGACCCGTCTGCCGGGACGACCTTTTACATCCGTGAGTGAAATTTTCTGAACGGGGTCGCAGGAGACGTTAGGGAAAACGGAGAGGAGGATGAAAACGGGCCGGAAGAGCCAGTGAGAAAAAGAAAACGTGCAAAACCGCGCCAGCACTCTCAAAATCAATGGAAGGACACCACGGATGGCAGTAGACTGTTTCCGCTGAACGGAGACACAATCGGGGACCCCTTCGCTTTGGAAAAAAGGGGTAAAAAGGAAAGTGGGGGGGGGAGGCAATCAAACGGAGATATACGAGGGCAGAGAAAAGTGCCGCAGACCGGCCCAATCTCCGTCAAAAACTTTGCACACGCAAGCGGAAAGGGGCCGGAGACATCCGCAAAAGGACAGCGGTTGAACCAAGATAAGAAAAAAAGCGAGGCCTCTCGCGGAAGAGCTGGTCTGTAGGAAAAACCAACCTGTACATTTCCGACGACACCCAGGGAAACAGGAAGGGGAAGAAGGCGCAAGGGAAAAAATTGATAACCAACAGCCGGACCAGAAATCGGGTCCTGAGGAACGTTTGTCTTCCTAACGCAAATTACCTTTTGCTGCCGCTTGATCAAATGCAAAGAACGAGGAGGGGCATAAAAGAAGAGGAAGTCGAAAAGTCGAAGACAGGATGTCCAAGCAAAAAAGGCTTCGGAACCGCTAGGGTCTCGGGTTTAGGTCAAAGCTGTACCGGGGGTGGGCGGAGAGTTCCCAGGAGAAAAAAAAAAAAAACGAGTCGAGAAAAAAAGGCGAGCAGAGAGGCGAAAGACAAAAGAAGAGGAGTGCTCTCCTGGCAGCATCTAGCGTTGTGGCAAAAAGAGGTGCCGCCATGAAAAGGAGATGGAGTCATTGGACACGGCCAAGGGAGAGGATAATGAAACAGGGCTCGGAAGGAGACCATCGAAGCTAAAGGTCCATGCTGCGTGTTGTGCCTTTCATATGGTCACGAAGGAATGGGTTCCATAGTGACTGGTTCCTGAAAGGAAGGGGGGGAGGTCTAGGTACCAGACATGGCAGCGGAAGAGTACATTATAAATAGAGAAAATGTCAACGATCCTAACGATCAGTAGAAGCGCAAGCAAAAGAAAGAACTTGGTCTCACCAAAAAAGGATAAGAATGAAAGACTCCTAGAAAAGGCGACTGATAACAGGAAAGAGGGAAATGGGACCGGGTTATCAGGGTAAATATTGCCGTGAAGGGAGCTGAATGTCACGACCCTCCAACACGATCAGCGCAAAGGAGGGAAAAAGGAAGGAAGATTGTAAAATCATGAAGCATGAACCAAAGTGAAGGACCATGAAATAGAGGGATTGAATTGGAAGGCTTCACTGCTCAGTCATGAGCCTGGAGAATAAAAAAGAAAAAGAGTGCAGAATTCCGGGCGGTCCCGACGGTCCGAGCAAAACCCCTTCAGGACTTGCTTACGGAAGGGGCGTCGCAAGAGAGTCTCACCGGGCATCGAAAAGCGAGGGCTGGTCGAAAGGGACCTCTCAATAGGTGTAACAAAAAAAAGGGACTTCCGGCACCGGGCCAAAACTGAGGGGGATGCCAAAGCCGTGGCAAGACCCAAGCAAATCTTCGACGGTCTTGACGCCCCACTAGATCTAAAATTGTTCGAAGGGGGAAGTGAAATCTGACGACGGGTGGGAGACCCGGGGAGCGCTCCTGAAAGACTCAAAGGTTTTCCTCAGACACGAGAGGGGGGTGCCCGGAAGGGGGTTCTCCAGTGGTTAAAAGAAAGAAGGATACAAAGGCCTGAAGGGGTGCAGCAGTCCAGGGAAAGCGGGCAAGCTTGGAGGATCGAATGAAAGAGCTTTGATGATCCTGTCACAACGCTGTCGTAGGTTTCAGGGTGTGGTGGGGAAGGCGCTCGCCGAAGTGGTGTTCGAGAGGGTCTCCTGCCATTAAACATGGTTCTGGGAGGAGCTGTAGTACGCTGCGGCTTCTACTGTGCGCTCTGGGGGATGCTCAAAGTAGATCGAAAGTTAAGGAAGACCGCTACCCAACTGGGACCACATCGACCTCTGGGGCTGTCCGTACGGCTAGGAAATAGCCTCCTCAGGGTGGGAAGGGAATGCGCGAATGCTGCAGGGGGTGGACCTGCTCTTTTAAGATTCTTGGTCATGAAAGACAATGGGAGAGGCAGCCTACGACGAGCCGTGTGTTCACGGATAGATGCGGTCGGCTTTACGAAAAAGGCAAAAGTGGGCCTCAAGAAAAAAGAGTCACCGGGGGTCGAACATACAGGAAGAATGCCCCCTGACGCAGGAATCCGTCTCTTCCCCAAAAAAAAAAATGGTTAGTCGGCACCATAAGAACAAAAAGACATGTCCACAGAAAGGACGGGGGCACGCAATCCGGCCCAGGCTCAAAAAAACGTCCTCAGTCTCGAAGAATCCATTCAAGGCCGTGCGCATCCAGGTGCTCCAAGGAGAGTTTCTGGGAAACAAAAAGCCTACCCTCGACGAGCAGTCCATGATGAACGAAAACCTCACAAGGAACCCTCCCTGCTAAAGGAGGGAAAATGGGCTGGGGGGGTTGGGGGCAAACTTTACCCGGGCGCAGTAGGCGGGGCAGGACGCGGGAAAGAATGTCCGTAGTTCTCTTGAGAGGGGGGGGCAGTAATAAAGCAGGGAATGAGGGCAGAAGAAATAGGAACGAGATGGCGAGGACGCGCCGGGGCTCTCCGAGAGTCCCCCGGGGAAAAGCGGAAAATTTGACGCCTCGAAATCACAAGCAGAAACGAAGGGACCGGATCGGGAATCGGGAGGGAACCCGCAGGGTCTGCTTCCCACGCTCGTAATTCTAGGGGGAAGACTTGCACGCTGGGAGTGCCCCCGCGCGGGAGAAAGGGGTAAGTCAAACTCTCAAAAAAAAAGTTAGCAGGGGGGTATGGCCGATCCGCACAGAAACTGCTAAAAGAGCGGATCGTCAAGAAAAGGGATGACTCATTGAAGCGGCCCATTCTTATCAGAGGAGAAAAATGGACTCTTGAAGGAAGCTAAGTGTAGCCCGAATGACACGAGGTAATGAACCCCAAATGCTCCGACTGGCGGGAGGCCCAAAACGGGCCCCAACATGGTCCAACGAAAAAGGGAAAAGTCATAGGACAGAATTCGGACAAAAATCAACTGTGGCCGCTGGAAAAAGGGTCTTCCAGATCCCCCTTCACGGTTAACTGGAGGAAAGTGGAATCTGGCCTTGAAGAAGGCGGGACCCGCACGCGGGGGTCTGGGCAAGGAAGTCAGTCTTGAAAAAAAGCCTCGGGTTTCCGCAGGAAAAGGAACTCAAAAAAAAAACGCGGGAAGTGCGGGAAGGGAGGCGGGGCGGGGAGAGGGGATAAAAAAGCAGGGGCTTAAAAATACCGGCCGGGGGGCAGGCCTTTTCGCCGCAGAGGGGAGAACTTCGACGGGAGATGAGCTGGTATAAAAGGGGGGTGAGCGGGAGGGGATGAAAGGGCACAAAACCCCGAAATAATAAGGATCTGTGATCGGGGGGTAAGCTTAACGGACCACTGGAAAAGTGAATGGACGGACTCCCGCAAGGTCCGGTCGTGACAGAGGGAGAGCTAATACTCTCTGGCAAGTCAGGGGGGGAAAAAAGCGGTGTACGGAAAAAAATGGAAAAAAAACAAAGGTGCGAACAAGCTGATGCTTTTGAGGTGCGCGAGGTGGTGCGTGAAAAAAAAAAAAAAGGCATTTGTGCGATGGGACCCTGGGCGCTCAAAACAAAAAACTAGAGGGAAAAAAAAGACGAACCGGGTCATGTACTATAGTGACGCCGTGACAAGTCCGAGTCACCGATCCTTGGGGGTAAAAAGAAAGGAGGGCTAGCCCCCAGGGAAGTTGAAACAACGCCATGGACCTGGCACGCCCCAGGGGACCTGGGCATTTGTAGACGGAAAGGACGCCGTTCCGCTTCTGAAAAAACGTGGGAAAGGCCGAAAACCCAGCACAGCCCCACATGACAGGTAAAGAAGCAAAACCTACTGGGCAAACACAAACTTCAACCGCTAAAGTTTTCTGGGGGAAGGGACCAGCAGAACAACGGAAGAGCGCGGAGTGGTCGTTGGGAAGGGATAGCAAAGAAATCATGAAGAGCAGGACAAAACTCAACAAAGAGTCAATGGAGGGGAGAACCATCGTAGTCACGGTGCAGATGCGATGGGGGGAGAAAACGGAAAAAAGGGGGTATTGGGGGGAGGTAGGGGGGGGTGACCCGCGCAGAAAGGGGGGGAGGGGGTGGAGAGGGGGGAAGAGGAGCGGAGGGGAAGGGGTGGGAAGGCTCAAAGAAAGAACCAGACGAACGCACTCCGCTTAGAGGGGAAATGGCAGAACCGCCATTGGTGTAAGCCTGCATATCGCTACGAATTCTAAAAAAGGGGAATAGGAAAGAAGCATCCAAAAAGCGGTCGGGAAAAAATGAGAAAAGGCGACAGGGTTAGGGGAATGGCCTCTCCGTCGAACAGACGGGCAATGCTTTAAAGGACAAAGGTCAAACATCATGGCGCCCCGCCCGTAGTCCAGGTGGCAAAGGAGGAGCAAAACGGATTACTGAAAAGCAAGGTATCCTTCCAAATAGAGAAACACCACACGAGGGGGAAAAGAATAGAGAGGGGAAAGAGGATCAACTCCCGTGAGAAGGCAGACAAGGGAGTCAAAAATCAACACTTTCAAAGGGGATAAAGGTTCTCCGGACGGCTAGCCTGCGCTCCCTGACGTGAGGTCTTAGATGATAACTGCTTACCGGAAAACGTCAGCTGAACGAGGGAGATTTCAGGGTTGTAGATTGCTCTTTTCGAAAAAAGGGAAAAAAAAGTATTCTGATCGCAGGACGGGAGGACAAAACAGGGAGAACCTGGAAAAGACGCGGTGAGTGCGACGATTTTAAGATCAAAGCACGCTGGGGGGTTCCAAAAAGGTACCTCGATTATCATTCCAAAATAGCAACAAAAGAGATAGTGTGGGGTACGGGAAGATGCCGCGGGGGTCGGCAGGGGGGGACACGGTTTTAGATTCCCTGGCTATTACTTGAGGGACAAAGGGAAACACTCCTGCAAAAGAAGCTCCCGTAGAACGTCTTGGGGGTGGTCCGGGACTTCCGGGGGGAGGTGGGTGGGACCCCGCGTAAAGTGGCGATCCAGGATTTAAAATGCAGTGTCGCGAGTTCTTTAGCAACGTTCCGGGGAGTTATCTCCTCGAGAAACTTGCAGAAGTCGAAAAGGCAAAAGGGTCCTGGGGCGTAAGGGAACAATATGCCACTCTATTTAAAAAAAATGGCGGACGGCTTGCTTTTACGAGGGGAAGGGTCCGGTCTGTCACCGGAGAGAAGCACGTGTAGGTCACGATCTGAAAAAAACTTCAAAAATGAATTGGGACAAGGAGGCTGGGGAACCAGATAGAAAGCGGGTCGAACATGTGCAGGCGGAGAGGGAACCGGAGGGCAGCCTTAGAGTGCGTTGAAGCGCCTAGGCGCCGCGGATCTTAGGGGGGCGCAGCGGGAAGGGGACGTTCAGGGGCCCGCTCCTCGGGAGGATTGGGTATCTCAAGAACAAAAAAAAACAAAAACAAAAGGAGTCTTAAAAGTAGTAAGATTCCAGTCACGAGACCGTTCTGACAAGCTGCGGGAAAGGCACGAAAGGCCGCGGGAGCCCTAATAAATGCACCCGGTCTCAAACCTCACATTAGACTAAAGAAGTAAGCGGGAAAAAACTGTACACGTGGCGGACAGCCCTGGGTTCCAGTAAAAAGTTCACAGAAGTCACTATGGTGTCTCTAGGGGAAAACTTACAAGGCCAAGGGGGGGACAGCAAGTCGGAATGCAGGCTCGCTCTGCAGTGCTAAACGGGCAGGGTGGGTACGTTAGTTGAACAAAAACACAACAAATCGCCAAGAGTTTATGCCGATTCCTCGTGATCCAGGTATTGGTGTACGCAGGGGGTGGGGCCGATTGGTGGGGGGGGAAACCAGTGAACGTCCTTTTGAAGGAAATTTGCAAGCCGGCTAACTCCGCTAATCGGAATTGTGTTAGAAGGCTGAGAAGGAGCAGAGAATAACTGTAGTTTTGGGAAGGGATCAAGTTCCTAGAGGAAAAGGGATCCAAAAAGCTCGACCGGGTGGCGTCAAAGCCTGGCCATTGCCCCGGTCGCCATACTCGGCGGGACCTCCCGATTCAAAAGACTGGGGACCTCAGTAAAGAACCTACCGGATTGAAGGAAAAACTTGGGGTCGATACCGAGCCGGAAGAACAGTTCGGGAAGGGGTGATTGCAGGAAGGAGGCCAGTTCTGACATCAGATCCCTGGCTGAATCCTCCACAGGGGAAACTAACAGAAAGGGGGTTTCATAGGGGGAAGCAGGCATAGCCAATGAACTAGAGATTCAGCAAAACTTGAAAAAAGGTAAAACTTGACCATCTCCTTGCCTCTGGCCTGAACGACAAACAGGTAAACCGGTGACAGACGCCGGGAACCGGAGGCCTTGAGGTGGAAAGAGGATGGTGCGGGGAAGCCATTGAATGGAAGAAGTTCGGGCGTGTCATATACAGAGGAACTTCGTTGACATTGCTGGGGGGCTCTGCGCTTGGATGAGGACCAATGCGCGTAGGCAACCGCGCTGGGGCCGAGAGGAAGGCCGGCGAGGATTACTTGGCTGGGGAAAGGTTCGAGGTCGCTGCGCCCACCCTTTGGACTGAAAGTCGTCCGTTTTAGGACGGATGAAAAAGGATCAGAGTGATTCCCAGTGGTTGGATAGATAAAGCGCGAACGCTCTAGTCGTTGAAACCGGCTGTCGCTGGAAAACGTACATGCCTGAGACCAAAAAGCAAAGAGACCGAGAAAGAAGGACTCCGCTCATGCGCAGAAAAACAAACCGCCCTGTGGTCCGTAACGGTCCGGAGAAAGCGGTCGCGTGACAGTGACCATTTGTGCTTGGTCCCGGGAAAAAGCAGAGGCATAGGAAAGAGCCGTCCACCAAGACTGGTACTCCCGCCCAAGAAAAAAAACCTGTCGTAAGTGGAAGGAGACAAAGGGCTTCGCCCCGAAACGACAGGTGACCCTGCGTCAGACCAGGCGGTGTAATGAAGGGGCAAAAAACAGCGAGGCGTATCCAGGCCGGAACTCCTGGGACAGCGACGGTCGCAAAAGGTCAAGTTCCTGTTAGTCACGGCAGCGTCGAGAAACCATAAGGGAGAAAAAGCTGGGAAACTGGGCTTGGCGGTCAGTATCTGGAAGGGGAAAACTGGGTATCGACCCAGATGGGACGAAAACTAAATCCTCTGGGCTGACCAGGGTCGAGAACGGCGCAAAAAGTTGGGGGGTCGGGCCGACGCGGAGGGACGCCTAGTGTGTAAGGGATGGGAAGAAACAATCCGTCAACAGGGACAATCCCGTCCCCCTCTCATGAGGGAAAAGAGTACGAACCACCGCCGGGTCCAAGCCGAGGGGTAAGCTGCCCGGCGAGGAAACTCGTGATTCGAGGGATTTGTTGAAAACTCAATCATTGAAAACTAGAATGTGGACTGATCGAAAACGGGGAGGAAAGGGGCTCACCAGGAAATCGCATGTATCGGGGGGGCCCTCGCCTCGAAGAGGTCCTTCCGGTGACCTTGTGGGGGACTCTTGTCAAAAAAGTTACTGGTCCCCCCTGGGAAAAAAAAAAAAGAGGAGGGGAAGCTCCTTGGTGAAGTGTAGTCTCGTAGCTAAAGAACTTCAAGAGACAGGGATAACTATAAAGTTGCAACTAACTACGATGTAGCGAGAGAAGCAATATCTTCCGAAGGGGTCGAGCAGGTCAACAACGTTAGGAAAAAAGGGATAAAAAACGCGACTACGCGACTGAAACGGAAGAGGGAGGTATCTGTGTGCTGTCTAAATAGTTTATGCAGGGAAATGGCCACCTGAAAAAAAAAAATTACTCAACCTCAAGAACAAAAAGGACATCTGCTCAAAAGCGGACAATGTAAAGGAGTGAAATCATTACGCGCACCAACACTTCCTTCCATGACAATAGGGACCGGCCGCACTGTCAGGGAGCAGAAGGGAAAAGGAATCACGCCAACACTTACAGCGTCCTGCGGCTCAATTAGGGAAGCCACCTCCGGGAGGGGGGGACACCGAACCGAACCCGCTATGCGACGGCAAAATCGCTGCTTGGTCGCCAATAAGACTAAAGCCTGGGAGAGAAGCGCGGGGAGGGGTAGCAGGGGAAAGCTCCGACGTTCCGCACCAGCACCGGCATTGAAAAGGGAAAAGGAAAAAAAGAAAAGAGGCTGGCCGAAGCGTGGAAGGGATGACCACGCCTCTTCGAGGCTGTCTTCGGATCTGACGCAGGAATCATTCACCATCAGGTCAAAAAGAGAGACGTCGGTGCGCAAGACCTGATACGGGGCCAAAGCGCGAGAGTCCTTATGTTTAGACAGTTTGACTCGGTCCGGAGAAAGGAACTGGAAAGGTGTGCTAAGGATCCCATTTTCCAGAGAGGGTTGGGGTCAAGTGGTCCGGCCATGAAGAACTAGAGTATCCGGAAACGCTTAAGAGGGTTGAAGTGCTGCTCGAAGGGGGCAAGTGGCGAGGGTGATGCCGAGGGAAATATCTCCAGTGCTGTGGGCGGGATACGTATGTCTAAGACGGGGAGACTGGCTAGATACGAAAATCTGCTGGGGGGGGGTCTGTTAGAAAAGAGTGGAAGAAGCAATACCCCAAAGTGTGGACCGGAAAGAGACAGAGACCTTACAGGGAAAAGGCCAAGCGTAGTGGTTGGGTAAGAATGGAGACTTTCAATTTTCAACCGTAGGGGTGCTATTTCAGGGTTCTGGTGATCAGCGCCTTCAGCAGCCCAGCGAAAGAGAAGGGGGGAACGGGCGGGGGATCTTCACTAGGAGACCACTAAAACTGGTCAGAACCGTATACGAACTTCAAGTCGGCAGCTCGCAAGGCCACCACGGACACTCCGGAAAAGCCTTTGGGAGCACGCGCCTAAGGAAAAAAAGATCATTCCAAGAGAAACGCGCGGTATCGCCAGAAACAGGACAAAAAAGACCCTCAAAAGACAAGCCGCGCCAGGGAAAGAAAACCATGGGGCCATCGCCTACAGCTTGAGAAAACAGAAAAAAGTGGGGCCTCGGAGAACGGGGGAGTACCGCAACCCCAAACAAGCCTGAACGAAGGACGGAGGGGGGTTCCCGCGGTAAGTCACCGATAATGCGAGAATAACATTGGACGGGGCCTCTATCCCTCTAAAAAAAAGGTGCCTCTATCATAAGGGGAAGGCCCCAGGAAGAACTCTATTAAATAAATCTCTTGAGAATCTAAAAGGGTGACTCTCAAAAAAGATTACCCCATAGAAGGCGAAAGGGAGGGCCAGGTCATGATCATCACCGCAGCGACTGCCTAGAAGATCGGTGGGAGAGAGCAACCGACCGTCATCCAGTGATCTTTGAGTTCTAATAGCCTGGGCCGAGGCATGATCACGGGGCGCCAAAATCCTCTAATGTGCTGACCAGGGAAAAGGCCTCGTGAAAGACCATGCTCCTCTTGCAGGAAGAGGAACAATTCTCTGCTAGCCGCGACGCGGAAGCTGCAGCCGCATTCTGAGCACTAGTAAAACATGACGGTGGCCAAAGGGGCTCGCGTTTAAAGGGGGACCCCAGGACGTGCCCTGCCGGCGGGGCCGTCCGAATCGGCCACCCCACGAAGGGGCAAAACTGTTCCGTGGTCATCCCTTCAAGTTTTATATGAAAACGGCGGCCCTATTAAACCCGATCTGCTTAAATTTCCCTATGGAAAATAGTGAAAAGGAGGGCTGTGACTTGCGCCGTGCTGAAAAAGAATCTTGAGCTGGTTCACGAAGGGGCTTGCCCATAAAGGGTCCACCCGGGGTTCTTAGGGCAAAAAGTTCGCTACAAAAAAAGTCTTCTGGCTTTATCCAGCTCTTCGGCGAGTTGCTTTAAGCGCGGATGGAGGAAAACCGGGCGCCGTTTAAAGCAGTTCAGAACGGTGGGGAGAAAGGGGCGGATTGAAATATACTCTCCTATCAGCAATTTGTCAGGAGGAGATGAAACGAACGAAAAAACAACAAAAAGGCAATAACTCATCTGGACGGGAAGAGGAACTTCCAAGCCCGCGGAGCCGACCCGAAGAGCCTTGTTTTCTGGGGACAAACTCTATGGACACCTGACGATGGCGACGAAACTCAGGCAACATGTTTCTCAAACGAGTATCCTGGCAGGCGACCCACAACGTTGGCTCCGCAGGAAAGTGCGAAGGCGCAAGGGGGAGCGCCTACTAAACAAGAGAGTACTACGGAAAAGTCAAAAAAAAAAGTCAGGGATTCGGTGACAGACCGGGTCCTGAAAAAGGTAAACAACCGAAAACGCCTTTTCAACATCGCCAGAGGTGTGAAAGGGAAAGACGCACATGACCGAGGGGCCTCGATGAAGTTCGGTGGATCACACGGCCGGAGCGCCGCCAAAAACTCCAGCCAGCGGGGGAAATCCGGCGAGGCCACGCCCGCTTATCACAAAGTCCTAACCAAGGATAAAGGGGTCAAAGGAAATGAAACAAGAATATACTAAAGATCCATCTTGAGGCTCAAGCATTAAAGAATTAATAAAACCCTCCGCAAAATGCGAAAGACTAGCCTCTGGAAGCAAAATACTATCTCCGGGGGGGATGCCTCCTCTATTGAGTTCGGCAGACCTCTCTGGCTCTGAAAAAAAAAAAAAAAAGAGTCAGCACTCACCGACTTGGTTGAAGAAATTTTTTGGTAAGAAGAGAGCTGAGGAATTCTACAACCTGACTGGCGCCGCCCACTAAAAATCCACCCGGAAAAGGCAACATACCGGAAGGAGGAGGGGAAGAATTTCCGTCAATCCTCGAAGACCGCAACGGTACGAGATGCAGTATCCAAAGGACATTTAGACTTCGGAAGAAAAGGAGGGCCCCTTTTGCAAAAGTGGATAGGGATACCTGACTTTCACGTATCATAATCTACCTGAAAAAAAGAGAGGGAGTCATGGGGAGAGAAGACTCGTGAGGAGTGCAGCCAGGAGACCTAGATCAGTGATAACTTTCTTGCAATTGAAATAAGAGGGACGTGAGGATTCGGATACTGGACTTCCGTACCTTAAGGCCGGAAACCGTCCAGATTGGGAACATCTGGAGTCAGGGAAGGGCGTGGGGGGCTTTAAGAAGAAGGGCACGTAAGGAGCAGCGATAAACATTCGTGAAAGGCGGCTGAACCGCCAAGTGGTGCGACTATTGGACTCTCAAGCAGAGGGGGGCTGGGGCCACGTACTAAAGACCGCATTTATAATCCGCCCTCACGGGGTGGAGCAAGAGGCCGCGTGGGGGACGCCCGTGGATTCCAGGGAGATTCAGGGCGGGAGGGGAAAAACAAACGCCTGCTCGTCGTAGATCGGATGGGTAGCAGAAGGGGACCAGAAATGAGTCATGGTGGCGGCTTTTGTGGGCTGCCAGCGGGGGGGCACAAAAGATTTGAAACAGTTGTGGTGGAGCGCCGCGGTTCGTCTCGCTGCCAAAGCAACGGACAGGAATTCGAAAAGGCCAGGGGTCCTGATCTGGCAAGGGCCGAGGTAGGAGATTTTGAGGGGGATTAAGCCCTAGGGGAAAACACTGGCCAAAAATATCCGGCTAACGTCCCGTCTTCACCGGATCGGGGCGTAGGAGCGCAAAGGGGAGTAGGCGCAAGGCAGGGATGAGCGTGGGCGAACCAACTATCGAACGTCAAGGAGGGGGGGACCAAGCGTGGGGCGGCCAGCCGGAAGAAAAGAATTCTGGAATCGCACGAGCCGAAGACATGAAGGGGGGGGAAACGTCTACTCTGAAAGAGGTCGCGGAAAAACTCCAGCCTGGGATGTTTCCGGTGTAGGGTGGGTCAGAGCCTCGGAAATAGGATGACTCTGCCCTCCTAAGAGGAGAGGGGATGCCACGTCGAAGCCCAACGCGTCTTAATCGTTTCAGGACCTCTCAAGATCCCGATCCAGGCAAGAAACGACCCTTCGTAATCTCACGGGAGAGCAGCCGGGTGCCTGACTCATGGCAAAGAGAGGTCCAGAACGCAACTGCGGGTCGCCCGGGCCCAGCCGCATCGAAAAGAAGTTCAAGCATCGGCCTCCTCCGGCAGAGCCTCGCGGATGCGATAAGGGAACACCATACAGGCTTTGGGGGGCCGCTGCTGGAGCGATACAAGGAATGGTTTCCAAGGTGGGGCAGATTTCACCGGAACAGAAAGAAAGAAGGGGTGAAGGCCCCGAGTGTCATGCACGGAGAAACTTAGACGCACTCGGAAGTTGGTAGCAATAATCGGGAACCGCAAAATAGGTCAGCGCTGCAAGGAAGAGCAGAAAACTCAGATGTGCGCGTCGGCACTAGCAAGGACTGCAAGTTCGAGCGCGGGGAGGCCCTCATAAGAGCGGCTACACGGTGCAGAGGACCCGGCTCACTAAACTGCTCAGGGGTACATGCCGCCCCTTAGGGGTGTAGATCCCTACTTCATTCGGCCGGGACCAAGGGC
>Ga0179593_1423947_pt1 | contig 22297 bp, 24 predicted proteins | sample CZODoug2_1_08_16_FD_185931 | JGI IMG/M metagenome (GOLD analysis project Ga0179593, IMG submission 185931) | Vadose zone soil fungal communities from Angelo Coast Range Reserve, California, USA - CZODoug2_1_08_16fungal (PacBio error correction) | ecosystem: Environmental > Terrestrial > Soil >...
GAACGTATCTCTTTGTCTCCAAATAATAGCAGGTCGCTCACTCTTGTCTTGATAAAAGAAGAGGATATACGGTTGAGCTTTCGTTCGAAGAAGGATTAACTTTGGAGAGAAAAAATGCGATAGACTTAAGACCTGTATTGGATCCTCATGTCCTGCCGCGATGGAGGAGGGGTTTTAGAAGAGGGGGGAGTGGAACGCTATCGGAGAGGACTGATCCAAGAACTACGGGAGGGTTCGGGTTCTAAACGGTGGTAAGACCCTTAGAGCTTGAATATTCGTCGCATAAAGCTATCATTGGAAAGGGAACGCGTCTATTCACTTGAAAAGAGAGCTCGGAAGGAATAAACAACGGCCGCACTCTTTATACATGAGTTGGGACTGCGGGGCACAACTATCTATGGAAAAAAAAAAGGGGAAGGGGGAAGGGAGTAATGTTGGAAGCGAAAGAAAAGTCCAGTGAAGGAAGAAAGAGGATACTTGATACCGGTTGTAAGACTGGGGGGCAGTATTCAAAACTATAGAGAAAAAGAAACAGAGACGAGATCGGGAGAGGAATGAGAAGGTCCTTTGGAGACAAGTTGAAATCAACAACGAAAGCCCTTAACGCAAAGAAATCCTATTTAGAGACTAAGAGAAAACCTCATTTCAAGGCGGAAGGGAGTCGACTGAAACTATATTACTCCCCTAAAGAGAACCTTTAACACGCCAAAGGAGCCTGGAAAGAGCAATCTCTTTGTGGAGCGAGGGGAACCAATGGAGTGAGTCACACACCAGAACACGTGTGGAGGATTGGTTTGGATGTTCCGTCTTGGGATGCCAGCTCAAACAGACTGTGGGCAGAGATGGGTTTCGAGAGAAGAGCACGAGGCTTTCCATTCTTGAAATTAAGGAATAAAAGTGACAAATGGAGCGGGCGGAACAAGGAAAGACGACGACATCTGGGATTGAGAGGGGGCCGTCGGTGTCGTTAATATCGAAAGGGGTCGAAACTAAAGGCTGGAGCTTAGCAGAGAAAGATACTAAACGATTAAAGACGTGCCCTACTTTTTAAAGAGTTGAAGAATCAGTAATACCAGGGGGAGGGACCTGGGTCCGCAAAAGTCAGAGGAGAAAAAAGTTTAACCTAGTGAAACCGGATTGTGCGAGGTCAAAGAAAGGTCTTCAAAGGGGAGGAAAGTCTAAAAGCTGAAGTAAAAGTTCAAAGACGAGCGATTCTGTCATATGTAGAAAAGAGTACACAATACTATGGAAGGTATCGGACGGGGGGGGCTTCGTTTCACAGAAGGGGGGGGCAAAAACCAAGAAAATGACGAAGAAATGAAAACTGCAATCAATAACGAGAAGGAAAGGGGAATGCTATCGTTGGAAGAGACTAGGGATGGTGTTTCAAGATATTGGAGGGAAATAACGGGAGAGCGTTATAAATCTGAAAATCTGTCAACGATCGCGTCCAACCCGAAAAGAGGCGCCAAGGCATAGTGAAATCAATGAGAATTTCAGGGGAGAAAGAGCCACGAAAAGAGGACAAAAATCTGAATACAAGCAAGAGCACGCGGGGGGTTCGTGGTTGGGGGGAACAAAGAGGACGGCAAGTAGGAGCAGCGTCGCGCATAGGGAATGCAGGGGAGATAAGGAGACGTATAGGGACTATCAATGAGATCAACTCGACTCCCGAAGAGAGCCTATTCTAGTGAAGGGAAAAAGATCGCAAAGAAGTATTCTAGCAAGAGAGGCACCTAACTCGAACACACCACCGTGCGAAAGCAAAATTCTACTAATTCGGAACGGGAGGACGAACAACATACAAGAGTGGGTGACTGGAGGGGGGAAATATAGGAATCGACTTCCCTTGTTCGCTGGTACGGTGAAAAACGGGTGGCGCGGGCGAGGGGTTGGTGCCTCGGGAAGAAAGAGCTGGGGGAATGATAACTTGTATATGGGAACACAATACGAAGGAATTCTTCAATGCGACTTTATCTACCCCCACGAAACGAGTTTGCCTGGGGAAGCCAAGAAAGGAGAACTCTATATGGGCGACTGATCTCTTCAGACGGAAAAAGAAGTGCGATGTGTAAAACATCTTAGGAGTCATTGAGGGTCCATCGGTGCGAGAGGGGGGGAGGGCCGAGGAAACAGTCGATCAGATTTTGGGAAGATGAAGTTGAGGGCTGCGGGGAGGGGGATGGATTGGGCTAAATTTGGGGGGGGAGAGAGGGAGCATGTATGTCAAGTGACTAGACCGCTCCGAAAGAGGAAGAGCTAAATCCGGGAGAGGGCGTCCTTTCATTTTAATAAGAGGTGCAATTCAAACACAACAGGGTCGCTAGCGACGGTAACTCAGAAAAACTCCACAGTTCGGATTAGCTACCGAATACGTGCACTCCGAAGCGCAAGGGGGGCAGCGATCCTGCCCGGGAAAAGGAAATCCATTTGTTCTCGAGGGTACGTAGAAACTTCCGGACCGAAGGGGAAATATATCCAAAACAACAATTAGTAGGATGAGAAGGGATTTTCCCAAGGACGTTTTGGACGTAAGGGTCTGAGCTCCCCACGTAGGGAGGGGGAGGGTTACTAAAAAAAATTTGAGGAGTAAGTGGGTAGGGAGGGGGGTGAAGAGGTATGCGCATGGGGACGCATGGATTCTATACCAGATGGTGAACATCCGAGAATTGCAAAGGGTCGCAAATTAATAGCAAGAGGGGGGGAAGAAAGCTTTCGGAGAGAGATCAGAGAGGAGAGGGGGGAATCCGAACGGATTGCATTCATCTAACTCAGGAGAAATTAAGCAAGCAAGGACCTCCTCTAACGCAAAGGAAACTCTGGGATTTAAAAGGCGATGAGGGGACTGGGGGGGGGGAGACAAGTCGACAGTACTCTAGCGGATGGAAAACAAACTTCGGGAAAGGACATCGGGTCAACACTCTCTGAAGTCGATCTCTAGGAGAGGAGGAGAGAGGTCATGGCAAAATGAACAAAACTAGGGGGGGGGGACTGGGAGAGACAAAAGGTGCGAGGGTACTTCCCGAGGTACTTAACTCAAGGATATTCATGTGAAAGCAGTGCTTCCCGGGGCTAGAAAAATCGAAAAAAAAGCGCCTCCCTGCCCGATGAACGACAGGATAGGAACTATCCTAATAGAAAAAAAAACTGAGTTTAGTTTCTCTGGGGGCAGAAGAATTAGTCAGCATTGCTCATCGGTAATCTGTGCAGTGTGTTGGTTGGATACGGCTTTGATTCCAACTGTAGGAGGTCGAGAGGTTTATAATCTATGAGGGGGGGAAGAAAAAGGGGACAATCACAGAAAACTCTTGATAGCGAGTCAGGGGGCAAGGAGTCTTTGAGGCGAACTGGCCTCGTCGATTTCTAATGTTATAGGAAAGAATTATCTACGCAGACGGAGAGCTGCACTGAGGGGGTGTCACATCACAAAATCAAAAAAAGACTTGTGGTGGAGGCATTCATGATATTTCAGATGGGGGGGGGGGGCGCAAAGGACTGGGGGGGATTCTGTAGAGGGGAAGGACGTAGGGGCCGTCGGATGGTTGGCAGCTCTGCTATAGACTTGGGAGGACTTGGAGCATTCCCCGGAGAGTGCGGGTAGAAAAATCGCTAAAGATAGCAACAGAGGAGAAGTGAGAACATGATAACCTTCACGCGGGGGGAGTCGGTATTGCAGGTGTGGACTCTGCTTTGTGACAGCGAGGTTGCTGAAACATGGTGGGGAAATGGCACAGGAGGGACATAAAGGAAGAGAGCTTGTGGAATCATGCCTCTACCTACGGCCGACGTGAGGAACGGCGCTCAGGAGGGGGGGGGGAAAGGGGGAGGAACGAATGGGGGGAAGGATGACGTGGCGATCTCGCCTTCTGACAGAAACTACGGTAAGTTTGCATCGGGAAATCTTGTTTGCGACGCGAGGGGGGGGAGGGACAGGGACTAAAGAGAAAGCGGGGCTGAGTCCATGAGAAAAAAGGAGAGCAAGAATTCGGAGGAGAGTTCGTCGGCCCTGGATAGGTGGCTTTGGCCTTTATCTAGGGGAAATTGTATACTGGCGAAGAACCGGGAAGAAAGATACGAAATAGATGAGGCCGGGAATGGGGTTTCGCGATCAATTTTAAAGTTTACACGCCAGCGGGGGAATCTCGACGAGGGAGAGAGGGAAACCTCATTCGTCCATCGGAAAAAAAAAAAAAGGTATTGGATAACGTATGGAGCAGAGCGAAACTGCCTCAAGTAGCACGTTGGTTACGTAACTTTTTTGCACGACGAGGAAAAAAGGGGGAGCGGGAGGGCCTAGGGGGAGGTGAAGGGGAGACGTAAAACAGGTTGGAGGAGGAAAAAAGAGTTGAAGACGCCAAGCTTGCATTAGGTAGGAGGAGATAAAGATTCGGTTGGTTTGCCGGCGAAAGTGGGGGAAGGGGCGCGCCAACAGTTCGGCCTAACGAGAGGCCATTGGGAGATCTTAGTGAATTTGCTGAGGGGGGTTGGGGTTGAGCGAACAGAGGGGGCGAAATTCTAATCGACGATCTATTACTAGGCTACTGGAAAGAAATCCAAGAAGTAACTAAAAAAAAAGGGCATCATCAGTCTGGGGGGGGGAATCATTCGAGTATATAGATGGGGGGCTGGCACTACTCTCTCTTTGGAAATGCTTCTCTGACGCCTGGGGAAAAAGAGCTCTTGAACTAACAGCAAAGGGATATAGGGGGGGGTGGGGAGGGGAAACAGAGATTCACGTCGACAGTCAGTAAAACCAAGGTTCGTTCACAGACACGAGGCGAGGAGGAGGATCTCTTGGTGAGGGGGCTAAATATGTCAAGGCGTTTAAAGACAAATAGCGAGGGCGACGGCCCTACATACTCTCAGCAAATTATATCCACAAAGTGCCCGCATTCAAGGGGGAGAGGCACTGAGTCAAATGGAAACTACATCATTCCGAAAAGCCCGAGAATCATGAGGAGAGCGATAAATCCAACTCGGTGGCTGTCTCGTCGGGATTGTCTTGAAAAAGAGAAAATAGAGGGAATATATCAAAGCAAAACAACGGTGGAAGAGGGGGGGGGGCCATATAGAGAGAATCTCGTCTGACTTTTACAGAATCGCATCTCGGGCGTCCAAAAATGAGGGTCTTGTAAAATCGAACGGAGGGGGGCAAGGGAGGTTTAGAGTGAGGGGGGGGTCGCCGTCCGGCGGCCTTGGCAACTCCGGGTATGACTCGCAAGGGGATTTTAGCCTGCATTTGGGGGAACGATGAGTTGAGGAGAGTGGGGAACGGACTCCTTTGAGTTTTGTACTTTAAGCAAAATCGTATTCTCATTAACAAAGGAGCGCAAACTCAAACGAGGCTAATTTTCCTGGGGAAAGAAACTGTTTTACTCGTCCTATGTAATCGAGGGCGGACGGAATATCCTCTACCGGGGCCAGGCGGCGCGTCATATCGATGGGAAGAATCGAAGCGACTCAAAAGAGGGGACAACCGCACTGCTGCTTGGAATCACTTCGGTTGGAGAGAACAGAAGGAATCAACAAAGAGTGCCCAAGGTGGAGGTGCAGGCGTCGACGGTGAAAGCAGATCGCGTGCAGACTTAGTCTACATGAGTAGACTTGTCCAAGGCGGGGGTAGGATCAAGATAGGGGCAAGAGACCTCGCGAGAAAGCTTGGGCGATTCGACTTTGCGCTCCCGGTGGTTTCTCCACGAGGCAAAGAAAAAGAAAATTCAGTAAAAAAAAACCATCCAAGGGTTGTCTGATGAGAAAACCGAAAGTTCAAGGGAGGGACATTGCTCGGAGCAAAAGGGGTAAAGGGGGGGGGATTAAATTGACTACCTTTCCAATCCAATAGAAGGGCCTAAATCAACCTCAGGCTTGGGTAATCGGGCTAAAGGTGGGAGGGGATTCACACAAACGTTGCATACGGGGGGCTGGCTTTCGGGCCTGATGCCTTGAAATCTTTAGACTGGCACGAGGGGGGGGTCGGGGGCAAGACGAAGCAAAAAGACTCTAAGGGGTAATAGCCTTAGAGTCATTTAGAGAGAAAAAAAGGCAGAAAGATCGGGGGGAAGATTCGTGCGGAAGAAACCCGCAACAGGCGAATCACGACAAAGAAGTCGCTAGCTGCAAAGATCTACTAAGATGACTACTATGACATCGAAGCTGTGAAGAGTGAAGGATAAAAGAATGCGGGGGGGGGGACAAGTTTGATGAAATCATTTCGCCCACAAAGCAACAGTAGAATCTTTAAAGATAACCCCGGTTAGTTGATACTCCAGAGGAGAAAAAAAAGAAGCAAGGATAATCCCAGCTTGAACACCCCAGGGGAAACAGATCGCAGGGCTCAAGATTGCCTTCGGGATAAAGTCCAAGAGGCTGAATTTCGGAAGGCGTAAGGGGTTCAGCCCCCAGGGAAGAAAACGATTACCAACAGGCAGGCAACGCGAAATCAAAACACACAGCCTACCGCTTTAAATTGTTATCACTTCACGAGTGGAGAGTTTACGACTCGATTGCTTTCAAGAAAAAGTACTGATCCAAGCAGAGCTTGCGACGAGCGAAGACCAAACATAAAAGAAGGGGACGACATCGTGCAGCCCGACTATACATCCGATAGCAGGAAAAGAGAGAAAAACATCGGAGGAAAAAAGCAAAGAGGACCCCCTTCTTGGGGGGGAGGGTGATTGCAACGAGTAACCCCGAGGATCTTCGAGGCAGAGCTCATCATTGGAACATTATATAAATTCTAGGAGGGAGAGCGATACTCAAAAGTGAGGAACTGCTCAACGAAAACGTAAGTCAGAGCCCGTAGTGCAAAAGGGCACCAAAAAAAGTCACCTCATAGTTCTCTAAATAAAGAGATGAATCGCAGGCAAAAAAAAAAAAAAAAAAGGAACCAGAGAGAAGGAAACGAAGGGAGTGCGAGCGAGCCGCCACAGAATATGTTTCGCGGGGGGGGCTCTTCCTCGATAGGGATCGGCGGGCTGTTACGGGGAGGCGCGGGGGAGGGGAGGGGGTATCGGCAGCACGGAACATGTAGGACCTTGTGAGGGGATGTCCGTAGACGTCGTCAGGGAATTACAGCGACCTTGTATCGAAAGGTTTCCATGTGTCCGAAAAGGACACCTTAACTGGAAAGATCATCGGCGCGAGAGAAAAACTCCGAATGTGTGACCCAGATTAACTGCTGAAAAAGACGCGTGTCATAGTACTGCGTCCGAGTAAAACAAGCGAATAGACGTTGTACTGCCAGTGCGGTCGAGGCGGGGCACTTTTGGGGGGAGGGTCGGCGACTCTCATCGATCATGTTCCTGGGGACGAAACAAAATGAGGAAAAGAGACGGGAAAATGTAATGGGTGAGTGAGGAAAGGAATTAAAATCAGGTTAGTCATCCATAGGATGGAAGGCGCGCGAAAGTCTCGAAATACAACCATCACGTCCGGGGGGACAATACAGAGAATACCTGGTCACGACGAGAAAGGGGGCCCGCAGAATGGCGAAGAAAAAAAAAAATAGTGGGGGGCAACGCGATCCTGGAAGAGAGGCAAACGACTTGGGAGGAGGAGCTCAAACAACAACAACGGAGGGGCTGAGAGTTGCCAAAAATTCTTGCATTCATCTTAAGAGAGGGAGAGAAAAAGAAGGGAGGTGCTGGGGGTCGGAGATTCTGACGGGGAAAAGGACGGTCGGGGTGCGAGTGGAGCGGTCGCATAAATGCATGGGAAAGGGGCTAAGTCGCGAGAGAAAATAACGCTTTCTAATGTGAAAGGACTGAAAATGAAGCATAAATGACTTCGGTCGCGAGACGAGAGCGATGCTAGGAAACGAAATGCATGACGCAAGCGCGCAGGAGGGGACCTGCGCCGAGGAAACTCAGAAGAAAAAGTTACAAAGGGGAGATTAGAAAACTTTTTAAGAGGAAGGACGCACCAGTACTCGCGAGTGACACGCATAAGGAACGCGACTGAAAGCTGTCAACACCCGGGAAAAAGCTGCCCGTAAGATAAGAGGGGTATAGTAAGCTAGGCGGTGCAGGTGAGAGACAGGCCAAATCTGGCCGGGCGCTAAAAATCGCTGGAAGAACGAAGCGGACAATCCATCAAGTCAGTCGAAATGCCTAAATAGCAATCAAGAGAAAGGGGGTCCTCACGAAGAAAAAGCAGTGGACTAAAAGTCGGAGAACCTACGGGGTAACAGGGTTGGGCGGGAGAGCCGCGAGAGAAGGAGGAGCAGGGCAGATCAAACTTTTGAGCTGGTTTTGGGAATGTCGGGAAATGTGCTCGTTGGAAAGATCGTGAGCTAGGTTAAATGAGAACGCGCAATCGGCTGGAGGTAGGTCAGAAGTAGGCGTTTGCCAGTCATCGTCGGAAGTCTATCGGATTCCGAGGGGCGAAAGGACTTCCAGGATGGAAGCTCGCGATCGGCGGACGAAGGGGTGTAATGTCACCCTCACACATAAATGGGGTTGCGCTTTCTGTTAAGCTTCAGGATGGGGTGTTAGATAGTGGGAAGACGGTACGGATTGAGGTAATATGCACTTGTGGTGGGGGGGGGGAGAGAGGGGTTTTTGGGTGCCGCGCGCGTCGCATCAGGGCTTGAGATGTATCAAGGAAGGAGAGGCAGTGCACGCAATAGCCGTGGGAACCGTCTGACCCTGGGCAAGATAGCCGGGAACAGTCCTTTTTGGCGGAATGGGATGTCAGTTCTCTTGCTTGGGAATCGAGGTATGGCACCACTGGGGGTGACTGGGAACTACAGTAAGGATGGCAGGATCTTGGGGGGAGAATTCTCTCCGTACGCAAAAAAAGTGGAGCGATCGTAGTGTCAAAGGGTAGGGAAAGAAGTGCTTTGAGGAATTGGGGAGGAGCTGGGCGAAAACGGAGAGGGGGAAGAGAAACCAATACTGAAGTTGCAAGCAATCGTAAATCTTGTGTGATCTAGGGGGCGTGGTGCTTCCAGGATATAACAATGGGCGACTAAATGGGTCATTCCTAATGAACAGGAGGTCGAAATAGGGGGCAGCTGATAGTTCGTCTTTACGGAGGGCTCAGGATCGTCGGGTTGTTCTGGCGCGGGGGGAGGTCGGTGCTATGTCGAAAGCCAACGACTCCATCGAGTCTTAGGTCGGACATTTGCCGATCAGAAAAAAATGTGGGGAAGGGGGGAAGAGGATTAACTGCGAGAACCGGCATCGTCTCGGAGATAACAACGCAGAGATGCAGCCAAAGGAAGTTACCGGGTAGAAAGCGAACGAGGGGCAGTAGAACCGGTGTGACGACCCTAGACATGGGGTTCACCGGCGATCAAGCGATTCGCGTGGCCCTAGTGTGATTGAAAGCTCCGAAAAAGGGGGGATTAAGTAAGAGGGGGGTAAGGAACGCCTCCTTGAACGGAACTTTAAAAAGGGAGGCTTATTCTCTGAAGACCGATTGGTGTTGGCGGGGGGCGTAAATCGTGGTGAGGTGAAAAAGCGTCGCCAACAATAGGCAGAAAGATAAGAGAATATTAGCGCGAGGATCTTGCTAATAGTTGTGGGGCACAAGGATGGGGCCAACGGACGAATCGTCGATAAAAAATGACGGGTACCGGAAATGAGATAGTCCGGCCAGGACCGCGCCTGCAATCCACCGGGGCATCAGCGCGGGTAAAAAAGTAGTAAAAAAGAAGTTTGCTTAAACGAGAGCTTGGGGGGTCGATGCTGGGCTCGGCGGGGAACTTGAAACGCACGCGACGGAAAGGGTATACAGGATGACGGCGACGGATTCAGAGCGGATGGTTGGGGGGCTAAAACCGAGGAAAAAGAGCAAAACGAAGGCGAGGGGTGTAGGAGATTGGGGTTGAAGCGCTCAAGGGGGCGACGGGACAAGAACTCCAACGCGGCGAACAACTACTCGAAGACAGGGACTTATTAAAGCACACAAACGCGGTCTAGACTTCAAAAAAGCGAACAATCTACGCCGGCGGAGAACTGAACGACCGAAAGGATCGAAACGGGAGGTTGGGGACGCTTCGAAAAGGCGATCTGGCTTCGATCAACTTATCATTACTCTCTCAACACCACCCTATGCGAAACAACAAAGGAGGGAAAGGGGGGGGAAAAGGATCGCTAATGTCAAATATCTCTGTTCAGGGCCAAAGATAAGGGACTCGCGCTCAACGGGTCTGGGTAAGTCGTCGATCCGCCGTATCGGTTAGCGGCAGTGGGGGTTGGGAACGTAAGACGGGGGCTAAAAACGGGGGGGACGCCGAAGGACGGACGGCCCGGCAAGGGTGGATCCGAATTGGGACTCCGCGGTATGGATCGTTAGTGAAGACGGGGGGCGGGGAAGAAAAGAAAAAACTCTGAGAGCAGGAACAAAAGGACCAATGCCTCGCGTCTGTGCTTTGGAAAAAGCGGGGGGCCTTCGGAAGAGACGTTGAGGGCAGTCCTCGGCCGGGGACGTCCGCTCGTACTCTGGGGGCGTCAAGTTCGCTCGCGAAGCATCGAACACCCGGAGAGAGTTCCCCAAAAGGCGTGGTGTAGCTACTGACAGGTCACAACCCGAGAACTTTAGGGAAAACTTTTAGTGCCGGGAGTTACGTGGAACTGGATCTCGTGGAAAGAGTCTAGTCACGGGAGGCAGCCGTTGGCCGCGTGAGAAGGAACACTAGTCGTCCCATAGAACCGCGCGCGAAGAGGGGTCGTCGCAGTATTAAGCAGCACGATGGAAAAAAAAAACTAAAATACCAGGGATCGAAGGGAACAACACCAACCTGACAAAAAAGCCAGCACCGCACAAGGCGAATACTGTACCTTAACCGAATTTCCAGAAGTGTGCAGTAACTGACTAAAGGGGACACAAGCACTCTCCGGGGGGGGAACGCTATCCAAAAGAGAAGGTGGGGGTTATTCGAGATTCAAAAATGATTGATCACAAAATTCTTGCTTCGGGCGTGGGCGCTCGAAAAGGGACAAAAATAGTTGAGGGGGGATCGAGAGGTTTTTCAAAAGAGCAAAGGGAAGGCAAGTCGAGGTACGAGCAAAAAAAGGAAAAATTTAATAGCGAAACGGGAAGAGAAATCCTATTGTAGAGGGGAAAGATGTGGAGGCGACGGGAAACCGGGCTGAAAAAGGCTAATAAAACCAAAAGCGATCGCGAGCAGACTAAGACGAACACGAGACAGCAGAAGAAAGTTGCTCGACGCTGGTCCGGGGAGGACAAGTAATTCAGCAAAGGGTTATAAGCCTGGGAACTCCACTCCCTCCAACAAAACTTGACGAAGGAAGCCAGTACATAGTTTATCAAAAGTCAACGAAAGGGATGACATATCGCAGAAGTTATAATCCATTCAATCTGGAAAGGAAAACTGGCCACTACATAAAGACGACTTGCAGAGGAGAGAATGAGGGGTCAACATAGCTCTGAAGGTTAGACTGGGAAGGCAAGTTTGCCGAAAAAAAAGGCAAAAAAAACAAGCGAGACGGCAACGCACTGCAATAAACCAACCCGGGGAACCCATGAAGGGTAGGCTTGGGGGGGGTTCAAGGCGACGGAATGATAGTTTATGGAAAAAGAGGGACCAGAAACGACGTACGGGGGATCCAATCTACAACGAGGGAGACGTAGCGCGGTCCAACAATAAGAAAGCGATAAAATTTCATATAAGATAAAGGCAGATCGCCAAAAAATCTTAATCCAGAAAGCGACCAAACAGAGGGGGTGAAAAAGGGTGTTAACAAAAATACTGGCGGCGAGAGACGCGAGTCGGTCTAATCATGGGGGAAATCGGGAAGAGGCGTCGTAGCGCAGACGTGAGAGAAAACTCACAGACAACGCACTCGATATGGCGAGTTAGTGGTCACAAAAACATCGAGGGAAACATATATGCACTAACGCTCGAGCCTAGATCGCAGGACACAACAATCTCAGAGCATGCTAGAAGGGATATAAAAGGCGAGCATCCACAAATATTTTTGGTTCTGGGCGTAATTCGATCCGCCGAATGAGGGGCAGTCTTTCGGGGTTTTTACGGGGCGGGAAAGCGCGTCTCGTTAAGGGGGGATCGGAAGCAGAGAAGGGAACCTGAATTAATATTTGATGAGGGGACTTCAACGGCAGGTGTAAAAAAACATCATACCTTGTCGACCACGGACCACGAGGTGGGGAAGAAAAAAGCACCGCTAAAATTACTAAAGACGCTACGTGACGGGAAAAGTCAGCGGGGGTGGGGGGGAACTCTGGAGGATTGGGACGACCTCTGTAAAAAAGTACGGAAAGCCGGCTAGTACAACCCCGAAATCAACGTGTGGTACAGGACCGATATACAGGGCAGGTTCCGGAGGTTCTTCGTTGACAAAAAAATTCATAGAGCGTTTCGAGTACAGTTCCTGGGAAATAGAAGAGGGGGCTCAGAACGAATAGAGTTCATTAGGGGAATTTGGCATTAGTCCGAGGTACATGCTAATAGGGAGGGGAGGAGAGGTTTCAGCGGGGGAACTCTCTCCATTAGGGAGTTCAGACATACCGCTCATAAGATCCACTAAGTGCTTCATTTCAAAGCTCTCTAAAATAGACATACGGGATGGGCTCTTCGGAAAGAAGGAAAGAGCAACGAAAGGGGGAACTCGCCAACACAACAAGAGTATGTGGTGAATATATAGGTCCCAAGGGAATGTTTCAGGCATAGGACGGATCTCTATAAAAAAAAGGCGGTGAATTGTTCTCGAGGCTTGCGAAAAGGGATAATTCAGTGAGAAGGTGATCTTAATGACAGGTGGGAAGGGGTCAAAACTGGCCTAGAAAGTCATACATCTCGGGAGAAGTGCACGAGGAGTAAAATTATGGGATCTGAAGAAGTGGGAATCATCGACCTCAGTGGGAGAAGGATCTCTTCACCTTAATGAAAAGAAAAACAATGACTAGTCCAGAAAATCCGACCTACGAGACCGACCGTCAAGATCTCGGGAACCAACTTCGGTCGACTGTGGGCTACAGGAAGCCCAAGACTATATAGACGTCACGAAATACGAAACGGGTCAAAAAAAAAAAAAAAAAAAAAAAGAAAAACATCGGATTAAATTCTGGGCCTGTCCTATCGAGATGAAAGGGACTAGGGGAAAGGGGAGGAGCACCGGCTGTAAGGGGAGTCGCCGGAAAATAAGACTTGGCCGCAGCAGATAACACTAAGAAACAAGATCATTACATTTTCGCTCGTGCTGCCCGAGTTAATAAAAGGAAAAGAGGAACTCATCGCACAGAGTAACGACTTCAGAGGAACTAGCCTACCAGCAGGGGAAACACCTTTAAAATGTGTCGGGAGGATCATCTCTAAGCGTACGATGGAGCCTGGGAGAAAATGTAATTTCGATAACCTCTTTCTCAAAGGGGGGGGGAGCGTGCGAGGTCTATGAAGGTTAAAAGGTAAATGGCTAACTCGCTATTCAGGGGAGTCGCAGCGTTGGTCGGGGTGTCAAGAATCAGAGGGGAACTGCTGATGATCCAGGCGATTATGACACGACGACAGAGGGGGAGCTAGGGGTACTGAATTGTGTCAGTAACAACCACACGGGGAGGGGGGATCTGTAAGGGGGGTTGGGTGGCGAGCGTTGGGGCAGAGGATCGTAGGGCTGGAGAAGATGAACGGGGGAGGGGTCTCTTCGTTAGTGGGTTGGGGGGGGAAGAGTAAGACGTGCGATTGGCAATACCGTCGTCGGGGGGCAAGGCTTTCGGCACGTGCCACGTCGGAGAAGTTTATCAACGGGGGGGGAAGGGTAACGTCAAGGGGGGCGGCTGGGGATTTGTTGTGCCGGATGTGTCAAACTTAAGAACACCCTGGTGGGGGGACACACCGAAACCGATAACTGATGGAGCTGGTGGAGGTCTCTCCTGGACTAGGGAGGGCCGCAGGATAGGAGTCAGTACGTAAACGAGAAATGGAGTGAATTTTCGATGGAGCCAGAGTGAGCAAATAAGGAGTAGCCATCTTAAAATGGGTGGCTAAGCTTTGGAGGCAACAGCGTCTACAAGGGAGGAAAATTAAGTGACATGAAAAAAAAGAAACGAAAGAGAGATCACGGAGGAGTTGAAAGCTTGATTATCGGATGAGACTCGAGTCAATTTGGGTAGGAATTCGAGTGACGCGGGGATAGCGGAAAAAACGACGGACAATAGCGTAGCGAGAGGGCCTGTTTCTGTCTATGACAATGGGGGTTGAAATGATGGAAGAGGATAAAATACGAAAAAAAAAACGGGGTCGCTCTAACCCAGCTTCCAAATGAGGTCCAAACGTCTATCAGAGAGAATGAAGAAGGGAAAACGTTGGAAACCAAGAAGAATGTGGGGTTCTCGCGATAAAATCGAGGATCGAGGCCAATCGAGTGGCTTTTGACGGGTCAAAGTAAGCAACTTGGAGGAAGCCGAAAAGCAGAAATTTAACATAGACTGGTGGGGGGGGGGGAGGGGACGTATTCTCGAAAACGGAGGGGGGGGGGGGCCTCGTCAGGGGGGGGTGAGTGAATCAGGGACTCTAACAGGGGCCCATAAGGCTAATCGAGCTTCGGAGTTCTATGGGGTTCAGATGGCGACTAGGTTGTGCTTGGAGAGAAACCCTCTGAACCAAAAAGGTTAAATCAGGCGTACGCGCTTACAGAAAAAGAGTTCGTTCCAAAAATAAGAAAGCAGAGTGAGGGCAGCATCTCTGTGATCAGTAGTATATAAAAATAAGTTTTCTTCAAAAGCGCAGAGGGGTGTTATGGTAGTGAGACTCGGATCTTGATAAGACGAAAATAAGCATTAAACGGATAGTCTTTAAAGAAATGGAAGCGCTCGACGGCATTAAAGAAAAGTAATTCAAACCAAAAAGACACCGGCGATGACATGGCCACTTAGGTTTTTTCCAGGAGGAAATTGCTTACGCACGACTACCAAAAGGAAGCTTAAGAAACCATAACGCTCAAACGCAGGAGACAATTATTATCACGGTCATATCGTCTGTCCGGCGCTCAATTCTATACGGTTAGGGAGAACAACTAACCCCTGACAGGGTCTATCTTAGGGCAAATCCCCGCAGGCGAGCGAGGGCAAGATTGGTTCCCCTCTATAACTGCATGTATAGACTCACAAAAAAGGAAGGAGGGGAAATAGATAATGGCTGAAAAGAAGCCAAGACGACAGTCAGGACGAGAAAAACCACCTAGGGGCTTTCCTCTCTGAGCCTAGGATGGCTCTGATTGTCGCTGCAGGCGATAAGGGGCGGCGCGGTATCTCGGAAATCTGTGATGGGGGACCTCGTGTAACCGCAAGAGTATTTAGCGTGGTGGCGAAAGGGTGGCTGGGGAAACGAATAAAACTCAAGCTCATGAAAGGAAAGCGATCCTACTCATAACGCGGAGCTTTGGAAGGTTTTGATTGACTTGATCTTTACTAGTCGGCGTCCTCCAGGGAGAGGTAAGTTAGGAATCGTCGCCTTCAAGTCTCGAAGAGACGCAGAAACCAGAAAGAGTGTCAACCACGTAGTGGTCTCTTACGAGAGGGAGAACACGGCTGAGGCCCGTGGGTAAGGGAGGCGGACTTTGGGACGCGGACTTCGAAAGTGAAAAGGACGAAGCGATCGACGGGAGACGCACGGGGGAAAGCTCTTTCGAGACAACTATATCAGAAGAAAGTCAGGGACGCGGAAGCTGGGCGATTATAACCGGCCCCTGGGTGGAAAATGCACTCCCCCAAGAGACAAAAAAAAAAACAATTTTCGACCGCCATGGGGAAAGACGTGGGACGCTCTGCAAAGAAATTACGGTGAAGAAAAATTGGGGAGAGTCTCCAAAGTAACCGGTGGGCAACAATGCTATCAACTCTAGGGTTTATCGCGAGGAACAAGGGAGCAAGGGAGAACACAAGGGGGGCTAAGTTCGGGGGTACGATTGATCCCTGACAATACTCGGGGGGAGAAGGTAAAAAGAGGGTTTAGGAGCGCCTATCCTTGTCAGGAGAGGGGGGGGGAGGGGAGACTTCATCAAGATTCAAATTGAAAATCTTCTAAAGGGAGAAGACTCTATGGACCGATTTCTTGGTGGGCGGGGGGCACTATCACCAGGAAATCGGAGAACGACAAATCTAGCCGAGAGCATCTTACAACTAGTAAAAAAACTAAAAAGGTGCGACTGCCGCGGGGCCTCGGGGTAATGACTAATAGTCCAAGGAAAAGTGGTTTGACCCTGCCAACTCCCGCGGGAACACCGCGGAGAGGAGCCACCTTCCCGTAGTAACGAGAGGACGTAGAGAAGTCGAATACAGGGGACAGTAAACCCCTGTGAAAGAAGACGGACCACGCGAGGGGGGATTGGAGAAAATGCTTAAAAAAATATCACTAGGAAAGTGAGGCTTTTAGAACCACCAGGTGGAAGGAAAACATCTATTACCAAATACAAAAGGGACCCCTGGCCATCCAACAAAGCCCGCCCCCGGGGAAGGGGAAAAAAGGCCTCTTTTAGAAAGGGAGAAAGTTCATCGGTAGTCTATTGCGTTACCCCACACAAGCTAAGGAGGGAGACCACATAGGAAAAGCTATGCGACTAAGCTGAGGCCAAACAGAAAAGAGCATCAGCAGAAGATAAGAAATCGATCATCGAACAATCGAAAAATGGAAATCACCAACGTCTGGGTGAGTGTGAAGGGGAAACACCATCTATCACCTTCAGAGGAAAAAGAGGGAGGTCGGCTAAAATATTGAGCCGAGAAGGCGATGGGGAGACCTTACGATAAAGAAAAAACCCAAGGATACGACGTTCTGCTCATAGCCGAGGAGGAGGTTGCGCAGTGCAACTCTTACAATCATAGATTAACTCGGAAAGCTCGGGGGAAAGCTAGGAAGAGCATCCAAAAAAGGGAAGAAAGCAATGCGAGGCGAGGGCTTCTAATCAAACTGCCAAGAAACACGGGGTGGGGTCGTGCGTTAAAGCCGAGAAGAGGAAGGAAAACTGATCTCGTGAGGGTGAATGGGAAGCGGGTCATTGGATTTCCGACTGCACTATGACATGATTATAGGGGGGTTTCCGGGGGCTGGCTGCATTCTTCCGATACCAGGGGGGCTCCCTTCCACTATGTCCTTTTATCCCAGAACTGAAAAGAATCTGAATAGAGCTCGACGGAACGTATGGTGGGAACGCGCTGAGTAGCTGATTACGACCTTGCATCGGGGGAAGGGGTAGGCGCGGCGCGTAAAAAAAATTCGAAATAGACTTGGGGAAAACGCCCGAGATTGATTAGAGGAGGAGGCTTCTGCCGAGGAATTCATTGACCCGTTACGAAACATCAGCACTCAACGGAGTAAAAGAAAACTATTCATGGGGGGGAATATGGGGCAGTACTTAATGGAAGCCTAATTGAAAGGAGATCAGGGTAGAGAGAGACGTTCATACAATAGCCATTCCTGGCCATGACGGGAATCCCGCTAAATACCTTCTTCCACAAGCTCAGGGGGGAAAGGGGTAAGCCGGGGGGGGAGGGAGGCAAAACATACTCAGGTGGGAGTCGAGAAAGGGAGAGGAATCAAAGGAGATATATATAAAAAAAAACACAGGGGGGAAAGATAATTGTCCCAAAAGTCGTGGCAGAGCAGTTACTGTCTCGAACCCCACTGTCCAGGGGGTTTCTGGGGGAGGCGGGAGGGGGAGGGGGAGCCAATGGAGAGTCCTTTGGTGGGTATTATAACTGGGAGAGAATGGTCAATGGGGAGTTCGAGACCGTGAACGCTCTAAGGAACCGGTGATAATTTCATTAGAGTGAAAGGGAAAATTACCGATGACGTCCAGAGTGCGGGCTCGAGGTGAGCGATTCATAGGACAATTAATGGCATTAGAGCAAGAGGAAGTTAAAGGGAAAGCCTGCACGACGAAGAACGGGAAAGGATTCTCCTTAAAACAGATGAGAATGGGACTAAAGAAAGCGACCTTCCGAAAACTAGATGAAACGCTTACGTTCATGGAAGAGAACTAAAACGGGAACAACAGAGCGGGGGAAAAAAAGGGACTCGGAGAGAGCGAATGTTCGAATTTCATGTGGAGGGAAAGCAACCTCGCTCTTACGGGCGAATTTCGGGCATCCGCTGGAGGAAAATCCAATCCAAAGAAAGAAGTCATGTTCAACTCGTGAGGGGAAAAACGATTATTCAACGAAAAGCGCTAAAGAACGACCCAGAACGACGGCGAGCAAAGAAAAAACATGTTGGTGGCTCGCTCTCAGAACGGGGGGAGGAAAGGGGATCTCAAAATGGGGTGTTTTTGTCAGGACGATTCCGTCGTGCTCGGAAGTGCGAGGAAAAGCGATGAGGACTGGAAGGCAATGAGCACGAGTCCTCGAGTCGAAGAGAGAGGTCTTTGCCCTGGAGGGGGTCTCATGAGACTAGGACGGTAGCGCCAGCTTCCCGCGACAAAATCGAAGAGAGGCTCTGTGTTTTCCCTCAACACTCACCCTACGGTGTGGGGGCTGGGGGAGGTATTTTCAGATGGGGGGGGGTTCTATCGTCCTATTGAGGCAGTAGCGGATGCAAAGGGATTGGGGGGGGCTCCTGGGCTGGGATGGGGGGTCGCTAATCGGAGCAATTGCTTTCAAGTGAACAATCCCCTTGCGGGCACGAAAGCGATCGCAAACGATGAAAAAACAAGCGAAGGGGGGACGAGACAGCATAAATAAGGCGGGGGGTCTGCGCTTGGGTCATCGACTGGTTCTTGCACCGGGGGGGTGGGGAAGAAACAGACCAGGTGAAGAAAGACGCGTGGGAAGATCCGCGACCTGCACTCGCGGGGGAAGCGCGGCATCGTCAGGCGGGAGAGCGATGGCTAGAACTTGGGGGCGAATTAGGGGGCTCAGGGAAAGAGAAAAGTCCGCTGGATAAAGGGGCTTGGGGGGTCTCTACGGGGGGTCAGGGAACAGGATGATAAAGGTCGAAATAGCAGGAAGGCCAGAGGAAAAAGAATCTACCGGAGGAGGAAGTTCGTCTGCGGACTTGTTATACGTGGGCGGTGCTGGACCAGCCGAACGGGGGGAAAAAGAGGGGACGAAATAAATAGTCTGAATGTGGCTTAGAAAGGTTTTCTTTGAGGACCGCTAATGAATGCGCGGGCGACGTCTCCCTCAAAAAAAAGGGAGGACGCAAACGATGATTGTCCCGGCGGAATCATAAATCTAAAGCCCGAGGAAAACGGGGCACACGCGCTCCATTGGTGTAATCGCGTATACAAAAAGAGATGTCATTCGGGAAAAAAGAATTGCGTTTACACGGTTAGGCCGTGCGCAGTGGAGAAGGTACCGGAAAGCATACTGGAAACTGGAGGTACTCGGGGAAAAAGAGGGGAGGGGGTTTTGTCAAAGATCGGGGGAAAGGTGCAAGGGGGGAGCACAACATTGGGAATTAACCAGATCGCGCGGCGATGGGGGTCAGGCGAGTTTTTAACAGAAGTCGGTGTCCAAGGAGGAGAGAATAGGGTAAGTCTGAACTGAACTGGGGACGGGAGTCAAAGTGGAAAAAATGTATACGCACCGGGGGCAAAGCCCACCTTTACTCAGCTCACGGTGGGGGAGAAATTGATAGTAGCCAAAAGGTTTGGGGGATGACACCGAAGAGTTTTAGAGGGCATCCGCGCGCTTGAAGAACTCCGCGCCTGGCACCGAGTATATTACTTAACATAGGAAAGGGGAGGCCGGCTTCATGACCAAGAAACTCACAAGCACACTGCCGGCTATTGAGGAGAGAGTTCGAGCTTTGAACTGCAATGGGGCGACCTGTAAATACCACGAGGGGGGGGTCTGCATAACTCTCAATACTCGGATAAATAGGAGTAGGCGTCCTTAGGGTCGGCGAGAAAGGCTACTCCTGCTTCTAAATCCTAGAAAAAGGGAATTCTTTCATAGGTAGGATTCAAGAGAAAATGGGTACTGAGGAATTCGCTGGGGCCAAGAAAGAGATCGCATGCTCGAGAAAAACAAAAGAACATTATTAAAATATAGAAGTAAAATGCTAGATCATTCACGAGCAATCATTCTCACCTGGTCAGGGCTTGGAAACTCGTACTCTCCTTATAGTTTGAAGGGAGGGGACTTTAGTAGGAGTATACTGGTGTCGCAAGGGGTTATATCTAGGAGACTTGGGAGGTAATATGGGGTATCCTCTATGGGGATCGTTGATGGTACTGCCGCTCTGGGGGGAGTGGGTAATCGACCTCAACTCTGGGATAGAGTAAAAAGAGCTCATTAGGCGTGGACTGGGTTACTATTGGGTCCAGGCCGTCTCTCGTTAATCTAGGTCGCCTTAAGGAAAAAGAAGCCGGGAGGAAGGCTTCATCTCAAAACCATCTAACATAAGACAGCGGGAGCGGGGCATCCGACTTCTTTGCAGAAGTAAGAAATAGAAAAAACCGATCAGAGACCTGTGGAGGGTCCGGGGCGACTGTTGAACTGGTAGTGACATGACTAAGTCTATCGACTGTGACGTGTGGGGGGCAAGGGGGTCTGATGCACACTAAAGAGAACAAAGAAACCTAGGCCGCGAGGAGGAGATTAGACAGGACATTAAACCACCACACCCCTATCTCCGACCAAAAAAAAAAAAAGCAGGAGACTACGAACCGCCAGTCAAGGAGAGGGGCGCGAAGGAAAGATGAACGGTCTCACGGATAAACGTGTCAAAACCGCCACTCGGCCGGGGGAAGATGGCAAGAGCTGTGTTAGAACGAGGGGACCAATGAGCGTGTAGGAAAAACGTTCAATTTGAAATAGAAGAGGGACTCGAGGGGCGCTTTCATATCTGGGGGAGAGAAAAAGGGGTAACATTCGAGGAGGGGAAATGACATAAAAGGCGGAAAAAAAAGGGGTAAATCAGAAAAGACGACATTTTCATGGGGTCATAGGTGGAGGAGAAGATAAAGAAGGGACCTCCTGAGAAAAAAGCCGACGCGATCTAGAAAAAAAAACTCGAACGCTCATCAGGCCGGGGGAGAGGAAGAGTCTATGAAAGAATCTCCATGGTATAAAAACGCAAAACTGTTTCCTCACAGCAAGTCAGGGCACACCAATAAATGTACGAGACAGTTATGGGAAGGAAAGAGAGGAGAAACGAAATTAAGAAGGACATTACTCTGACGTAAACGTTGAACAAAGAGACGAGGACTGCACTCTGGATTTCCGGTCGGGAAAGGGAAGGAGGCCATATCGAGGGACGTTCTCAGACAGTGATCTTGGAGGAAAAAAAAAATTTGAAAGAAAAAGAGGACCAGATAAGTGGCCAACAATAATCCCCGGCTGAGGCTATCGGTGAGACGTCTCAGAAGGTGAAAGAGTTCCTACGAGTTGACGTGACCAAGCCAGAGACAGGGAAAGGGAGGCGAAGAGATAGCTCGGCCAACCATCCAACCCATCACGTTAGACCTAACGAAATCACAGAGCCTGTCTGAACGAATCGCAAAAAAAAAGGGAAATGAAACATCCCACAACCCGTAGTGGGGGAGTGGGTGGGGGATTTACAAAGGAAGGCTACTATTAGGCTCGCAGGCCCTTTAGATAGGATACTAGGATCGCCTGAGAAAAGGAGAGCAAACTCAAAACCTGAAGGAAGACCGATCCTACGAGTGCCTAAAGGGCACCTCAGAAAAAAACTTCGAAAGAGAGACCTAGGAAGGAAAGGCAACAACAAAGTGCATCGATCATGCTAAGAGTTGAGCATGAGCTTATCCGCCACAATGGGCATAAGGGTGTTTCATGCGGGGGTTCGGTCCTCCTACTCTCGGTGGGTTGAGGCCCGGAGGAGGAGGGGGGAGATTTTTATGGGACATCGGGGCGACGGGAACATGAATGTCCGGTGGGAAAGGGAAATAATCTCAGGGAAGGAGACCTACCGTTTAAGCCCTTCCACGAGGTTCCTTTTATAAGAATGACAAAGGGGGAGGAGATTTACGAAGAAACGAGACTACGGCGAGGTTTTTTTAACACTGAAGGGCTTAGGGAAAAACGAGGGGACTCAGGGGCGAGTACTGGACCGCTTCCGAGGAAAGAGAATCGAAGTGGTACCCTATAGCGTTTAAGGCTGGAGCATAGTACAGTCTCTCTTTCTGAAAAATGAGATGGAAGGGAACGAGCTAACGAGGAGAGCGCACGAGGTGGGGGAGAAGAGGTAATTGACATTGAATAGATTTGCGCAAGAAAGTCTCTAGGGGAAGGGATCAGAAGAAACCATCCTTCCATGCAACTCGAGACTCGCAAACGACCAGGGTCAAGGGGGCCTCAGCAAGGGCGCGCAGAGAACCGAGGGGGCGCGCTAACCTTGGCCTGACTTAAA
>Ga0179593_1294253_pt1 | contig 22288 bp, 21 predicted proteins | sample CZODoug2_1_08_16_FD_185931 | JGI IMG/M metagenome (GOLD analysis project Ga0179593, IMG submission 185931) | Vadose zone soil fungal communities from Angelo Coast Range Reserve, California, USA - CZODoug2_1_08_16fungal (PacBio error correction) | ecosystem: Environmental > Terrestrial > Soil >...
TGCCGGGTACAAAAAATTATGATGGGAAACTATGGAGGATCCGGGGAAAATCTTTCGGCAAGTATGAAGCACTCTCGGTCTCGTTCATAAATCAGCCTAGTGCACGAGGACTTAGAATTATCAAGGAGAGGATTCACGCTGCTAGAAGAAAACTGACATTCGATCAGACGGCAGAGGTGAAAGACAGTGAGAACGATGGCATGGAGGGGGATCACAAATACCGGAATGACTAGAACCATCCGCACAACATAGGGGGGAATTCATTGAAAAAAAACATCTTCCAACGTACGATAAGGGGGGCAAGGGTTCAGGGGGGCTGACACAGAAGTGAAGTGGTTGAGTCCACGCAAACGAACTCAAGAGACCCGCACCACGTAGAGGAATCCAAGGATGGCCTCTCTCTGAAACATTGGAGCACGTACCCAAAACGAAATATGCTGGGGGAGTTCCTTGGTCGAGAACCGGGGAAATACTGCGGAGGTTGAGGGACTAACTTTGATGAGCTGAGCGGCAGAAGAGGACTAAAACAGGGGATCAAAATTAGACTTCACTATCCAGGGGGAAAGGGACCCAGGGGGGGTTGAGTAACTTGGCACGTCACTGTGGTCAGAGGGCCAGTAAGAGATAGAATCAGTACAGTGGGCTTGTTATAGGGGGAAATAACTGGAAATCGGGATTTCCTTTGGAAACAGTGGGCAGGAGTCGAAGGGTTTGACAGGGCCCCATCAGGAGAGAAAGAAATTGGCAGAAAAATTGAGGGGACACTTAAAAATTGAATAGTCGAAAAAGAAGTCACTCCATAAGAAAACCGAGGGGAGGGTTGGCTAAAGGATGGGGGAACGGGTAGCTAACGCAGGGCAGAGGGACCAAGGTGTCGGGCGCCAATTGATAAACTTGCGCCGAGATGTAGTATACCATAGATCCCCAACTTATAAATGGGGAGAGAAATTACACGGGGAGGAACGACAGAGAAAATGCGTCCTAGATATAAGGGGCAACGTAAAAAACCCAAAACACGCCAGGAAAAGAAGGATTCTTGCTGAGTAAGGACAAATGATAAATAGAGCGAAGAAGTTAAACCGCTGGGAGGCAAGGCAGAAGTTGTAGCACCAATCATTCAGATGGAGCTCGAAATATGTAAGAGGAGAAAGCAGACCAAAAGAGGAGAAGGAACAATACGGCTTTAGGGAATTACTTTCTCTCCGACAGTAGCCACGGGTAAAGAGAGCGGAGAGAGAATTAGGCAAAACGGCTAGAGAGTCAGGAGACATTAACTTGTGTTTCTCTTGGGGTGGGGATTAAAAAACTGCAAATTTTGAAAACAGAAGGAAAGGAGAAGCAAACGCGATAAACGAGACATTCCACAATGGTCTCTATTTGGAATAGGACAAAGGGATTGCGGAAACGGAAGAAACTTGGGTGGAGAAGGAGGGGAGAAAAACGGCAGTTCAGTTAAACAGAGTAATTTAATAGGGGAGATAGATAAAACTTAATTAAGCGGACGAGGATGTCCTGGGGACCTCTCAAATGAACGAGGGGTGAGGAAGAGGCAACCGAAGTTAGGGTGGAAAAGTAGGCTCTAATTTTCCCGCGCCAGACGGTATCTCGGGGGACAATGGGTAGAGAGGGCAACCTGTTTGTCTCTAGGACCAAGTAACCAACAGCAGGAAAGGAACTGGCGCAATGAAATGGGGTGGGAAGGACGAGAAAGGGGTAGTACTGCAATTCAAACATTAACACTCAAAGGACTTAAAATTATCCCAAGAGGATAGGTAGTGAGAAATTCAATGAGGGCAAGATCTACCGAAATTGTGACTTCTGATGAGAAAGGGGCTGACAACTATCAAGGGGGAGTCCAATGATGCAGCTTTCCCTTGTACCATAATAAACGGTGAGACCGGGAAGCTCTGGGGGCCGACAGAACTTGAAGGCCGTTGGGCATCCTTCTGCAAGAGGATAATGGAAAAAGGTTCTTTTTGGGGGTAGTAGAATAAAAGGGGGAGTAAGTGAACAGCCTGGGCAATCTGGCCTTAAAACAGAAAGGGGATCCGAGGGTGGGAAAGGTCCTCTTGGAGCGCAACAGGGAACGGAGCTGGAAGACTTTTTTTTTACTAGCTAATACTCCGAGCGCTCCCTTCGGCGAAAAAGGGACAAAATAACATCAAATCTAACGCACCGAGGAAGAAAAGGGCAGAACACGAAACAAGGAGTTCAGGTGGTATGCAAAGAGGTTCGACCTCGACACAACACCTTTAGTGGTGAATCTTAACCAATGAAAGGGGCGGGAATTTTGACAGGGATCGTGGGGGGGGGGGGGTGAAAGGCTTCGTAGTTGCAAACTTCAACTGCTGACTCAATTGATTTTCAAAGGGGCAGGGGTCGGGTCAGGAGAGAGATAAATGGAAGAGGGTTGGGGGCGAGCTTGGGAGTGGCGGGGAATCCAGCAGCGAAAGCGGGCTTGGAACTATCTCAAAAAACACAGAAGATAGGTCAAAGCGCATGAGTTCGCAGCGTTGGGCAAACTGGGAAAACCTAAAAAGTCGAACCTCGACCAGGCATCGTGATAAGTCGAAAGAATTGAAAAAAGATGGGGCGGGACAAAAGTTCAGGGGGGCCGATAAAAGCACACAAGCGATTCCTGCAATGGACCCTGGTTCAGCGTCATAAAACGCAGGGGGGAGGACGACTGCCCAATGTTTTTTTTAACGACCAGAACAGGGTGGGAGAAAACGGAAAACCCGAAAAAGGCGAAGGGGACTGGCGCTTCCTCATCTCGAAATGGAAGGTGGGTGGGGTCAAATTGGGTGCAAAAATGGGAGGCAGAAAAGAGAGCGCTCGGAGAATATTCCCCGGGGGAGAGAACGATCGTTTTAAAAAAAAAAAGGCACGGAAGAGAAGTGGCATTGCCTTCTTCTAGAGACCGTCACAAACGGAGGGGCCTGGGCGTGAAAAGGGTGGGAATTGCCCAAAGAACGGGGACCTGTTCAATGCTCTTTGCCTTGACCCCGTTGATAAAAAAAAAAGGTGCCAGAACGGACATATGGTGCAGACTGATCTGCTCCAAGAAAGCCGAGAGAGAAACAGATCGAAAGGGAGGCCTCGTATATGACAAAACACTGGTGCCAAAAGGGCCAATCTCACTTCAGGGGAACGCCGACATTCATATTGGGAATCGAACAAGAGAACAGAAGCGAATGTTCGTCGAAATCGACACGAATGAATCCACACTCACTTGGAGAAGTACCGTCCAAGGAGGGGGAACGGGGGGGATTGCATGTAACCTTTCAGAGTAAGAAAAATTCCGGGGCGCATAAGGGGCTGTCTGCTGGGGAGGCGGGAAGGGGTGTTGGGCACGACCAGCAAAGGGGGAATCCTACAAGGGAACGAGCTCCAGGGGGGACCAAATTGAACGACTTCAAGGCTCAACGTCCGAAACGGGGGAGCCTCTAAAAAACAGGCTAAAACTCGAAACTTATCGCAAAGCGCAGTGAAAGAATCGGCCCGCTACGGAAGTCTTCAGCTAATCACGATACATATACATTGTGGCACGATTGAGAGGGCCGGGAAGGGCCGCACGCTCAACCAAGTTCTCCAGGGCAAGCGCCAAGAAACGACTTCCACACACAAACAAGCACTAAGGGACAAATGTTCTTGGAATGGAAGGGTCGAGCGGGAAAGGGAATCAACTCACGGAAGACAAAATGTCGAAAAAAACTCATAAAGAAAAAAACAAAGGGAGAAAAAAACATGTTAATGAAAAAACGAAGCAAAAAAAAAAAGGGAGTTCCGCTGGGCAGAAAAGATCGTGTTATGACAATGAGGCTTCAGAGTAACTGTGCAGGAGGGGGAGTGCCAAAAAAGGAACGATCTCTGTATGGAGAACGGAAAAAAACTGTGCTGTCGGTCTCTTCCCTCAGAGCGGTCATTCCGAAAGAGCAGGGAATTTTGGGACGAAAAACCTTGCATCAGACAGGTTTAACGGCAAAAACTCTATATGAGACATTCCAGAGTGGGTCGAGAAAAGTGGGGAAACGAGGATTCGTCAGGGGGACTGATGTCGACTTGATAATCGATCGGTCTTGAAGAAGTGACTAGAAAAAGGGGAGGAAGTAGGTTTAGGAGAAAGAAGGTCGGGAAGCATGTTTTCGCAACCTACAAAAAAAAAGAAGTACCTCTATTAGATCCCGAAAGTGCACAAGACTCTGGAAAAACAGGAAAAGGGAGGGGTGGGCAGATGAGGCGACTTATGAAACTTTGTCGGTGGGAAAAAGGGGTGAGTGGGGGAAACAGAAGTTCAAGAAGAGGTGGGCTCTATGGTCTAGAAGGGGTAAAAGGGGAAAGAAATCGCACTTACCACGACGGAAACATGCGGGAGGAAGGCGGAAAAACAAAGAGAAAAAAGCAAGGGTTAGCACTCTAGAAAGGAGGGACGCAGCGGAACATTTTTGGGGAGAATTAAAAAGCAAAAAAAACTGATGGGACAGGGTCACCCCCTGTATAGTTAAAGATCTTTCGAGACTGGGAAAGGTTGAGAAAGGTGAAGCCCGCTCGGACTCTCTACACCTCATCAAAAAAAGTTAAGTCCATCACAGGTCCCGAGCAGAAGGGGCACCAAGCTGGAAGGATCGAAAAAAGACCGCAAAGACATAAGTGGGGGGGGGAGGGGCAGGAGAAAAAAAGGTTGGATAAAGCCTCTCAGGGCCTAAGCGTAGAGCGCAGCAACTCACTATGATGCAGGAAAGGATCAGTGAAAGAACCACAGCCTACCATCTAGGTACGGGGGCGAAAAAAACTTATTACTGGGGGTCAAGGGGTAGGGAAGAAGGAAAACAGAGGGTGTGGGTCTTCCTTGTGCATCCCAATACCGGGAGGGAAACGGGATACCAGGAAAAAACCAATCTTTAACATGCCCCAACGCGGGTCGAGAAAAGGGGGCAGAGGGGCGGTATGGCAAAAGGAGGGAAGGGCCTTGAAAAGACTTGTTAGCTTTATCGTATTGAATGAAAGGATCATCTGGGGCTGCATAAAGGTGCCCCGAAAGAGTCCAAGAGCTCAAAAAAAAAGGGCACCAAAAATAAAGAGGAGGGGGAAAAAAGGGGATGTATGGAAAATATTGAGCACAGCTGAGAGAAAACCTGAAGCAAAACAAAAGATCACGCGGGGTATCTCTGTCAAGAACCGCATATTCCCTATGGCAGGAACCGCCCAGTATAAAAGACGACTCTGGGCAAAAAAAAAAAGCGTGTACTATGTCATTTAAGGTGTCGCAAAGATGGAGCCTTACTGGGACAAATGAAACAAAAACATCTTTCTTCAAAATGGCAGGGAAAGAAAAAGCTCAAACTGAGCTTACGGGCGACTAGGTCTGGCAAGAGATGTAGAGGGTAGGACGCTGGGAACAGGGAAAAACGAGCACTCCCTGGCTCTCTCGACAGAGCGATAAAGTGATACTGGAAACAATGAGCCGACCGATAAAAGTATGCGGGTGCGACTGTTTTTACTAGCACGAAGGTGGAAAACAAAGGCGGGAGTTCAGGAAGGGATGGGAATAACTGGGATGGCGGAGGCCGAAAAGAGGCCGGGAAAAACTACCAAAATGAAGATGTTGAAAAATCCTCGTTTGAACGGTCAAAGAATTTGTTGGCGACTTTTCACTTCCCGCATGGGGGGGGGGAGAAAGAGGCTGCGGGCCGTCACAGTGGGATTGGGATCGGGGGGAGAAAGAGACGACCGAAGGTCAGACGTGTAGGAACGCTTTAACAGTTCGCCCGGAGCTCAAAAGAAGTGGAAGGGGCCTACCCTTTGAGGTCACAATCACCCTTGCAGGGGAAAATCGAAAAAACGACGAAGGCAAGGAAATGAATGAAACCAGAACGAGTGGAGCGGTTAAACGGAGTTGTCAAGGGTAGCGAATAGGAACGGCAGCGCAAAGCGCAGCGCGGACGCCAGAAAAAACGTATTAGGGAGAGAGAGGAAAACATGCTCCAGATCAATTGAGAGCACTTGCGGAAAAACGGCCCGCGAGAGGAGGAGAGATCGACAGAGAGAACGACGAATCGGAACAGTCTGGGCTGCAAAAGCTAAAGGAGACTAGAGAAAAAAGAAGGGGGGCAGCGTGGCCGGGGAAAAAAAAAATTTTGAAACATTGAGAGATGACTGATCAAAAAAGATGGGAAGGGGGGGGACGAGACAACCGCGGAGGGAAGGATCTCCTATCGTCTTGTTGGTGATAGATCTCCGATAAAGTGAAAGACAAGAAAGCACGAGGGGCAAAAACACTCGGATCGGATCAAACACTGGAACTAAAACGAAGTCGGGCAGAGGAAAAAATGGTGGGGGTTTTTCAAAAAGTGTGGGGGATTCGACGCGCTGGCGCTTAAGGGGAAGAGTGAAACACATCAACCCAGCAAAGGACCAACAACGATTTCGGGACTAAGGAAAAACATCCTTCTCGGAGGGGAAAAATCTTGGATTTCGATATACAGTTGGGGGGGAGAGGCGGAGGGAAAAGGCAAGAAAACTCAGTGGAAAAAGATGCAGGAGAGCGAAGAGGAAGCATCAGGGGAAAGAGAAGGGCCTGAGATCTGCTATAGGGGTCGCCGGGGGCGATCTTTTCCTTTTGATCTCCCCTCCTGTGCTTACCGGGATGAGAGAAGGAGGAAGCCGTGGCGGGGAAATAAGAGAAGAGAAATTGGTAATCCCAGTTGAGTGTAGCGCTACAAAAAAATGAAGAACAATGACCAGGACGGAGAAAGAAAGGGTGGTCCTTCCTCTTAGAAGTTATGCAAGCCACGGGAAACCGCCGATGGACGGAACATGATAAAAAAGAATGTATTTAGGAGTTGACCGGCTAGAATCGCAAAAGAAAAAAGTCGGAGGGAAAGGGGGGGGCGGCAACAAATGTCCTTGCTTAGAAATGCATGGCACCACACTGGTGTTGAAGAAAGCCTACGGTGACAAACGGGACGAGGGACGACTACTTGAGGAGAAGGAAAACGTTTCACGATGATTTGAGAAAGGGGGCTGTTGATCAACGGAAGGAAAGAGGAGGGCAAGGAGATGCGAGTGGCATGACCAGCCTGTTTCACTAAAGAGCTTGACTGTCTCAGTAACCACTCTGGCCACGGCAGGCAGAAAAAAGTTTGTTGAACGACAGAAAAAATCGATCCGAGGAAATGGAAAAGACCTATCTCTAACCTTAGGACAAAACAAGGGGCACAAAGAAGGGAAAAAAAGAGACCCGGACGGTGAGATCTACTCAACAGATGCGCATCAAATTCAGACAGCAGAAAAAGGGAGTGGCCGTGGGGGGCTGCACAACGATGAGGAAAACGCAAAGGGAGGGGGGGCAGCGGCCCGGATTAGACAGAAACAAAAAGGGGTGGGGAAGGAAAAAGAGAAGGGGGGGGGAACGGGCTGTCTTATTTCCATGCAACTTCGTGAAGAATGGCGTGTTTTCAGCTCTAGCGGATATGAAATGCCGTCGAGGGGGAGAGTAGGAAGACAGCTCGAATCATCGTGAGTGAAACTAGCTCAGCTCACAAAGGAAAGAGAGTGTCAAGCCCCTGAGGAGAAAAGAGGTTGGGGGGGGCAACTTGTCCACCTACCCTCTAAACAGCGACAAATCTTGAGAATCATTATATGAGAAACAGCCATGAAGTCAAGGCTTGCGTAACCGTTGCATGGTTGGGGGACCAATCACCGTGGAACAAAGAGGTCCTTCGGAAAGAAAGGTTTTTGAAAAAAAAGGCGAGGGAGACGGGAAAAAGACTGGGTTGTCCTATTACTCTCAAGAAAGTTGTGTCAGACACAAAGGAAAAGACCGGGGAACGAGCGACCTTTGCTGGGCTTGAAAAAGTTGTTGATCAAACATAGGGGGCAATGAGGAAAAAACTGGGAGAAGGGGACGAGCTCACTTATTCCTATAAAGAAGGAGAAAGGCGTTACAACAAACAATAGAAAAAAAAGAGACCAAGACTACTGGACGGGGGTAACAAAAACAGAAGGAGCCAGTTGAACCAGGGGTCTTGGGGGAAACACAAAACTTGTGCATGACGCTTGACTTCGACCTAACCCGTATCCAGAACCGTTTCCAGTACATCAGCTAATAAAAAAGAAACCGAAATGGAGGAGGACAGAGAGTCAAGTAGTCAAAAAGGTAGAGGAAAAACAGAGGGTTTAAGGAAGCTGACCTTCATGCCGGGCAAGCATAGTTGGCGGACAGGCGGCAAAACACGCACCAAAAAAGGAGGTCTAACTGACATTTACATCATTTACACACGAAGAAGTGGTACATTTCCGGCCATCGGCGTGGGAAATTGGAAGGGTGAAGTAGAAAAGAAAAAAAGAAGGGCGAAGGCCTTTTGCTTGAGGATAACGTGTGTTAGTTAGGCTAGGAAAGCAACAGGGGCCTCTCCAAAACATTGAACGAGCTCCCGGCGAAAACGGCTCGAGGAGGAAATAGTGGAACAAAAGGATGACCAAAACGGGAAAGAATCGCCCTGGGCTAAATCTATCAAGCAAGGAAAGAACTTCTGCGCGACGAAGGGCTTGCCGCGTAAGAGAAAATTAAAAGTCAGGGGGGGGGAAAAAAAAGGGGATCATGACATCGACAACAAAGGAGCAGTGGAAAGGAAAGGGAAAAGAGTCCACGAAGAGATCTCTCCTTCACTGCGCAAAGAAGTTGCATGCGCAGGTGATCGCGGCACGAGTTCACTTCGGACAAAGCAAAAAGAAGATACCCAAAAAAAAGCGAAAAAAGAATGACTGAAAAAAAAAGACGCCGGAGTGACGCATGGGGGCATAGAGGGAGCAGATAGATTTGCTTCACCGAAAAATCAGACGGGATAACTGTTTCTCAGGAGAGATAATGGAAAAAAAAACTCAGCTGGGGGAGTGGAGCCGAAACGCTTCTTAGGTAAGGGGGACAATCGGGGAATCATCCTCCGATCTGAATTTTCTCCACACAAGGGTCGCCTGCACAAGCGGTAAACCGGCTTTCTCCTCTAGAGATTGGGAGCCTCGTGGGAAAAAAAAGAAAAAGTGGTTCAAACGAGTAATTAGTAGGGGACGATGGAGGGAGAAGGATAGATCGCAGCGGGAGGGGGGTGCTTTCCCAATAATAAGAGAACAAATTGGAAGTAGGGAAGGTTGTTCGAATAACGGCACGGGACGGAAAAGGGCACTGTTGGACAATCCCAACCAAGGTGCAGGACCGGCCGAGAACCGGAAGGGGTGGACAAAGACCGATAAAAAACTCAAAAAAAAGTGCGGTGTTCTCTTATGGGTACAAAGGGAACGTTGAAGGAGTGTCCCCCGTAGGGGAGGAAGTTGACATCAAAAAATGAGTGAGGCTGTAGATAATTGGTCAAAAAAAGGGCCGGCTAAAAGACGAACTGACCAAAAAGGACGAAGCTTCATGGAAAAAAAGAAAGCATACATTACAGCCCACTGTAAGGAAACTCCAGAAGGAGGAACCCTCGGAAAAATGAAAGGGGGGACTTGCAAAGGGGCTCACTCCCGCAACTTGTTGAAACGTTACCCCGGGTAGTGCAACGAATCAGGGACGAAATGTAAACATTTTTGGGGGGGGGAGCGGGAGAAATCTCCAAATAGCCGATTAACGAAAATAAAAGTATTATAACAAAATGGCCCGAAGAAGGCCGTGGGGCCCCTCAATACATCGTAAACAAAAAACTAAAGCAGGCTTGGTGTGCGGTCACTTAAGCCAAGGGTTTGACAGGATGCAGGAATTATAGTAGCATTTAGAAAAAATAAAAGTGTGGGGCAGTTGCTACGCTTGAGGTGAAGAAAAGAAACAGCTACATCGGAGGAAGTCGAACGACCGTAGAAGTCAGGTGGCCATGTGTTTCTTGACCGCCATGAAAACATCGTGTGTGGTGGAGGCTGGGGGCAGGTCCACTCGTAAAAAAAAGGCTAAACGGGTCAAGACAGCTTTCAAAAGAAGATGACCATAGTCGGATTGCGCGAGGACCAGGTTGGTCTGTAAGGAAAGCGTGCCTATGGAGGTTCCAGTGGAATAAAAATGGTATCGTTCAATAGTTGCAAGGCGGGATCAAGAAGTGCCTAATCTTTAACGAGCTGTCGAACAACAAGTAGAAAAATAAAAAAACCCACACGAAACTACCAAACCCCAAAACGCATAGAAGAAGAAAACCAAGGGAATATTGGGAAAAAGAAAGGAAGAGGATGGGGCGCCGAAGAGGTCAGGTGCCTCATAAAACTCGACTTATCAGTAGCATACACGCAGATTGCACTATCACTGCCCTGCAAAAGTCTGGAACCTCATATTGAAAATCTCAAAGGAGAAAAAAAAAACGTCCAGTTCGAGAAAAAGAAGGACCTCTTGGGGCCTCGCGACAAGGGGGGAACTATTTCATTGGCGGAAAAGAAAACTTTTCAGCCTGCAGTGGACATGGAAAACAACTGAAAAACACTTTTCAAGAAAAAAAAAAATCTTCCCGAAAATCGAGTCGGGACTACTGAACAAACGAGGTAAAAGGGTGGGTATGTAACAAAGGCGAATCACTCGAAAATCCCATGCGGAGTCAGATGAAGCGTGGTCATACCTCCTCGCCAAGTAGAAAAAAAGAGAGGGGGACACCCACTATAGCTTTAGGTTCACCTGGGAATTCCGGCCTAGTGGTAAAGTGGGCTGCTGAGAAAAAGGGGAGAACTTGGAGTAGCTGAGAGGGAATAATACTATCTTTCAAACCGCTCAAAAAAGAAAGAGAGAAAAGATGAACGTGGGGGAAACTAAGCAATGGGGACGTGTCCCATCATTTTGTTGGGGATAACGTCCCATACATGTCAAAAAAATTTCTTCAGAAGGGAGACTTGCGGGCAAATGGGAAACTGGGGGGATCTTTGAAGAAAATCCGGAAACGATATTTAAGGGACAGGGGCATTGCGGCGGACGCAAAATACCATTTGCGACTAAAAAAGAAAGGAAGTTTCGTCAAACACTTTGAGGACTTGCAGCAACGTAGTTGAAGCAAACTACTAGGGCAAAGAACCCTAAATAGGACAACGGAACGTTGGGAAAAAGGGGGGGTGCTCAAAGAATTGGTCAAGAGGTCGCTAGAGCCTTAAAGAGCCCGAGGGTGTCTCGAAAAACATTTATCCGAGAAAATAAGCCTTAGGAGGTCGCGGAATAGAACCAGGCAAGAAGAAAAGGGAGGAATCACTGAGTCAACGAACTGAGATATCAGTCGAAAGATGGAAAAGACTAGAACGTAAAAATTAGACGTAGGTTGAGGAGAAACCACTATTCCAAAATACGAAAAGCAGGGAACGCGTGGCTTAAAGATAAAAGTGGTTTGATCCAAAAATCAATGAATCTGCAAACTAATGATCGAGAGGGTTAACGAAAAAAGTAAGAAGAAGCAGGCTCAATAAAAAGCGACGTATGTTTTAAAGGGATCATACGAACCATTGATCAGAAGAAAAATAAATGCGTTGAATCACATCATAGGGGCAATGAGAACGATTATTCAGCGAAGAAGAGAGCCGGAAGACGATTCAATGGGGGGTTGCTCTTTTTGGGTGGAGGCGCGACGCAGGAAAAATTAAGGTGGTCGAATGAGAACCCGCGATACCGCGGCTGAACCGCAAGAGGGCGCAGGGAAGAGAGAACGAAAGGAGGACAGTGGATTAGGACACGGGGACTAACTTTTTAGGAAAGAGAACGGAAGGACCCTGTCAGTGAAAAGATGAAGTCCAAGGAGCGTGAGGGACGGCCGTCAGCGGAAAGAATGTACGGCAAGAGAAGGGAGAGAAAGGCGGAGGGCAGTGGAGTCAAAACTCCTCCTCAGTCTACAGGGATCGCGAAAAGGGAGAATTGGGACAGCAAGTCGCTTAAAGGGGGGGAGAACGGCCAAACAGTTCTGTCTCTGCAAAAACAATTACACCCGTCAAACAAAAACTGCGCCCAAGGGGGAACTCTCTGAAAAGGGTATTAATCCAATTCACAGTTAACACGCCTCGAAAGAAACAAAAGGATATTGAGTGGGAAGGAGGAAGGACTCCAGGGACCATTGCTCGTTGAGGAGGGAGAACACTAGGAACGGGAGCGGGACGAGAGCCTTGGGGAAAAACAGCGGTGGGGAAAAGCCGAAGGAATACTGGAAGCAGCTGTCCAGACTACTTTATGCGATTTGCGAAACGGAAGAAAAGGAAGGGACTGTCAAAGGTTCAGGGTGGGATAAACGGGGGATTCAAATAAGGGGGGAAGGCGCTGCTGGAGGGGGCAAGGAAAGACTTTTCAAAAAGGCAGGCCGCGTGTTGGGGGAATGTCTCATGAGAAAAGAACGGCAGGGTCAAAGGACGCAGGGAAGAAAGGGTTTTGAAAACTTCGAGATCCGGGAAGGGAGAAGGCAGCTATCAGGAGGAAAGGCAAACGGGTGAAAAATAGGGCCAGCGGAGATCTACTCAACAGTGAACCAAAAAAAAAAAAAAAAAAGGGGGACGCCCTCGGGACCCGGGGATTTCGGTTGAAGTAAAAGGTCTGGTCAGGACATATGAAGAAAAAACACGTGGGGGCAAGTCGCTCCTCAACGGGGGAGGCCGCTGCAAACCCGTGGGGGAATTGGGGGGCAGGAATCGATTTTTTAAGGGAGGATTAGTGCCACTGGCAACAGAACACTAAGGAGAAATTGCAGGAACGGTGAGGGGAAATCTGATCTCACGATGCAGGCGAGGCGAGCGGTCTTGGTCAGGTTGAAGATGACAAAGGGAGAAAAAGGGGTAAAGCTGATCTAACCCCAGGGGGGGGGAGAAGAGTTGCAAGACCAGAGGAGGAAAGCAGTTGCAGAGGAAAAGCGAGACAAGACGACCCCGGAAGGAAGGCTAGATCTAAAAAGCCCAAATCAAAGTGGACCGAGAACCGGGGAATTTGCAACTACGAAGCAGCAACAAACAATAGAGATGAGGCCAAATTAAGGGGGAAGGTGCATCTCGGAGAGATTTACACGGCAAAGGAAACAGGGTGTGCGGGGATACCATACAAGTTGGTGAGAAAAAAGAAACAGTGGTCGAGGCAGGAAAGGGATGGGCAAAAAATTTTACCGAGGGGAGGAAGGGGACAGAAAGGGGGGAACCGGGGGGGTCAGGGAAAAGTGTGTAAAGAGAAAAAACAGAGAGGAGTACTCTCCAAGAAAGGATCGAGCGAAGTGTCTGTGGAAACCCTCTTCAAGCCTTGGCCCAGGCCGAGCGAAACAGGGACAAACAAGGTCGTGAAAAGGGGAGGATGGACCCGAACTTGTGCAATTCCTAGGGGAGGCTACCCGTTATACACATCATCATGTTGCCATTCATCGCGGTGAAGCGGATGAGCCAATCGAAAGACAATGTCGGGCAAAAAATATCTTCCATCAAATAGAGGCTCAAAAACTGATGTTGAATGGGAAGAGAACCTTCATGCCGGAAAGGGGGGGTTATCGAACCCTAAGACGAAGCCGCCATGTCCTTCGAAAGTCAAAAAGGGAATCACAAGCAAAGCAGAGGGGGAGAATGTACCGGAGTTTAACTTGGATGAAGATACCCTGGCAGAGTAAGGTCCACAAATTTACAACAGAAGTACTGGTGAGGACGTAAAGGTTTGGGAGGGGGCTCTACCATCACATGGGCCGCGAAAAAGTTCAATAAATCAAGGAGGGAGCACTTTCGTCAAAGACTGGGGGGAAAACAATGGGAAGGACAAAAACCAAGCCAGGACGAAGTTGAGAGCGGGTCGCAAGGAGTCGAAAACATCCTCGTCCGAGGAAAGTCCGAAGGCTATAAGTAAGGGAAATTTTCACGGAAGTTCGAGCAGGAGAAGAGACTCAAACAGTTATTCCCCAAAGGTCCGCAAAGGAAACGAGGAAAGAAAGAGATCAGAAGAAAAAGGAAAAAAAAAAAGAGGCGGGGAATGCGTGCGTGTCTCGAGGACGCTCAGGATAAGGGGTGAAGAGGGGGAAAATGAGGAGGCATAGGAGAGGAAGCCCAAAACACAAGCGCACCATTTTGACTGGATGGGAAAAAAAACGGAGTTCCGCTGGAAGAGGAGAGACAGAGGGGAGGTGATTCACGTGGTCTGTCTCGTATAACTTTGAGGGGGGTACTAGGCAACAGAAAAGCTCAGTTAGGGGGCGGAGAAAGAAGGTTAGAGGGCAGTCTGCCCAAGAGAAACATCCTCCAGAATTGAGTGGGGGAAACAACAAGGGATCCTGTAAGAAAAGGAAAAGCATTTCAGAGAAAGAAAGTTGTGATCCTAATTTGGCAACAAAAAGAAGGAGGGGTTTCCGGGTGAAGGCGTATGAAGGGGGAGGAGACTGCTAGGAGAAGAAGAGTGCCCGCAAGTGAGAAAAACAGGCACAAATGGGGATATCGGAAAGGGGTGGGGTACGGAAGCACATAAGAAGGGAGGGCCGCAAAAAAGCCAATTTCAGAAAATCTTGAAGATGGAAATGAGATGAAACCCGATGACAATCCTAGGGAACACAAACTCTCACACTTAGTTTGTAGTCGGGAGGGACGGAGGTTTTTCTAGGGCAAGCCCCAGGCTTAAGTTTACCCTCAGGGAGGAGAAAAGGCTTTTATCTCAAGATGGGGGGGGAAAGGGGCAAAAAGAAGAAAGGAAAAAGGCCCTGGGAAATATCACGTAAAAGTCGCGGTAGCCACCCTGAACAGGCAAAGACGGACGCAAGACAGGAGAGAGTCCTGAAAGGAAAGGGGAAACGTGCCAAGGGCAACAACCAAAGATGGAAACCAGGAAACGGTAGAGTGGAAAAGGAATCTGTCAGGAGAGGTGATTTGCTGTGACAAAAGAAACTTACCCGCTCTTAAGACTGAGGCCAAGAACTCATTCAAGGTAGGGGAAAGCCCTAACGCCGAAGCCTGAAAAATAGGAGAGATTAAACACGGAACTAAAAAAGGGAAAAAAGTCGGTGTGTCTTCCTAAAAAGGTTGAAGCCGAAGGGCAAAATAGGATAGTATAAAAGGGGAAAGGGGGGGGGCTCGGGGGAATCGAGAGGTTCGTTCTCTGTCATCTTGACCAGCTAACCACAGAGAAAAATCGCGCATATCTAAAGAAAGGGAAAAAAAGGAATTTGTGAACGAGGGTTAGGGAAAGAAAAGGAAGAAGCGGTGTTGTGAGCACTGGTGCAGGTCATGACCGACTGCACAGGCTGGATCAAAAAATCCAGCCCTCAAGGGACAAAAAGATGGACCGGCGTTGCGAGAGGCAAGTGGGAAAGGGAGGGGCAAGAAAGGGGCATATTAATGGGGAAACTTTCACCTGATCACGTTAAGGAGTGTTACATCGGCGTTAAATGCTTCGAGCAAGCGGGGGCGACAAGGGCCAGCAATGAAGGGCGGGCAGAAAATAGCTCTCCAAACAGTGCCAACACAAAACAAAGGGCAGTGTGCCAACAAGGCGGTTTCCGCACCAGGGAATAGCACAAGGCAAAAGCACCCCAAAGCTTAAATTGACCGTCTCTAGGATGTTTTATACCACGCGTTGATCAGTGTGTACATAACTGCAAGAAACGGGGGCACCCTAGTTAACAAGCCGTGCGGGAAGACTAAAAGGAGGGTGACTAAGTCAGATGGGTAAAAACTAGAGGAGCCCCCAAGGTGAAAACGCAGAAGTTACGACGATATGTAATTCACCGCGAATGTCGACCCTCATGCTGAGGCGTAACAGACTCTAATGGGGGAGAATAAATCTTTCTTCCCTAAATAACAACTCCTTTGTAGAGGAAGTCCCGCCACGCCGGGGCTGGCACTCTCAAAATTCGATGTGCTCCGAAAGGTAACCTTAGAGGCACGCTTCCACAGGAAAAAAATTCGCGAAAAGACTAGTTGGCGGAGGGATTGAATGTAACGATCATGGAGGGGGGGATCAGCCTTTGGGAAACATTACATCAAGAAACACCACGAGGTGATCATGAGGGAAAAGACGCTGGCCAAACTGACTCTACGGGGCGGTAGATAGGGACCGAGATGTATAGTTGTTGAGGGGTCCATGCGACCTGTAAAAATAGGAGCACGCGCCCGATTCGAGCGCGACCAGAGAGGGGAAGGAACCTCGGGCTCAAAATGGCCGGCCCTGACCACAATATAGGGGGGGGAGGACAGTTGGTAAGAATCCGAAGGATTAAGGAGGAGGCGGGAAGTTGTGGAAGGAAAATTTGGAGAAAGATGAGCGGAAGAGGGGGGGGCCGATCTTAGCACTCAGAAAAATGAATCAAGATTCTTTGACTATCCCGGGCAAGGTTCCCAACAAGTTGTTTGGGTCGGGAAGGGGTCTCAAACATTTTCCTATTAGGAGAAGGAAATGCTACGGCGTCACAGTTGGGAGGGGGAAGCGGGGGGCAAAAACAAAAACTGTCATGGCCGGGTAAGGGCAAAAAGCGTCGGCCGGTTACAAGTGTTAGGAAAAGAGAAGGAGAAAAAGCCTTTTCGGCCGACACTGGGTATTTTCAACTTGAAAGCGGGGGATCGAAAGGAAAGAAGGCAAGGTAAAGGAAGAAAGCACGTTTGATCGTTTTGTCAAGCGGAGGTGGTCAAAGAGGGACGCTCATCGCCGGCAAAAGCGAGGCTTGTCTTGAAAAAAGAGGCCAGGCTCGCCGCCGGGGAGACGGTAAAAAAAAAATAGAAGGATATCCGTGGGAAAAAGGGAACAATGGGCACGAAACCGCTCCGGAAGGCCAACTATTCGATCTTATCCGTCAAAGAAGAGAGAGGAAACAAGAGGTCTGTGGCTGCGCAAAACCAAAAGTAGAAGAATTAAATCCTTTGAAGAGTTGGCTGCCGGCTCAAAGGGGGGGTGGAGGACACAAAAGGATGCTCTACGGGAAGGAGATAGGGAGCGACGAGAAAAATGGATTCCGGCTCAATAAAGATCTGCGGTTGGTATTAGAGCAAGAAGGGAGCCGAGACGCAAAAAAATCAAAAACGGGGAATCAAGAGGAGAGAGTATGCCCCATCGAACTCCGCGCGGAAAACGGGCAGCAATTCAAAGGGGGGGGAGATGGGTTTGGGGGATTCACTCGACCTCTGCAGGGTTGAAGGGTGCTAAGGGAACGAGAAGTGCCCTCAGAGAAAAAGAATGAAAGAAAAAGATTTAGCAGGGGAGCAAGGATATTAACTTTGACGCTGGAAGTGTGGAACTGGTAACTTTTGGTTTCTGAACAGAGGGATAGAAAAGGGAGAGAAAATTTCAGTAAAACCAGGGGGGGTACACGGATATCTTAGCAGGAAGGTGACGGGGATGTCAACAGTTCGCGAAAAAGAAAGATGGAGGAAAGAATCGTGACGGGGGTGGATATGCCAGACCCTCTCCGGGGGGCGTACACGTGATTCGGTCGAGTAAGGGGGGGAAAAGGGGGGAAAGAACGGGAGCGGCTGTTTCATTGTGTCGAAAAGTTAGGGGAGAGGACTACAGAAACACAAAGGTAAAAGAAGGAACAGCAAAAAAAAGTGCGCCCGGGAATGTTCCTTAAAAAATATAAAGAAAGGGAGTACGGCAATTACCAAAGGGGGACAAAACCGCTGACGACATGGTCCCAAGATTATATTGAGAGGATAATGCTGTCCCTTAAGAGAAAAGACATTGCGGCCTGACGGAGAAGAGATCCAAAGAGGGAAGGGCGTAAATAATGTTCAGCTGTCCATGGGGAAAAAAGCGGTTTTGAATCCCGCCTAGGGGAAAAACCAAAAGGGAAACGATGGCAGACTACATTGATTCGATTGGGGGCGCAGCCGTCGGGAAAAAGAAAGGTTACTTAAAGGGGCTGTTTGTATCAAGGGGTAAAGGAAAAAGAGGGGGGGGGGAAAGGCTGAGCGGTGCAATGCCATCAGTACAAGACGTCGCTCGGGGGGGGGGGGACGGGGAGCATAGCCTCGGCCTTGAAACGGGGAGAAACTACTGGGAAAGCTTCGCTCAATGACGAGGTGATAAGACCAAGGATAGGAAGACTCCTTGAAACAGGCACTACGGGTGAAAAGTCAGACTTAATCTAACTCAAATGAATGAGCCATCAAAGGTCGCACAATCCGACAAAGGGGAAGGGAAGGGGGTAGGCAACAAAACTGTCAGGGGGGAGCCTCTACAACACTTTATTTTGGGAAGAGGCCGACCGCGTGTTGGAAGCATTCAAAGGGCGGGAAGTTGGCAGGGGGTAATAACGGGGAAACGGGTTCTGGACGTATTCCAACTCAAAGAGATAAAAGACTTTGATTTGAACTGGTTTGAAAAGAGAGAGAGAGCAAAAGGAAAGGGGGTCACTTTTCAAAAAAAAAATAGCGTTTCGAAAGCTGCGAACAGAGGAGTGAAAAACTATCGGAAGACGCCACAACAAAAGGAGGGGGAGGAAAGGAGAAAGAACTGATCGCATCTTTGTATTCAACTTAACCAACCATCGCACCAGAACGAAAAAGGAGAGGGGAGAGCTAGGATAAAAGCAGCAGGCAATTCTTATTCATTACCGGGGGGGAAAAGACACAGTGCACGCACATCGAAGTCAAGGCAAAATGCCACAAGGGGGGAGAGTCACTAAACACGGGAAGAACGTTTGAAAATCACTTTTTCTCACCAGAAAAAAAACAGGGGGAAGAAAACCCGGAAAAGACCCGGGCGGGCACCTTTTTCTTTGCGGAATAGTTGAAGGGAAAGACGCACTGGAATGAGGGGGTCACCGAGGGGGAAAGGGTGTAAATGGATCTCGAGGAGCAGTCTTCAAACTCGGATCGATCGAGGAGGAAAAAAAACGTAGGCAAGAGAAGTTTGAAAAGGCCTCGGGGACGCTAAAACGTCGAAGGACTGAAAGGGGGGAAAGGAAAAATAAAGAAGGGGGGAAGGAAGAGTACTGAAAACAAATTGATAAAAAAGAAACCTTGTGGGGGCACAGTAAATAATCATGGGCGGAGGCTTCCAATCTAACAGGGGAGGAGGCCAGGCTTCAAGGGGTAAACCGGGGGGGGAGGGCTCAACCAGGGAAGCCACAGGCAAAGTAACATCCGCCCGGAATAGTGTGGGATACAAAAAATGAGAAGGACAGCCTCTCAGGGTTTTCGTAAGAAATTCGGACACATTATCTCAAATAAAGATCCTCGGGGATAAATGGAAGAAGGGGACAGTGGTAAGTTGGCAAAATTGCAGTGAGAAACTGGGGGAAAGAAAAAAGGAAGGGGAAAAAGGGAAAGGGCGCAAAGTCCAGAGGGTGGAGCTAACTTGTGGGAGGGTATTAAAAAAGCAAAGGGGAGAGGCTAAAACAAGGGAACGAGCGAAAAGGGAGCCGTGCGGGAAGCTTGCGCGAATAAACTTTGACCTAATCCAGGTTGAGATAACGAAGAAGAGACGTGCAGACATCTATCAAGACACAGACTTCTGGAAGGAGGACCGAGCGAAGACATTCGTGTTCCTGAAAGTGGACATGGAAGGGGCCCGGCACGTACTCAAAAAAAACAAATGGCCATGTCCTCAGACAAAGGAAAAGACGAGAAAGAGGAAACTTGAAAGAGCAAGGAGGGGACTGGCGAGTTATCTCGTTCACTTAGAAGTTCAATTCGGACAGGAAAGGAAGAGGCCGAATACAAACAAACTCAACAATTTGAAGAGAAACACGACTCACAGAGGAGTTCCGAGTTATATAGAGAAGAAAAATGAGATGTTATGCAAAAACACCTGATAAAAGAAACTCTTATCACTTTTCAGAAGGAGAGTGCCAAGACAATAGGGGTATTGAAGCGACGACCGGCGGAGTCGAGAGGAATAATCGTCAGGGGGGGCAAAGAAGAGTGAAGTGTGCTCAAAACACAAGGTCCGGGCCAAAAACCAAAAAGGGGATCAGAGAGTCGCAGTTGTGAGCTCAGTGTGACGCAAAAAGAAGTCGAAGGGGGGGTGGGAAGGGGGATGAGGAAATCGGGGGGGAGAAAGGAACTTCATAACATCGAAAGGGTAGGTGAAAGAAGGAAGAGAGAACAATGGATTGTAGTTTGCTAGAAGAAGACGGGGACGGCACACAGGAGCAAGGGGGAAGGGGGCAAACACCGAGCTATGCACCGGCGATGAGACGGAAAAGAGGAGGGGAAAACGAAAAAAGTAAACAAATAGGAAAACTTCTTTTTAGATGAAAGTGAGTAGGCGTTTCAGTTAACGAAGGGCTGGAAGTGGACAGAAGGGGAGGGGCTAAAATTCCTGGGGGAACTCATATTTTTCGAACGGTAAACTTCAAGACTAAGCAAATGAAACAAAGCAGTTCCAGGGAAGAGTCGGCTGTTCTAAACTATAAAAACCCACTGTGAACGCCCGAAGAAGTAGGAAAGAATCACTAGGTTGAAAAATGTATTGACTTTCCAATTCAATACAACGATTTACCCTTGCAAAAAGGAGAGTGCAAAGATCTTTCGATCTTGGTCAATTTGGGGAGCGTTTGCGAAAGGATCGGCTCTTAGGAAGAGAAGATATCAATTGGACCAAGCCCTTCCGAAGAAATGGTAAAAAAAGCTCCTGATCAGTAAACTAAAAACAAATCAGTTCGGGTGGAGGGACAGGCTAAGGTTTGTGAGCAAAAGGCGCGGCGGAGAGAGGAGAGTCAGTCGGGTGAATCTTCTAACTTGCGTTGAACGGTAAGAGGGGAAAGAAAAAAACACAACATAAACTCTACATCGCGGAAGATTGGGGGCTACGACCGGGGAGTACGGGTAAAATTTTTTGTCTTAACCATGAAAGAAAAGAGTGGGGGGAGTATGGGTTGAATGGATTGCATTCTTCCCAGCTGTAAGACCCGCCAGGCCAAGCAGGTGAAAGAGGCTGCAAAAGAAAGGGGTTGAACCTTATTGCGCGAATGGGAAAGGGGGGGCTGTCGTCAGAGGGAATCGAAGTGACATACTCTTATCATATCCGTGGGAAGGGAAATCGGCTGGTTGGCTGACAAGCAAGCGGGTGAAGAAAGCTTTAAATCTTTCTGAACAAATCTCTATAAAAAAACAAGAAGCCAAAAAAAAAAACCACACCCCACCCACACCGAGGAGAGTGAAGGATCTAGTGTTCTCCCTAACTAGGGCGGCCACGCGTAAGCACTGCTCGTTCGAAATCAAAAGGGAAGATAAACTTCTATGTCCTGGAAAGGTAATGGAAAAACATAGGCACGAAGGGAATACAGCACCACCATAAGTCGCTGTCATACACGGAATCTGGGGAATAAGCTTTCAAAGGGATGTCCTGGAGCTAAACCATCCTGGGTCAAAGAAGGAATGTGGACGGCAACCATCCTCACAAAAAAAGATTCTCATGGAGGCAAGAAAAAAATGGCGAAAAGAATAGAAGGGGGGGCTGGTTTGTCGGATAGGAAAGGGAGGGATGGGGGGGGAAAAACTAGGAACGGAACTCATCGAGCCCTACGAACAAATCAACTTCTCAAACGCTCGGGATCAGGCCAAAGGGAAGCGCCCCCTCACAGTGGAGTAAGGACAGGAAAACAACCTAAATATGAATTTTGGCAGTTTACTGGGTTCCGATAACTTTCCTAGGGGGACCAAGGATGCGGACGGGAACTGGGGACGAACTGTGATGAGAGAGGGGATCGGAAGAGGAAAGGGGAGAGGGAACCTAGAACAAATTAAGAAATAAAGAGCGTTGAAAGGCAAGGGGAAAGGGGGAAAAGAAGGGGTTGGGAGTGGTCCCAACTTTTAAGGAAAAAAACTCATTTCCAGAGTAGGGAAGACGGAGAGAGGGACGTAAAAGGGGGACTTGGTGGAGGGGGGGGAGAAGCTACAAAAAAAGGGAAAAGCACGTGGTACAGGGAGGAGGAGAAGGTACAATGACAGCTCGCCTTGATCACGGACCTTTGAGGGGAAAAAAATGGAAAGGATTGGAAGGAAACGACGAAGGACCGTCCCCCTGAAAGAAAACGTTGACGGGTGGTAAAAGGGGAGTTGGGGTGTCAGCATCTTGATAGAAGGGAAGAGAAAGACGTTTAAGCGCCAAGGCGCCTTCTGCAAAAAAAATATTAGGCTCGGACAACCATTCTCCGATAAATAAAAGTTGGGAGAAGTAATTGAGCAAAATCGGGCACGAAAACTACAAGGCGAAGATATCCTTACAGAAGAATAACGGAAAAAATTGAACTTAAAGGATGCGACAAGAGGCTAAAAGACCTGAAGTCCGCTTGTCTGGAACTGCTCCCTTTTGGAGAAAACAAGGAAAGGGAGAGGCAGGAGGAGAGCTAGAGGTTTACTAAACGGTAAGCCGTTCCTTCAAATAACCTATGAGGACGGTGGGACT
>Ga0179593_1372418_pt1 | contig 22288 bp, 18 predicted proteins | sample CZODoug2_1_08_16_FD_185931 | JGI IMG/M metagenome (GOLD analysis project Ga0179593, IMG submission 185931) | Vadose zone soil fungal communities from Angelo Coast Range Reserve, California, USA - CZODoug2_1_08_16fungal (PacBio error correction) | ecosystem: Environmental > Terrestrial > Soil >...
AAACGAAAGAACTGGTCCAGTCCGTGTTTGGGATACCCTGACATATGTGCGAGGTAAGGAATCAAATAGCGGGGCACTCTCTCGTAAGCACCTGTAGGGCATTTGCCGCCTGTAGGTTGCATCGGCACTATGAAGGGACCGAGGGATTCTATCGCCTCGAAAGGGGGGATGTTTGGGTTCTGAAATCCCGCAAACACTGTCCCGGATGTCCAGCACTCAAGGTAATCGTAATGAGGCGACGGGGGTGGGGTGGGAAGGAGAACGGCTAAGCTTCCTAGAAGACGATAGGAAAACGCATCTCCCAGCACGCGGGTCCTATCTGACTTGTTACCGCGGACCGATCCGGGACTTCTCGGAGCCAGAGCTCAGACCTACGTGCCGCAAGGAACAATGACTTCGCTTCTCACTCGTAAGAAGAGTCTCGGGAACCAGTTCCTTGGTCGCTGCAGTCGCCCCGCCCGACGTAGGCTGAGCAGCGGTGGGACTACATCAAGAATCGCTGGCACCAGGGCAAAAAAGTCTCGACTCCAGAAGCAAGCATTCCGCAAGAGGACCAAGGCCAGGGATAAGCTCCACCCGGAGGTCACGATGCGCACCAGAAGATAGCGCTCAGCAAAACGTAGGGCGGCGAATCGCCGGGAATCGTCATCGAACTGCTGTCAGGGTAGATCAGGTCCATAAACACCGGGAAGAGAAAAAGAAAAAAATGTTCGGAAGTGGATCGCGAGCTATCGGTTTCGCGCGGGTCCTTCCCTCGATTTTCAATTCGTGTTACCAAGGTGGCTCCGCGACGACAACGGAATTGGTGGGCTTTCGCCAGTTGCTCGACCGGGGCGCAGAGCCGTAGGGGACCAGAAGGACGAGTCGGAGCGGCCCCAGGAGGAAAAGAGAGCGTTGTGGGGCAAAAATCCTGGATGCCCGGTAAGCCCCGTAGAAGAAGGTCAGGGGGGGGAAGTATTGTCCCGAGGCAGGGACCAGTTGTCGACCTGCTCGCAACGCAGTAAAGCTGAACAGTAAGCCCTGGGCGCGACACATCGAAGCGCAGACCAGCACGATCATCTCCGAGACCTCGACCGTCCGTTGACCACACTTAAAAGTACCCAGGGTTACCGGATCTTCTCCGCGTTCGGGGAGGTTCTTGAGGACGCGCATAGAGGAGTAACAGTTCCGATTGCGGAGGTAGCACCACAGAAATCGAGGAAACTTTGCAGGGCAAAGAAAACGGGGAAAAAGCGGCGACAGGGGGAGGTGCGTAGGGCTGACTCCGTTTCCCAGCAGGAGTTACGCTGGAAGTTTAAAAAAAAAAAGGCTTTCACTCGATGACGAGCGCGAGCTCCGAGGGAAGGATTACTACCGGGGGGAAAAATCGACTTAATATGTGGTGGGGGAGGTTCTTCCAGGGGGGGGAGATCATCGTTCATTGCTGGGCAGACGCCGAAGAGAAGAACCCGAAAAGGACGCCGGGACGATGACTAAGACTTCGAGAGGTTCTCTGAAATAGCCTAGTCGGACGGAAAAAAAAGTCGCTCAGGGAGAACCGAGGGGCTGCTCGGTCTGTCATTAGGAGTTCAGCAGCATTTCCCGAGGACGTGATAGACAAGCGAACATCGGAGGGGGTTGCTCGAGAAATCTAAAACGTTTGAACAGGGGAAGCTAATGAGGAGAGGAAAATAAGTACCACGAGTTAAGAGTTTTCAGGGAGGGGGGGGTCGGGTGCGATGTACTCGCGAAAGAAGATCCGCAGGGACGCCGCCATAAGGAACTTAGAAATGGAAGAGCGAAAGCAGCCAACAGAAAGGGGGAGGTTAAAAAAAGAAAAGTTATATATCTTCAGAGATAAAGCGCGACAGGCCAGGAGGCAATTATTAACTTTGAAACCACCCTTCTAAAAAGGTCGGGGGGGAAAAGAGGGAAAGAAAGGCTTCTTCGAATGCGTTGAGAACGAGGTCGACAAAAAGGGGGGGGGGGGACGAAGGAATTTCAGAGAAAAAACAGGGTCTAACACTTTCCCGTCGCACGGGATAACTAAAAGGGGGGAGGGAAAAGCAAGCCGAGGCATCGAAAGAAAGAGACCTCTAGTTGAGGTTTTTAAATAGATATGGGGGAAATCCTCATCATAGAAGAAATGATTTAACTCTTAGATAAACTGGCATCGGAAAGAAAAAAAACCCAACCCAAACAGTATGGGGAATTAAAAAAAGGAATCAAAAAGAGAAAGAGAAACATCTCCTCAGAGCGGTAAACTATTTTATCAAACGGAAAAAAGCCGGAAGGAAAGCAGGACGCGAAACTGGGGAGGAACCGCAGGTAAATGACCCATTCCGAATGCGCTGATAAGGGAAATGGGGGGGGAAATTACCGAGACAAAAGAGGAAAGGGCTCCTCTCCATGGAAAACCATGGGCATTTTCTATAGACGGGGAAAAAAAGAAGTGGGGGGCTTCGCGAATTCATCGGACGCACCTCTAAATTCGCTGCCCACCGATAGAGAAAACGAGGAGGAAAAGTAGATGAAAAACAAAAAAGGAAAGAGATAATATGGGGAAAGACGAAAGAAGAGGGCTGACCGAAAGGGGGGGGTGGAAAAAGAAGGAGGGGAAATGGTGCGTACGAAGAACTCGGGTCGCGAAGCCCACAGATCTCGCGAAAATAAAAAAAAAAGAGAAGGGAGAAAAGGGGGAGGGAAAACAGAACAAGGACGGAGGGAAGAGAACCAAGTTCATCCTTGAAGGGAGGGGAAGTCAGCGGGAGAAGAAAGGGAGAGAACTCAGGAAGAGAAGAAGGGAGAAAGCGGCTATTCGGAATCCTTCTGAGGGGGGTGAGTGGGAATGCAAGGGCAAAACCAGAGAGAATCGGGAAAGAATCAAGACGCGTAGTCTCAAAAAAGTCAGGATGCGGGCTTGTCCAACAGCGCAAAAGGTAAACCAAGAACAGAAGGGGCTTTGCGAAAAAAACGGATTAGAGCAAACATTCTCAAAAAGGGAGGGGGGAACAGGGCAAGAAAAAACAGGTTCGTGAAAGATGGAGAAAAGGTGGACGCATCGTCAGCGATTGGGTTAAACGCGCGAATAAAAAAGAAGGGAAGGGAAAGGGATTTGGAAAAAAAACTGGCTGCACCAAGAAGGAGGGAAAGGAGAGGAGAGACTATAAGGGGGGAGGGAGATAGCGCATCCCGTTGTCTACCCCGAACCTTGTCTGCTTTCAGAGAAAGTTCGGAGGGGGGGCAAAAAATCCGGAACGAGGAACCGGAAACACATAGGAAAAACAAAGAGGGTTTGACAGATGAAAACGGAAGAAATATCGGGAAAGGAAGGCCGTTTCTCGTACACAATCTTTCAGAAAGGGGGGAAGGGTGCCCGAGAGAAGAAACCGAAATGCGCGAAGAATACCGAACGGTAGAGAAAGAAAAAGGCGACGGAGCGGAACGAGTTAAAGGAAAGGACTAAGATGTGAAACCTGAGAGGAAAAAACCCGTGATGGAGGAGGTCCCCTCCTAGAAAACAAAAAAGGTCGTCAAGAGAGGGGAATCGCTGCGCTCGCAGTTAGCGGAGGGCGAAAAAGGAAGAGGGGGGTCGAAAGAGAGAAGTACAACAAAAATACACAGCCGCTGCGATCAGTTATATACGGACTTCCAGAGCTCCCTGGAAGAAGACGAAAAAAATCCGGAAAACTCGGAATAAAAGGGACAGAAAAAACGCTCATCGTAGTTAAGGGAAAAAAAAGGACGGTAGCAGAAAACGGGGAAAGGAAAGGGGAGGAGTACAATAGTCGGGTGCAGGCTCGCAATTTTTCCATTCGATTGGGAAAAGGTGTGCGACAGGGACATGCGCCCGGGACGGGCACGATGAGTACGGAAGGGGGGAGGCAAGGATAGAAAGCAACGACAGGAAAAAGGTCCAAAATCCGGATTTCGAACTGCGACGAGTACGAAGGGAAAGATCGAAAGATGACGTTGAGAAGGGAGTGTGCGGGAAGCGGGGAGACTGTGATCAAAAACGGATTGCGAGCATTACCGCAAGGCGTCCTTCTCGTCAGGGGAAAAAACACACTACTGAAAAAAAGAAAGACTAACATGCACACAAAAAGAGGGGGGAAGTAAAAACGAGAAAGAGAGGGAAGAAACGCCGACGGTATCTGGACACCTAACGGAGTACGCCAGCCGTTCGCAAAACATGCAACGGAGGGAAAGAGAACCAATCCGTTAAGCTCTAAAATTGGGTAAAGGTACAAAAAGAAAAAAGGTGAAACGACGAGAACGGAGGACCGGATGCCGCTTCCGGAAAAAAGTCTTCTTCAAGAAATGCTAACATTGGACGGGAAAAACAAAGTCCGCGTGCCAGTTTTGCATGATCTACGAATCGAAAAAGGAGGAGGGGGACGGGAGGAGGGGAGGGGAATCCGACCAACGCGTCGGGAGCGCTCCTGAGCACCGTACTGCACTTGTGGCGGAGACGCCATGGAGAGACTCAAAAAACTCGGAAGGGGGGAGAGTCAAATCTGGGTGATGGGAAGGCTGATTCGTCGGGAATTTTCAGCGGGAGGATGTCGTGGGCAGCCACTACCTGCATAAGAGAGGGGAAAAAAGGAGGAGATTGCAGGAAGAGAAAGGGGTAGAAATTAGGGATCGAGAACACTGGCGCCGGAGGGTCCGCCCTAGGAAAGTCGCCTTCAAAAAGAAGAGGTCCATGGGCACCTAGTCACCGGTGAACGACGAGGGGAGAGGGGGGAGTGACGAAAAGGAAAAAGAAACTCAGTCGGAGAGGGATGACGGGCTGAGCCGTTGTTTGACGGCGGACGGCAACACCCAAAAAAAAAAAGCCCTTATATCACATTATCGAAGAAGAAGGGGGGAGTGGAGACAGAGGAGGGGAAAGGTGTGGTCGTCAGCATCCAATGTCCACTTCAGGAATAGACAGGGCGGCATAGGGAACAATGCCCGAACAAAAGGAGGACAAAAAAGGCAAGGGTCTTGCAGTCTGTGCTTCAGGCGGGCAGAGTCAAATCATCGCCAACGGTAAAAAAAAACACGGGCGACAGGGTCGGAATGCCAACAAAACGGAGGAGGAGGAAGAGAGAGGGCAAGAAAGAAAAAGGGAAAGGGTTGGGAGGAAAGGGCCCGTGCTGCTAAGGACTCCGAGCTCAGGGGCACGCGCGCGGCCAGACGCTTTTCCGGCGAGGTTCGTGTAAGGCGATAGGCACTAGAAGGGAAGAGGGAGGGTCGAGAGCCTCAAGATGGGAAGGTGATTATATCCCAAACACCTGAAGCCGATGGGCAAAATAACGCCCCACCACCCCTCGCCTCCTGGGAGAGGGGTGCAAGGGGGTGGGGTGGGAGGAGGAAGGTCCTCAGCCCGCGCGGCAAGTGCAGCTCCCAGCTATTCCGAGGCGGGGACGCGCTCCCGACTCGGCAAAGACTCGGATTGGGAACAGAGACAGGGAAACGCGTTCACTACAGGAGGAACAAAGAATCCCAAGACGATTCGAACACTCAGTCGTCTGCAGGTCGCCGTCCGGGGCCACGACTAAGCCGAAGAACCACATCCGGTGGCGGACGATCAGCGCCCTGTTACTCGTCCTTAATCAGAAAAAAGGGGATCGGGGAAAGAAAAGAGGGAAGGTACGAATCCGGATCGCGGAAGACACCGTGCGTTCACTGTGTTCTAGCGCGTTAGCGACGTACGTAGGAAAGTAGCGGTCGAGTCGATGCCTACATCGTCATCAAGAAAAGGGGGAGGGGGGGAAGGGGAGGCAAGGCAAGAAAAAATCCCGGGCGTGAATAAATGTACACTGGTTCGATCAAGGGCACTATCTTTTCAGAGGGGAGAAAACCGGCTCCGTCTGGATCGCATTCTGGTCGAGAAGTCCTCTATGCTACGGAAGGGGAGGAAGGGGTTCGAAGGAGAGGACGACAACTCTTGGATCGACGACCGGGCCAAGAAGGACCGATGAGGGGGACTCCCTTCCAGCAAAGCGAGCTCATGCGGTTGGTCCTTTTCAAAAACCATTCTGGGGGAAAAGTGGGGGATGAGAAACGAAGAAGGTAGCTGACCTGGCGCTGCTAGGGAAGCCGAGCGACATTCACGGAAGCAACTGAAAATCCACAGAAGCCCGAGAGACACACCCCACAGACCCACCCCAACCACACATCAACAGCTCTCTCCATAGAAAGTGGTCAAACTGACAGATTTCTCTAGCGAGACCCTAGGACCTCTCATTTCCCAGGGGAAGAAAGCGCCAGAGTTTCGTATCGTCTCAAGAGGGTTTAGGGGCTGGAAAAAGGAAATGCGAACTCACAAATCGGATGCTCGCGACCACCCCAACCTTTCTAAGAAGGCCCCCGAATAGGAGCTACCTTTCGGTCTGAAGCCGGTTGACAAAAGAAAGGAGGGGGGGGTACGATGAGTGTACCCAGGGGCGGCTTCGTCGCTAAGGGGATCGGGCTCGCGGAGACAGAGGGGGAGGGAGACTGGCCGTCGCTTACATGAAGATTCTTGAGAGTGTGGGGAGGTCAGTTAAAAACCTGTGGGGAATTGCGCAGCACTTAGCAAGAACCTGCGCCCCGCAAAGCACCGAGCGACGATGACGACGACTCAGTGATACTGCGGGTCGTCATAACTGGGTGCCATCAGTAAGGAAGGACAGGAAAACATTGCGAACTCTGACTCGGGTCAAGTCATTTCTTCATCAGCTAGTTCGGAACGTGGATCGGAACGCGCCAGCCATGGGGATCAGGCTCTCTGACAAGAAGGGAAAAACAGTGGGTCCGCGACAGCTGGACGTCAAGGCCCTAGGTTCCAAGCTCGGGTCCCGCGAAAACAGAAGGTCTATGTAAGTGAGGCGTGAAGATGGCAGGATCGCATAATATTGAAAGAAAAGCAGAGAGAAAAAGATCCACAACGGTTTTTAGAGAAACTGTAGGCACTGCCTCCCTCTCGCGGGCCGGCGTCAGGGCGGCATTCGTACCAGCACTTATAATAGGAAGCACGGCATGAGAAAACGCGTTTGAAGAAAAACCTGGGTCGTGGAAGCCGGCACCGTCAACGTATTTCATCGACCAAAACGTTCGACCACGGTAGCACCGTGGAGCGGTTCGTGAACAAGCCGCTTCTGCGAGCAAAGCACAAAAAGTATGGGGAAATCTGTAATTGTTGGCAAGAAAAATCACATCCTTACGAAGAGATGTCGTGCGCGAGCGATCGTAGTAACGAGGGGGGAAACGCAACCTGACAACCCACGCGAAGGCTCCTCCAAAACGGTCTCCATTGGCACGTCCTCAGTAGAGAAGGTCTTCCCATCGGTGGGGTCTCCCCCCAGATGAAGGACCCATTCAGGCGGAGGCAGGGAGGGGGAAGGACCTCCACGGTGATGCGGAAAGCTTCGCTCTCTCCAATTTCTAACCCGGAATGGCTTTCGAGAGGAGTGAGGAATATTGGGCTTCTCGACGATAAGGAAGAACCATCTAGAACAAAAAACCTTCGAGCAATCGCTAAGGCCGCAGGCACACGGGATACTCACAACAACGGAGGATGAAAGAGATGTAGGTACGCCTCTTGGCGGCGGCGTCAGTCCGGTTTTGACTATCGTATGGTGCGTACGACGAGAATGGTCGCGAACCCCTAGATCTAAAACTGGAGGTGGAAATGCGAAGAGAGATAGCAGGAGAGCAGGGTAATATAAAATCACGTCTCATCGCATAAAGGATGGGTCATTTCTCTCGAGCGATGGGAAGAAACATGGCTCGAGACGGGCGCGGACGGCCACATCGGGGGGGGAAACGAGGCTCTGACGAGAGTAAAAGGTCTCTTGGGAGTCATGTGGGAATAGGGGCGTTCAACAACCTCGAGGACAGAAAGAACGGTTCAAGGAAAAAAGAAGGGCAGTAGGCTGATGGTCTTGAACGGACCCTGAGTAAAAACCAAACCCTCGTGTCGGTGCTTTTCGCAGAAGAACGGATTTGATTCAAAGGACTTCCCACTGTGGGAAGAATTGTGGGTAAAAAAAGGGGGATGAAGGCGACGGTGTCACGGCCATGAAGGCACGATGGGTAAATCCACTCGGCAGTCAGAATCCGCCGATTTACCGATGCAGTACTTAGGGGCCCACTGGACTCCATGCCAAGGCGCGAAAACTCGATAGAACGTCAAAAATCACCCCCTCACGGTGGGTCTTCTTTCGGATCTGCATTTCGATAGATGCTTATGAAGAGAGGCAGGTTGACCTAAGTAAAGCTCACCAGATTACACTAAAAGCCAGTGTTAAACGGGAGGACAGAATCAACGGACCCCCATCTTGGGGGCTTGTTACCAGGCTCGAGCAAATATTTCTCTTAGAGCAGCGTAGAGCGAAGAATGAAACAGCAAACGAGGTGATGAACAATGTGGGAAGGTTCCATTCCTTACTGCACAAGCCGTTATTTATAAACCCGCCGAAAGCAGCTTCGCATATCTTCTTCATCCTTTTGATCGCGGCGGAGCACAAGGTGCGGGGCGCGATGCTCGATCGACCGCGCAACAAAAAAAAAAATATGAGTTCACCAGCTGCTGTATCAGGAGTACGGCCGTAATCGCCTCGGGATGCGCAGGAAAGAGAGGAAGAACCTCAGCGCTGGGAGGTGCCGTCAAAGAGAGGGCCGCCAACTGGTCTATGCGGATTCGGGTCCGTCATTCGACAGGTGAGAGATTTTCTGGCGCAATTGCGAAGCTACTTCGGGACGATGAGTGGGAGGCGCGATGCGCAAAAGCCAAACTGAGAGTAGGGGAGACTATAAAACTCTGGTCTCTGGTTGAAAAGAACGGTCGAACGGGGAAGGGGAAAGGAAACAGGTCGAGGGGAGGAGGCGGCGCGAACCTTCGGGTGCGGGAGCGATGGGGTCGGTTATCCCCAGGATGGGCTCCGGTGGGGACCGAGCAGGAAAAGCCAAGGCGAGTTCCGGGCTCGTCGACGAGAACCCCCGGCGGGGGCTACGGTATGAGCTCCAGTATGCCCACAGCCCCCTCCAATTCGCTCCGTGAGGACTGAAAAGAGGGAATCTGGAAATACGGTCGAGCCAGCAAGGCAAGCAATCAGAGCATCAACCCCATCCTGTTCGCTCAGAATTTTTGGGGGGGGCGCCCGGAACATGTTTGAACAGTGATAAAGAGTCCGCAAGATAGATGGCCAATGCCCGGCCGCGCAAACAAACAGGCCTCACATTTAAGACGTCCGCGGGCCAGTGGGGGAATGAAGATACGAGAGAAACGGGGGGAGATTACTGTCGAGCGCAGACCACAGAGAAGCAACCTTGATCCGAAAGCCGCACTTGTGGGGGCTTCGCCCATGGCCGTGAGCTCTCCACAAAGAGAGTTGGCCGTCGGGCGAGCAGGCGGACGGCCCTGGGTGCCAGGAGTTATTTCGCCGCAAAAGGATCTCGACGTGCACCTAACGGGGGGCAAGGCGGGCGAGCTACGCATCGGGGCGAGAAGTTCGGGATCGGCGTCCTGTGGGACAGAGTTGGACACGGGGACTCCTATCTCCGTGCTCCGAGTCCAGTGTTGGCCGAGCTCGGGGAGGCTGGGTCTACAAAGATCCTGAGGAGGAGGCGTAGAGGCAAAGGGGAGCGAGGAGGTCGGAAACATAATAACCACCCCCTGATCTATCAGAAGGCGTAGGCGTCTTTGGGATGGGAGGCCATCAGAAGGACACTTTTTGGATCGGTCATCATCAAAACATGAAAGCGAGTTACTAGACTCGTGTAAAAAAGCTGCAAAGGAAGCCTAACAAATAGGGCACATGTCGTCAAACGGCTACGCGAGCGAAGAGAGAGAGGCTTCATCAAACTTGGAACCACGCACAGGTCTGCTCGAGGCGCTCAACACACAGATAAAAGAAGGTATTCAGCCTCTACATACTCGCCTTGGGTAAAAAAAGTACCCGACCCGGTCGGGCTAAGAGAAGAAGAGCTCCTCCTAGGGAGAGTCCCGAGGGAACGTCGTGCCCGGAAGATGTGCACTATGCCGCCGGGTTTCGAATCGAAAGTTTTGGATGCTTCTACAAACACTGGCGGAAAAGATAACAGGAGAGAAATCCTCGCCATCCGGATCAGGCATTCCTGGGGGGGTTTTGAAGACGGGCCCGCCTCGATGCCCAACGGGGTTCCCACGATTCCAATCCCTAGCACCGAGACGAAGTTAGAAAAGTAGGCTCAATCCAACGTGCCCATGCCTACGGACTTGCCCATAAGGCCATAAGGCCAGGGATCGAACTTCTTCTCCCAACCGTGCCTGGCGTCGCGCAGATCGCCGTCCACACCGAAGGGGCCTGGCGAGAAAATACCGTGGCGATCCCCTCTCACGCCAGGGCCCGCCGTCCAAGAAGGGCATCAAACTATTATCTGGCTCAGGATCGAGGGGGGGGAAAGAAAAGGGCCGGGAACCACACTAGGCAAAGCGCCAGGGGACGCTCTAGAGGCGGACGGAAAAACTAGACATATCCTTCAGAGTGCGTCGATTGGAGTAGAAATGCCGAACACTGGGCAAGCGGACGAAAAAGAAAGGGGTCGCCTGAGCGCAGCTAGCGCGACGGCCGGCCAATCTAGATTGTCAGAATTTGTTCGAACTACAAGGAAAAACTACCTAAGTCACTGATTGGGGATAAAGTCGGAACGTGAGATGAGAAAACGGAGAGGAGAACGAGGTTGAAAAAGGACCGAGCGGCGCGCCCACGGCGGCGAGCTTATGTAAAAACTGGATAAAGTGTTCATCCGCCTAAGGGAGTGTGTGCGAGTCCAGCGAGGAACAGGAAATCGAAAAAGGGGGAGTTCCGGAAGCGAGCTGACAATGGAGCACTCTGCTAACATCGAAGCTGCCCAAACTAGGTCTCATCGAGCTCTTCCCGAGGCTCGGTCCATTAGGGGAAAATCCCATTTATCGTCCCGTCGTTGAGGTTGGAGCCTCTTTCGAAAAGTCGCGCGAAAAATCCGTAAAGAATAGCGAGTAAGGCCTACCACAAACGAATGCAACCGTGGGCGAATGGAAGGACGGATAGACCTGGTCAGGCGATGCCTGGGGCTTTACCCAGGGGTTCGTGATGTGATAAAGGCTGATTCAGCTACGAGAGTGAGAGAAGAAGTCGGAGGGAGGGAGTCGCAGAGAGGAAGGATGATACATCACGAATGGTTTGTGGGGCTTTCTCAGCCGACCTCTTCATCGCAGGAAACCAGCAGAAGAAAGGGGAATGCGACATCAAAGGGGCCGCAGAAAGACCCTGACCCTCCCGATGACAAGAGCCGGGAGAATCACGCGGGGGGGGGGAAATACTCGGTTGAACGTCGGGCAATCGACATCATCATGGCTCACGAGTTCTCGGTGCGTTCATCGAAAAGCTCCCGTTCAGAAAAAAAGAAGAGGACAAAGTCTGCGCCTCGCGGGCAAACCCGGTAACTAAAAGCCTTGGTTCCAGGACATGCCTATCCGTCCAAGTCCAGTTCCATCTTACGGGTCTCTGTAATCATTGTGCATGGTGTGGAGACTCGAGAAGGCATAGCGCCCCGAATAAGCCGGGGAAAATTCCATGCTAATAAAAAAATAAAACTTTGTATGCAAGTTTACTCGATAGGCGGGGTCCGAAAAGAAGGAGGTCGCGCCGGCGCAGGCTGCAAGGGAAAGGTTGCCACGCGGGACCACGTGGGCAAATGCGCTGACTTCGGCACGAGCCTTCTGCTACGAAATTCCGCGGCAGAAAGGAGTGCATCGGAAACACAGGCAAAACGGGGGAAATCACCTTGTTAACGACTGTGCTGAACATCCGGGAGTTCTTCAGCCAAGACGGGGGGGAGTTGGGCAAACTGTTTTCGTTGTGCAAAAAATACAGCATGACTGAAGAACGATTGGGGGAACAAAAGGGGGCGAGGAAATCTACTTTCCGAGTGAACGCATGACCACCGAAAGAAAGAGTCGAGGGGATCTCGAAGGATAACAGATGGATTCTCAAATAGAGCATGTCTCTTCAAAAGCGGGGAAGACCCGCGATGACATGAGAAAACATAAGGGAGAGGGAAGAAGGGATCAGGGAATATCCAACACGGAGGATCTGCCAATTTTCTCCACCCGTGAGAAGGCATTTTGAGAGGGACTTGACTGATTTTGGCTTCGCACGAAAGGAATCGTAGAATCACGTATGAAACAAAACTTCTGAGTGCAAAGAAGCTATAGGGAAGAGGCGTGAACCATGTAAGAGAGAGAAAAAAAAAAAGGAGGGGGGTATGGGATGAGATTACATGTGGACTGCCGCGGAACTAGTGAGCGGGCTGCGGATGGGCGATGGGCGTAAAGCGGAGGGATAGCTCTCCTCATTACCAATGCCACTGATAAACAGGGGGAATTGGCTATAACGACCAAAGAGAAGCAAAAGGCGAGAGGTATCGACCAATACGGGGCTGCAGGGATGTTCTCAGTCGGGAACTAGTGAATATACATGGAAAAAAGAAGACGCGAAAAGCGGGAGAAAACTCTTAGATTTGCGAGAGAGGGGAGAAGGACGCTGTTTCGTGGAAGGGCGTCAAAAAAATAAATAATCCGGTCGAAGGGGATCGAGAACGGTGGAAAAGTCAGCTGGAGGAAAAAGGAGTCTGTGGTGGCCAAAAAGACGGGCCCGGAGGTGGGGTTGAAAAACATAGACCAATCAGGGCCGGGAGTTGCTTGGCGATACTTTATGATTAACTCAAACGTCTTCTCAAGGTGAAGAAGGGACCGGGGGGGTGACTAAAAGGGGGCCTGGAGAGGGGGGAGTAACGGTGTGCTCGTGAAAAATATTTTCTTCAAAGGCCGAGGCAGCCTTTGGTAAGATTGGCGATAACGAGGTGGCACCAACGGAAAGAATTGCAAATGCGAAAGGGAGAGGGGGGTGAGGCGCGAACCAAAATCCACGCAGTGCTTGGGGAGGCTGTAGCGGCAATTTAAGCTTAGGCGCGAGATGGGATCTGAGATGCAACTCTGCCATAAGAAAAATATGTTTTATCGCGGGGTACGAAAGGGGAAGAAGAGATTTCGATAGCTGACCCCTCAGAAAAAAGGTGACTGCAGTCAACTCTCTCAAAACTGGATGGGAGCGGGGGAGAGCAACGTTCAAGAACATGGGAAGAAGGGGGAATCCATTACACGACACTCTGGAAATAGAAAAATGTTGCTACTCCTTAGAAAGGAGAAACCACTTCTTTATTCTAACGAACAGCCGAGAGAGAAAGAGAGTCGAAGAAGTCTAGGGGAGGGCTCGAATTGAGGGATTGACCGAGATGACAGAGTACACGTCCAGGACGTGAAAGGGACTCAAAAACCAAAACATGGACAGCGTTATCCAAGGGTAAGTTATCTACTGGGCCGGGTACTAGATCCAAAGGTTAGACGATCCGGATCTGAACAGCGAACACTAGCTTGCTGAGGCGCGTAACAGATCAAAACACGCACTCTAATTGGCGAAATATGCGTGTCCTTCATCGGGGGTGGCATTCGATTTTTCTTGGGGGGAAAGGGAGATGAGCAAGTGTTGGCGCCGTAGCAGCCAGGGTCAAGGGAAAAAGCGGAACTATCCTTGGAAAAAAGAAACTGGGCTCTTTCGGTCCTGAAATTACCTAGACAGACAGAGGGAAGACAAAGAAGGAGGGTGTTTCAGGGAGGGACAAAGTGCAAGGGAAAGTGGAGATGACTACTTTTCCGGTGTACAGTAAACCATCCAATTTGTAATGGAGCCGGGCTGGGGAATCCAGAAAATAAAAAAAAAAGGTTGGACTACGGAAAAGGGGACATAGGATCACTAAGAAGGGGACTCTGGTCTTTCCTGAGACATGAGCCCGTTCTTCGGAGGATGGACACATACGGAGAGGAAAATCTTCAAGCCAACTCTGCAGACAGAAAACAATTCCTGAATCAGGGGATTAATACGTGCTTAGAACCAACTGACACATCGTAGAGAACGGAGTCCGAAGGTCAGTCCTAAAAGAAAGATCTGCAGAGAGCCCAAAATAGTGATTGCAGGCAAGCTTGGAAAGTGTGGAGTGTTGAAAATTAAAGGAATCACTTTAAGGACTGTACTGATAGGGGAGAGGCGGAGGGGGTGGGATAGAAGTGGGTCTAACGTCAGGGGAGACGTAAGTACGAAGCGCAGCAAGCCCTGCTCCCAGTGCGGGCGTGTGGGAGAGACACCCGAGAATGGGGGAAGGGCTCGATCCCCGAGGATCTTTCTGGGCAGGAGAAAAATGAAGCCATTGACGGCCGATGGGACCGAGTATTGGATTTCTGGACTCCGATAGAGGAACTGGTCAAAGTATGAGGGGGCCCGGAATGTAGAAATTAAAAAAAAAGGACGGCACGGGCTAAGATTGGGGGTAGAAGACACCCACTTTTCGATTCCCTGGGAAGCAAGAATTTGGGGCACGGTGATGAAGAGGCGTCCAGGCAAGGAAGTAAAGATAGGCGCGCGTCACCCGATAGTATCGGGGCCAAAGTCGGGGACTAAATTCGACGGACAGCGGAGGGAGGCAAACCAAACCCGGAAGATCAACATGAGTCACATAGGGTTACTTTGCAGGGGGGGCAAAAGCGTCGTCAGTCACTGTGGGGGGTCTAAAACAACATTCCCCCGATGTCGGGAGGCGATCACAAACTTAGGTGTGAACGAAAGATTCCAGAAAAAAGGGAATAAGAAAAAAAAACTGGTGTCTCTTACAGGAGAAGAGGGGGAGAAAGGAGAAAAGAGACAAAAGGGAAACGGGGAAAACAAACAAGGGACAGTTCATGCTTCAAGTCAAAAGTCAAAAACCAACAAAAAGGAGGGAGGAGGGGAAATATAAGACCAGACGAGAGAACGTCCGGACCGTGAGTAAAACTTACACGGGGGAAGGGATTACCTACCGAAGAGGAATGTCACGAGAACGAAGCGGGGCAGGGTTGAAGGAGGGAGACATCGGGGCGATTCCTAAAACAAGGAGGGAGGAAATCAACTCAAAGTGGTGGGATGATGGAGAGAAAGTGACAATATGCCAAAAGAAAACTCCCAGTAAAAAAAGCCTCTTGAGAGCGAAGGGGGGGGGGGTTGGAACTGCACTAAACGAAGAGAGGAAAGAGGGAATCGTCCCTGGGTGGGCGAGGCGACAACGCGAGAGAAAAGAGTCCAAAGGTACAGAAGGCTGAAAGGGACCCAGGACAATAAAACCAGGACAGCCCAAAAAAATCTCTCAATCCAAAAAAAAAAAAACTTCTTCGGGACAAAGCCGTCGAGTCGCAGATAGAAAAAACCCGGCCGGTCAACAGTAATAGCGGAAAAAGCTTCCCATCAAACGAGGCACCCTTCCTCGGAACATAAAAAGAGAAAGAGGGGGATAAAAAAAAAAAAAAAAAAAAACGGGAGGAGAAAATAATAAAGACGAACTGAGAACACAAAGCGGCTCACTTGAGAGAACTTATAAGGAGGGGATCGAAAGTCATAATGAATTTCGTTCGTTAATAAAAAAGTTGAACTCTGGAGGGAATAATTTTTTAACTTTTCTGGGACGAGCAGCGATGGAAGGGAGGAGAGACGGACTCCAGATAAAAAAAATTGGTAGGGCGGGGGCAGAAGGACAGGGGGAGTCATCTTTGTACTCAGGTTCTCTTTGAGAACTACTGAGAGAGGCCGGTGTCCAGATTAAGGGGGGCGCGCGTCGAGCAAAGGGGCGGGACGAGGAAATTGGAAAAAAGGTTTTTGGACGACCCCTTGTATAAAGGTCAGCACGGTCTTGGGAAGGAGGAAGGGAGAACGAAAAAAAAACTTGGGCGGGTCCAGGCAACGACGAAAGGGGAGGAAAGTACCAAGGAAAATTAAAATCCTACAAGAGAAAAGCTTCCGAAAGAGAGAAAGCCTCGCGAAAAAGTTTCAAGGAAAGCCCAGTTTGGAAAGTCGGAGGTCTGAGCACAGCAGGCAGCGCTCCAAATTACAGAAAAGGAGAGCGGGAAAGAGAAGGGGGGGTCGCGACCCATCAAAAAGAATGCACCTTAAAGACGAAAAAGAGTATGACAAAAGGAAGGGGGAAAGTTCGGCATGACCGCCGGTACCTCCGTCTCAGTAGCTCTTTATTGTCGGTGGGAGAAACGTCGCACTAGGAGCGGATAATCTCCGCGGAGAATAGGAAGGGAAGGGGCGTACTGTACAGCAGCGGGTATTTGGTGGTACGGGAAAACGAGCATAAGGCAGGGAAAAAAGGGGGAGGACCTGCACCAAAAAGAAAGGAATGACAAGCGCTTCAACGGAGTAGAAAAAAGAAAGGGAGGGGGTGCAACTAAACCCGTCACGGGCCAAATAACTCTCAAAAAAAAAAAATAGGGTTAGATCTAGGACGTCATTTAGAATCAGCAAAGTGGAGGTAACTTTTTGAAGCACGAAAAAGGAGGGGTTGAGAGAAAGAGCAAGAACAACGTCGTCAGAGAAAAAGAAGATAAGGGGTCACTGTAAGGAAAAAGGGAGAAGGTCAAAAGAAGGGAGGAAAAATTGCGATTTTACGCTTTAGCGACTGGAAGAAGGCTTCTCTGAAAGAAAAAATAGAGAAAGAAATAGGTAAAAAAAAAAAAGGTGCGGGGTTAACCACTAAAGAAAAGAACGCCCTAAAAACGAGCGGGAGAAAAAAAAAAGGGGAGGGCAAGGTATCAGTTTTGGAATAGTCACCAATTTCGTAAGTTACAAGATTAGGCGGCTTCGTCAACTGAGGAAAATCTGGGAAGACGGACACAGGGGGCGCACGGGGGAGGGGAAATCCAGCAACTGAAAACTGTCAAAGTCTCACTACGAAAGGGCTTGAATCAAAAAAAAGGGGGATGCTGCTCAGAAACAAAGGGGGGAAAGAGGGGATGATTAAAAAAGGAAGGGGGTGGGAAAAAAGAAGAAAGAAAAAGAACTGGTTGGCTCCGACTTCGGTCAGTAGGGGGGCACGCAGGCCCAAAAATAAAAATAAGAGCGAGAAGAAAAGAACGAAGGAAAAAGATTTATAGAAAAAGAAAGGGTTGGTCCGCGGAAAAAAGGGGGGGGGGAAACCCCTAGAGGCAATGGAATTTAAGAAAGATTACTCTAAAAAGAGAAAGATGTGAGCTCTAACAGACCCGAATGGGAAGCGGGGATGAGTGATAGTGGCTTCAAGGCGAATTCCCATACAGCCCCGCTAAGAAACCTTCGCTGCCGCGAAAGAGGGGGGCCGAGCGGCCATTTAGAAAATAGACAAACCCTGTAAGAAGAGAGAAAAGAGAAGAGAAGGAGGGAGGAAAAGAGGGGTTCCGTGCCCCGAGGGAGACTAACTATGAATGGGGGGGAGGGAAGAATCCCAATATCAAAAATTCATAAAGAGGAAATGCCACTAGATTTGGGCGAGAAAGGCCAAAAGGCTAGCTGAAAGAGAAAAAGTACGTCAGACCTCAGCAGAACATGAAAACGCGGCGCGGATGGGGAAAAAGGGGGAGAGAATAAAGGATCAAAAGGGGGAACGGGATCAAGACATCTGGAAACAAATTCGGAATCGGGAAGCCTAGGTAGTGGGGGAGGGGAAAAAAACGGACTATTGAATATTTCGCTCACTTCGAAAAAAGAGCAGGGCTGATGTAGCTGAAAGCAAAAGGGTTGGTGTAAACCTCGATGCATTGAGGGGGAGCATGCCAAAAAGAGGCAACAGTGAGACAAACCTGTAGGAACCTCTGGGGAGAAATCAGGGACCAGGGTTTACAGAAGAGTTTCAAGAAGGGGAAGAAAAACGAAAAAGGGACGAGTGTCCCGGGGAGGAAAAAAAATAACGGTCTCATTGCTCAAACTTGATCCTTTAACCTCAAAAAAAAAACGCGCGGGAGGGGGGAGGAATCTATCGGGAGTCAAAAGACGAAACGTAAAAGCAACGTTTCGGACTTTACGCTCGCGGTTTTCGGAACGGCTCTGAGCCTGCGGATGATTCCGACGAGCAAGAGAAAAGAGAAAAGATATATCCGGAAACTAAGAGGTGGAAAACCGAGGCGAAGAAAAAAAAAATAGAGGACAACTCTAAAACGGTTCTTGGAAAAACGGGATCTGAGACAAAACCGGTGGCGCTAGTAACCGGGGGACTGCGTAAATGAAAACGAGGAAGAGGGAAGGGAGGGGAGCGTTAGCGGCCACGAGAACCACCGGGGTTGAGCTAAAAAAAAAGTCAAAAGAGTCGTCATCAGTAAAAGGCATTAATAAAGAGAAAGGAGCACAGGATGCGAAGAGATTCTCTGCATCAAGCCGAAACCAAAAGGTCAAAGGGGGAGGGGACTGTATCAGGTAGCAGGGAAATCCTCAAAAATCAAACGAAAAGAGGGGAAGGAGACGACAGGGAGGGAAACCGAAAGAGTACGCCTTTGCAGAGGAGGAAAAGGGGCGTCAGACGAAGGGGGACCGCACGTCAAAGCCTATTCAGGAACTTCCTTCGAAGGTGAGGGAGATGTTAGGGGGGGGTAGGAAACTCGGCAACGCCCGGACTCGGCACGATGTTAAACAGCGATAGGAGGAAACGGAGAAAGGAAAAAAAAAACGACGAAAAGAAAAGGATAATCAATGGCACGAACGGTCACTAAACCGGAGAGTAAAAAGAGGAAGAGGGACATATTAAAGGGGTCTGGGTCTGATGGGGGGGGTGGAGGTAAGAAGATGCCTCCTTAGGGCAGAAATTGGACACTCAAAGGGGAGACGTACTGGGCTCAAAGCTAACAAAATGGAAACAGGGTTCAAAACTGAGAACTTTATAGGGGGAATCCAGGGGAAGAACAAAACGCCTGAAGAAAAAAGTAACAGGACGATGGGGTCATCTTTTAAAACCGAGGTCGGTCAGACATCAACGGGAGCTCACCATCAGGGGAAAGAAGAGCACCAAAGGAAGGGTCAGATAAAGTTGTTCAACGAACTTATGCAAAGATAGAAAGGGGTCCAGAAGAGAAAAAATGACGTCACGGGGGCGGATCCCTGAAAAATCCCTAAATAAGAAGTCCAATGGAAAGTTCGTAGCATCAAGAAAAAGGGAAGAGTTAAGGATAGAGGAGGAGAGCGCGCTCCGTACCAAGGAAAAAAGTACGGCGAAAGAGGAGAGAGGGAAAGGCGACAACGAAAAAAACCCACTTTGGGCTCGAGACAGGAAGGTGAGCAGACGAACAAAAAAAAGAAAAAAAGTTAGGGAAGGCAAGTAACGATAAGGAGAGGAAATCTTGCCCGTGGGGGCAAGGTAAATATGATGCGTCAAATGAACACAGGAGGCTACTAATGGAAGGATCGTATGTTTAATTGTACTCCAGGAAGAAACTAAGGGGGGAGAATATCGTGGGAAGATGGACAAGGGAAATACGGTCCCTTGGCAGGCTGGAAGAGGGAAGTTATCAAGAACGTTTTAAAACTAGGGGGGGCGAGGGGGGGGAGATCCAAGATAAAACTATGTAGAGGTAGATAGGCTTATAGTGCCTTTAAGATAAAAAATTCAAGAAAAACCCAGGAGAAGAAAGGCAAGTAAGTCTATTGGGGGGGGGGCCAGAGGGGCGTCAGTTAGTTTGGGGAGGAAAAGGAATCAAAGAAAACAAATAATGCTTCACTAGAAGAGAGTGGGGGAAAAAAAATACTGGAGGAAGGGGGTTCCAAGCCAAAACGACGAACAAGCGTCGGGGGGAATCGGAACGCTACAAAAATTTACAGGCGCGGGGAGGAAATCAGGGACCACAACGTTCCTTAAAAAAAGGAGAAAGGGGTACTTGCAAGTGAGTAAAAAAAACCAGAAAACTGATAGGAGGATAAGCTTCAGTATCAGGGACATAACCGGCGTCATGGTTGGGAAGGACCAGGGGCACTTGGTCTAGTATCCTTAGCAGAGTTCACGCGACGGGGGTCAGGAGTATATAAAGCGCTTTGGGGGAGGCAAGGGCAAAAAGGGGAAGAATAAAACCTTCCTATCTCCTGAGAGGGATTGGGGATGGGGTGCTTAAAGATAACACAATTGCCAACGGCCAGCATACAAGAAGAGCAAAAGGGGATCGGGAGACTTGTGGGGTTTTAGCAAACGTCAGCTAGTCCCGTCGGTCACTCTGAAGCGAAAAAAAAAAAAAAGGGGGGGGGGTGCAAGTCTTTAAAAAGGCCGAGGAGAAAAAAGAGCGAAGGGGGGGCCGTTCTATAAAGCTTACCGGGGGTGTCCAAGAAACTGGGGAGGGCCGGTACTGGAAGTCCATTGACTACCCAGGCTCTCAAAAAGGGAAGGAGTCGTGGCAGGCACAACTATGGGCAGCACGGGGGAGCAGCCGTTTGAGGGAAAAGAAACATACTGTACCAAAGAAGGAAAGGACTACCCTCTAATTGAACTTAGGAAAAAAAGAGGGGGGGGGATAAGGCACTTCAGGATCTAAAGCAAAAAAAGTTTAGAGACATGTCTATCTAAAGGACTTATCATTCTGGAAACGTCAGAGGAGACGAATGAATAGAATCAGAGGAGACTTCTGAACATTAGTCAAAAAAAAGGAAAAAAAGGGGGGAAATTAAAAGGGAGGAAGGGGACGTGTCTGGAAAGTTCTCAGCGTCCACTGATGAAATCCGAGAGGAGGGGTTTCAATCAGTGCCTGGGGGTCGTAACTAATAGGAACTCGGAAAAGAAAACTGTAAAAATTTGTACTGAGAGAGAGCGTGGGGATCTGATATAAAACTGGCTACGGGAAGTGTAATCATTCACTAGCAGGAGGAAAATGTAAGAAAAGTGGGCGAGCCAGGCGAATGTGGGTTGCATCGGGATTCAGTGTCATAACTTAAAAGACCAGGGGAGGGGGGTGAGGAAAGGGGCTATGGCACCGCTAAGGAAGGGGCGGGAAAAAACGGGAGAAGGCAATACGACTGCCACTTCCACTCAGAAGCTGTACTCTCAAAAAGAAAGAAGGGAAGATGGAAAGGGAACATCCCATGTCAAAAGCTTCAAAATTAGAAAAAGGAGCACAGGGGGGTGTCCACGATATGATGTATTTAAAGGGTCCCGTGGAGGGAGGTAGCGCTCAATCATAGTGAAAAGGGGAGCTTGAAAAGGAACCAACGAGGCAAACTGTGAGGGAAAAGGGGGTCAGCCCCCTAAGACGTATACATTTGTCTAAAGAGGGCGACACGGGAACGAATAAAAATGGGTTAAAGGAGGCATAATCGGAAGTATCTTCTCCGGGCACGAAGATGGATAGATAAGAAAAGAGCCTAAAGGTACAGAGGGAGAAAAGATTTTGTGGGGTCGGGGAAAGAAGAAACTAGGAACAGGAAGGCATACTTCTCTCCCTCTAAAATCAAAAACACCGCCTACTATTAGCAGGGGGGAATCGATAAGGAAAAGGGACAGAATGAAGGGGGAGGGGGTGGAAGCGTCGTAAAAATGTCACGCTCAAAAGTGAGGAGAGGGTTCTGGTCAGAGAGGAGAAAGGCAAAGAGGCACGGGCTCTCAAAATCCAGTGGGAACTAGGAAGACGCGGAAAAAGGAAACGGGACTGAAAGAAAAGGGGCAGGGACGGATCACATGAACGATATGGTTCAAATCAGGCGTTTCGCTGGAACCCGAGGGGCGATGTACGCGGTAAACTCGTAGCGAAAATCTAATAAAAAAGCCCAGAAAGCAAAAAAAAGGGGGAGGGGTGGAGAGAAAAAAGGCCCGTCCCTCAGCAAGGCAGCAAGGGCTTCAATTATCCCGTACCAGGCGAAAAAAAAAAAAGGGGAGAAAATAGGGAAAGGCGGAAAGGCTTCGGCAAGGAAACTTCAAGCTGGAAGGAAAAAAAAGGAAAGAGTGAGAGAAAAACATTCCTATTCCGCTCACCGTTTATACAGGGGGGAATCAACCAGGAGGCAGGATCGCAAGGAAAAAGACGGAAGGGCGGGTTTGTAAGTTCAATGGGGGAAAAGAAGAAAGAATCAAAGAAGGAAAGATTAGGAACACGGCAGACAGTCTAATTAGAGATGTGAAGCTCATTCAACCGAATACAACGGGTGAGGGGGGGGGGGGGGGAGTGGGTTTGGGCGTCGAAAGGGGAAGAGGGGGGTCAGGGTAGAAAAATTTAAAGCATCCAGTCAGGGAACTCTTCCAGCGGGGAAAAACCTCGCTGACAAAGGACCAATTAAAGGCGGTGCCGGCGGTAAGAAATAGGCACGGAAAAAAAAAGGCGCTAGCGAAAATGGGAGACAAAGGAGAGGAGGGGCGAAGTACTATGATTAGCACAGGGTTAGTAAAAAACAAGAAAAGCGATAAAAAGTGAGGCTGGCGCAGCCCACGACTAAAGGTGGAAAAGAGAGAAAGTGGA
>Ga0179593_1302816_pt1 | contig 22286 bp, 25 predicted proteins | sample CZODoug2_1_08_16_FD_185931 | JGI IMG/M metagenome (GOLD analysis project Ga0179593, IMG submission 185931) | Vadose zone soil fungal communities from Angelo Coast Range Reserve, California, USA - CZODoug2_1_08_16fungal (PacBio error correction) | ecosystem: Environmental > Terrestrial > Soil >...
GGAAGAGGCAAGCCAACTACCAACCCCTGAAGCTTAAGGCATTTGGGCACTTAAAGAAAGAGACCCGAAAAATTCACTAAGGAAAAGACTAAAAAGACGCATAGGCGTGCTAAAAGTGTATTGAGAATCGGGCAGGGGGGGAGTCTTAGGACTTGAAAGATTAGGGGGATACGTGAGGAAAGGGGGGGGTTCTGTGGGACAAAAGGATTACAATCTTACAGCCGGATTCAAAAACTCTGAGGAAAGAAGGTTGTCAAAAGATAAGGAAAATTGAATGAGAACACCAAGGAAGAATCTTAAATAAAAGAGAGAGCTTCAATGAGGGGGGAGGAACAAAAATCCATAAGAGAATCGTGGGGTCATGAATCGAGCTAGGTGGACAAAGGGGGCTAAAGAAACTGGCCTTAAAAAGAGGTGTTGGAAGGCGGGCTAGGGAAAGAGAATACAAGCAACGAAGGCAATTGTCGAGAGTTAACAGAAGGGGGCCAATCACGAGGGGGGAGGGTGGATTTGCACAACGGAGCTATCTAAAAGAGAAAAAGACAGGCAGGGATCCAAGAATAAGCGAAAAAAAGTAAAGATGAGATACCCCGCCCGATGAAGATATATTAAGCAGAACAAGGATACCCGGGGGGGGGGAAATCGTAGTGTGGATAAGGAAAAAATTTTTGGTCAAGAATAGTACGAAGGTAAATATCACAGCGAGAAAAATTGTCCACCAATATCCACAAACATGGAAGGAAATCGAAGGAAGTCAAAAATGGAAGGAAAGCACTGTGCAAAAAATCTTCTCTTTCCTGCCCGGAGCTACTAAAGGAAAAGAGGACTTTTTAATGGATCGGAAAACCTTTGCACTAGTACCAAAAAAGAAATACCGGTATCGCCTCATAGGAGGCTTGTCAGACACAGGTAAGCGACTTCCTACTGTTCATTCCCAAGTTGGTTTATGTCCAGCTGGTACGAGACAAAACTCTCAAATGGTTGGAGCTGTGGGGACCGATTTGCCAGAGGAGTGGCATCCATCACTTAGTAAAAACTAACGGGGAAGACAGTAAAAAGGAAGGCTACACCCAGCTACCAACAGCAGCCCCATCAGAGGGGGGATACTGGGAAAGTTCGGAGAAGGGGGGTCCACGATGCAGGAGTAGGTGAGATGTTAGAAAGATTTCGAGTAGATTGCAGATGGTGGAGGTAATACTCTTGAGGGAGGAATAAGTCTTCGTCCGAGCCATCTTTGGTAAGGTGGAGTAGAGAGAGGGGATAAGAAGCAGTATCGCTGACCAATCTTAGCAGTCTTGGATAAAGGTAACACTGCGTAACAACATAGGCTAGGATTGGGGTGCAAGGGGGGGGGGAACTGAGAAAACCACATCGCTGCGTCGAGCCATTTAGGCAGGGGGAAAGAAAGCCAAAGGATTTGCAAATCCAATTTACTGAAAAACTTAAAATATACAGTACATAGCCCTTGCTGAATGGAAGGGCGAGGAGACGAACAGGAAAGACACTGGCTGGATTTTGGAGGGAAAAGAGACCTTGGCGGGAAAGGATGAGAGGGAACTGTTTGGTCATGCTAAACGAAGGAAAACCGAAGGAGAATAGATCACCGGGCCGCGACGGATCTGGAACATGGTCAGAAGTTAGCCCGACTTCTACATGTGGGGAACAAAAGGGGGGATACAAAAAAGAGAACCCTCCTCTGGGCTGGGCGTCGCCACAATGTAAAAATGGGGCAGCTTTTACTTCATTCCAGCAGGAGACAATGGAAATTTGGGAGCTCCAAATAGGCATCGTTAGAACTTTGGGAGAATCAGCTGCAGATCAGGACTTGGCCTAGGGATAGAGGAAGGAATAAGCAATAGTCGCCATGATCGAATTCCTCAATGAGAGAAATTCCGGGATGCTAATGCATGGAGGTTGCCACCGAAGGGAGGGGGGAAGCTAGGGAGAGGCTTCCAGGCCAAGAACATCTGGAAATGCACCGTCGCTAAGAAGAAAGGTGACTCATGATCAGTTGGCACACAGGCAAAAAAAAAATACCGGGGGGTGAATAAAAAAGGGGAGTTGATCAAGGGAAAGTCTAGGAATGCGAGAAAAAGTCGCGGATGTTAAATTGGGGAAGTGGAGGGGGGGAACAGGGACTAGGAAAGATAGGGAACCCTTCTGAAAAATGGACAGGAGAGAGACAAAAAAGAAGAAAAAAGTCAAGGCCGTTTTGCTATGATGTGAATCCCGCTAGAGTGGAAAAACGGGGGAGAAAGGCTCGCTAAATCTGGTACAAAGTCCCAAGGGGGGGAAAGGGAAGGTCGCTTAGCTAAGAAAATCAAGACGCCCCGCGCGGGGCTAATTCGGTTTTCACGTGGACGTCAGGGGACATCCAGTAAAGTACGTTTTGGAGAGAAAGAGAGAGAAAAACAACAACAACTGGGGAGGAGGAACATAAAATATATTAGTGAAAACGTCGGGAAAAAGGAGCATACTTCGAATATAGAGTAAAAAAATCGTGAATTCAAGATCGGGGCGTTTGCGGGTTAGGAGCGAATCAGGAGTACAAAAGGGTCCAACAAGGGGGTTCCAGGTTTTTACTCTATGGTCTCGAAAAAGGGGGGGAACAGCGTTTAGCTGGAAGAAAAAGAGCATCGCGCAAGGCGCAGATCTTCAAAAAGCAACGGTGTCCTGGACTGAAAGGGGGGGTGAACTCTGACAAAGGGTGTAAGTCAAGAGAACTGGAGGGGAGATAGTAGGTAGCCTGAAACTCAGCGACCAGGAATAAAATCAGCTTTGGGTTACGTTCTAGGCTCTCTCTAGGATGCCAAGCAAGAACTTGGGGTGTAGTTCAGAGGTAGGGCGGAGGGGTTCTGGTAATTTTTTCAAAGGGGGAGGAGAGGGGAAGGGGCGGTCGCGGCTCAATTGGGAATTTCCGCTGTTTGGCATTTTCCGGAGAAGAAAAGAGGAAACCTCATAGGAGGGTCAAAGATTATGGAAAGTAGGAAAAAAGAGGGCAGTAGGAAGGAAAATGAGGTGTTCGATGGGTCGGAAACAGGGGGGGGGAGGGACGTGATCCATCTAGAGAGAGAACAGAAGGTTTCCAGGTCCGCCGAGCGCAACAGAACAAAAAGTCAACGGATGTGAGAAGGGGTTCAAAGGACACCCACGACGAAGTCGGGGGGGGAGGTTTCTACCTTCAACAAGAGAACAAAGAGACCGGGAAAAAAAAAGACCAAAGGGCCCTGCGTGCCGGGGATTTTCTGCGATCACATTGGAGAGGAGGCAATTTCTGAAAATTATCGCCTAAGGAAAATCTGGAACAGGGGAAAAGAGATCAGGAAGCATTGAATCTCACCGTCGAGGTTGGGGGGCCAGAAATTAAAGAAAAAAGAAAGAAAACAGGAACGGAAAGCTGGGGGATCGTTTACCGAAAGGAGCCCTAACGGTCCGATTTCGTCCTGCAGAACGAACAGCTCAAACGGAGTGGACCTCTTATAGGGGGAAGGGTCCGAGAAAGGGGGGGTTGGAAAGAAAAAAGTTGGATTCTGATGTCCCGTCCGAAAGGAGATACAAAAATAACATCATAGGGGGGGGAGGTGATGGGTTCACAGGGGGGAAAGGGGGAGAGGAAACGGACGGGAAAATGTTTGTGCGAGTGTTAATGGGGTCCGTCTAAAGGCAGGGAGGATCGATTTTAAATAGCTGAAGCCTAAAAATCTTTCTAAGACACAGAGAGAAGCCAAGGGGAAAGAATTGACTTCAGAGTGCCAGATTGTCACCGAATACCTATTTTGGAAAAAAAAAAATACGGCAACGCCCCGCCAAGGGAGGAAGGAAAAAATGGATTCCCCTCGAAGCGCGTAAAAATAATGACACCGCGTCTCAAAAGCGATGGGAATTTTTTTGGGGGGATAAGAGGGGGGGAGAGGAAGGGGTGAGGCCATTCGAGCATTACGGGAAGGGGCAAAAAAAGTACCCAATTAAACCAAAATTTCGAGATGTGAAGAGTCCCTCATCAAAAGGCGGGCGAACATAGGGGGATCAAAAGTATATCCAGTAAATGGAGGGATCGGCAAAAAGAGATAGAAGAAAAGTCGCCGGTTGTCCGCGGTGCAGCGCATCCCCAAAGTCGCTTGGTACGGGGAGGGAGGGAAAAGTCTCGGGCCATAGAGAGGGGAAGTTCTTCTATCGAAAATGAGGGGGGAAAAGAAAATGAAGAAACTAGGGTAGGTGGGACATGATGGAGGACCTCTCGCGTGGAGTAAAAGATTTAACAAAGGGGGACTTCCCAATCCGCAGCCCTAAAGAACCTCCTGGGAGTAGGGGGGGCTAAGAGAAGAAACACGGGGGTATATGCTCTTTCCGTTCAGCGGACTGAAAGACGCCTGCCTGAAAAAGGGGGAGGAGAGCCTACAAGGGTGAAACAAAAAAAAAAATCACTGAGGAAAATAATTTAAAGAGAAAGAAGGGACTAAGTAGGATTCGGGACCTCAGAAAGACGGAACCCCGAAGTAAAAGAAGGGAACATCCTTCAAGCGCAAAGGAACGAAAAACGGGGTAAAAAACCCCAGGAGGGAACGTTCTGGCGGCTCAACATCAGCGAAAGCCCAATTAGTCCTATTGAAGAAGGGGGTTTTGGGGGGATACCAATTTTAAGTATGGACACCACTCCTCAACTGCGAGTGGGAATGACGGGGGTCAGGAGGGGGAAAGCAGGGTCGGGGGAGAAACAGGCATAACGGGAGTGAGGAAAGTGTCAGAGATCTCTAGAATACATTTAGAAATAAATACACTAACAACATCCTCGAAGGAGGGGGGGGGGGGAGCAATGTCGTCTTGATCATTTGGAGCTGGTCGTTGAAAAGGAACGGAAGAAAAGGGGAGTTGCTGTGGTTCGTTGTGGGCATCTTGAAGACTCAAGAGGGGGAGAGATCCAGAAATGAGAAGCTAAACTACCTAGGGGGAAAAAGGGGAATTAGAACAGCGAAAATTCACTATAGAGAGACGCTGACTCCGCCGTATCATAATGTAGAGGGAACGTCACGGAACAGAGGAAGGGAAAGGTACTGGATACAATATAAACGGGAGGAAAAAGAATTAAATCTCTCAAAGAGAAAAGAGGGCCAGCTTAAAACGAGGATTAAGGAGCCAATGGTAAAAATCACTCTCCTTAATGGGTGGCACGGAGTCTCGAACTGAGCTACGAAGGCGAAGGGAGAAATCACGAAATGGGGCTATCTGATTCTCTTCGTCAAGCTGGGTGTGAACATAGAAGAGTGAGAAATGGCCGGGGGAGGAGTCACTGAGAAGTCTTACTTTGCCAATACGGACGTCGGGCGTGGAGGAGAGTCGCCATGACGGAAATTGGAATTAGAAAGGAGGCCCGAGGCGGGAACAACCATTCTGAGGCAGATCGTGACGTTGCGGTGGGGCGGCATGGGGGGGGGAAAAGAGGAAGTTGGGTAGGTCAGAGGGGTCGGGGGCGCCGCTGAGTCTAGATATTCCGGAAGAAACAACGGGCTATGGGGATGGGAGGATCCTAACACGAAAAGTGGGGAAAAAACCGCAGGAAAGATTATACCCGACACGGGTGGTCTGGGAAAAAAAGGTAAAGAGAAAGAAGCAACTCCAGTCAGCTTAGGAAATGGGGCAAGGGGGGAAATTCTCTCAGAAAAAAGATGAATGGGCAGGTTTGGAGACAAAAGAGGGACGTCAAGGTAGGGGGATAAAAAGCCCGACATACCGGATGAGCCTCCGAAGAAGATACCCATTCATCGATCCTTGAAAAAAAATCTGGGGGAGTAGAGGGTGGAAGGAAAAAAAAAGGGGAATCAGCTATACTGTTGGTCCGCTCACCCCCAGCATGAAAGAAAAAACCTACACTCAAGAGAGAAGAAGGGGGCTAGTCAGTATTTGGAGATGCTCGATACAAAAGATAAAAAGCGTCGCATAGCTGGATGTAATCAGAAAACTCAGTTGGGGGACAGAGAACAAAGTGGGGAATAAGAAAAAAAAGGATAAATCAGCTGCCAGTACAAGAACCAAATCAAATATCCTGGCAAAAACAGGGGAAGAGGAAAGGCAGCAAAATCAGGTCCAGGGCTTGAATTGTTGTCTAAGAACGTTGGTTGGGACCACTCGAAGAACCGTCAGGGGGGGGCCTGGCACATTGACTACAAGATCTGGGAGGTTTGCCGTCAGCGAGTTACGGGGGGAAGCAGAAATGAAGTCTTAACATTCAGGTAATGCAAGGAAGCGTGGTGAAATTGGGGGCCAGTGGTTGAGGAATCGGGAATATCTCCCACTAATCACCATACTCAGGGAAGAAAGAACAAGTTCCTTTTAAAGTAAATAAATTCCTTAAAAAAAGGGGAGGCAAGGGAAAAAGGCAAAAGGGGGAATGAATCGGTAGGAGAGCAATTAAATCTGACACGCAAATAGAGACCCTTTCTAAAGGTCCTCTCTGTAGACCAGAAGCGAGTAGGTGTACAGAAGGAGGAGAAGAGCGTTCATATACAGTAATGTGGTACCTCCAAGGAGTAATTGTCGGGAGAAATAGATTTTCCAAAAAAGGGAAGTGAGAGAACACGAGTGACCGTACCGGTTTCTTCAACCCCAACAAAGGAAAAGGAATGTGAAATAAGAGAAAAAAGGGATAAAAGCCTCCTTGGGCACCGTGGGGGGGAGGGAGGTAGACGTATTGCTTGGTTGGTAGTCTATTTTTTTCGTTGTTGCTTTTAATTTCAGGAATTCCCCAGTCGAGGGCATCGTAGAAAAGAAAAATGTCAAATCACTGAAGGAGGGAAGATGAGAGAACGGACGAGAAGAAAAATCAAGTTTATTTTTCTTAGCGGCTGACCGGTCTTGGACGCGGGACAGAGAAGAAGCTCTACTACACTCGATAGGGGGGGGTGGCGGGGGGGGGGGGGGGGGGGCGGGGAGCGGGGGGGGGGGGACGGGGGGGGGGGGGGGGGGGGGGGGGGGGGGGGGGGGGGGGGGGGGGGGGTGGGGGAGGGGGGGGGGGGGGGGGGGGGGGGGGGGGGGGGGGGGGGGGGGGGGAGAGGGGGGGGGGGGGGGGGGGGGGGGGGGGGGGGGGGGGGGGGGGGGGGGGGGGGGGGGAGGGGGGGGGGGGGGGGGGGGGGGGGGGGGGGGGGGGGCGACTTAGGATTATTATTCTTTTACGACGATGAAGTCTTGGGAGATTAAGAAAAAAGAGCTGGACTAAGAAGTAAAGGTGAGAGCTGGATAGGAGGCGAATATTAGACGAAATCCAGTTTGGAACACATTAACCACAGCGGCCTAGGTGACACCTTCAGGGATGAAGAAGGGCTGTAACTGAAGGAAAAGGAAAAAGAGCAACTATCAACGAATAGAGGGAAGGGAAAGAAGGTAGGGGGGGGGAGGGATTCTCACACAACCACACGTGTTTCAGTGCGACACCAAGCAAGGGGACAGGCGTGAACTGAACTGACGATAAGGGATTTCTCTGCTTTTTGGGGGGTTGGGGGGGAGGGGAAATGTCACTTCTGGACTTCGGGTTTTCTGATAAGCAGAACGGTGGGTAAGGAGAAAGTAAATTTTCCTGGTTTGCTGTAAAGTTCTTAGGCTGGGGAGATGGGGATAAGGGTAGCGGAAAGAAATCAATGAATACTACAGGGAAAGATACGGGGGCAAAAGGAGGAGGAAAACCAAAATGGCAGAGGGGGGGGTGCAAAAATTGGAGATGAAGACCGGGGGAAAAAGAAGCTCTGAAGAGGGAAGAGAAAAGGGGCCATTGAGTAATAAAAACGGGAGCGGCGCCCGAAAGGTTAAGGGTTATGGAAACGGGATCTGTCCTTAATAGGGGGGAATAACGCAGGGTTCCAAATGAGACGGAGAGGAGGCAGGTAAAGGCAAGTTTCACTCAATCGAAGTGAAAGGATGAGTGTAACAAGAAGTCGAAAAAATCCTCCATATGAGGACGGAAGTGGAATAAATGGAAGGGAGTAAAAAGAAGGAGAAGGTCTGAGAGATCAATCCCAAGACGCTTGGAAGGAGAGAGACTACCTCAAGCTCCAAAAAAACCGGGCGTGAACGAAAAAAGGAGAAAAATGTTGTGACAGAAGCAACAGCCAAGAGAAGAACGGGGAATTTCAGAAAATGGCGGGGGGGGAACGACAGAGGGTCCTGCGATAAATTCATCATTACAGGAGGGAAACTATAAAGGAGAGTAAGATCAGAGCAGTCAAGAAGACGACATAAGATCATTTCTTATGGTTCCCCGCACTCTGGTGAAAACCCGCTTAGAACGGGAGAAAACAAAAACAAAGGAACTGAGGGAAACTGGAGAAGGGAAAGAATAACTTCGTCTACCGTCCTAGAAGAGTGCCCACGTCTATAGGGTGAAAGAAAAGAAAAGGACTTCCTTACGGAATCTCCGCCTGGTAAAGACGTCAAGGAAAGGGGGAAGAGTTAAGACTGGGGGAAAGAGGGGGGAAAACGGTCTCCCTTCATGAGGTTAGAGTGTATTGCTTAAAATAATGTACAATTCGGTATACTTCGGGCGAAGAAGCTTATATAATAAACTGTGAGGGAGGGCAGGGGGGAGACGCAATGTGCCAAATCTCGATTTAAGGCACGTTGGAGCCTAGTCTCTAAGGGCTCATCATCCGAAAGGCCACACAACGAAAAACGGGGAAGGGGGAGAAAAGGTCATGGACCCCGGTCTAAACGCAGCTCCACCTGAAAAGCCCGCCAATAAAAAAAAAAAGAATATCTGAATGGGAGGAGCGATTGGGAGGGTATTATCTATCAGGGGGGGGAGGAGATGAGGATAAAAAAGGTGAGAATACTGATGGCGGGGGGGTTACTTTCCCAGCCGAAAAATGACCAGTAGTGACCCTTAGTAAACAAAAAAGCCTCGAGGGGAGTAAAAAAGAAATATTCCAAAGGCGGCACAGGGAGAAATAGATAAGGCGAGGGGCCGTCGACATTCGTCGGGGAAAAGAAGGAAAAATAAAGAAGTACTCTGTGGGTGGGTGCGGCCAGATCGGCAAGGGAGCCTATTGATTAGGCAGCTTGAACGGGTACGGAGATGACAGAGGGGGAGAAAAAAAACCGGGAAGGCACGCACGAACGAAATGGGGAGACTGACCAGGAGGTTTTGGGAACGCAGAGAGGGGGAAGGTTGGAGTTGCCACTGCGGATCGAAACATTAACAGAAGAAAAAAAAAAGATAAGCAAGGGAGAAGAAGAAATACACCTCCTCACGGAGGGAATAGCTTTCATACGGGGGCCGAAGAGTGTATAGACGGGCCTGAAGATTGGTCGAAGACGCGTAAAACTACAGCACGTCAAACCACCATCATTGGACAAAAGAGGAAAGGATATGGAAAAAGTCTTGTCAAGGGGAACTCGGAGCTAGAAAGGCAAAAAACTAATCGCTGGCCAGCCTGAATCGGAACAGCTGGGAACTGTTACACTTAACATCAGCAACGGACAACCGAAATCTGGGAAGCAAGGGAAGGTCGATTTAGATCAACAGGACACGAATCGTGGCTGTCAAAAAGAATTTCAATCGAAAGATTCCAGCAAGGGGGGGGTAGTGGAGGGGGTCCAGTGGCCGATGCATAAAAAGAAGTCACACTCCAATCAGATACCCATTGGCAGACGCAGAGACATCAAAACGAAAAATCGCTTTGGTCGGATCTTTAGGTCAAAAAATCTGAGGGGGGAAATACTTCCAAGGATCGTACAGCGGGCCTCGTGGAGGGACGGGTTTACCAATATAAGGAAGGGTATAAGCTGCGTAGGAAAGGGGACGAAACTGGTAAGGAGTAGCGGTGAAGAAAAAAAAATTGCCTCTGTAAAAGAGAAAGAGGCGGTGGCCACGGAAAGAATTAAAAAAGAGGGAGATTTCAGCCATTGGGAGAACTGAAAATTCACAAAGGGACTGTATTCTGATCAGGGGGGGACGGGAAAAAGCATCACAAAGAAAGTCGTTGGAACATCCAAGGGAGGGAAGGAAATAGAAGGCAGGGAGAACATGAACTACGCTTTCGTATAGAATACAGACTGATGTTCTTTAGGGGTGGGAGGCCAGGAGGCAAATACAGAATGGGGGGGGAGGGTACGTCATGAGGAAGGGGGGGGGGGGTAGTGAAGAAGACATCAGGACCACCCGAAAAATATCAAGTACCTCCGGATCCTTTACCTTAGCATGCAAGTTATGGGGAACGATCCAGTGGACTAATTCGAAGAGAAAAGGGGATACCACCCGACGAGGTCATTCTTTGAGGAAGAAGGGAGGGGGGGTACCTCGTTGTAGAACCAGTTCTCGCCATCGTAGAAAAAAGTTACTTTTACGAAAGGGGATACAGATTTGACTCGCTGAGGGTGGGGGGTTTTTGGTGTGGGGGGGAGGATACGGCGGCCTTCAACTGAGGAGTCCTTAGGGAGAGTAGACGTAATGGACGGTGTCCGACAGATAGAAGAGGGGATAAACTAACAAGAAAGAAGAGCTGCTAATCATTATGTAACCCCTATTATGGAGGGCAGCTCCGCTTAACCAAGCAAAAGAACCTGGAAATTCCAAACTGGGGGGAACGACAAGTATGAACCGATAGGCAAAACAGGGAGGAAAGGTTTGGAAACAGGAACCCATCACGACATACCTTACAGGAGGAGGGCTAGGGAGGAATAAGAAATAAAAACTTCTGGAGGGGGGGGGATATCCGGGGGACCAGGGACTGGTTTCAAGGGAAGGAAAAGGACGCTGAAAACGGGTAGGAGGGGTGACTTCTGCGTTCACAAAATAAGACGTTAACTGCCTGTTGATGTAAGAGAGATGACAGAAGGTTGCTATTTGAAAAACACAAAAAAGGACAAAAGAATTCATCAAAAAAGGATCCCAATTGGGGGGGAAGGTGATTCGACTGCTCTCCGAACACGCAAACGCCTCGCTCGCGATGACAAGAGGGACAGGGGAAGAATCAGAGTTTGAGGGGAAAGAAAGGAGCGGGGGTGATAGGATATATCATCCAAAAAAAAACAACACTTCGGGGGGGAAAAAAGATATTAGCAGGGAGGATCCACGATTTTGACGAACTCAGGGAGGCCAATGGGGAATTCGCGATTGAGTTTGAGGGCGCGGGGAGCTCAAGGGGGGGGGGACACGGAACCAATTGGGGGGGCCTTGTAATCGAGGGCTAGGAAAAAAACATCCTTGGGTTTCACACTGAAAAGAGGAGGCCGGATAAAGAGAAAAACCGTAACAATGGCCTTGAAGGTATTGGGATGGAAGAAAAGTTAGAGGATAAAAAGTCAAGAAGAGGGGGATATGCCTGCAAAACACGGAAAAGGAAATAAATACCACGTTATCAGGGCATAGGCTATGATCATCATTGCCATCGAAACTTGTGTTCTAAAAGCGTTAAGAAGGGGGGAAAAAGGGTGTAAAAGGTAAGCGGCTCCGCAAGAAAAGTCGCGGGGCACAACTGGTGAATTTGCAGGGTTCTGGGAAGGGTAAGAATAGGGAAAGAGCTTGCCCTCAATATGGAAAAATATGAGCGCTCGCGAGTGGAAAGATGAGAATTCGGTTTCAAGGGGTGCCCGTTCGACAAGGGTCGAGGAATGGAAGATTAGAAAGAAAAAAGGAACCGGAAAATGGAAAATCCAAGCCTCCGGATGAAAGCGCCCCGCGGGTCATGCAAAGGCCACGAGAATCTAGGGTTCTGGGAACTGGGAAAGACCAACCACCAAGCAATGGAAAAAGCCCAGAAAGGAAACTGGGGGGGAAGGGGTGGGGGTATCACCCGGAGATGCGGGCCACTGCTCGTCAAGGATGCTAACTGCATGAAATGGGGGGAAAAGGGACAAAATCTTCGGGAGGGGGGTATGAGAAGGAAAGGGAAGAGATGGGTTCTAATGAATACCAAAGACTCCTAGAACAGCCATGCTGGGGAATTTGCCAATCATAAAAGCCCCATGCTAGTCGTCATTCAAAAGAAAATCCGGAGGGGGAGATTGGAGATGGGGGGGGTACGTTCCTGCCCTTGGCAAATACGTTGATCGTGGACCGCCGAAAAGGGGGCTCCTAATAGAAAAGGGGATGGTAAATTGAGACAGGGGGGGGGGAAGCGGGAATATTGGGGGGGGCAATGTGAATGGACGCCACCACGAGCATAAATGAATCACAAGCTCAAGAAGGGTCGACTACAAATGTAATAAAAGGAAAGTCCGCCGAGGACGGGCCATTGGTCAAAAGAACATCACGGAGGGGGGTCAAAGACGTGCACAGCAAGACCCCGGTGTCGACAGGATCGGAAAAAGGGGAAAGAGAATGGCTTAATCCATCCAGGGAGACAGCTAGGATGGGCACACGGTGGTGTCCTCCGTTCAAAACGGGTAGGATTATGAATTACTTTATCGGCATCAGGGGAAACGGGGGAAAAAGACGCAATGTCACAGAAAGAGGGCAGCGTCGGCTGCCGGGGGTGGAATAAGATTCTTTGTCCTGGGGTCAGCGCAACGACGAAGAGCGGGTGATTAGGAGGGGGGAGCGACTTATTTGGAAAACGCTCCCCGCAAAAGCACATGGTTCCTTATATCTCATCGGGCAAAAGGGAGGGGGGTGGAATTGATGCGAAGATAACTTCGTCCCGCCCATTCCTCAGAAGTTGGGGACATGATGGGCAAAAAGAAAGATTGTCTAGGAGGAAGGAAAGTATGAGGGGGAAGCCAACCTTTTCCTGCCCCGCTCCCTCCCTCCTGATTACGGGGCTTCCGACGAGGAGATTTGGTATGCTCTGTGGGAGTGATCGTTTGTCGAACTATCTGGCCCGCCTGCCGGGAGGGAAACACGATAAAGGACATTGGTCAACGAAACAACGGGAGGATGGTTAAACCTCCAAGGTGCACACGAGAAAATTGGCAAGGAAGGAGGGAATTCAGAATCGAAGAAAGCCCGTCCACGCGGGGAAGAATGCGGCCCAATGGAGGGAAACGAAAGAACTATGAAAGGAAGAACCCACACTATTCTTAACTTGGTAGTAGAATGAGGAAGAAGGAACCCAGAGCTTATGAAAGTGACTGACGTTGGTGCTCCAGCCAAGTTGATCTGAAGGACCTCTACCGCGTGGGGGAAAGAAGGGCGAAAGGGGAAATGGGGGGGGGGGGGGCTAAGGGCTGGAAACCACAAGAAGAGAGAGGTTCATCGGGGGGGAAGCCCGCAATAACCGATAGATCAATAAGCGAAAGGAGGGAAGAAAAGCGCGCTATCTATGGGGTGAAAGACTCGAGATTGCTCAGGACTGCCGTGTCAAGAAAGCGTCCAGGCCAATTTGGTTTTCGGGGTGTGGTTCAAGGATAGCATTATTCAAGCGGGAGAGCATCCAATGCGGCCTGACAATACACCTAGGGTTGGGCAACGGGAATTCCCAGCTCACAATGGAAAAAGGAAGCTGAAGAAAGCTCAAGGAAGAAAATTGAGTGAGGGAACGTCCTAGCACCTCCTTCATAGCGGGAACGGACAGGAGACAGATTCAAGACGCGAGAACTCAATCTTAAAAAGGAGCATTGGAACAATAACTTGACTCACAACTACAAGCACCTCTAGCCGGCCGAAAGAAATTTAAAGAGGAAGGGGAAAACTCGAGTTCTACTGCCTCTGAGGGGGACGCAGGGGTGGGCACAAGCGGAAAGAAAAGAGAAAGGGATCATTCGTCAGGAGCGTCTAATTGCAGCGGCTGGAGAGAGAAGAATAGTTTCTTACCCAATGACTGCAAGGAATAGTATACAGCGAAGGGAAAACACGGAGGAAAGTGATCGTGGCGCTGGCCGTTTTGAAAAAGGGCGGTTGGGTGGCTGCACATTAATGTGTACGGACAAATAAATGCGGGAGCGAATGGCATTCTGGAGAGTCCTCGCAACGCGTTGGTGTCTACGCGACGACACGCTTTACAACAGGACTGGAAGTAGGAAGAACGAATCAGGGCGGATGCAAACAAAGCGGAAATATCACCCTATCGTGCTGGAAAAAGTACATTTCACAGCGCGATCAACAGAAAAAAGGGGAAATGTGAGTGTATTATCTTCCGGCAAGATCACGGTATCACTCACGGACTCCTGAGGTTACCGCCTCCAAACCGAAGCTCCATGGCAAAAAAAGGCTCTCCGGTCAAAACTGGAAGTTAGTTCAGAGTCGGACGAGAGATTACTTTTGGTGGATAACCGAGCCGCAGACAAACTCCTAGAAAAATCAGGCGGACGAAAAGGAAAGGAGGGGAATCTTCAAAAATACAACGAATACATCGAGCGCGAAGTCGCATAAAACATAAAGGTTTCCGAGGAAACAACTTTTTAAAATGAAAAAAAACGACCGATAGGTCCAGTCCCGAAACAAAATCAAATAGCATCAGAATAGAGACGGACTGTTACCAGTTAAACCCTCCTGGAACAAGTTCGATTGATTGTTTTTATCCAGAACACTTGTGTTTGGGGGGAAAAGAGCATAATTTCATTTGGCCATCCCAATGGCCTACATAAAGGGGATTTAGGCTTTTCCGGGAAGAGAGGAAGGCAATTCGTGAAGCTCACGACATGGTGGTCAATATAAGGACGCCGTGGAAATGTGTTAAAAAAACAAGGGCAACTCAGGAATCCGAAGATTCACCGCCAGCCCCAAATTTCTCCCGCTCAGTTGGGGGAACGGAAAGGATATCCCCACGAGCGGAGAGCACAAGACATCAAAAAAGGTGGATCGAGGTAGTAAACTTGGCTTCCTCAAAGGGCCGAGCATGCCGCCCGCTTGAGAAAAAAAAAAAACGGGAGGGCCTGTATCGGTACGTGAGAATCGGCATAGAAAAGGTGGAAAGCCCCATTACGTGAAAGCCGGCGGGATTTGCCGAAGGGAGCGGCCAAAGAAGAGTGACACGGGAACGCGTTGATATGAAAGCTAACAACAAAAAGGAAGGGGTTAAGCAAATAGCAAAGGCCCGACGTACCCTCTTCCTCAAAAAGTCCGCCACAGGGAAAAAGCGGGCGACCCACATCAGCGGGGAAAGAACCACTGGTCCGGCATGCCACTTCGAAAATTAAATCAACGGAAATGTTGATGTGTATAAAGGCGCACATTATTGAGGGGGAGACTCGAGCCAGAGAACACTCGGAGCCACTTGCTTTTTCGGTATAACGAGAAAGCGGGTGAGAGTAGAAAAGTAATGAAAATCGGGAAACGAAACATTAGGGGCACGATCAGGGAAGAGATGTCAGACCGCAGAAAGGGTGGACACATAAAAAACACTGCCGAGATTGGAACCGACCAGCCTGTGAGCTTCATCGAACCTGTAACTCCTGAGTCAGAAAACCGCAAGCGATCACGAGGCTAAAGCCATGTGGCTTTCAATGAAGATTGAAGGGTAAACCACACCACTTATGGGAGATGGGGGAAACGACAAAATCAATACAGACAGGCGGCGTACTCAAACCTTTCTTACGAAAAAAAAAAGGAGGTGGGGGGGGTGGGCGGGCAAGGAAAGGGGGGAAGAGTTTTTCGGTCCAACGGGGGAGGCGGAACATTGGTACGGTGTCTGCTAAAGGGGAACACGGAGCCTTGTATCTCGTGGTAAAGAGAAGAATGGAAGAGTAGGATAATATGGGGGGCATCCGGCGAAACCAAATGGTATCGGAGACTACTTGAAGGCAAAAGAAGCTGGAGAAAGGCCATTGGAAGGGAGGCGGTGCTGCGGGAGGCCGGCAGGCTCTTAAGTGATTAGTAATCATTTCCTGGGGGGGTGTTAGATACCAAAAGTGAAAAGAAGATGATGAAGAGGGAAACTGCCCATGAAAGAACTGATGTGAGTGCTAACTATTGTGGACAAAACTGAGAGGAGTGGGGACAATAAGGACCTGCTTTAAGACGATGTAAGAGGAGATCACCCGTGATTTGACGGAAGATATACCAAGCGGCCAAAAAAAAGCAAAGGGCAATACAAAATTAGGGGAAAACCCAAACAAAGCGCTCACTACCTGCACGGTGAAGATCCGCCCAGTGTCGATGAAGGAAGGACTTGAGGAAACGCGAGAGTCGAACGAGCAATAATTGAAAACAAAGCCGAAGACACGTGAAATATGTGTACAGGACAGGATAGATTGCACAACCCAGCTTCGAAGAGAAGCTAGAAACTCAGGTGCGGGTAAAGGCTCGCAAAGCGTCGACCTGTGGCAAGGAGGGGAAGGGAATGAGGAGCTTTGCGTAGTAAATATGGACCGGAACGAACTGCCGCCTGTAAAAGTCAATCTGGGGAAACGCGGCATCGGGCGAGTGAAACGCGGGGGACGTTGTTCAAGAGGAAGTGATCGGTAGGGGGGGAAGTGCTCCTTTATCATATGAGTAACGTAGATCCTTTGTGGGAACGGGATTCAAACAAACACAACAAACACAAAAAAAAAAAAAAAAAAAAAAACCACCCAAAAAAAAAAAAAAACCCACACGTGCCAAAGACGGTCTGGAGTGTAACGGGGTCAGCAAGCAGCATGGAAAGAGAGGACCGCACACAAACAAAAACGGTCTGGCCGTTGGTAAACATCACGCACATGAGACCCCAGTGCAAAAAAAAACCAGAGGAGCGAAGAGGGGAGGGAAAGTGTATTTTATCGATCCTGGGGGGGATGCAGATGAAATCGTCGAGACGTCTGGGGGTGGGGGGGGGGTTATAGTCACAAAAGAACGGAATGGCAATTCGGAGACATTATCCAAGACGCGATGATTTTAAAAAAAGATGGCCAGCAGTTGGCTACAACTTTGAATAAATCGCTTTCTTCAGGGTTTGGCCCCATAAACGATTCAAAGGTTGATTCTGACCATGTGCGTGCCCGGACGCATTATTTAAAAAAGGGGGACGCGGTGCGTCTGGGAAGTAGAGGGGGAAAAAAGGAAATGAAAATGGGCGAGAGTAACCGGAGGAGAAGCGTGCGGGTTTCTTGGGCATGTCAAATCGACACGAGCAAAAGGGGGGGGCGGACGACAAAAGACGGCCGATAGCGAAAGATCTATCCTCGCCTAGGGGAGGGTCATCGACCGGAAAGAAGAAAAAGCAATTAACTGCAAAGTTGGGTAAACTATCAGTCGAGACCGCACCGAGATGGGACCAGACATGTCACAAACAAATACGGCGGGCCGGAAGGGGAAGAGTTCTCTATCGAAAAGCAAGAGAAAGCGAGGACAAGAAAGAAAGCTACAGTAAACATCGAAGGGGCCGGGAGAAGAGAAAGACAGGCGGAGATAATCGCCGCTGTGCGAGAGGTCTTCAGGTCGAGAACAAAGGGAACGCAGAGTTCGGCCCAACTTTGTCAGAGAAATACCAAAAAAGAAGAAATGAAGGATGGGAAGAAGTAGTCACCATCTATTCTAGAACTACTCCATCACCATTCGAGAAACAGGAGAAAACAAACCCCATCATGCTAGCGTGGATGGGAAGCCGAAGGAAAGCAGTGAAAAAAGCTGATCAAAGATTGTAGAAGTGCAGGGGGGCGTGCAGAGGTTGAAATATACTTGACGTTAGAAAATCGTGAAACGTAGCGGCCGAGCTGGTTCAGGGGAGATATAGATTGAGGAAAAGAACCGTAAGCGGTCCCTTTTCGATGCTCGCCGGGTCTAGTACCACGACGCCCATCAAGGCAGTAAAGGGACACAAAAGGGGGGAAAAGATTAGAAAAGAACCGCTGTCTTCGTACCAATTTGCAACAGAAAGCCTCGAATTAGGTTCCATAGTAACGGGCGGAAATCTACAGAGAATGACCTTCGCTGGAAAACGAGGGGGGCGGTGGAGACGAACTCGCCCTGTCGGGACGGGTTCGGCGGAGCAAAGCTCAATATGGACTGGTCTGGAAGAAGGTTTTGCGAAGCAGCATCCAAGAAAAGGAGGAAGCAATTACCGAGACGAGCTGGAACCGCTGTGTCACTGATTTAGCATCCAGTGACGAACGCAACGTTCAAAGATAACCGCCGCGGACAAAGAGGGTACGAGAACATTGCTTGTGTGGCCAGCGGTCGTCCCAGTTCGCAAGACAAAGGGAGGGGGATTTGGGGGAATCCCGATATACATACCGACGGCGAAACTTGGCAGGCACCTCTTAAAAGTAAGGAGCTGGGAGATAGATACTAATGTACAAGGGGTAGAAAAGAGAAAGAGGGTATATCTCGAAGGAAAAGAGAACGAGAGGCTAAGATGTGAAACTAATAGCAAGCTCTGTCCGCTGTCGGAAATGAAAAAAGGAATGGAAAACGGGGAAAAACCGTCGACAAATTGGAAAGAGGGGATGAACTCATTAAAAGGGGGAACAACCGGTAAATCAAGCAGCAACTAGAAGAACAAATATTAGGGCGTACCAGGAGTATGTCTCGATGAAAAAAGTCGCGAGGGGGAGGGACCTGCTTGTGTACAGCAAGACGAGGCGGCGCCTTCCTTAGCGCAGTAGTGCTGCTTTCACAAGCAAAAACTTGGCGGTTTGCTGGAAGAATGATGGGAGCACTGAAAAAAAACAAGGGGAGGGGGGTTAACTAAAAGAAGGTAGACGGATAGAGACAAATTACAGCCCAATGGTGGGGAATTACCTTCTCTACTAACCCGAAAAGGGGGGTCAGGGGGGGGGGGGGAAAAAGGGGGGGGGGGGGGTAGGGGTGGGGGGTACCGGCGATCCATTTTTCGTGTGAAAGAATTAGACAGAGAAGCGTGGAATACGGCAGCGCAACTAAAGAGGGGAAAGAAAGATATATGGGGAGACGGGCTTATCCACGATTAAAGAGTCCGAACTCTGATCGTCCACGAAAATAGTCGGCGACGGAGGCTTTTGCTGTGACGGGAGCCAGAATGGCAACATCCCCAGGAGGGTCAAGAGAAGGGGAGAAGAAAAACAAGTTCTTTTCAATAGGCGGCAGGCTCAGTAAGCAACACGGAGCCGTCTCTTTCTGCCTTGCGAAGGACTAACTAAAGGGCGCGCGGTGGAGAGGTGCCAGCACGGATAAACAAACGTTGCGTTGCTAGGCTCTGTAGCAAAAGTTGAAAGGAAGACATCCTCTGGGGTTCTTCAAGAGGGATGAGGGAGTGATGTGGGTGCCAAGTGTAATTAATCGTCTGCCCCGGTCTAGGTTCGAGGCTACCGTTGTGCAGGGGGAAAAGATTGGGGCCTTGGGAGAAAAAAAGAGCGGCAAAGGCTAAAAATAGGGCAACTAATGTTCACACGCTAGAGAGTGGGATGGACGAGTTGGACGAGGGGTAACTGGAAAGTTCTACGGACTATCTAACGCGCGAAACAGCCAGGTTTAAACGCCGCCGAAGAAGCAACACCGTCACTGGGTGAGAGAAAAGAAGGGATCAAAGGGACACCGGGAAGGAAGGAAGTTGGCATGTAGAAAGGGGCCGACCCGGACACATGGGAGCGCACCACAAGGGGAAGCCAGGAGGGTGGGAGACCCCGGGCTCTGAGGAAAATCTCAATGATCCGGCAACAAAAGGTCACAACACGTAAAACCGGTATTTGCCAGTAATGTTGGGAAGGGGACAGAAAAATGGGAAGACCAAAGCAAGACAGCAGCGGTCGTGCCTCCAGACAGATGAAAAGACGAGGGCGGGACTCTTCGACCGAAAAAACCGGAAAGAAAGGGGGATATGTCCAGGGTTATGGGGTAACGTATCCCTGGAGTTCAAGATTGGTGCTGGAGCCTGGCTCCAATGGAGACAGCAAGAGTGAAAAAGGGGCAGTAAGTAAACACGCAAATAACGGTCCCGGATGTTTGGGGGGAAGCGGGAAATGTCGCAACCATGCGTGCATCGATGTAAGAAGGGAACTTAGTAGACGACACGATTCCTCATTAAGAAGAGAGTAACGCACGCAGATTTCATAATAAACAAAAGTCTATGGTCACCAACTGGAACGTCCCCCCACAGCAAGATGATGAGAAAGAGAAAAAACGAGGGAATCGAGAAATCCAGAGCGAACAGACTAGGTTGGTGGTTGGGCTCCTCAGTTTCGCAAATGGAATGGAGGGGCCAGGAGAGTACATTACGGGATGCGAGGATGGCAGTTAAGAAAAATGAACCATTAGAGGATGGATGTCGCAGCAAAGTTGGGTCCAGAGGGACGGGGGACAGGTTGTCGCGAGAAGATCGCGCGTGAGTAGCGGGGGGTCCTCAACGGTTTGAAGATACTCCAGGTCGAACTGATAGCAGAAATGAGATGCCAGGAAGATTGGGAGAAGAGGATACGGGGATAACTTCAGCCGACTAAACATATGTTGGTCGGATAGGGGGGGAACCATATCGCGTTACTGACACGATCGGGGAAACCCATGGGGAAGAAAAACTCTAACCCCTGGCGTGCGGCATGAAGCTACTCCAATCGGCTTGAGGGGTTGCTACGCTTGCGCCGACTATCTGGCCCCAGAAAAGGTAAGGGGAGAGTCCCATTGGCACACGAAAAGAACCGCGATCTGAGTGAAACCTCCATTTTAAAAAGTCGTGTAGTGAAGTCGGAGAAATAAAAAAGAAAGGGGGGACAAGGCGGTCCCTCTTAAAAAATCCGTCGGGCAAGGTCATCGATGGCGCACCCCCTAGGACGGACAGGGGGGGGTGGCGGCGTCGCAAACAAAGAGGTGGGAAGATTGACTGACCGTGTGTTGTCATACAGTGGCCATTCTTGGGGTAAACCACAACATCCAGGTGGGAGACGTAGAAATTCATCAGGAGGGGAAAGATTAACCAAGCATCGTCACCAATCGCATCCGCTCAAGGGGAACAGGGAGAGGATCATAAATACTTCGACTCACTCAGAAGAGGGGGGAAAAAAGTTGGGGAGGGGGCTCATGGGGAGATGCCTTACTCAACGCAGAACTTTCAACGGGTTTGAGGTGTGGCCAGGATTAAGGGAGGAAAAATAGAGCTGCGATCCCCAGCAATGCAATGAGCGACCGAATTTGGACACGGAAATCCAGGGATCAAAGGATATCTATACTGGCAATGATAGGGAGGACATGAAGAGCCTAGCGCCGATTCAGGACTGGAGAAAAAGATCCCTTCAACGACAATCGCATCAAGATGAACGCCGCGACTGGACGACAGGAAGGAGCTCACCAGATTGACCGAAACGCCTCGACTGAAATGTATATCAAGAGGTCGAACCGACGAAAACGGTGAAGGAAAAAATATGACTCCTCGGGGGGTATAGGAGATCCTGGGTACTCACATTACGCTGGCGTTAAAAAGAGAGGTGAGGTAGGAAAGGGAGCGATGCGGCGGCTTTGGAAAAGCTCAGTCCTCATGCTGGTGAGAAAATTGCAAGGGAAAATAACGTGAACACGGCTGCGGGCAGATCGTGGGCGTGAGGTTATAAGAGTGGCACAATGGATTTTGGTAAGAAAAAATCGTCGTGCCGCAATCGAAAAAAAAAAATAGCAACGATGGGGATGCGACGCGACACAGAAACGGAAACACCGCCGGCAGATGGAAGAAAGCAGTTGGGTCAAGGGGGGATAGGAAGCCTCCCCGAAGCAAGCTTGAGGGAAATTGGGCCTTTGCACGTCGCTCAGCAGATTGGCAAAGTTGATTGGGAACCGAAAGGTGTCCGCCACAAGATACGGGCACAAAAAAAAACAATACCTGAGAAAAGGCCGCAGCCCGCAGCGATAAGCCATTGTGCAGCGAATCCTTTAAACGCTTAGTTCGGAGGGATCAAGCCTAAAGAGATGCCATGTGTGGTGGAAGGACCAGCCAGACCCGCCTCAGAATGAAAATTCGATCTTAAGATGCATTATGTTGGGTATCGGGGAGATCAAAGATACAAAAGCATCGACTCATTAAGAAAGAAACCGTAAAATGTTCCCAGGTACACAGTTTGGAGAAAACACGGGGAAGAGCAGGGAAGTCCCAAACAAAAATCAAATGGTCCAGAGCTACGATCAGGCAGTGTTACGCCGGTAAGTGCTAATGATTGGGATGGAAAGCCAGAACAAATGGTGGGTTTGAAACCCGAATGAAAGCCCTTCATTGGGGAAGGCACGGGGAGACCGTGATTCGCTACGATTGACCAATCATCGAGGGCAAAAGGCGGAACAGCACCGGCAGGTCTGTCAGATAAAAGCCGCTGGGGGTAGAAAAGGGTCCAAACTGGATTGGCCGACAGAGCGCTTAATCTCACAAGCACCCTAAGATAAGTACCAGCTCATTCCGGGCCCTGATTACCCACGAAGCATCGCGTACATCAGAAAGCGCAGTGATCGGAGTGAGAAAAAAGGGGGAAGATGCCCGCACAGCCGGGCGCGGACACCG
>Ga0179593_1491233_pt1 | contig 22286 bp, 20 predicted proteins | sample CZODoug2_1_08_16_FD_185931 | JGI IMG/M metagenome (GOLD analysis project Ga0179593, IMG submission 185931) | Vadose zone soil fungal communities from Angelo Coast Range Reserve, California, USA - CZODoug2_1_08_16fungal (PacBio error correction) | ecosystem: Environmental > Terrestrial > Soil >...
GAGATGTAGGGGAGAAAAATATACTCACCACGAAATGAAGAAGTAAACAAAGCGGGAGGGGAAGATTGAGAGATGTCCCGGATGGCCCAACAGAAGGGGGGGCGAACGTTAAGTAGGGGGATGCAAAAACATGTAAAATCTTAGTCAGGGAAGAGTAATCGGGAATCTACAACCGCGCATCTCATTTGAGTGACCTATCATATTTTGGCTTTACTCTACAAGAAAAAGTCCGGTGACTTTTCTGGGGGACTTCTGTGCGGAGCAAAAATCATTGAGCAAAAACGCCCAAACCTTTGTCAATGAAAGAAAAAGCGATACGAGAGCATACGAAACTATCTGGGGAAATCAAGTAATCTTCAACAGGCGAACTCTTCGCGGGTTTGGGGGCGGTCTTCTTGCAAGCGAAAACGAATGTAGCTGGGCAGGTCGGGTCGGGTTCTGGCACAAAAGTAAGAGGAAATAGGGGGATGGAGCCCGGAAGACGAAGACTGGGACTCGGCTCCTCGTGGACCGGACAATACAGAGAGCAACGGACGGAACAGTGGAACACTTTGCGACGGAAAAATCAAGGTGTGGGGGGGGGAGTATGTCCATTACTCATTATGAAATAGTAAATCGATATGCAAACAGGAACTAGTGTTGTAGTTAATATGAATCAAAAACGGTATGGCCAAAACTGGAAACAACGGAAAGATTTAATAAGAAATCAAAAGTTGTTTTCCATGTAGAAAAAAATTAAAATCCGGTAAAACCAAAATCCCAGTCAGTTGGATGAGAAAAAAAACATTCATTTAGGGGAGTGGACAAGGTTGAAGAGGCGCCCAATAATAGGGAAGGAGACAAGATAAACTAGGTTAGATGGAGGGTATTGACATCGGGAAGAATGATGCTACAGGGAGGAAGGAGAGCATAAATTAACGGCGTCGTAACGTCGTGGTAGGCTATTATTCCACGACGTCGCCCGACATCGACCATACCGGAAGGGGAAAGTAGTTTTTGGTAGGGCACGACAGGAGTGGTCGTGGACTGGGGTGCACGACCGACAACTCGCAGGCGGATCGCTCAGAAGCCACTCCCCAAGTTTGAAAAGGCTTTCAGCGTTGACAGGGGAGGACTCTTTATCAGGGACACATCCAATGGAATGTTCTCCCGTATGCCCCGTCGTCGGGGGCAGCTCGAGCCTGGGACCAGAAGTGAGCCTTTCTGGAGGGGAATCGGGGTTACTGTAGGTAACGAACCAAACTCTGGGAAGGAAAAATCGCAAAAGATGCTGCGTCCTTCATGACGGGTGAAGTAAATTATGGAAGGGTCACGGGAGCAGGTGTGGTCGAAAATTTTGTATGCTGAAAAGTCGCGAATTCCGGCGGGGACTCAGCCAGATTACGATATCTGACTAACGACGAAAAGAGAAACACACGGGTCACCTCATCGCCCACGGGAAAGAGTCTGGTAATGGGGGAGGATCTGATCAGTCCTAGCCTTCTCCTCGGTGCGAAAGAGCAAAAAAGAAGGGCAGCGGCTCCAAACCGAGCTGCAGATGGCTTCTTGGTCACTCAATCCGAAAACGGAGGCGCGGAGCCAGAAGAAGTTCGATCGGGGACCTTGTATTAAGGGGGGCTCATAACAAACAAAAAGGCGTCCACGAACGCCCTTTGAACTGGCGGATTATAAGTCGCTCAACAGACGCGGAAAGCTATTTCACCTAATCCGTAGCGTGAGCAGGACCTGAGCTCAGACAGGCCAAGAGACCTCAACTAAAGAAGCTGGGACGGAATCTCAATTCAGGGGAAACTTAATAAAAATGGAAACATGGTGATGCTTCCTCAAAGTATCACCAAAAAGAACGCGTGGGAGCCTGATAACAGACGTTAGAAATCTGAGGCACACTGAGCTGGGGAAGAACCATCATGCGCTTTTAAAGACGGTAACAAAGTAATTTCTTGGTCAGACGAGGGGAAGTATGGTCAATGAGGAACTTTCCTTTAACTTCTGTTTTCTGAAGCAATCTCTCCAAAATGAGGAGAAGAGAGTTGATCATCCACTAATCCAAGAAATTGGAGAAGCAGAAGAGAAGGGTTGGTCGGCATGCCCAAAACCAACCCCAAAATCCACCCGTCCAGAGGACAAAAAAAAAACGGGAGGATAAGTAAGGGGAAAAAGACTCAGTTAATAAACTAGGATTGGGAAACGATTTCAAAATAGGGGGGGGCTAGTCGCTAAGGGATGAAAACACGCGATAAGGTTTAAAAAGCAAAAAACCACGGCACCACGGACCAGAGAGGAAAAATGAATTATAAAGTCTAAGGAGTGGCGTTACCGTGGTACGGTTGTCGTGAGACTCTCTACCGTGACCGAGAAAGAGCAATCGAGAAAGGAAGCATCTGGGGACTTAATGCCGCAGCAGGGGGGAGCAGACGGGACGACCGTCTGGGGTCAGAAAAGGCTGAAGTCAATGGGTCTCAAAATAGAGCCTTCCAAAAAAAAGAAGAGAGTTCGGAACCTGGTAATCATCTTGACGGCCTAACTTTTAAAAGGAAAAAAACGCGTCTAAAACGCAAACATCTTATGAAAGGGTTAAGTAGATCTACGGGAAGAGAATCAAAGAAAAGTATATCCGTGTACAGGGGGCTCTTTATGATTAGAAGTTTTGCGTAAACTCGGACGTTGGGTGTGGGGGACGGGAGTCTTGGGAAATAAGCCGCTTAGGAACAGATTACCTTAAGTAAGGGTCATCACGGAAGAGGAAATGTCGAGCCAAAATCTACCTAAAGACAGCACAGATTTCTTCTCCAAGGCGACTAAACTGACCTTCGAGTTGTCTATTTGGCATTGGAACCTGGTTGGACGGGCATAGGCTAAAATCCCATTTCGGGAAAACAATAAATCAATGAAAAAAAAAACTAGGCAAAAGAGAAATTGGGGTGGGGCATAAACTCATTCCCACCCACGTGGAATGAGTGAAAGTCTAATCGGTGAGTAGTGGTTCAATGAGGAGACTCTTTAAAAATGACGTTACGACTTGTTCTCAGGTATCTGGAATGGGAAAACCCGGGTGAGTGGGTAGGGACATGACCACTAAAACATTATTAAGTGGACTGCCAAAAGCCTTCATGGGGTGAAAGGTGAGGGGAATGTCAGGCTCCACGAAAAAAGATGAGTAAGACTTGGCCTCAGTTTACAAGTCTTTCGGCGAAAATACATGGGAGGTATTACATGAAGACGGCAAACTACAATCGGACTGGGGAGTTGCCGGTCTGGTGCTCTCCATGCCTTGGGACTAAAGCCATAAAAGCAGGCGACTTTTTCAGGCCTGAAGAAAGGACATTAAAGGGGGGCGTGTGAAAACGTCAGAGACCTGAGAAATAACCAGTGAAGGGGGGGAACCCACCCTGGGCTGTCTCGTATGGGGGGTTTAAGGTGTGTTCCATATACGTGGGGGAAGAAGCCCGGAAAAAAAAAAACGAGAGGAAAAAAGCGGAGTTAGTACGTACTCAGCAGAAAGGAGGGAAGACGAAGTCGATAGGGATTTCAAATACTGGAAAGAAGGTGACTTGGACGCCCATTGCCATATGATTTGCGGCCTTGATACTTGCGAGCCAGGCTCTGAGATCTGTAATAGAAGACCAGAATGACAGGGGGGATTCCTTGTGAAAACCATTCCAGGGACACAAAGAGGCTTCGAGGCCAAGACGAGACGGGAAAACACCCGAATACGTAAGGTGAAGCTTTGGGATTGGGGGTTTCATAGTGGGGGGGGGGGCTCGCTCGTTTTAGAAGCAATTCCAGGGGAGGAATAGATATCGACTGCGGATCAAAGAGAGGGGAACCGCACCGTTCTTTAAGGTCAAAAAAAATGAGTCAAGCTTCTCACCGGCTGAGAGGGACGCCGAGTTGTGGAAAATAGAACATGCCTGGGAGTAAGGCAATGAGTTACTCGGAAAAGAGGACGTGCCTGTTGAGGACCCCTCTGATGGGAACTTTACCACTGATAACTGAGGAGGAAGGGACCTCCTTTTTAATAAAAGGAGGTTGGTGGTCTGTTTGTCAAAGGAGTGGAACGAGAGCCTCAAGTGGCTAAGGGGGGTCGCAACGGGAAAAGATGTATCGAACCCGCACAGATGAGAGAGGCCGAGCAGGGTTGTCGTGAAAAACGGGTCGTGGGAGGGGGGAGCGTATTGCCTCCTGGGGGAGAGACCACATAAACCGCCGTCCCTTGTTAAGGGGGGAGCCAGATATGCGGTGGCCCTCATCGAAGGATCCAGTCTCTTAACCCGTCAGTGAAAGACCATTAGTGCTAACAGTACAGCGCACGAGAACTCGCATCGGTGCAGATGTAGCTGTCATCAGGCTCGGTGGGACTCTACAGGAGATCGAGTGGGAATTGCGGGTTTAACATTGACTTGATCAGGGGTTGTATCTAGATCAGCGGACCTGTGTGTTTGTTATGGGAGGGTGTCGTCACTTGCAATTTATTCTGATGGTGGTAGCAAGGAGTGCGGTCTCTTGGGACCTACAGAAGAAGCCTCCTGCCGTGTCTGACGGAAACCAAAATCTAAGATAACGGAAGGCAACTGAAACTTTTACGAGGAAACTTTGTACGATCATTTAAGTTTCTGGGAGGGGGGATCTGTTTTTCTTAACCCGCCAAAACTGTGATACGGGGAAAGGCCTCGAGTCACCTTCCTGCAGAAGATCAAGGAGGAATCGCAAAAAAAAAAATGCGGAGGAGAAATATAGGGGGGGGGGAGCTCAGCTAAAGAAAGGGAATCTCGCGCAACCATTCTTTGTTGGGGGGAGAACCGATCCTCTAGGCAATGCTGGGCCCGAATAGCGTATGACCATAAACGACTAAGGGTTCGGGAGCTAAACCTTTGGGGTCGCTTGAGGCGAAATACCAAAGGAGGGGACGGAGGTCCCAGAGAAGCTAACCACATCAGCCAGTGCCAGCTAAGAAAAAGGGGGGGAAGACAAATGGGGGTACCGCACGTAATCGTACACCCCTCGCCATTCACCAGCGAGCGCTCCTTTGAGTCGACCACTAAGCGCTTAAACGGGAAAAGAAAGACGGATCGGACGGGGGGGATGAAGTAGAACTCCCTGTGCACGTAGGGGGAAAAAAGTCAAATATATGGGCACAAGGGTGACGATCGCGAACCTCCTAACCTGACTGGAGACTTTTGGTGAGGGGGAACGACCAAAGGAGGGCCCACTAGAAACACGAACCAACGGACCCTGGGAACGAAGAGGGAGCTGGAGAGAGGGGGTGGCGGAGGGAGAGGACACGCATCTCCTGTAAGGAACTCACCTCGGTTTTCGAGTCTTCAGGAACAGCTTTAAACGTGGGAAAAACAACCCAATGTATCACAAAGCGTAGTTATAAGTGAATAGGGAAACCTGAAGGTCCAGAAGGGGGGTCTCGGGACGTAGGGTAGAGTTACACCAGCATGCGATATAACAAGTGGGGCGGAGCAATAGGGAAAGAAAAGCTGCGGAATCGCAGGTCGTTCCCGAGCAAGAAGGGGTGGTCTGACTAGAAGACGTCATCTGAGGGGGAAAATGATCAGGGATAAGAGAAGAAATTTACCAGTAAAATTTAGCAGCAATACGATTAAAGGAGAAGGCACAAATATCATGAAGGAAAGGACCCTTAAGGAAAAATCTTGGAGGTGAAGGATGCGTTCTTCGGTCATAAAGGACCGTATGTATCGGAATTAGGTTGGGCTTTACAGAATGAACTCGCAAAAGTTGGTCGCAGTTCAAGGCCAAGGGGGAAACAGTTGGACTGCCAAAAAAATGCTCCTGAAGCCTTAAAGGAGGGAGTCATGTGACAATTCATCAAGGGCAAGGAGGGAACATCAGGATGTGGGGAGGGAACTAGCATAAGGAAGTAGTTCACTAATAATGGCCACAGTAAGTGGGGGAGGAGCGAGGGGGATCGCAGGACATTAATACAGCTGCAGATGACCCGGGGGAAAAACTCAAGGCGATGAAGAGTAAAGGAACCCAGTCCCTCGTATTGCTAGAAAAAAAAGCGGAAAAGGATGTGAACTGTAAACTCCCGCCCTGGGAATTCGGAAAAAGATCATAGGTCGTGGTGAAAGGGAATGGAGCACCGTTAAACGCCACTTAAGCAGGTAATCAGAGGAATTGCACTGGGACTATCTCCCTTTAGAGGCGCGTTAAAAGGCCGGCCTACCGGCTGATCAAGAGGAAAGGACGTAGCAAAGGCCAGAAACTGGAGGCGTTGAAGCACAAGAAGAGTGAGGGGGGGCGGGGACAAACATGCGCGGTCCATACGGACTCAACTTCCACTGGGGTTTCAAAGAGGAAGCGAGGTGACCTGGGATGATCATTTAGACTACCGCACCTGGCTTTATCAATTATACACGGAATATGTTTCGATATACGGGGAAGAATCTAAAAAGTGAAGACTGGTTCTGTGCATGCGTACTTTACGCACAGGTCGGGGGTGACAGTACAAATAGCATCATTACAGTGTAGTAACTTCAAAAACTTTGGCGACGAACGGGAGGTTTACGCTAGAATGTGTTAGATTGGGGAGGAATGGGGAAAAGGAGAATTTCCGTCGGTGAGAATTCAAGGCTCAAAACGAGGCAGCCGAAACCTGCCATCCGAATATAAAATGTTCAAAGAATAGACCAAACGGCGGGTCCCAACGAGGGAAAAGTATGTAGCATTATAATTGGCCCCCTGGGAGAGACTAAGACGCTGCTGTTCGGACATGGAGAAGCTGCAGATAAAAGATATTCCGGGGGGCTGAAGAGGTAAAGAAACTCACGAAGCGCCCTTTCTGCTTGCGTGAAGTGAGAGAGCTTTTAGAATAGATTTGGTTACTGAAGTGTGCGCAAGCAGCGTAACTTCATCATCGAGTGGGGCGGATATCAACGTCCGCCGCAGAAGAGAAGAACTAGTCCTAAACTTCTGAATGAGGGGGCGGTCATATCGAGAGCATATACTCCCTAGGGGGAAGACACGGAACGATCTCGAAAAGCATTTGAATTAGAAAGGCACTTGAAGGGAAGTGAAAATGGGGATGACTTAAGAAAAAGGAAAGAGGCACAATTTGTATATCCTGCTCAGACAGTAAATAAGCGGGGAAAATATAGTTAAGGGGTATCCAGAATGAGAGATGGTGCCTAATTACCATAAGGGGGGGGGGAGCGGTCGTCAGCGTGGGGGGAAGGGCATCTAAGCCAAAAGGGTTCGCGGGTGCGTGCTGGGAAGTTATCTCAAAAAAAATAGAGGGAAAGAGAGAAGAGGGGCTCTCATAAACGCCAATCTCCTCGACGGAACCTGGCGCCTGGCGGGGACCCAAGCGAAGAAACACTGGAAAATGGATTACCCTCAACTCGGGAGGAATTTTGTCTAAATACATTATGCGGTTGATCAAGAGGGTGCGACAAGGGTTAACGTCGGAGATAAACCCACGTTCTAACAGCAGGAGAAAGGAGCCGACATCACATGCAGGGGCATTTGGGAAACTGGGCTCGGGGGAAAGTGACAGGGAGCGTCTAGGGGACGAAGGATAGGGGTTCGGCGAGCTGTCTACTTAAGGGGGGTACTCACTAAAAAGGACCTGCGGGAGGATGGCAGCGCAGGGGATCGTCACGAGTTACGAAAAACTCAATCAATGGGGCACGTCTCAGAAGGCATGGGGGTCCATGCACTTCATGACAAAAGTCGAACTAAGAAAAAGATAGGACCAGGACGCTACAGTAGATTTCGAACAAGGGGGGAAGATCGTGGCCCGTCGGGGATGACACTCTGCAGAGTCCGGCAAAGAAAGGCGACGGCGAATTACAATCTGGGGAAATAAATCACGCCAATGCCACGAAGCCCTTTGTTATTCGAGAATGTTTGAAAAAATGAGGAAACTTTAGACGGATCGTCTGAACTCCGTAGGAGAAGTACCTTCAGCGTACCTGGGGGGCGAATAATCCATTTAGAAGCTCTTAAGGGCCTACAAGCAAGACAATTGCGAGGATACAAAGGCTAACGACCTAGCAAGCTTCAGCCTGTGTGTAGATGGTGTTTCAACAAGAGTTTAGGCTGACAGAGAAGGGAGAGAAAACCAGCCATTGGATCAAAATTATAGTTACCGAACCACCCCCAGTCACTTGAAAGGGAGAAAACAGCCATCCATTCTGGGGGGTAATTATCAGAGAGGGAAGACTGGCAGGTGTACTCTTGGAAGGGAAGTTCCGCTGGGGTGGGGAATCTAAAGGCAGAACGGCGAGTTGGGTGGAGCGTCAAAGGCCACTATGTTGGAGGGGGGCGAAGACAAACGAGGGAAATTGTCGGAGACGGTCAGGGGCGGAGTCACACGGAGAGAAATGCGTTCCGAAGCTAAAAGGCTTAGAGGGTCGGAGCCATTGTCGTTAGTCGGGACAGTGACACGGAAAGGCCCTCGCAGCTAAACGGTGACGTTTTCTGGGTTGTAAGGACTGGGGAGGAATGAATGATTTACAAGACTCAATAGCAGGGACCTGGGATCAGACTCTGGGGTGCATGCGGGCGGGGCCAAGGGGCGTTGCACTTCTGGCCGAAAGGAACGGGAACCACCCCTTGCTGGGCTACGGGTATGTGTCCAGGTTGTCACATATGAAGGTTCCTGTAACCTCCACCAGGATAGATAGGGGCAATTAGAGGGGAATAGAACATAAAGCAGGGACAGGAAGACGCAAACATGCCTGTGAAGTTTTAACAAAAGGAAGAGAAACAACGGATGAGCTGCCGAGCAGCTTTCCGGGCGGGGGGGGAGGTATGTAGGGGATCTGAAGTCTAGTCATCGGTTCAGACACAGAAAAAAAGACTAGGGCGACTTGTGTTAAAGAGAAGCCAGCGAGACTGTCTTTCGCTGCGACGCCTCATACACGTTCAAAAACAACGACGAGGACCCTCTTTTCCCAGTCTGTTGACTTTCACAAAAAATCGTGAAAAAAACCCCAAAATTTCCACCCCTCCGGGTGTGGGGGTAGGAAATTCGGGCAGGGCCGGAATCACCGTGGGCGAAGAGCTCCCGGCGAGAAAAAAGAATGGACAAAGACGGCATGGGCCTTAAACGAGGAAAAGGGAAGTTAGTCGGAGAAGGGAAGTCCGCTCTGGAACTCTCGATGTTCTCGGGAAAATAATGACGCGAGACTGGGTAATTCACGAAAAAGGCAAGTGCAAGTGGAGGGGAACTCATGGACAATCACAGCTAAAAGGATATAGAAGGGGGGGTTAGACCGTGGTATCGCAAACTCAAGCTTTAACGGAGGTACAGGAAACGAGACTGCTTAGAAAATTAATAAAGAAGGAATATCAGGGAAGAAAGTGGGGTCTTCCTCAAAAGGCGGTGGTTGAGCTAGGGGGGAGTGCGCCGGTGGAGGTACTCCCCGCTCACCAAAGACGTGAAGATGTTCTGAATCATTACCTGCACAAACTCATGACCAGGGTTAGTCATTATCGGAAAAGTCCGGAAAAGACGGTGGTGCACAAAACCGGAGCTAAAAGCTTGGGCTAATGGGTATACGGGGGTGGAGCTACGAATATAAAGGCGATGGGTAAGACCCCTTGATAGGACTCTAATTCTTTTTGGACATGCGTTTCACTTATTGGTTGTTCCCTAGTAGAACGGTTCGCCAGCCATTGTGTGCTTGTCTGAAAAACCTGGGCTCTGATGTGGATGATCCGGTAACTACATCCTGGTAAGAGACGGTGAATTTTTTAGAACAGACCCAAACAGAATCAACTAACCAAACAAGAAAGGCATTTAATTACCAATGGGACCTAGGACGCCTGGGTGCACTTGTCGAAAAAAGAATGGAGAGCTGATGGTGTCATGACAAACAAGGCCACGAAATTTGTCGGGAGAAGACCTCTTCTGAAGAAATCACCGGCATACAGAAAAAACAACAACGGGATTTGAAAAGGGAAGATATAGGTATCGATGCAATAAAGAATCTAATAGCCCGGCTGGGTTCGAGAAAAAAAATAATTACAGCCGTAACCGCACTTTCAGTCGGGTATGTATCAAACGCAATGGACTAATTCACCTCGTAGACATTGGATTAACCTAGCTTCTTCGGTGTGGGCTAATACAAGGCCGATTTCTTCGTGACAAAGTCAAGAAGCAGCTAAAAAGAAGACTCCATGAGGAGGAAGAATCATCAAAACACTGGTTTTCCAACGGACTCGGGGAATACACCTAGTAGAAATACTGTTCAACAAAATCCCCAGGAGAGGGGGGGGAGACTTTAGAAGAGGATTCTGACCGCTAAAGAGGGGGAAAAAGGCCCGCGAGCGTAGATGGCGACAGGTCGACCTGAAAGGCTGCGAGAAGTTACAGAGCAGGGAAAGCGAGCATCAGAGCCGAAGCCCCTAGGACGGCGCAAAGGAATCAGCGGTCCACTGGAGAGGGGGTGAGGGGGACGGATGAAGAAATAAACCCTCGAGAAGGGGCAGCGACAACGGAAGGAATTCTCTAAATTAGGGGGGGGGTAGGTAATCGAAAAAATCTTGGGCCTAGGGCCAGCCCGAATGGATGTTAGAAATCAAGAGGAAGAAGAGAAAAGCTCCGAACATTCGTATAAAGGGAGTAAAATAGGGGAGAGTTTCAAAGGAAAAAGGTCCAAAAGTCCTTTTTCTCGGAGTAAGGAAGAAAGGTTCAACCGACATTTCTATTATAGCGTATTTCATACTAAAGAATCTTCTTACAGCTCGCGGGTTGGGAGTCGGCAGCCGTGCGAGGGTTTGGGCTGAATCGGGCATATTGGTGGAAATTATCTTAGGAGAGGAAAGCGAGAAGGTGAAGCCAGGGTCCCTATTTTCTAACAGCCGATCGAGAATAACCACAACCTAATAAGGGAGTCAAAACTACAGTCCAACGGTTACGTCTTAGACTGGGGGCCAATTCGTTCGTGAGTGAAACCTGGGTCGACGAGCAGAAAGTTACGGGAACAACTCTTCCATCGGTGGTCTGTAGATCAATAGAGTGGAGAGAAGGTCTTCAGTACGCGAACTCAGAAAAGGGACGGAACATTTCACGGGATCTCTACATCCTCTGATGTTTAGGGAGGAAGTCAGGAAGAATATGATAATTAAGATATTGAAAAGCTGTATCTTTATTAACGGGGCCGGCCAAAAGAAGATTAAAAACAAAATTTGGAAAAAGAAAAACAAAGAATTAAGACGGACAGTTGTTACCCATCAGAGACTGAAAGGAGCTAATTTCAAAAACCGCATTTATGAAAAAGTGTCCAGTCAGTCTTTTGTCCGAAGGGAGGGAGGCAAAAGGGGGAAACAACGGAACACATGGGAGAAGGCTTGAGACTTGCCATTAGAAAACTTTTAAGAAGGGGGAAGGTTAGGGAGTCATAAGCCGCCTAAAGGCTGATAATGGGAATTGTCTGCCGTCCCGAGCCGATCACGAATGTCGGTTGTGCGAAAGAAAAATAAGAGTGTATGACTGGGGGCAATACTAAAACAAATCATGGCGGAATCTCGAAGAAGGCCACAAGCGGATTATGAAAATGCGACAGGGGAACCACCTCATCCTCTGGGGGAGATTAGAGAAACAATGTGAAAGCTTAACAAACGTTGTTTTCGAGAGGCGGGCCGATTAATCTAATTTAGTGCAAGGGGAGTTCAGACTAGTGACAGGCAAAGGATGGTCCATGAAAATCGACAGCTGACGTGTATAGCCCGGACAGCGAGTCGAAAAAGTTAGTTTCTGTGAAGTCGGGGCTAAGGGGTGGCACTTTGAAGGAGTCTAACCGAAGCGGCACAGGTGAGCGAGTATTCTGATCGGCCACGAAAGAAAGGCCGTCGCAGTAACGAGAAGCCAGCGAACCTGAGGGGACCACTATTTATTCCATGGGGAGTTATCGGGAAAAAATAAAAAAAAAAAAAATACAGGGGGCGTCTCAGTGCTGCAGAGGTGGGAGCTGAACAAAGAGAAGCTCACCATCCCTTAGGAAGGTAAAACTAGAGGAAGGTTCACTACTACAAACCTAATTTCTCTTGCGCATGCGGGGGGGGCGATAGCCTTGAAAATTTGACTCATGAACCCTTCCCTGCTTCCCTTCTGAAAGCCATTGCGTGGAGCTTCGGGAGCGCTCAGACTCGTTTGGCCATCAGCCCTGTTGGGGAGTGCTTACATTCTTAAGGTAACTTATCTCGCGACCAGGAGATCCTGAAAGAGATACCAATTTCTTAGGAGGATCCGGGAGCAAGGGGATGGGTGAGGGTGTTGGTGGGAGTAAAAACTTCCCTCTTCTATGAGGGTACGACATAGCGGACATATCACTATCAATAGAGGTCCCAAATCTTCTTAGTTAAAGCCATGGCGTTTAAGAAAGTGGAAATAAGTTCTGGAGGGGCTAGTTAAGGAGGAAGGTACACACCGCTGAGGCACCATTGGATTTTGGCTGTCTTAGAATCTCTTCGCAAACAAAAGGAGGTAAAAAGATAGGAGAAAGAAAGTCTCACCATAAAAGTCCTCCGGGGACTGGGAGACTTGCCGGAGGTGGACCAAGGAAAGAGGAGCCGGCCGCTAGCACGAAGGATTAAACGCTAAGAGGGAGTCATACAATCTCTCATGTGAAGGCAACTAAAGAAGAAGTTGTGACAGCTATGGGGCAAATCGGTTAAAAAAATCATGGCAAGATAGGGAATCCTAAGGCCTGAAGGATGTTCAAAGCCTTTTTGAATTCAGAAAGAAAAATGTTAACGGCACCAGGCCCTTTACTAGGGACTGAGCTACTCTGGTAGGAGCTGGGCATTCGAGCGGAGGGGAAGTAAAATCTCCCTAAGGAAGACAATCCACGAACTTCCGTGGACGGTGATTCCATCTTGGGGGCCGAATGTCGGAAAAGACAGCAATTTCTTTACGGTTTTTGTATAGAAAATTCACAGGAAGTCGAGAAAGTACCAGATCGGAAGGAAACATCGCATGTCGAGGGAGAGTTCGTGAAGGATTGGAGCTGACGGGCTAGTTCTTTTATAATTGAGATGATTCCGTGAGAAAAGTCGAGAGACCTTCCGAAGAAAATCAGCAGCTTGGGCAAATAAAGAAAAAGCAGGTTGGGGTAACTGTTTTTCCCTATTCTGGAAAAGGTTCGGAGGACTACGTACGGTGGTTCCGTCAAATCATGCGTAACACGACTTACCGGAGAGGCTTATCTGCAAGGGGAAGGACTCCACCCACCGAGTGTCATAAAAAAAATAGTAAGAAATATACGGTCAAGGTTCGGGTATAACCATTGCAAAGAGAAAGGTATCATGGACATGGATCAGCATCTTGACCTTCAAGTAAGACAGAGCGAACCAGGTGCTGTCACCGAGTATGTCAAGGAACTGACGCAACAATTCACTCATTGATAACATACATAACATTTTGGGTTGGGACATGATCATCGTAGGTCAAACTGATGGAAAAAGAGTTTACAGGTGGCGAACTTTTCCGCGTTGCGCTGCGGTGCCGCACTGTCTGGGGAACGGCTGCCCCCCTCGAACGACAATCTCTTTCTGGTGGGTCTTGAAACATACGACTTACCTTTTCATGGGGGGGGTGGTGGACTAGTAGGGCAGTCCACAGAGTCAAAACTTGCAGAAGATTAGTTTCGGATCATTTGACTCCAGAACTCAGTGAATGAAAGTATCAGGCCAGGGTCAACATATATAAGTGGGGACGGGGGGGGGCGGGGGTACGTCGGTGTTCGAGAGGACTGTGCCACAGAACATAAGGGGAAGCCTGGATGGAAGTAAGGGGGTCCATTCGGAGGAAATCATCAAGGTCTATTAAAGATTACTTGTTCCGACAAGGGGCTGGTAATTAAGACTTCAGTTTTTCCCTGTTGTAATTTCTGGACTGAGAAAATCCATACCAGGATAAATCAAGAGATGGTGGGAATTAGATGAGTACTTAGAATATATGCAGGGCATGGTACGTCAATCACAATGAAAGTTAAGAAGCCCCATGATTAACTGGCCTCAAGGTCCTATAAAAACGTAAAGTTTCCTTTCATTGAAGGGGGAACTGCGGGTGATCGTCGAGACTAGAAAACAAGGCACGCTATCTGGGAAACAACAGGAGGTCACTCGACTTGTAGTAGATGACGACGAATAATTCGGTCTACTAAAGGAGCAACAGGCGCTTGCGTTGATGGCACGCTCTTTTGTCCGTCTGCTCGGCTGCGCAAGAAAGGGAAGCTGAATCCCTTCGAGAAGCGAGCAGCCATGTCCCGAAAAATTAATGCCATAAGAGGAAAAAAAGAGGAATTCCGGGCTCAAGCGGGGCGCCCGAAAAAATAGAGTTTAATGGGGCACTTCGTATCGGGGAGGATAGCAGGCAGATATAATCTCATGGAGTTACAGACTTCCCAAGGAAAGTTAAAACGTGGAACAATAGCCGAAAGTACTTACGACTGGGATCTAAGTGTTTGAGGGGGCCGGTTACAATCGGACGCTCCTCAATCTTCGAGGCCGACAGGGGATGCTTCGTCATACGGGAACATCCGTTAAGAAAGCCGGGCCTGCTGGGGCAGGGACCCCAGTGTCGTGGGAGGTTGTAGCTTGGATCAATCTTGGATTCAATCAAAAAGGAAGTAGGAAGGAAAGCATGAGTCTTAAGCCTTCTAGGGAAGTTGTCCAAGCGAGGTTACAATAGGACAGCTCAGAAAACTTGACCTTTTAAAACTACCGTAGGGGGTGTAAAGGAGCAGACAACAGTAAGCGAGAAAGGGTTCGCAGGATGGTGTTCAGGGCAAGATAGCTAGTTGTGCTAAACTAAAAAGGGAGCTGAAATAGCTTTATAGTTGGTGGCTCTTATTGGTTCCGTAAAGTAGATGGTTTGCCCTGACGGTATCTGCACTTGCTGCAGGCTTTGGAGAGGCTTCGGGTTGTCGGGCGGTCAAAAAAAAAGAGCTATAAAGCCAGCTTGTGGCACAGTCCCAAGAGGAACTTCGCCAGAATTGGAGTGTGTAATTAAGGGAGTTCTTTTTACATTGATGAAAAATGCCAGTTCTTTTTACTAGTAGGTTCAATTGGCTATGGGGGAGGTTTCCATTACACCCTCCAAAACTACTGCGCGGTGGAGTCAGAGGAGATTTAGGGACTGCGGAGGTGACCTATAGATCTAAGGAAAAAACAAGGGTGGAGGAAAAGAGAAGAAGATCAGGGATCGTAAAGCAGACGTCGAAACAACCGCAAATAGTGTGCGGGGGAATGAAAAGAGACCCGCTACTGACAGGGATGATGAGAACTCATTGTCAATTGCTCATCGGTGCCTGGAGGGAGACAAACTGTTGGGAGTAGCTGTGGGGGGGAGGGACAGACGCAATGGTATCTTCTGTCGGAATCTCAGCTCAAATACAGACATACAGGTGGAGAACTCAAACATGGTCACGAAGAAAGAACATCTGATTAAAATCGGAGAAGAAATGTTCGACCATAATTCCCAGATGTCTAGGAAGGGGGAGGGACAAACGAGGGATTGAGACCTATAGGAAAAGAGAGCCAGGGATAGAGGCAGGGTGCTGCGACCCTAAGGAGGTGCCAGTAAGGGTGCGAAGGCATGAACATATAGGGGGTTACATAGAACACAGGAACTAAGGACGGCGCCAAGCCAGGTCCAATTGCCAAAAGGTTGGGGGGGTTTTAATAAAGAAGGACAAGCACAATAAAAAACCACGCCTTTGTACGAAAAGAGAGTAAGCCAAGTGGGCTATGAAAAATCATAATCCTCAGAGGTACCGTCGACATAAGTGGGATCCTATCTTCGGAAATAGGGAACGAGAAAAATAGACCAAACTGCGATATACAACGTCTGTAATAATGTTATAGGGGTACCCGTAGTTAAAATAGGGCTACTGGGAGTATGGTTCACACATTCAGATGGGAAAGTCTTTGCTATCGGAAGAAAAGAGGGGCGAAAGACTACGAGGGAGGAAAGGACAAGAAATGGTGATGCCGAGACGTGGAATCAGGGGGATTGCAACAGTTAGTAGGTGCAGAAGGGGAATAGAGACAGTTGTCCGGAGCCATTAAGAGGAGACGTACATACTAAATGGTAAGAAATGAAACCAAGAGCGGAGGAGAGAAAATCGGTCAAAATTCTTTCCTAACTCTGGGAACAGATAACTGGGAGATGGAGCTGGGAGACTGTATTCTCCAGTTGGGAGTTGACGTTAAAAATGTAAGCATGAGGTTCTGGCGAACATCTCTGGAGGAATCCTTAAAATCGAAATAATAAGGGAAATTTACGGTCCACTCAAATAATACAGCGCTAGGCAATTTCAAAGAAAAGGGTGAGATTCGTTAAAAAATCCCAGGGGGGAGTTTAATCGTCCATGCATGCAGGAAAGGAAGTCGATAAAGTAGATGCAAAAGGCAGCTTGGAGAAGAGTGGTAGGCACGCCGTATGAGAGAAGCACGGAATTTAACATGTAACCCATAACGAATTAAAAAAGGTTGGGGTCCAACAAAAGAAGAAAAAAGAAGAAAAAGAAAAAAAAATTTCATAGGATAAAATTCCTCTACTGCAAAAGAAGCAAGATAAAAAAAAGGATTCATAAGTTGGCTGGGGGAAGGGTTGCGCCCCAGTCTGAAAAAAACGGACACTTATGCTCTTCTGGAGGAAAAAGGAGCTTAGCTGACACGCCACTGGGGAAAAGTCAGGGAGAAAATAGAAGAAAAGGAAACCTCGGCCCGCTGTCAAGAGAGTGCAAGGAAAGCGAACGACGAACCCGAAAGACCAAAAAAGCGTAAAGGTTGTGTCAGAGCCACGAACATAAGATTTTGGAGGGACGAACGACAACGCCAGGGGGAATAAAAAGCCCCCGTCCAAATTGCTTGTCACATCTTGCGAAGGGGTGAAAGTACGGAATCCTAGTCTTGATCAGAAACAAGCAACGGGTTGTGTCTACCGTGATCATTAGAGCTGGGGTGTGAACCTCTAGGCAGTCCTTACCGAGGGAAAATCACGGGGAGGGAGCAATGTGGACGTGCAGGTAAAACACATCTCTGGTGAAGAATCATCGCCCGACTTGGCGGGGGGTAGTCGCTGGTTTAGGTCAAAATGGGATGGGGAGGGGCCCCTTAAGCCTTTTTGTCAAGAAAGTTTGGGGAGAGTCTCAAGAAAAGAGAATGGTTACTTTTACTCACAGGTTTGCTTTAGAACGCAGAACGCAGTAGAAGAAAGAGTGGGGTAAGGAATCTTCACACTTCTTTTGAAATCTTGCGGACCGGGGAGTTAATCAGGGCGAATGTAGCACCGGGAGAAGCAAAGTTTTCGTGAGAAGGGAAGAAGCGAAAGAAACAGAACGACTTAAGTCCCAGGCTTACACGGGTTGAAGACTAAATCAGCAGGCTGGTTCTCATATTCCATAAGGGGAAGGCTAGGGAAGGCTGGGTAACTTAGAAAGTTTGCTCACCAGGAACCCAGCATAGTACAGAAACGAAAAATTGATTGAGAGAGGAACCCGTAGGATTGCAGGCGCCCGTGTCCCAGCGATCTCAGGAAGGTGGGGAGATATGGAGCCTTCCGAAAGCAAAAGCGCGAGCGAGGGGAGGAGGCTTATCCCCTCTCCTTTAAATGGTGGAAGTGCGCATTGTTTGATGAGTGGGAGGAGGTGAAAGGAGGGGGGGTAGCGTCCGGAAACGCAACGATTAGGCTGTACAATAAAATAGGACTTATTAAACTCATCATGAGAGAGGGGGACTAATAATCCAGTAAGTGACGTTGTCTCGAGGTTAAAGAAAACACTCTTCTACGAATGACAAAAAAACTTGGACGAGTGGTAGGGAGGATCATATAAAACAAAAAAAGACACCTGGGGGGGAGGGGGGGAAAGAATATTGCAAACCATAAACGACTAGAAGGTACGCAGGAGTTTTTCCGCTGACAATAAAAGTGCCTGAGATCAAACTGCACGTGTGGGGAAAAAGGGCGTCAAAATCAGCGTGCCCTGGTCATACATATAAATTATGGAATGCTATTTGCAAAAATAGGTCAGATGGGGATCGAAGAATAGAGCAGGTACTGACGGGGCGGCCGATCGGGTCACAAAAGGAAACGCCATTCGCCTGGTGATGGGAGCACAGACATGACGGGACGGATCGTCGATGGTTCCTTAATGACATAGGGAGGAAGCTCATGCCTACGGGAACTAAAAGGTCAAGAAGTTTCTTTTGCGCTTCGTGAGAAGAGGCGATTCCTATAATCCTGATGGGCGGAGAACGTTCTAGGTGAATTATAACAGAAAGTCCGTAAAATTACGAAAAGCGATCGCAGGAAAAGGCGCATGACAGTCGTTCGTGATTTTTAAGGGGGAAACGGAATTCAGAGGAAGTGACTTTCGGTGTCTCTTCTCGGAGCCAAGAGCGGAGCAGTGCGGGGGGAAATCGCCACTTAAGTAATCTAACAACCCCTTGTCCTCGAAGTGGGGAGACCCATTGGAAGAGGAGTGGGGGAACAAGGGTACTGGGCGACCACGAGTTGTTGCCTCTTCTATAAGAAGAAGCTGATAAAACACCGGACCTGACTCCGTCTGGGGGTGGAGGAGGGGCCGGTTCACCTACGAAAACGTTAGACACACGGCATACTACAAGCAATCAATCGCGTCGACAGGATACGAAGAAACCGGTGGGGGGGGGGAAGGGTCAAGCACAGAAGGTTGAGGGAAAAACTGAAGTACAGAGGGAGCTACGGGGGGAAAAGTTTGTTTGAACTGAGGAGGGTCCCAACACTAAGCAACTAAACTTCAAGGGGAAAGCAAGGGGAGGACGCCAGACCAAATTGATAATGAGAATATGGGCACTGAGAAAGAAGAGGGAAGTGTGCCTCTGTGGCCGAGGGGGAGAGGATTCCAAGGATGAGTTGAGTTTGAAACGAAAAGACCTGGAGTGAGGCAACAACTACTAGATTAGGGGTAGGGAAGGGTGAGCGGCCCAAAGGAGATATTATCATCCAGAAAATCCGTGTAAGGTGAGTTTGCCGAGAAAGCACTTGATAAGAGGGGCGTTCGAATATCATGGGAAGGAAACCCGGCAAAGTAACTAACCAAGCGTGGATGTAGTCACTGGGAGGTACCTCCCGGGGACACTCCCGCCAAATCGGAAATTTAAGAGCCCTTCAGGTGTATGAGGGACCGTGAAGCGGACGGGGGGCAAAGTATGCACGAAGGACTTTACACCAATTGTAGGGCTCACTTGTATAGGGAACTTGTTTTCCATTTGGATAATGGACGAAGACCCGGCGCACTAGAAATCTGCAGGAACAAGCAATTGCACATGAGATGGAGAAGAAAAAGAGCATCTGAAATATGTGAATCAAAATAATTGTAAAGAGAGACCAATTGAACTGGAAGAAGGTGTCCATCTCTTATGGGGCCGGTCGAATGGGAATAGCGGTTAGAAGGCTCGGAGAGCTTGGAGCGAAAGCCATATTTCGAGGATATTGTTCAAATACTGGAAGGAAAAATCCGTTAAATGTAGGCGGCCCGAGAAACCATGAATTTCCACCAGCGAGAGGACACTCAGCCTTTGGACGATGTGTCTGTGTGCTAGGACCCGATCGTGGGGGGAAGAATAGTCAGGCTATTGGAGGAAGAAAGGTTCCTTTTAAATCCGTGCAGAGAAGGGCGATCGCCTAAGTCAACTCTCACCTTATGAACGGAGAGGAGAACATTCTGAGCCGGACACGTCCAAGAAAGAACCAAGAAAGAGTGGAATTACCTCCGGGGGGGACGCCGTCGGTACTATCCTAATATACATACGACCTCGGCCATGAGCCTCAAACTGTCAACGTTACTGCCAACCCTTGTGATGGCTAAACTAAAACATAGTCAAATTCTTAGACTCAATTAAATGAAATGGGTGAAAGTTTCTAGTGACATCTTGTCTTAAAAGCGACCATCAAAGCTGTTATTGCTAAGTACCGGCGAAAGGATAACGAGAACGAAGAACAAAGAAGTGAAAAGCTCCAGGGGGGGAGGTAAGTCCCCAAGTTCATGTTTAGGGGGAGGGGGGGGCGTCAATGTGGCGGTCCAAATCAGAAACCAGGGGAAATCTGATCTTTTAAAATTACAATAGGCCAGTGCCCACGAAAGAGTAAGAAGGAAGGGGGAGAATAACCCTTCATTTACAGCCATGAGGACAATGGTGAAAAAAAAGAACCTGAAGAGACCGAATTCGCCGCTTGGAGGTCCACTCCATTCAATTTTGGAGACCGACAGGATAAAAGTATGGGGCTGGGACGTAGGGTGGAACTTCATTTAGAGGGGTACAAGTGAAGTAAAAAGGGGGTGTCTTAGAAGACAACGCTTTGGGGGGGGGAAGGGTAACTTCTTCGGGCTAAGGAAGGAAAGCCTTAAAGTGTATTACACAAAAACAGAGACGCTCACATTGAGAAAGAATTTGAAATACGCTTGGGTCGGGTGAAAGAATGACGGGTTCCGAAAAAAGAATGCAGTCGCGGGGAGGGTGGGGGTAAGGACCAAAGATAAACAAAGAAGGGGGGGCTAGGAGAATAGCTTCTGGGAGGAAAAGAACAGGGATCTCAACAACAAAAAACAAGTAGTAGGAGGAGAGAGTCGCGGGGGTATCCGAAAAAACACCCAACCCACAAAACGCAACACAACAAACAGAAAAACGCATCAAGAAGAGGAATCAGAGAACCATGAGTGGGAGTTTTGGGAATTAAACCTATCCCTGTGAAAAAAAAAACTGGGGTAAAAAACAATGTTGGGAACTATGCAGGATTCCCCACATAGGGAAAGGGTAATCCCGGCTGGAGGCGGTTTTGGTACATAACACTTGAAGGCTGTAGAGGTCCTGAAACATCAAAAGCAGCATCCATTGCCTGATAACATAAGCAACAAAAAGGGTTCAGCACACGTAAGACTCTTGGAAGCCTCTCCGAAATGTTTAACAAGAGGAAAGCTTCGCTCCGGTTTGGCGGAGAAAAACGAGATAGTGAACCTATCGAGCGCAATCTTGCTACGGGAGCAGGTTGCTTACATGAATCAACCGCAAGGGTGAAACACAAAGAATTGGAGAAATGATACGAAGGAGGGGATAGAGTGTCCACGGCATATGAAGGATCCAAAGAAAGGATAGGAGGGGGTTACAAACGCAAAAGACAAAAACCTCAACAATGGGGGCACACCCAAAACGTCGAGTCCTATAGAAAGGCTGTTTTCAGTGTATCGAAAGACGCATGGTCCGAAAAGAAAACAGTACCGCTCTGTAACTCAAAAGACGGGAAAACTGAGAAAACTAAGAATTGTCTTAGGTAAGATGGGGGGGGAAAAAAAATTTGGCCTAGGAGGGACAATCCGGGGAGAACGGGCACATAGAAGGAGTTGTCCCACCCTCATTTGCGAGATCTTCAGGGAGTCTAGAATGGCGGAAAAAGCTAGAAGGGGGGGGGGAGAGTCCCGGCGATTTTTTGTGTTTTTGGGGTGTGGGTTGTTTATTTGTCTTCCTGATCCATGTCAGTCCATGTTCGGGGGGAAAAGGAGAGTCCGGTAGAGCAAGAAGCACAGGAAAAACTCTGGCAGGCAATAAAAAGAGTCCGACCCACCGTAAGGGGCAATAAACGAAAAGAAAACAGGGGCGGACCTCGTCCGGTGGGAAAGGAGGCTTGCAAGGGATTACCTGGAGGACGGGCATGCTTGAGTTCGGGAACCAAGAAACTAGAAAAGTGGGTGGAATGGAGGGATCAAAAGCTCTGAATATAAATGGATCTCCTAAAACGCACCTTCAGTAGGTGAAAAAACAAATTCTGGAAAAGGGAGGCCCAGTCCTAAGGGTAAGAGGAATTAACATCCCTGATGGGGTTGAAGTCGGGATGACACTTAGCTGGCTATTAAACGAGGAATAAGAAAATATCTTCTCGAAAGGAGGAGACGGTACATGAAGGACCTAGCCGTAAGTTGACAAAATTGAACAAAACCCCAGATTAAGGCAATGAGGGGACCGGAATGATGCCCTCGAAGGCCTTGACAAGAGAGCATAAAGGCAGGAGCTCTGCCAATCAAGGAGGAAGTGTCTCAATGGGATGGAGCCCATAGCAAAATGATGTAGTCTTGGGAAGATGGAAAATGATCAACGGGACAGATACCGAAAGTGAAACAGTTCTCTCCATGGAGAAGAAGAGCAGGCTCACAGAGAACTTAAGGAATAGTAGTCCATGCCCGACTCGAAAGAAAGAAACAGGAGATGTCTTCGTTGGGGGACAGAAAAGATCTGTCTGCATGGGAGGACTCAGCCCAGTAACAGGC
>Ga0179593_1509358_pt1 | contig 22284 bp, 26 predicted proteins | sample CZODoug2_1_08_16_FD_185931 | JGI IMG/M metagenome (GOLD analysis project Ga0179593, IMG submission 185931) | Vadose zone soil fungal communities from Angelo Coast Range Reserve, California, USA - CZODoug2_1_08_16fungal (PacBio error correction) | ecosystem: Environmental > Terrestrial > Soil >...
AACCCCTTCGAACCGGGCTGCGCCTTTAAACCGGTAAAGAGAAAATGCGGTGAATTCAAAGGGGGCGAAACGCACTATCCTGGAGCGCCTCCAACAAACCTGTTAAGAAACATGTCTGCGGCGAAGCGGACTTTGGGCATATCTCTTTTTATATTTTCTTGGGATTCTCTGCGAGGGCTCGCTGGGGGGGGGGAGATTGCGGTCACAACTCCAGCCTCTAGAAAGGGTACTCCAGTCTCAGAACCGGAAAAAAGACGAAAATTTTATACCCCCGGTCGATAAGCCGTCGCACCGGGTAGCTGTTCGCGGGGGGGGAGCCGGGCATAGTTCAATAGATAGGGGTGAAAAAAAAGACAGCTACTCGAGGGACAAAAAACGAGTCCCGGGGGCAAAAATCAAAGTGCTGTCCTTAGGTAAAGTTCGGGGTGAAGAGAGCTAATTGTAAGCCGGAAAGGTCTAACCGAGAGCTGGATGTGGCTATCTAACGGGACTACCCTCAGCCTCACCTTCATAGGGGAGACGATTAAGTGGGAGGGGGGGGGCAGACGTCGGCTTGGCGCGGAGTGCCTGCCGAAAACGCGCAAGGGGTTCTAAGATGGGAGGACGAAAAGAAAGGAGGACTGCCAAAGTCCCGGGCAGAACGGCCTCCAAATTGAGAAAAAGAAAACGTCGGGGAGAAAAAGAAAACGGGGAAGGCCAAGTCGTTTCGATCTCACACTTGAAGGACTGAGGGGGGGCCGAATCTCTTTAGGAGGATGACATTCTTAAGATCGAGCATTGGACGCAAAGGGTCCAAGAAAAAGGCCATAGGGCATCGAAGCCGTTAAAGGACGAGAATTCTGAAGATCGTAAAGAGGGTCCAGAGGAACTTCAATGAGGAAAAAGAAGAAATTCTGAGGAGCCCCTGAAAGACGTCGTGGTATCGGGGAAATGCGGCCTATAAGGAAAAATTGACTAGGTGGCCACATCGAAAACAAAAAAAAAAATCGAAACTCTACCCCAGACACTCTCCTGAAAAAAGGAGGGAGCGTTCTTTTTCTCTTCAAAGGAAGTTACAATCAAGGGGCCGCCCGCAATGAGCCGGTTCAAAAAGAGGTCATGACGAAAAACTTCTTTTCAGGAGAATAGGATTTCTTGTGACTTGCTCGGGAATATCCTGGGAAAAAGGGGGGCAGTAAACGGTCGTTGCGGGATTGGAAAAATTTCCATCAAAGGGTGAAACGCTTAACAAAGATCTCAGGGCGCGTCTACGGCTCAAAAAAAAAAAAGGGCTCACAGGGAGACTCTTTTCTCATGAGCTGAATGGCGTCCCAAGACTTCTTAGATGAGAAGGGCGGGGCGTTAAAAAACAAATCCTATGGCTCAGCTTCCGTGATGGCGGATCACTAAATCAGGAAAACCGGGGACTCGATGTTTTCCCTTCGAAATATCATAGGTGAGATCAGAAATTAGAGCTACTGGTTGTTCGGCCTTCCTCCCCTTGGTGAGGCGCAAGGTAAGGACAAAAACGCTAACCACGAAAAGGGGAACCAGCAGAAGCGACACGAGGGGGGGACGGGGGCGGGGAAACCGCCCGGAAGCGTGCGGGCGCTGTTTGAGACTGCTGGGGCTACGGGTCGGAAAGAGAAAATAGATCAAGGGACATAGGTGCGTCCCACAACGACGAATCCGGAAACGAAACGACTGCTTCACGCAAGTTTCAACTCAGGGAGAGTTGCGAATGGGAATTCGGAAAAACCAAAGATCCGAAAAGAATACGATCAGGGGGGGGACTGTCCGCAGACTCTGGCATTCTGCATAAAAAAAACCGGCGGCAAAGGGGGGTTGAGAGCGGAAAAGGCAAAAACTGAGGAGAAACAGGCCGCGTCCTACAGCCGTAGGAACTATCAACAACAAAGGGAGAGAAAAGATCGGAATGTATGGAAAGAAGACGTCAGAGAAAGGGACGTTTTTCCGTAAGGGCCACATGAGACGAGAAAAAAAAGAGGTCCGCCAGGAGGGTTGGGGACTACAGAGTCATCCTCCAAACGGAGCCGGAAGCCTAAAGAAAGAGGGTCTAGATAGGTCACTCAAAGGTGGGGAAAAACTCTAAACTGTAGGTCACCATCGGGGATATGACGAAGAGTTACTTGGCGTTGAAAACGGCTAAAAAAAACTTTGGGGGGAGAGAATGGGTCTCCGGAAGCTAATACATTGTAAGAGGGGCTATACAAAGCATCGAAGTCTCTGAACCGGAAGCTCCTCTGGAGGGGATGGGCTCTTCTGAAAGCCGTAGTCGGAGACTCAGAGGTGAGGGGGGGGATAAAAAGGAGAGTGGGTGTGGTAAGAGAAACGGAACTCCGGGGAGGACCATGTACCTTCATTCTAAAGGGTGAAAGACTGAAAATAGACAAAAGGGATCCGGAAAAGATCTCTAGTCTTTTCCAGGCGTATCCGCGACGAGAAGTGCAGGCCACGAAGGGGGGGGATTTCTCATCCTCCTCTATCTCGAACTTCTCAGTGCTAAAAGAAAGCTTAAAATTCTCAATCCTGGAGGGGTAAGGAACTCCCGGGGGCTCCATAGAGGAAAAGATAATAAAGAGGAGGGAGGCAAGAAAGATTTGAGATCTCAGAGGAATTAGCCCCTGGGATGCCATTCCCTCACCAGATAATAGATCTCTCAAGAAGGAGTTGGAGGACTTAACTCGATGGGGGGGGGGGGGGTGGGGGAGGGTTAAGCTGGAGTTATTTAAAGGGAAGTTCCTCTCCCACTCCAGGAAACGAAATGGAATCTAGGGGGCGGGTCAGGAGAGTGGCACTTAGGGGAAAAGTTTTATTCAAGTGTCCATCTGGGACGCAAGCCCAGGACCATGAAAAACGCGGACCTTGCTGAGAGAATTCTTAGAGGGAATGTCGAAGGCAATTTCTTAGATCTTTTCCATCCCTTCGGACGATAAAAGGGTGGGGTCGAGTGATCGTGAAGACGTGACCATTTCATCAGGGGGGAAGGGAAAAGATCAGACAGAGGCTCGTCTTAAGCACGCCCCGCTGGGAAGTTACCATTGAAGGGGAAAAAGACTTGATAGAAAAAAAGTTGGGGGGTGGATGGAGGATGATACTTTTATATTGGGAAGTGTGGGGTTTCAGATCATGGGAAAAAAGTTTCATGGAAAACGATCGTATGAAAGCAGAAGACCGTAAGAGAGGCTTTGGGAAAGGCAAGTCGCGTCCAGAAAAGAGGGAAACACCGGAAAGGGAAGCCAAAAGTGTGAGCCAGGGTAGCTCTTTTCTAGAGAGTTCTCTCCTAAAGGTGAGGATGAGAGATAGAACAGGGGACCACTGGGAAGGAAACGAAGACTAAGAAGCCCTTATGTGGAGGGAGTCTCCATAAAAAATAGTTCGCATCAGAGATCAGCTGTAAGAAGCCAGGGGGGGAAAAAAGGGTTCAGTTGCATATGCGGGGGGTCAAACCTCTAACATTACGCATATTTGGCCGGATAGAAGGCTAAGCCACTCCCACTGGGGTACTTGACTCCTCATTTATAAAAAGGGGGATACGGGGTTTACAGAAAGCCATCACTCCTCCTATATGGAGACTTTCAAAAGAAAGATACAGAACAAATTTAGATATAGAAAAAAACAAGAAACCCCGCCACGTTCCAAAAACACACCCCTAGCTTCATCAGTCTCTCCCTGGGTGTACGAAAATGATAGAAATAGAATCCCCTTCAGGGAAAAAAGGAAGACGCGAAAGGCCTCCTCTTTCTAGGGATCATCTCTCTCAACAAGAAGGAAGTATTATTTAAAATTAAAACGATCAAGAAAAGGAAAGAGTTCCTGGTCCTTCTTCATGAAAAAATCTTCGGAGAATGCCACTCCAAGAAACTGATAGAAGACGAAACAGAAGAGGAAAGAGTTCGGAGCATACGTCATAAGTTTGATTTTACCTTAGGCGCCCTTCCTGAGCTGGAGAAAATTCTAACAAGTGAGGGGAGTTAGGGAATTGGGGGAGCGGGGGGGGAGTTCGGGTATGGGGGGCGGAGGATGGGGAAAAGGGTCGGAAGGGGGGACGAGGCGGCACAGAGTCGGCCTATCACGGGCTTTCAGCACCCCTGTAGGACGGACGATCTTGTGGAAAGACACTCAGAAATAGTTGAGTTTCTCGATTCAGATAGAGGGACTCTTTTGGGGGAGAATCGCGGTAATTCCTTCGTATGAAGGGGAACGAAAGCTGAAAAACGTCCAATAAAAGGGGGGGAACTTCCGTGGGGTTTCTTTTATTCGAGCGCTCCAATGCGTGGAGGGGATAGACTCAGGGGGATAGAAAAGACAAACCCCCTCAAAATCACCTTAAGGAATGGACGAGGGTGTGGGTGGGGCGCATTCTCCTCTAGTAGCGGGATACTCACAAGCGGACTTATGCAGGAAGTACTGGGAGGGGATCTCAAAGGCCAATAAAGTTCATCTGCCTACAATCCTCAAAAACAGGCCCTATGGAGAAGACTTTAGAAAAAAAAAAAAAGGCACGGGGGGGTGAGACATGCTTTTTCTAAAAAAATATGCACCCTTGATGGAACTTGAAGACCCGGACAATCTGCATGAGGGGGGAAAGAATGCAGCAGTGTCCGGCTTCTATCATCTGTCCAGGCAATCCGTCGAAAAAAAGGGACTCGCACGCAAAAGGTAGAAAAACTTCACGTAGACTGCATCTAAAAGGAGGAGAAATTGAAATTACAAAGAAAGAAGAAGGAGGCTATGAATTCTCGATGTACCGGAGAAGGAAACCAGAAAAATCCTTGATAAGACCAAAAACCGGAAGAACCGATGATTATCGGTCTTTTTATGGCGGGACTTTACAATAGCCGAAGCGGATATCGTGCGCAATGGGAAATCCTGACGGGGAAAACCCATGGACTAGAAAATATGTGCTGTACTGTCTGATATATAAGGGAGGACTTACGGGAATTTCTGGGGGTTCCTAAAGGTACCCGAATTACTTACCGGGGGATATAGGGGATTGCGGGCGGGGGGGGCTACAGGGGAAACCGGTTGCGGTCGGCATGCTCAGTCCGCAATCGGAGACCGGAGCTGGGGGAGAGGACGCGCAGAAGGAGTAGGTATAGAGGTCTGCGTTCAAAAAGGATTATGGACGGGGTCTCCTCGGGGGTCCCTTATGGGATAAGTCATCTACGCTCCTCTTCTCTTAAAAAGCCTCTCGGGATCTCAGGGGATCCTTTGTGGTCCGAGTGGGTCTTTGGAGGCTGTACAAGCTTCCGGCCCGCCAAAGGAATCTAAGGGACAAGATGAAGTGGATCTTGTGAGGGGAGAAAAAGGCAAAGGAACTTTCCTCAACGCCGGATTGAGTTGAAATGTTTACACTTATTGGAAGCCCTCAGGGGGGGACGGCATCGCCTAGAAATTTTTCTACGTCTTCCGTAAAATCCTTGCTAGGACACCTACGGATGGAAAAGGAAGTAAAACGAAAGTAACGCCTTGTTCGAAGCTCCAAAGGGAGGGATTGGGGGGAGGATGGAAAAAAGGGGCAGCGAGAAAAGGGGGGAGGGTAGTGCTTCGGAAGGGGCTGCGTTATGGGCTGCCGCCTGCAGGGAAAGAAAACGGGACGTGAGACGGGAGGGGTGGGGGGGAAAAGTTCCGAAAAAAAGGGCAAACGTTCGGAAAGGAAAACTAAACAAACTCGTCAAGAAGTTGGAAAAAAGAAACCACACAAAAGGAATATGAAGAGAGAAACTCCTGCTGGAAGATTGCCTGAAGATATGGGGGGGGGGGGAAGTCACGGGAATGAGTACCAAAAAAAAGGAAGCCGGCCCATGGGAAAAAAAAATCTTCGGCATTCCTAAAAGTAGCGAAGCGAAAGGAGAGTGAAAGGGGGAGGTTCGGCAGGAGAGGCCTCGGGGGAACAACTGAGAGGGAAGTCTACAGTGAACGATCAGGACGTCTATCTTAAGGAGGCTGATACATAGGGGAGGAATTTCAGAAGGGGATTTCTTAAGCAAGAACTAATCACTTAGCAACCAAAAGGAAAAAACAGGAGCCTCCTTAAAAGCTTCGGAAAAAAAGCCGGTAGAAAAACAAAAGCCGACAAGATTCTTGCGGGACAGATTGCCGCTTTAGCGGGGTCCTCAGGACAAGAAAAACAACTAAGAAAAATGGAAAAAAGCTCAAAACACGAGATTTGACAAAGGGGAAAGGGATCGGGGGGGAAACCGGATCTGGGGTACAAGTCGAAACGCTCCGGGAGAGGAGCAGGACGAGGAACTGAAAAAGATCAAAAGGCAGGGGGGACACGGCCCGACTCGGGGAGCGAGCTGGAGAGGCCGAATACCTGCCGTAAGAGAGATCGAAACGGACCTCTGCGATAAACGGGAAGGGACATGAGGAACTCAAAATCCGAAAAAAAAGCCCGGGACCCTATGACCGAACCGTATATCGCCTTCAACTAAAGGGGCACCTGGGGGTGATGGGAAAAGGACATCAGCGGGGTCGGGAAAGAAGGGGGGAGTCCCTGTGAAAGAACTCTAGCAGGGGGGTTCGGTCGTTTCAGGGGGGTTGACGAAGGGAAACGTCGTGAAGGATGAAACAAGGGAATGTAAAATGACGAGCCAGGACCATCTGAAGGAGAGTTTTCAAGGAAGGGGAGAAAATTAAGAAAGGGGAGGCAGCGGAAGAGGGGAAAAATAGGGGGGAGGCGGACTAGAGATTAAATTTTCCCGGATTGGGGGGGTCGCTGATGCCGGAGGAAAAGAGCCGTGGAAAAGACCCGAAAAGGAGGGGGTATCTGGGAGGAACAAAAGGGAGGGGTTCGGGCGGAAGTCCTTGCCAAGGGTGGATCGGGTGTAAAAAAACGGGCAGAATCGCAAAGTTGGTGCCGTGAAGGGGGGGGATTAGGCGGCTGTAGGAAAAAGGGGACCCTTGAAGCAGAGGCTTTAAACGGACGCCGGAGAGAAAATTCGGAGAACAGGAAAAAAGGAAACCCTGCTAGACACCACCATCGGCGATCTAAAGGGAAGGGTGGAAAGATTGAGGGAAGAGCTGAGCGCCCGTAACAGACGTGTGTTGAGATGAGAGAAATCTAGACCAATTATCTCCGAAAAAAAAACAAGACACGAAGCCAGACCGAAGGGAAAATGGGGAAGGAATGGAAGGATTGGCCAAAGAGCAATAAGGAAAGTTGATTCTAAAAGAAATACAAGAATAAAAAGGGGGTCATTTCATGACAAGAAAAGGTTCCAAGGAAGGCCTTCGTGGGAACCCCGTCGGTCCAAAAAGATCTTCCGGGTTGGGGGCTAAAGAAGGAGAGAAGATAGGAGGGCTCAGAAGGGAGACGTAGTGCGCGGTCACCCCACATCAGCTCTCAAGGAAATTTCTAAAAAGCCGCCTAGGCTCGCCCTTTGGGAGGAGAAAAACTCATCTTGGGAGGGGGGGGATCCGAGCCAGGGAGGATGTCTGTCAACCTCGAAGGGGAGCAATTAAGGATCTGTAGAAAAGATAAATAAACAACAAGTATTGAAAATTCTTACCCGGAGGGAAATGTCAAGGGTACGGTGCCGGAGGGGTTTAAAACATGGGCTCAAGAAACCAGGTTTGCCCACATGCGGCTATGGAGGCTAAATAAAAAAGGGAAGGACAAGGTAAGGGGTTTTGGAAGGGAATTCCTGAAAAGAAGGTCCTTATGGATGGGGTGGTCGTCTCTAACCATACGAACGAGAGAAGGACTCAAAAAAAGGGATCACCTGTAAGGGGAAACGGACCCTCCCCGGGGTCCCTCAGGAATTGAAGTATAAATAGAGGACTCAATTCGTTCCAAGGGGCAATGAAGGGTAGGGGTAAGGTCATCGACTGTTACTCGAGCTATGGCGCATCATCGAAACTAAAAAAGAACTGAGGCTGGGGGGGGAAGGACTGAGGAGAGAAGGTAAAATGGTCTGGTAAGCATCCTAATGAGAGGAGACTAGAAAGATGCCGGGGCCAGGGCCAGGAAGGGCCTAAGAAAAACATTCTTGGATGAAAAGTTGAAAGATTTTTTTTTTAGATACGCTCGGGATGAGACATTCGGAGAAAGAAAAGGTGAACTGCCTTTGGGAAGGCCTTTTCATAAAAAGAAAAAAAAGACCTGCCACCTACGGAAGCCTCAGCTCCAACACTTACACAAAATAAAGTTTATAGGGAAAAGAGCCCACAGGGATGGGCACGGGGAAAAGTTCTAAACAAGAATAGCTTTCAAGGTCGGCGAGGCAGAAAGGGGCCGACATCGGGGAGATTTATCTAGGACTGATAGGGAACTATCAGTTTAAGGAAGGCTTCAGAGGGTATAAAGCGGGAAGAGGGGAAAAGGGGGGGGGGGGGGGCTTTACAGCAATAAGGGGTTTCACGGAACGAGGAAGGGGGAGCGTCATTAGGGAACTTAGGGAGGACTTTGAAATGGGCATCAAGAAGGGGGAAGGGGTCGGGATTCTAGGAGAACGGGGACATCCACCCATAAAAGGGGGGGAAGTTTCAAAAAGGAAAAAAAAAAAGAAAAAAAGAACAAGAAATCGAGGGGATAGTAAAAAAAATGTACCAAAAAGGATGGGGGCCTGGCATAAACCAATTGGGGGAGAATATTGGAAATAATTTCACCGAACTCACTGAGGGTTCTGATCTATATAGGCTGGGGGGGAGCTCTTCTGAAAAAGAGTGGAGGGGATTAGAAGAGTTTGCTGGGAGGGGTCCTGAGCCTCATTTAGGGCTATCTCTAAGGTCTCTTAGGGGGGAAATCCGGGCTTGAAGTGAAGAAAGTCTGACAAGAAGTGTAAGATTAATGCTCTTCGTCGGAGGGGCGCAGCCCATGTGCAATTGGAGAATCGGTCTCTCTGAACATAAATCCCGGAGGAGCCTCTGGTCAAGAAAAAAAGATCCTTCTTGATAACGGTTGAGGTGCGGGGATCTCTGAGGGAGCCTAACATTTGGAAGGATTGGGGTGAGGTGATCTTGGACTAAAAGAAAAACTCAAAAGCGGGATCAATAATAGACCTTAAGATGGGACTTGGAGAGTCGGAGGGGCTCGGAAAAAGATGGTTCGTGTTCTAGATGTTTTAGGGGGGAAAGCAGGGAAGAATCTAGGCTTACGACTCCCATGAAATGCCTCCACAAAATGAGAAAGAATCAAGAGAAAACAGAGAAATCAATCTAAGTAAAGGAAAAAAGCTTTTCGACGAGAAAAACGGATCGTTAAATGGGAAATCGGGGGAGGGAAGACCGGAAGAGGCCTAGAGACTCAGAGGTAGTAGGGAGTACTGTCAAAGTTGGCCTTCATCAACAGGGGGGGGAGGGATTATTGGGGGGCCTGACGGCACGAAGTAAGTCCTATCTAACGTCCAAAAGACCTCTGGAATCAGCCTTAGGGGGGAAGAAAGAAATCAAAAAAAAAGGGGGGGGGGAAAATATAAAGAAGAGAAAACTTCTGAACTGAACTGAATATATGGGAGGGGACTTCACGTTTCAATGATTCTCGAAAGATGAAAAGGAGGGGGAAGTTTTTGGGAAGAAAACCCGACTCCCGAGGGAACAACATATCGAAAAAACCTGGGGGAAGTAAATCGCGCCTCGTGGAAAGAAACGCGACCTTTAAAGAGGAGACTGGAGTAACCAGAGGGACCTTAGGAAGCGGTGGGCGGAGACAGTTTTCTAGACCTATCTCTAAGAAAAGTAAGAAATCTTGAAGGAAAAATCACTTAGCGAAAAGAAATCAAGAAATGAGGAGTTCGCGGAGAAGGCTGAATTCACTCTTTCCTTCATCTTGCGTTGAAGGGACTGTGAAAGGATTAGGGAAATTTGTGAACTAATCACACAGAAGGAACATGTTAGCTTAGGAACGGAAGAGGAAAGATCTAGATCGAAAAGGAAGAATAGGGACTCACATAGGCGGACATGTCTCGAATCCGGGCGGAACTCGCGGTATCAAGAAAGGATGTAACCTGACGGCATGGGTCTCGCCTCAGGGCGGCCGGGCTCTAGGAAGCCTGCTAGGTCAAAATTCTAAACGGAAGTGCCTGGAAGCTCCCTCGGGGAGGAGGGGGCCTTATTTTGTAAATTCCCTACGGGAAGTCTCGAAGCTCAGTTATGCTCCAGTCCAAGGGGGTGAAAAAAAACTAAGAGAGAAGGGCCTGAAGAACCTTAAAGGAGAACACGTTCTAGAGGCCTTACAAAATCCCGGGATGTAATTCGGCTCGACCTGTCTAAATCCTATTGAGAGGTGTTGTAAGAACTTGGGGGGAAAAAAGGTTGGGAGGACTAAGAAAAGTATTGTGGGGGACCTCTAAATCGGTACGGACGCCCATGGTGAGGTCAAGGGGGGGGGAGGTTCAAGGGGGGTTTTAGGGGGGAACTGAGAAATAAATAGGAGTGTCTCTTAGCTACAGAAATTTCTTTACCGGAGGTTCATCGTTAGGGAGGACTCCGTGGGGAAGAGGGGGGGCCTTGAATCAGGAAGAATGAGGTAAGATGGTTCGGAAAAAAGGCCTAATTCCTTGAGGGAAGAAATATCTGGGAAGGGAATTATAAAAAAGGGGGTCTCGGGGGGTTTTGATACCGGTTAGGCCGGCGTGTTTTTTAGGGGAGGGGTAAGAATGTCAAGGTTGGGAAAAGGAGTAGCGATAAAACCCTGGCATCCAGGCCGAACAAACGCTAACCTTCAAGCCCAAGGCGAGGCATCGTTACATCTCACGTGCAATCGAAAAAGTAATGGAGGGGAACTAAAGAGCGGGGATAGGCTGAAACTTTCATGGGGATGGGTGGTTTCCAATTAGAAGAAAGAAGAAAATCCAAAGCAGAAGACCTAGATAAATTTAAATTATGAGAAAGATTTCTCGGGGTTACGAATGGGCTGGGGGATGTAATTTATTCTAATAACCTACGGGAGAGATTGAGTGGGGCCTTCTGTAGAAAGGAAAACGAAAAAGGTGCATTGGGGGCTTGATCTTGGTGCCACTCCCAAAGGGATATGTAATTGGGGATAAAAAGAGGGGGTATGACTATCTTCCGTCTTAAGAAAATAAAGAACTAGGCACTGGTCCCCCTGAAAAAAAGAAACTTAGGGAGCCCTGGAAGGGCACTCAGAGCTCTCCTGTGTCCAGTCTAGAAATCAGATTATAGAATAAACTGGAAAAAAGTTCGGAAAAACCTTAAACGGGGGGAGAAGTCCTTTAGATCGGTAGATCGCTCAAATAAGCAGGGTTGAGGAAGGTAAAAGAGGGAAAAATAAGATACGCGCCAAGGGATCCTGCTGGTGCATCTGAGGGGTACGAATGAACCCAATAAAGGTCATCAGGAAAAAGATATAGAAAGAATCATCTAAATTTAGAAGGGGGATCTGGTGAGAGGAAGGGTCGTAAAAACTCGAACTTCTTCCTGTGGAGGGAGAGGGAAGGACCATCAGGAGAGCGGAGGGATACCACGAGACACGGGGGGACTTATAGATAGGGTTAAAGGAGGTGGAGATCTTGGGGTCGCAACTATCAAGGTGGAGATCTCAATTCTAATAAGAACATGCGGATCGGGGGGGGGAAAAGATACAAAAGAAAGATTCACATAAATATATGAGGATCGTCTATGGTCCAAAAGAATAAACACTCAATCATTGGGAAAGGGAACTTGGTGGGGGGTGGGGGTCAGAATGGGAAGGAACCAGAGAATCGGGAAAATATTCTTTCTTCTCAGGGAACTAATCTAAACGGGAGGGATAAAACTTAGCTGAAATGGAGAGTTCCCGTGCTAGGGTTGTTGGGAAAAGAGACTAGGAAGTCCTCGAAAGGTCTTCCTTGGATTTCTCGATCGCCAGGCGTCCTGGAAGGGAGTCGTCCCAAGGGAAAACCTAGTACGAAACAGGGGAGCAAAAAGTTTTGTCGTCGCAGTTTTCGAACAAGGTGAGAACTGGGGGAGGAAAAAATCCGGTAGGGGAAAAAGTCGAGAAAAATAGAATGTTTCAGATCGAGAGCCAAAAGAGGGAACTAAAGAAAAAGCGCATCGTTCAAAGAAGAAGGAAAGAAAAATTCTGGGACAGCAGGAGCAAGAAAAGGGGGCCACTTTCTCAAATGCGAAGAAAGCTAGGTCCTTGAAAAAAGGACCCATCGGAAATTCGTGAAGGGAGGTTAAAAAAAGTCAAGGTACCTGGCTTCTAAAATCGGGCTTTTGCGTCGGAGAAACCCTCAGGAAGGACCAAATTCCATCGAAAAAAGTCTTTGAGACTTGACTCAGGAGATCTGACAATAGGAGAACTATGTCTTGGGAAGAAATGAATCCGGAAGGAAATTCCGTTTTGTATGGGGAGGGGGAAAAACTAGGCAGATACGGAAAGTAAGAAGGGCTGACTGGGTGAGGCTTATGGCTGGAAAGATACATCCGTCAGAAGTCCAAGATGGCGCTGGAGGAGTTTTGAAGCAAATCAAGGAAAGCTTATGAAAGAAAGTTTAAGACATGCCGCTTCGTCCAAGTAGCCCGTCTAGGGAGGGATCCGGAGGGGTCCAGGTTTTTATATAATCGATAATATTCAGAGCTTTTCGCCATGTTTGAAAAATCCTTCAAGCAGGGGAAAGGCTAACTGAACTTCTGGGAAAATCTCTTGCGGGGCCTTCAACTACATTTCTCAATTAGAGGAGTTTCACCAATGTACCGCTACAAGGAAAAAACTGGGAACATCTACTACACTATTAAGGACTTAAGGGGTCATGCGACTACCGGAGGGGGGTCACGTAGAAAGAAGTAGGGATATGAGGAGAAGATGTTTAAGGGCTTCGGTTCGGAAGAAATTCTTAGCTCAAAGGGGATGGAAAAAGTCAAAACACGAAGGGCATAAAGACTTTCAATATCTTCTTAAGAAAGGGTTGAACCCAGAAAATTCTATGGGAAGAGGTCGGGAGAATCCCATGAAGGACGGAAGTTTCCTGTTCCAAGACAGTCAAAAGGGGACTAGTCCGGGGAATTGCTCCACAAGAAATGAGACTATTAAAAATCATCGGAGTGGGACCGGATAAAGTCCTGCATTCCCGCGGGACGAAGAATATTTGAAAAGAGGCAAAAAAGGGGGAGGCACCTATATGGAAGAGTGACCTCTGGAAAGAGGTCCGGGTAGGGGGAAGGTTTGCCTGGCAAAAGGGGACTGAAAAAAATTAAGAAGAAAAAAGTCCAGAAAGGATGTTATGCAGAAGCAGCTGCGTCACGAAGGTCCAGGGGATCAGAACCTCTAGAAGGGGGAGGAGGGGTTCAAGGGAAGAGGGAAAACATCAACTAGAAGAAAGGAGTCTAACAAGGGGAGATTCTTGGGAAAGTTATTCGATGATAAAGCCTGGGGCTATTCTCAGAGCCTCGGGGGGTCTTCTTGAAAAAAAGGAAACTCGGGGAAAAAACTTCTAAAAAGCAGATAAATTCGAGTGCGGGCCGCGCTAAGATCCTCAAAACTCCCAAGGCCAGGGAATCGGGTGAGGTAAAAGTTTGGGAGGTAGATATCGGAAAGAAAGTCCGGACCATGAGAATTCATGGCTGGGAAACGCTAAAAGGGGACCTCAGAAAGGAAATTAAAGGCTCCGGCAAAAATAGAGAAAAAAAATCAATGAATTTCCGGGATAAAGCTGGGAATCCGAAAGTCTTCAGAAAAGGCCTGATCGAGATTGGAGGATGCATTAAAAGAAGATTCCCAAGACCTATGCCTCCAGACAGTCTTGAAGAAGGCGGGGATAGAGGCCATGGGGGTTGCCTTCAGTCCTAAGGGAGTGAGGGGCCACGAAACAGACCGGAAGGAAACTAAAAAGATAAATAAACAATTCACAAGGGATTCTTAGAACTGCGGAACCGCTGACCTGGTCAAAAAAATGAAAAAAAGGAAATATTGTTCATCAAGGGAAAGATTGGGGAAGTCCCTGGAAAAGAACTATAAAACTACCAAGAGAAAGGAGAGGGATCTTTTGGGCGGGGAGGGAGGTCGCCGAAATTGGTGGGGGGGGAATACTCTGCAGAAGCGACTAATGGGGGGGGCAGGAACATATAAGAAAAGTAAGGAAAATGTCTAATGACGCCTTCGAGCAGTACTGAAAAGTGAATATTGACCTGGGAGGACTAGAATAAAACAAAAAATCTAGGAGAAGGGTGCATACAATATGTCGAAGCAGCCTTTAGTTGAAAGTGGCCTGCTCTCGAGATCAATGAGAAAGTTAGGGAAAATGGAAAGGCCCGTCCAGCATCCTTGAATTCGAAAGACTTCATTGATAAAAGTGCCTTTGAGGGAAAGGGGAAGGCCCTAAGGAGGTCCAGGGGTGGGGGGGAAAATCCGGATCCCCGGCGGTGCAAGGAAAAAGGGGAAAGGGGGAAAACTCATAGGGAAAAAAGGAATCTCGAGGGGGAAAGCCTTAAAAATCAAAGAGACTGAAACCCCAAGCTCACGGGCACGTCGAAAAATAACTGGAACTAGGCGGTTATCTCGGGGAAAGGAGGGGATATAGTCTAAAAAGTGAAGTATGAGGGGAAGAAAAGGACCAGTCGGAAGAAGAACAGCATAACCAAAGACTAAAGCATTAGTTCTGAAGAGAGGGGCTCCAGAGAGTGAGAATTTTACGACCGATGCATCTGAGGGGGGTTTCATTCAAGAAGGGCTCAGAAAAGGTTTCAGGGTTCTTGGGGGGGATCAATGTCTTACCGTGCTACTCGGGGGATTGAGTTCCGATCTGAGGGGGGGGGGAGATCTTGAAGAAAGTAACTAGGAGAAGAGGGGTACACCTCAACAAGGAAGGTACCCGGTGAAAGGCAGTCTGCTAAGACGAACCGTTGCACAGAGGGGGGGGTCATATAGAGGGGGGGTCAAAAGAAAAAGGGGAACCGTCGAAAGGAAGCTGGTCTGGAGACTAAAAACAACTTATGAAGAGAAGATGATGATGAAAAATCTGGAAACTTTGTCTGTGAAAACCGAACAGGTAGGCTCGGGAAACTCACGAAAAGGTTGTGCCTCCCAACACCCGGGTTCTGTCAGCTTCAGGATGAGAACCGGGCCTAAAAAGGAAAGGAAAATCCTCCGAAGGAATCTACTAAAACAGCCGAATTAAAACAGCCTTACATACGAAGCAAAGAAAGATTAGAAGGGTTGAGGGGAAAAACACGACACTTGCAGAGTACGGGCGAAACTAAAGAATTGCCCAAGGGGGAAAGGAAAGGCAAGGAGAATTCTAAACAACTTAAGGGTCGTCTTCTGTAGAAACTGAAAGGCTGTTCTCAAAGGGAAAACAGATTCTTGGTCTTTTTGGAAAACTTCGATGAGACTAAGGGGAAAGTGTTTCTGTCAAAAGAGAATCCAGCTTGACGAAAAAACTCTCGTAAAAAGCGCCCGAAAAAAAAAATAAGAATTCATTTAAAGGGAAAACCCGGTGGAGGGGTTTCCCCGAGGGTCTTCGCAAGACTATTATTTGCCCTTACTTATGCAAGGAGGGGGAGGGAGCAGGCTCAGGAAATGGAAAGCGGCACCAAAGCCAGTCCAGCAAAAAACGTCTTCCTGGAGGGGTCCTAAACGGAGACGTACCCCCCTAAAGGGGGGGGGGATCTGAGAGTCCTAGGAAGGAGGGGGGGGGACTCACCCTTGCTGAAATCGGGCCGGTATGCAGAAGGGAAGGGGGGGAAAAGATCAGAAGGTCCCACCGGGCCAAGGGACTGGCTCTTAGAAGAGGGGGAATCAGAAAATCCGGGTAATTTAAGGAAGAGTAATCAAGAAGGGGGAAAAAAATTGAGAAGGGCACCGCCGTCGGGGGGAAAAACTGAATGCCCCCAACGCGGTAGAAAGGGAGGGAATTTGCGGATCCGAAGCCGATGTGAAATACGTGAAGGCCACACCAACTTGACTCAAGAAAAAGACATAAAAACCAAACACTATCGATTCCAAGTCGCGGCTTTTTGGAAGAGGGGAACATGAAAGAATTCCAGAGATCGCCTGTGGGATTGGACGCATGCTTCAGAAGAAAAGAAGGGAGGTTTCCTGGAGGAAGAGCTGGAGAGGGCTATATAGTCATGGAGGGGTTCTTGCTGATCAAGCCGTTAGTGCAAGCCACAGGGGAGAAGAGGAGGGAAGTGAAACGACTGGGTGGAAATTCATCAACGGGCTCGATTGCGCTTAGGGAGAGGGGGGGGCCCTAGCGTACCGCTGAGCAAAGCCTCTGGTGAGCGGTTGGGGGATCTCGAGGGAAGTAAAATAAAACAAATAAGTTGAGGGTTTTCCTTCTAAGCAATTGGGAGGGGCTAATGGGCCTTCTCCTTAAAAGGGCACCAAGAGGTTTCCAGATGTTCCTCCAGTTGGGAAAAAAAACTGGTTTTAGTTCTTTTAAAGACCAAGATCCCCAAGAAGGAGTCTCACCGCCCCCTAACTTCCGTCGGAAGGGGGGCGTTTAGGGGGGCAGTAAGGGGGATTGGAACTCTAATCTCGATTTGGAGGCGCTCTGGAAAAGGAAGTTAGTCCCAGAGGGGGGGGAATTTCTCGAGGGTCTGCCAGGAAATTTCTCGAAGCTGAATAGGATTCTCCAGATCAACGAAGGACAGCTTGTTCGAATCGAGAAAGTCAGATTTGCTTCAGGGGAAACAAGGACTCTTTCCGCTCGCTAGGGGAGCCGAGGGGAGGGACCTAAAAAAAAAAGGTAAGGAGACTTACGGCGTCAAACGTAAAAAAAAGTAAAAAATGCAGGCCGGAAGATGCAAGGAGATGAGAAAAAAGGGGATTGAAGGGAGGGGGCTCAAGGCGAATCTGGCCCTGCAAACTACAGGTGGGGGTCAGGGGGACCGCATAAAGGAAAATGAACACTCATTCAAAAAGGATTAAGGGCAGGAAAGACTTAGAGGGAAAATCTAGCGGCAAGGAGGGTTAGGGGGCATATGGAGTGAAAAAAACAAAAAAGGGAGACTTATGCAGTTTGTCTACGGGGCTCAGGAGAGAGGGTGGGGGAAAAGTTAAATGTCCAAGACGGGGAAAAACCGGGCTCGACTGCGGTAAGGAACTTCTGCATAAGACACATTTCCCGAAAGAGGATGGAAGGGGGAAAGGAAACAAGAGAACTCCGATCAATTGTCCGGGATTCGTATCATTTTTGTTGAAGGGGATCTGGAATCTTGAAGGCACTAAAGAAAAATTCAATATGGGAAAGGTCGGCACACAGATATGAAAGAAAACCTAAGAAAAAGGGATGAATTATCAACATGCTGCCTGGAGAATGATCCGCGCGAGATTAAGCTAAATCTCAGGAAGGATCATCCGCCTGGCTCGTAAGGAGGTAAGAATAAAGCAGGAACCTTGGAAGAGTCTATGAAGGCCCTGAGGATCGACCGGAGGGTACGGGTATGCAAACGAGAAACCGCCACTAAAAAGAAAAACCTTCCTCCAGAGGAGTAATCCTCTACGAAACCTCAGAAGAACGTGGAGTGAACGAGGGGATTCAAGTGCCTTGAGGACCAGGAAGGTTCGGTCAGGTTGGGCACCGGCCAATCAGATGCAGAGTTCAGAGAAAAAACCTATGGAATTTCTTGCAAGATCTTGGGGGGGTATTCGCAAAAGTGCGAGGTGTGGAAAAGTTTCCCTCTAGAAAAAGATATGAAAGAACCGAAAAAATGCAACGGAAAAAACGGTGTCGGTTCACTGAAGGAAGGGGAGGAGAAGTCCTTCTGGAAGTTGAGACTCGGAAAATTAACTAGAGGGGGACTATCAGAGGATGAGGCTTCTACCGTGAACTCCTTGGAACCGGGATAGTTAGGGGGATCTAAGGAGGGAGTCTAGTCGAAGACCCTCGCAGAAGGAAATTTATGAAATCTTGAAAAAACTCCATTCAGAAGGGGGAACCTTTCCGGGGGGGGGGGAGACTTGTAGGAAGTCCTTTGTTTGGGGGGAGTGTGTAGGGGACTGAAAATTTAGTGGCTTTAATCTCCAGACGGTACATACAATCAGCTGAAGGTTCTAGCATCGGGGCCAAAAAGAAATCTTCAAAAACTCGGGGATCTTGTGAGACATCTAGAGACTGAAAAGATTGGATTATACTAAAGGGGAAGGGTCCGCACAAAAAAAAAAAAAAGGACCTAAAACCTAGTCGTGAGAGTGCCAAAAAAGGGGAGATGGGGCCGCATCTATAATAAAGGGGGGGTGGGGAAAATTCTCCCGAAGAATTTAGTTGGTCTTACTGGGGAAATCGAGGAATCTCCGGGGGAAAAAGCGGGGTAGGCTTAAAAGAAAAAAAAGAAAATATCGGGAAAGATCATAAAAGTTCTGAGCGAGGGTCAGGAGGGGTGATCCTCCAGCAGAAAAAAGAATTACGATGGAAAGGTCCCAAAACACTATAGGGGGATTCCCGGGAGGTGCGCAAGGAGGCGCCCTGTGTGGTCTGATTCATCCGGAGAGGGGATATGAGGTTCCAAAGAAGGGGAGCACCAGGGGCGCCTCTTTCGATAGGGATGATCTAACAAAACTTAGTAGTATGAGGATAGGCAGAAAGGCCCGCCGGAAGGGGCTGGAGGTTCTGCTGGGAGACATCGGAGGGAGAGGGGCAATAAAACTAAGAGAGGTAGGCTCCTCCCGGAAAACCTTTCGGAAAAGCTCCAACCAAAACTGTGGGAAAAAAGGGTTATATTGGCGGGGGGAGGAAGATCCTCGTCCGGAAAGGGATACTATAAAAAAGACGCGAAACCCAAGTGGACGTCTTAAAGGAACAAAAGATCAAACACCGTGGGCTTCTGCGCAATTCTCATTAAAAGGAACGAGCGTGGCCCGGGGTAGAAGGGAATAAGGCACAACCTCTGGGCGGAGGGGGCTGAACTCCCGAGGGGTTCGGGAAAAGGTCGGAAAGGGTGAGAACAGCACAGGGAACTTAGGGGAAAAAGGGACTAGGCAAAGAAAAAGGGAGGGGACGCCTATCTTGAGAGAAAAAAAAGCTAACCAAGAAAGAACCTTCCAATGATCCCGGGAGATGGGACTCTCCGAGAGTGTTTTCGAGGGAATGAAGCAAAGCCTCGAAAAGAGGTTTAAGGGGAAGACAGGGGAAAACGGCCAAAACAGGCATAAAATCAACAGAGGATAGGAAAAGTCGGATAAAAGGAAGAAAATGCAAGGGGAATTAAGATGAAAAAAGCAATGAGAGGACGGATTCCGATCTGGCCCAGTTAAAGAATAAGGAATTCGATCCTTCGAGGAAAAACTGAAAGGGGACCACTTCAGAAGTCAAAAAGCTAGGCCAGCCGGGATGACCGGAAAATGCTGGGGGAACCAGTCCACATCCAAAGGGAGAGGGGCTTCATAGAGTCGGGAACGTAAGGCTGGGGGGACACAGGTCTGTACTATGAACGAAGGTCGGGGTTAAAATCAAGGAGGGTGCTCTCATCAAAAGAGCCCTCCAGGGGGGAATCGTGCCAAGGCTTTTGAAGGAAAAAGCTTTAAGAAAAAAAAATGGGAAAACTAGGGACCCATTAGGAGAAAAAGAAGTCTTGCCATCCTCAGGCGTTAGGAGCTGAAACTTGTCTGGGAGAGGAAGGAGATCTAGGAAGAAGCAGGAGCTGAAAGGTAGACCATTCGTTCCAGAGGAAAAACGATGAAACGGCGAGAAAATAGGGGGTCGGGGGTTGGGTCGTTCAATCTCTTAGTCGAGGAGGTCTCGTCAGGGAGGATTTCCCGGGATATTCGGAAGGGAGTCTGAAAAAGTCCGAAGGGGATGTAATGGGTATCAGGGAGTGTAATGGGGTACAAAGAAATCAGAGTCCTTGGGTCCCTGGGACTATATTGTTTAGGGGCTTTGAAGCGAGGGGGGGAAGACTGACAGTGAGGGGGAATGTAAAGGTCAGGCGGGGACAATAAAAAACCAAAAAAGGTTTCAGGGAGGTCAGTGTGAGAAGGAAAGACTTCGGGAAGGTTCGGGAGGGGAAATCCGCGGGGAAAGGAATTTGGAAAACTTTTTCCTACTTCTTTTGATACACGAAGAACGGGAAATCTCCTACGGGAAGGATCTGGGGGGTGAGAATGAAGTTCTACAGTGCGAGAAAAGCATCACCAGGGGCTGACCCCGAAAGTCCACTCGGAAGAGAATCTCTGGAAGAACTCCTGTGAGAGGGGGGGTTCTCCTCGTCACATTGAATGTAGGTAAATCTGACTGAAAACCAGAGAAGACTCTGATTCAGAGGGAGAGGACCGCAGCGGGACTTTCTGCAGTCAAAAAAGGAGGGACTATTGGGGGGTCAGGCCCTTACAAAAAAAAGTTTAAAGCCGAATTCAGAAAAGAGGACAGACAAATCTCTTTCAAAAAAAGGGATCGATTCAAGGGGGGGGCAACATCCAGGGAGGATGCAAATTGGGGGCCTCATGAAAGTACGCATATTACAAAAAGAAAGAATGCCACGGGGGATTCAGAAGGCTGCAGTCCCCCCTAAGAAACGAAAGGACAGAAAAGGGATCGTAAGGTCAAAAGTTGACCAAAGAAGGTTACTTCGAACAGCTGTGGGAAGGCAGGAGGGAGCAGGCCGGGGGATGTCGCGGAATCAATTAGGGGGCGAAGAGCGGGAGAAATTGGGGAAAAAGTTAAGTGGAGGTCTGACAGCACAGGAAAAGACTAACAAGGGAGGGCTAAACGACGCGCCTAAGAAATAAAAGGCTGCGGTTGGGCTTTACGGAATTTTGTAACTTGGAAACGCCGCCTTAGGTAGGTAAAGAGGGGAGCTCGTGGACTCAGCAGGGTCTACATCCTTCTACCTGAGAAAAAAGGAAAAATCGAAAAATGTCGAACGCGATGAGATCAAAGACGAATGCTCGCTTAGGTCAGACGTAGGTGAAGCTCTAGTGAGAGATCCATCGAAAAGGCTCATCCAAGATTTAATGGGGAAAACCTTAGCAGAAAAGACTGGATTCGGGAAAAAAGAAAAAGGGGAACTACTGGTAGTCGCTATCCACCGTCATGCCCTTCCTACCAAAGGGCAGGGCCAAGTCCTCACATCTCTCCGGTAAGTCACCGCGAACAGCACCATAAAAGTAATTGGTCAGAAAAATCGGATTTTGGCTTTTAAGAGAAATCCAGGACCGATGGCATCCTATAAGAAAAGGGAGGGGCCTTTTAGAAGGGATGCAAAGGTCGAGGGGGGGGTCCTGAAGGGGGGGTCTTTCCATCAGATGAACCGGACCAGAGAAAACGGCCGGGAACACTTTCTGAGACAAAGCGTGACAAGTGTGGACTATGAGGGATTACGAGAAAGAGGGCCGAGAGAAAAAATGCATATTATCAGGGCAAGGGAATCTCTATTACAGGATATAAGACATAGGGTCAATGGGACTTAAGTCCCAGTTTCTTGTTAGAAGGAGGTTCCTTTGGCGTGCAGATGCCCACGAGGGACTTAAAAGGACCCGTGGTTGAAGGCCTAAGGGGAAACTGTGCAGGCGCATCAATACGGAACAAACGGCAGAAGGACTACGGTGAGCAGGCAGTCAGAAAACGCGGAGCTGGGGGAAAAAAAATCACGGCATCAATGAGGGGGACGCTACGAGCTTTCTATATGTATATTTCGAGAATGGCTGGAGAGGAACAGACCAATCAGAGGAAAGAGTCGAGACAACCTCGAAATACAACTGGGAGTATATGAAATTGAGAAGCTGGCTCGGGTGCAATCGGGGGGGATGAGGGGATGACCTAATGTAATCATTGAAGAAAAGGGCCCTTGGATACTTGAGGAATGAGAAAGAAGGCGATGGTTTGCAAAGATCGCCTTTGCAAGGGGTCCCTCGCATTCTCCTAAGGAATTTCATAGAAGAAAGGAATCTTCCTGTTAAAAGGGGCACCAGGAAAGACAGCCAGAAAGGGCTCTGAGAGCTCCGGAACCCGGAATTTTTCTTAAAATTATCTTATCAAGGGACTGGGAAGGGCTACCATCAGGGAGCGAGGGGGAAGGATAGTGGTACCTAGGGGGGGGAGGACGGGGCACACCTTCAGTCAATTCCTAGCGTCGAGGGTGCATAAACAAACAAAAACGGGAGGAGGCAAAGATGGGGGATAACTCTAAGGCTACACGGAAAGGTCTCTGGATTTGCGGTCCGGTGAACTGGTAAAAATGATTTTGACCGTAATAGGAGGGCTCTAAAGTGAAGATTAATCTGAGCCCAAAACCGTTCAGAAGTCTGATAATTAGGATAAGATACGGGGGTAAGGTCGTTTGACCGATCTTGAAAAAGGAGGTAATCTAAAAGTTCCTATCTAACCATCGATAGAACTAAAGTACGAAGGGAAAAATTAAGATTGAGCACCAGGCTGATCCCAAAAAAACACAGTATCC
>Ga0179593_1490770_pt1 | contig 22282 bp, 27 predicted proteins | sample CZODoug2_1_08_16_FD_185931 | JGI IMG/M metagenome (GOLD analysis project Ga0179593, IMG submission 185931) | Vadose zone soil fungal communities from Angelo Coast Range Reserve, California, USA - CZODoug2_1_08_16fungal (PacBio error correction) | ecosystem: Environmental > Terrestrial > Soil >...
GGAGAACCAAGGGGGGGGGGGGGATGCCCATGGGGGGGCGGGGAATAAAAAAGGGAAGGGCATCCAAGAAGCCCGGGGAGACTGGAGCGGTCACCTGCGAGGGAAATATGGCAGAAGGAGGGGGGTTTTGAAAACTGAGAAGTGAAAATGAGAGGGGGAGAGGGACGAATTGCCAAGCAACATAGGAATTATAGGTAACGCACCGTGAAAGATCCTTTAGGCCAAAAATTAGAAGTGGGTGGTTCTCGGCAGGGGGAAGGGACCGGGGATGCAACGGGCGCACTGCGACAAAAGAAAAACGACAGTTTCCAAGTGGACGGGCAATGCTGACCCAGCGGGAGGAGGGAGTGTGTAAACCGGCTAAGCCGAAGCAATTCGATGAGTATGAGGATTACCAAAAAACAACTAAAAGCGCTTGGACGAGGAAAGTCTAGGGAATGGGTTAAAAGGATCGCGAGGCAGCCCGAACTCCAAGCAGGATTCGATATTCGAGCGTATGACACATGGAGAGTCGAGGGACGGGGGTCACCCGCGATTTCGGGAAACAAAGACGAAAGGAGCCTAATGGGCGAAGAGTACAGGGGGGTAGGGGGGGGGGTGCGGGGTAAGAAAGCGGAATGAAAAAGGTGCCAAACCGGAACAGCCCTTTGGGGGGCGAATCGAGGAGACTTATGGGAGGGAAATTAGGGAGGGGTTTGAAGGCAACCACGAGCTGGGCGAAACTACTGACGTCTAGGGGGTGAATTAATTTATACCGAGGAGCGGTTGGTGGTGGAATAGGGAAAAATTCCCGGCGGGGGGTCCGGCTACCAAGATGGGAAAAAAAAAAAATGTTCTAAAAAGCCAGACATCAAAACACTTTAGAAATGATCAAGGAAACAAGAAAAAGTAGGATATCTTGTAAAAAAAAAAAAAAAAAAAAAAAAAACAGAAAAATTACTATCTCATTTTCATACGAGGGGGAAATGTCCAGAAGGAAGGACGGGCCGAAGGACACTCAAGAGGAAACTATTCTTACCGGGCAGCAGGGGGGGAACATACAACAAGGGGAATACATGAAGGGTTAAAGGAAAGCTGGAGTTGCAAAAGCTCCGACTAGGATCTTGAAAGGGACGTTGCGTGTTCAAGAGAGGAATAAAAGGGGAAAGAGGGTCAAGGCGTGGAGAGGGCGCAAACAGGAAAAGAATATTAAACAGGCTCAAATGGAGGGGAATAAAAAGCGGAAAGTAAGGGAATGGTGACACGGGAGGGATTTTCTGGCCAAGGGGTTCAAAACAAACGGAAGTCCTGTTGAATTTGTGGTCAGAGGAGGGAAGCAAGAAAAAACCAAGGTTGGAAAATCTTGGTCAGGTAAAGAATAAATCTCCCGGCAAAAGCCGGAACGAAGTCGGAGTTCAAAGATGAATAAAAAAAGGGTTCAGAACAACGATGTGCAGCTTAGAAAAAAACATAAAGCAAAAAGGTGGGGGGCTTCCTCCCAGATGGGGTAATTGCAGGGGGAGGTTTCCTGATTGGGATCTGGGGACGCGGAAGTCTATCCCGTGGGGAGAATAACGAAAAAAACTGAATTAAAAACTGACACTGAATAACCCATGCAGAAAGAAAAGCAGAGGTTTAAAGGGGGGGGTGGGGCCGGGCAAGTTAAAACCACGGAAAGTAGAAAAAAAGAGAGACACAAGGGGTGAAAATGTAAGGGAAGGGGGGAAAACGGTTCGGGTTCAGAAGAGGGAGGAAAGTCGGGCCCAAGAGACTTACTCTTCTAAACTCTGAAGAGGTGTGTCCTAGTCTAAAAAAAAAAAAAAGTAAGGAAGTACGAAGAATAAGGTCGATTACTATGTGGCGCTGGGGGACAATGTACCTGGGACTATGTGGCAGGGAGGTAGTGCAAACGGGCCTAAGATAGGGTTGGGTTCGAGAAAGAAGCATGCTGGAACCGGTAAATTAACTGAATAGTATCTTCAACTAGGGAAAAGTCGATAGGAAAGGGGTGCGGGAAGGGGGACCGGGCGGGCCAGGAGTAAGCTGGAAATGACCGAATGAAGGCATCTTTATTTATGCTTAAGGGGTGAAAAGGCATAAAATCACAAAGACGAAGTGCAGGAAAGGAACTTGACTTACCACAGGCCATCGAGAACACTAACGGCACCTCGGAATAAACGGAGATCAAGGAAAGACCTTCAGACAATTTTGAGGGGTGGGGAAATGGAATGCTACCAATCTTGGAAAGACTTTCACAAGGGGTGGCGAAGGGGTGAAAAAGGTCGCCCCTTAAAGGGGAATAGGTTCACTGACAAATGGGAAATAAAAATCAAAAAAGAGAAAGGGACAGTCGCGGGGAAGATGAGGCGGTGACTGGGAGGAAGTCCGAGTGGAAAAAAGAAGGAGCTGAAAGGCGGGCACATGGTAGGAACAGCGGTCATCGCTGTGAAAACGATAAGAAAGAATTTGAGAGAAGAGGGCAAACCGCCAACCTCAGAGTCCAAAAGTGCACGAAAGAGGAGAAAACATGGAAGAAGCGACACGTAAGAGAGCAGACCGTTTGAAAAAAAGAAAACTGGAAAGAGGGTCGACTAGAGAAACAAAACGGGAGTATAGAAAAGAGAAGAGGAGAAAAAAAATTGCACGTTGAAAACTAGAGGGGCTTGAGAGTAGGCCAATTGACAAGAGTTTATTTCACGGTTGGAAGATGCTGGGGCCGGGGCGATGGAAAGTTTCCTGCCAAAACGATGTCAGCAAAAAAGGATGCAGCGAGGCTTTAAAAAAAGGGCCCCGGTCAGCGCAGGGACTGGTGAAATCGAAGGGAATGGGGGATACATAAAGGCTAGAAGGAGGGGGGGGTTATATGAAAAAGAGGAGCGACTTTCCAAAAGGGGTAAGCCCATATAGCCAAACGCAACGGACGTAGTAAACGTCGGGTCCAAGTCAAATTAACCAACATCAAGCAATTAGAATGCCTTGATAAAGGGGCTTCCTTGAGGGAGCTCGGAGGGATGTGAAAAAAAAATGGACGGGGGGGGCCAATGGAAGTCCTATGCAAGGATCATCGGGTGATGATTTCGGCCTAGCAATTCATCCTCAGGGCTTCGCCGCTCAGTTCGAGGATTTTAGATAGTAAGAATTGGGGGGGGGGGGGGGGGGTGGCAGCAATGGCAACGTTCGTGCGCAACAATGTAGGCGGTTTGGAGCCAGCAAAAAGGGACAGTTGCCAGGGGTGGGAAGTCGGAAAGATGAGTCGGAACGGGCCCATAGGGGACGGACGTGTCCACTGTACACACTCAATCTTCACAGGGGGCAGAATGGAAAAGGAGGCCACATCGAACATAGGGAGAGGGCGGTCAGGGAGAACGGCATCGTTTGGGGAGATACGGAAACAATTGGTCTCAATTTTTCCATAGGGACTTGCACGATAAGAAGCTTAAAACCAAGAAAAAGGGGCCAAAGAAGCACAGGGTCATATGTGACCCAGGACGGAATGTGCCCTGGGGCCGGCAAAGAAAACCACGGCGAGGGTGCTATGGAAGGTCGGCAGGTTGACAAGGATGCGTGACGCATCGCTCGCTGGCAGCGAAATCTAAGCCAGCAGCCAGCGTGCGACCAAAAAATCACGGTTGGTGACCCTGGAAGGAAAAAAAACGGGTCGCATCCGCAGGGGAAACGTAAAGAGAAACGGCAGAGGAGGTGAGGCGATTGAAGGATCCTAACTAAAAAAGGGAATGGGACCACGGATTTTGCTTGAAAGGGACGGTCCCGACACAAGGCGAACCATCCGACTTCGCGGGTAAAAAAGTTTGCCAGAAATTAGAACAGGGATTCGTTCGTCTCTTGATACGAAAGAAGGACCTAAATATTATTTGAAGTGGGGAAGCCATCCAGCAAAAAACGACAGAGAAACGTAGTCAGGGCTGTAGAAACGCAAACAGGAGACGATCCTGTATCCTCGGTACTAGGCGGTGGAAAAAGACACGTTGATATTGTGAAGGGACTCTTTCATTGCACAATGGAGAAGGGCAAAAAAACACCGAAGAAGCGTTTCGGGGGCGGGCTCAGAAGAGGCAAGGGTGGATCGCGGGAAAGGGGCAGTCAAGAAAGCAGAAAAGGAATCGGCGACCGGTCGAAGCAAGCCGAAGACTGGGAAAAATGGGTTTCCAGTGATAATAAAAAACGATCCCAGTGATCTGCTGGGGGAGGTCGTGGCCTCAAGGACACCGCTTGGTAGGACAGGGGGGAAAGAGGGGGGGGGGGGGGGGGGAGTTGACACATCCACCCCGCTCTTATTGGAATCAAATCAAAAGAGAAATAAGGACCCAGTATTGTAGACCACTCGATGGAAGGGAACGGCCACGAAAACAGCCGCACTCCGTCCAGAGGTAACATTATGTCCAAAAGAAAGGACGGGCTGGAACAGGTCGAAGAGATTCTACGAAAAAACAAACAGCACGACGGGCGTAGGGCGTCCTCCATAGGGCGTTAGGTGAATGTTGTCGGAACGAGGGGGGGGGACGAAAGTTAATTGCAGGATAAATAGCCATTTGAGAAGAGCATTACTAGTCCAAGACAGAGCAATGATGGGGCTGGCTGCACCGCGAAGAGGTGAACCACGCGATGAGGTCAAGCGTCAGAGCAGTGGCGCGGGGTAAGGACTAGCGAGAGGTGGAGGGGGAAAAAACAGGGGCAGAACCGGCTCCACGAGACCACAACGGTTCAAGTCCCCACACCAGACAGGCGTGAGAATTGAGAACACATGAGAACAGGTGCAGAAAAAGGTAGGGACACATTCTCACAACACACTTCGCAGTTGGACGACCATTGACAAGTGTGAGTTCATAATAAATAAGGGGAGGCAAGGGGGAAGGAGGAAAAGATCCTAGAGAAATCTTCATGTAAAACCGCAGGAGCACACGAGATCAGCGGCAAGGACAAATATGGGCAAGGGGCTGTGAGAAGTAAATGGCTGGATACGGCAAGTTTGAAGAACCACCTGAGGTGCGGGAAAAGACGCGCAAACAAACTGGGAAAAGAAAGTATTGCAGAGCCAGCATGTCTGAAAAAGGGGGGGCGATAGCCTCATGGGGGGGGGGTCATAAGCGAAGGGGAGAGGGGCATCGACGAGCCGTAGGGCGGGGGGGCGGGCAGGATTTGTTTACACTGAGAGAAGGAAAACGAGGAGGCGGGGGCGAATTCCAAAGCCTACACTTGGATTTCTTAAGACAAGACCTGGGCAAAGGGAAAAATTTTGTGAAGTTTGGGGTTATCGATCTGGTTGGGAATGTAACTTGGTTCCACTTGCGCAGGAGGGGACGCAACAACCGCACTTTTCAGGCAATTTTCGTAATGAAGAAAGCGGGGGCCGCGGGAAAGAAAGTCGCGCCACCATTGGAGATTTTCGCTGAAGGGAGTAAACCGCGAAAAAAAGGGGACGCGGCTAAAGTAGATCTGTTGGTTAAAAGTCGCGCAGGCAGCCGTAACTCGCGAGGGGCAGGATGGAGTCTAATGAGTGAAGGAGATTACAAGGGCTAAGTATAAACGCACGAAGGGATGTCCCCGCGGAAAAAAAAAGGGGTGGACGAACAAAGAATTGGCTTAAGAGGAAAATGCGCGGTAAAGAAACTTGTGAAAGAGTGGGTCACAAAGAGTCAAACGTGTGGGCCAGGAAAACAAACTGGGGGGTGTTGGCAGAATATCTAATGATTGGAAGGTGAGATTGTATTTGGCCGCAAGAAACAGAGAAGTGCGAAACTAAAAGGACGGAGGGGAGGGTTGAAATTGTACCTCCTATAATGGGTGGGGGGGTGCGGATGGGAACATGAAGAGGAGGGCCAGAGACAAACCGGGTTCGCGGAGGAAACGCGAAGCCACCGGCACCGACTGAAACCGGGTCGGTATATCGCTAACCGCCCAATAGAGCTAGGAGGGTACCGGCAGCCCTGGGGGTCCTCATTGTTAGACGATTTAAATGCCCGCGAGGAAACGTACTGGCCGAGCAAGACCGGAAAAAAAAAACGATGAGAACGCTTTCCATACCAAGGGGGATACTAAAAAAAAAACTGGATTAATACCGCTGGGGGGGTAAACAATCACCGGGATCGGGGGGGATTAAGCTTTGAGTGTGCGCAGAATCAGCCTATACAAAAAGGAAAATATCTCTGTTAAGGCATTGGAATGGGAAGAAGGAAACAGTTGTCATTGAAGGCGTCGAAAAAGGCGGCTAAAAATACCCCTGGTGCGAATTTCAGGGCAGAACGGGTGCAAAGGCCCCCAAAAACGAAGGAGGCCTGGGTGAACTGGGAGAGGGGACGCGGCAAAACACTGGTAATTGAAGGAGCCCCAGACTAAAAAGAGAAGAAAGAGCAACGAAACACCGAATTAAAGTTCACACTGCAGGCATACCACAAGATGCGTTCAAAAGACTCAAGTGAAATCAACAGTGATTTGCTGGGGCGGGCCGCCAAAACGGTTAGGGCTTCTTTGGTAAGAAAAAAGAAGTGTTCGCAATCTAAAAGAAGAAAGCAGGGCGCATCAAAAATCAAATCTGGACCTAGTGACCCGAATGCAAAGGCGCACGCGGCCGCTGTTGTTTTATTTTTGGGGAATGGAAAAGTTGAAAAAAACAATAAACGAGGAGCACCAAGGAAACTGTATACTGGGAACGTTGCACTGGGGAAGAAAAGGCTTTAGGTATTCGGGGCCACGAAAAGAACTCTTAAAAAATCTGAGATGATGGGTAAAAAGAACGGAGGGAAAAAACTTGGGCACTGCAGTTTCGCGCACGAAGAAGGCGATAACCAGATTGGCGATGAGCCGGGTACAGTGAACCAGAGTGCGGCGGTGGAGGGTGTCCAAGTCAACCGATCGGGGGTTCAGATAAGAACTACTCGGAGAAACTGCAATCGGGGGGGAATATGCGTCTGTGTAAAAATCACCTTCAGAGAGCAGGGGTGACGATACGTTTGCAACTTGTGAGGAACCAAGGAGACGCGATAAAAAGCCGCAGGGGGGACCAGAAGTAGGTTCAGACAATTGTTAAAACTTGCGGAGGGGGGGGAAGGCCGACATCCTACAAACTATGAAGGAAGGCGATCCCGGACCCAGATACCCCTAGCTACGAGAAATCTAATGAAAGTGCCGAAGAGAGCGGCGGATTGGATCCTGTTTGTAGTACATTCGACCCTGTCGTTAAAAAAAAAAAAAAAAACTACGACCATTGCAGTGGGTGGGGCTCAGGGGTGCAAGGACCGGAAAAAAAAGGACGCAGGAAGTCAAAAAAAAAAAATACTACAGAGCGAGACCGGGGCAGGGTTCTCTGGGGGTGGGGGGAAAAAAAAAAAAACAAAAAAAATGTGGTGTTTTGCAATCCTCTTGCAACAGCTAATGCAAGGGGTACTTTCGGGGTTATAGAAGAAGCAGTAAGGGGGGAAAACCTTCTCTTATATTTGAGCCATCCCCGCCAAGCATCGAAACCTGGTGCAAACGGGGAAACGGCGTGAACCCGGTACGGACAAAAACGCCCTCTACTCGCCTGTTGAAGAGGGAAAAAAAAAAAAAAAAAGCATGACTGTCGACCTATCCAACAACACAAGAGGGAAGAAGACAGAATGGACAGGGGGGGGAGAAACCGCGAGCTGAGTGGGCCCTGTTCATACCAGTTTCGGGCAGGGGGCCAGAGTTGGGGCACGGGTGCGAGGGGGAATAGTGACTCGTATACTTGTTCCAAAAAGACTTCGCGAGCTTATCAAAGTGCAAGCATTGGAATCGAAGGGACGGGGGTTGGGCAAGCTGGGGGGGGGGGAAAGGGTCAAACGAAAAAAAAGATCTCTGGCGGGTAAGTTGGTTAAAATCTTGCGAATTGGTGCAGGGGAACATGTTGGAACCACAATATCCAACCACAAAATAGGAGTAAAGACACTCCGGCCACTTTCCCAACCACAGCCCAACAGGACAAATCCCGGAAATGATCTAGGGGGTCGGATCATTGGAGTAGCTGAGCGCTGGGCAGTGGCATTTAGCTACTGTCACGGCCCCAGGGAAGAGGTGAGGTCGAAGCGCAAATTCCGCACAGAATCAAAACCAGTGCGGCAGCCCTAAGGCAGGGAAGCGGCTGGTGGATCGGGGAGGAAGAAAGGGGAGAAAGGAAAAGAGTGGCATGCAAAATAAGATGGGGGGGGGCCACCCGACAGAAGAATGCCGAGTCGTGGGGGAACGTCCAGCTGCAGAGTATTCAAAGCGGCTCCAAAACTTCACTCACGCAGAATGTTCGCTGGTAAAAGAGGCACACGAGCCACAAATAGGGAAATCGGAAGACGAGCGAGACGGCGGTAACGTGGTCGCCAGTCAGGTTAGACAACGGGATGAAATTTGGAAGCATGTCTAGGGCCAACGAATCAAGCAGTTTAAAAAAAGGCAAAAGTGACGACTCAGTTTAAAGTTTGTGCCGAGGCTTGGTGGGGCCCTTTTGGGCCGGCAAAAATAAAACAAGCGGGACCACAATGACGGGAAAGGGGGGCATTAGTCAGGTCATGAGAGCTCAAAGGCGAAAACAAAGCTGAAAAAAAGAAAGAGCCAGAAACGGTTCGCAGCAGCACGGTAGGGACCTGTAGTTGGGGGGGGGAAGCCCGACAAGGGCGGAATCCCCAGTTGGCAGCGTAGAAGATTCGTTCAGCGGAGGCTTAGGGGCCTGCGTGCGAAACTCCAAAGATGTGAAAAACAGTGTGATGCGTACAAGTCCACACGTACAAAAGGGGATATCACGAATCGTCCTTTTAAATTCTGAAAAAAAAGCAGGCTTAATTACTAAATCAAAAGATTAAAAGACAGCACGGAGCAGGAAATCTGAGGGATGGCGCCTCAACCGACAGGGAACTGAGTTCTTGATGGCTAAAGGGTAGGGAACACGGCACGCGACGCTAGAGCCAGAGGGTCCCGGGGAACGTTTGACTCCATCGTCAGGTGACTGTAAGGGATGGCCAACCGTGGGGAAGGGAAACACCGCCGGCGCTCCTAATAGTTTAAAAAAAAGCGACAGACCAGGGGCGGTCGAGGAGGGTCACACTCGAGAAAAATGGGAGAGAGGACCTGTTTAAAAATACCTCCGATTAGGTTTCCGGGAGCATACCTAAAGCCCAGGGATATGGCGTTTGTAGGAGAATGTAAAGCAGGAAAAAAAAAAGATGGTAAACGGGCCGACGGGAATTGGTTCACAAGCAAAAGACACAAACCTCGAGGGAAAAAAATCACAAATCCACGCAACTCAGGAAAGAAATTGCGCATACCCTCGGGTGTGATGAGGCAAATCCCAGCAGACCTCAACTACAATCCGGAAGGAAAGATATGTACAAAAAGTGAATATTCTGGAAAGGACGTGCGACAGCTGCTACACGCCAAAAAAGACGAGGGATTTTGGAGCCGCAAGAGTAGGACCGGGGAACGGGGGAAATTCGCGGGGGCGCATTCTTGCATGAGCGCCATGTGCAACAGGGACTCTCGACTACTTCAGCCCACGGAAAAACGAGCCCGTGAGAGGACCCGCGAGTTAAACAACAGTGACGATTTGGCGGCACTAAAAAAGCAGTGCGGCGGGGTAAATCAGAACGAAAGGCCTCAGGGAACAACGGCGAAAAGAGACCGCACAACGGAGGGAAGAGAAAATTGATGCCAGCCAACCTAGGAAAATACTTAAGTCCCGCATGCAGAAGTTGATCCACGGTACTGAACCAGGAAAAAAAGCGAAAAAAAAAGGGCACGCAACTGTGGCAGCTATAAATGAGTGTAAAGGATGAAGTCCTGAAAAGAGCTCCGCGACGGAGTAGATGGGAAAACCAATCAAGGAAAGAAGGAGGCGCGGCTGGAATGAGAAGAGGGAAGGCTGAGGATTGCCCTTCCCCTTGCGATATTCGCAGGCGAAAAAAAATGGCGGGGACTGCAAGAGAGAGAGCCAACCACACAACAGAGGGCAAAAGGAAGGAGACTTTTGCAGAAAGCATTTTGGGGGTTCGCAAACCAGAAATATTAAGCGGTGGAAAAACAAACAGCCCTGGCTAGGGTGGCAAGCTCGGCAAAAACAGCGCTAGCGTTTTAGGGGGGAAGGGAAAGTTGGTGGGAAAAGAGCTAACATGAAAGGGAAGAGTAATGCAAACGCAAACGGTATTGGACTGGACGCAAATGATGGAGTTAAAAAAAAAAGTGCGGTTGTTAGAGACCCCCAGAAAAAAATGTGAAAAGACCGCAACTGGCGCATGACGGGACGCAAAGGAAACACTCAGGTGCCCTGAAAGGGGGGAGGCAATGCTTAGAAAAAGCGGAGGGAAGTGACCGTTCGCGGAAGGGATCGCAATAGGTAGCTGAGGATTACAAACCGCGCAAAAAGGGACGCTGAAAACGGGAAAATCGAGCTGTGTGGAAAGAAGTCGCCGTGGGCAGCACGAAGGGCAGAATGGCCGCTGGATTAGGGGAAGTAGTCGAGGATTATTAATAGACTGTGGGGGGAGATCTCCCACGAATTCGTAAAAGTAAACGAACACGGCAACAGAAAATAGGGGGAATGATTGAGAAAACCTCAGGCGGGGTGAGGGGAAGAAACAGTCAGCAAAGGGGCCAGAAGGACGACTGCAAACGTTGGGGGCGGAGGATATTAGATAATTTTAGGAGGAGGAATGGGATGGCCGATCTAGCGTCTAACAGGGAAATGACGGACGGGTGGGCGTGGGAGTGGATGGAGACAAACCCGGCTGTGGGGGGTGCCGGAGGGCACCCGGGAAAGGAAAAAACAGCCGGGGGTCGTGATCATTCCGAAAAAGAAAAATCGCAGATGGGGAGCAGGCGGTGGACAGAAAAAAGGAAAACCCGACCAAAGTATAGAAGTCGGGGGAAGGAATACGTGTCCATAAACGCATCGCATTTTGAAACGCGCGGAACTAAAATCACCCTGATAAAGCCTGGAATCGCAGAAGGGTAGGCGCCGGTCGGGAAAATAAAAAAAGAATAACAAGGGAATGATCCATAGGGGGGGGCAAACGAATCCTGGACCGAGGGGGATCGGATCAGTCGTTGTTAAGAAAAAAAAGAGTCGCGGGCGTGCTGGGGAATGGCGCACTGAAAAATTAGAAAGACAACAAGGGATTCGATCGAGCGGACACGATTAAATGTGACAATGTCCTGAGAAAGTTCAAGATGACTAGCTCTGTGGGAAACTTTTGGACCGTGGCGATGCGCACGCAACGCTTGGGAAATAGGGGGGGGGCTTGAAACCGCATTGAAAGCGAATAACGTCAGAGATGCAACGAAAAGTATTAGTTCAAAACGACGGGAAAATAGGATTCACCGTAGCTCCAACCTGTACCAAGTGAATGTCTGCCGGGCCAACCCAAGGGGGGAGAAGGGGAGGTTTTATAAACTATTGTCGGCAACTCACGAGTGCGCATAGCATCAGCCTTCAAATTCAATAGAAACATATCCGCGGGTTTATTTTGGAAAAGGAAAAAGGGGAAAGCACCAAGGAAGCATCATAGTGCGAAATATTTGAAGAAAGTCCAGACACGACGGGTGAAACGCGTATTAGATGCCAAGAATAACTGGAGGACCAAATCTGAAGACAAATGGGGGTTGGAAGAGCGAAAAATTGCCATTGCAGTTCGCGCCGAAGGGAGATTCAATATGTGGGCGGATGGTGAAACGTTACAAGGAAACCAGTGGCAAGAAATTGCTGGCGGGTCGAAAGTGGTACACGTGCCCTCCGAAGGGGGGGAAGAATAAAAAAGAAGGGCCGAGGAGGAAACAACTGCAAATATAGGGCGCAACACGTCGATACGAATGGCGAAGGACGGAAAAAAGTGCTGCAGGTAGACGGTCTAAAAAGACCAGCTGAAAACGGGGTCTGCAGAAAGATGGATTCTGCGGTGAGAATTAGAAAAAATCACCGATATGGGATACTGATTATTCCCCACGCAAGAGGGGAGCCTAAAGAAAGAACCATCGTGACGAAAACGGATCAATGGAAAGGCTTTTGTCTCCTGTGGGTGTGGGGGGAAAAACTTGGAAAAAGGAGCCAATAGCAAGGTAAAATAAAACGGGGGGTGGCTGGGGTGGCAAAAGGTCACGGGAAAGACGCAAGGGGGCCAAAAAAAATCTTTCACCCACGTAAGGGTCAAGGCTGGTCTCTTTGCTTTTCCAAGAGTTCAACAAAGCAGTTAGAGAAAAGCTGGGAAAGGTGATAAGCCGAGGGCGCAGGATTTTTAAAAAAAACAAGACAGAAAAATAAGGGGATCCATGCACCGCAAGCAAGCCAAACACGGTTCACGAAACGGCCGGAAGGACTGAATCGAAAGCCGAGGAACACTACAGTTGGAAATCAAAAAAAAAAGGGGCCAATTCTGGGCGAGCAGAAGAAACAAAAACGGGAGGAAAAGGAGAGAAGACAGAATTCACAGGGGTGGGCGGCAACCGCGAAAAATAGGAAAAAATCCGTGAAATGTGACAAGACGGTTCCTGGCAATAAAAGGTTGGCAAGAACTGTGGAGGTGGGAAAATATTTTCGGCGGAACGGCTTTTGTGAACACTATGCGCGCAGAAGAAAAAGGGGAAGCCTGGGAAGGCGCTTGCTGGGCATCGAGACTGGAAAAGAAAACACCGCAAGAAGTCGAAAGTTCAAAAGGGGGGGGGAAAAAAAGGGGCTCCTTGAAAAGAACTTTGCAACCTCAGAAGCCAAGAAAACAAAATCGTATTAACTGATGACGGGAGCATGAGACGGAAATGCGCCCACACATCAAAGGAAAAAGGAGGGCCGGACGTGAAAAATATCGGAAAAATGGACATTCGAGCCTTCCGGAAGAATGGGCAGGTTAAAAGGCGAAGTCGCACAGGGGAAATCGGGGAGTATGGTCGGAATACAATGGCCCCAGAAATAATTTCAACCAAATGTCGGGGTCAGCGGCTTGGTGGGTCGCGTACGCAAACTTGTCCGAAAGTGGGCAACGAACTCGACACAAGAGATTAGACGATTGGCCCATCCATCAGAGCGATTAGTTTTCCGTTTAAAGACAAATGCTTCGTACCTTTCTGCACAGATGCGGGACTGGGGGAAACGGGGCCAAAAAAGGGGAATCAAACGACCCCAAAGGATCAGGTCAGTTCTGTACCGGGGAAGACACCTGCCCACAATAGGAAAGATCATCTTAGGCTGAAGAAGAGGGGGCAAAGGGTTCCGAGGGAAAAAAAAAATTTTCGGTGTGTCGTCAGATTTCTCCGCGGGGAACTTAGATCGAATAATAAACTTTCAAAGGCAAAACAGGGACGAGGAGAAGTTGAAGAGGGGTGCCCAGCAAGGTCTGGGGGGGTGGCCCTGTGCCGGACACAAAATATCGGCAGGAGCACATTCGGAAAAGGTAAAAGATAGAGGAAAATCTGATCGTCAGGCAGCGAAAGAAAAAAAAAACGCAAAAAACATTGGCGTAACTCGAATCACTGTGGGGGAGTATTGGGAGGGGAAAGCCATCGGCAGCAACATCCTACCGGGTGGCAGCTGGGAATCTCAGTCTGCAGAGCGCGTTTCTTCGTTACTGGGGACGTGGATAACGCCAAGATTAAAGAAGGGTGTGGGGGGGGAGGCAAGTTCACAGGCAAACTGGATACAGCAACGTCGGCCTGTGGGTCAAAATCTCGAAGAAAACAACGGCTGACGTTCGTCCAAGAGGGAGGGGAAAGACAGGGAAACTGGTAATCTTAGGGTAAAAGGCTCAAAGAAAATACACGCCAGAGACTTCAGGGTACTTGCGTAGGCGGCATGAAAAGACAAAAAAAGAACGACGTCAGTGCGTCAAGAAAAATGGAATATTTACCAGGAGCAATGGAAGGGTAGTCAATGGGGGTTTACCGGCGACAGGGGAAGGGGACGGAAAGCAGAGGCCATTAAACTGTTAGCATGGCACACGCAGAAAAAAAAATGGAAGAGCGGGGGAAAGCCCGTGGAACCAGAACAATCGCTTGGGGGGGCGGGAGAAAACGAACCGGATCGGAGCACTGGCTGTGGGGCAGGGGAAGAGGCAGAAAAGCGAACCGCTGGGGGTGGAATCCGGGGCCCGACGGGATGAAACAACCTTCACAAAACAAAAAGAGGGAAGGTATAAATAAAAAAAAAAGAACGCAGCCTCATGTGTTTGAGGGGCCAATGAGATGTAGTTCGCAAAAGAAAGCCGCCCGAACAGGAAAAACTGCCAGGGGGGAAAAAGTGTCAGCAGGAGGGGACACACTGGGAGAGAAGAAAAGAGTGCGCGGACAAGAAAAACAAAAAGAAGGGGTCGAATGCCGCCTAGTCAAAGAGGTGAAAAAACGGGGGAAAATAAAGCTGGGACAGAAGAACGGGGAAGTAGATAGCCATGGAAGGGAATGAATAGAAGTAGGAATACAGCCAAGCCGAGTTTGGGGTCTGACCCGCGAAGCGGGTAAACAAGAAGCGAGGGGAGGCAATCGCAAAGCTGTGGACTAGGGGTTAATCCATCCCTGGAGAAGGGCAAAAAGACCAGGTGACAAAAAAAAAATCCCTCGGCGGGCAGAGAGGGAAAACGCAAACAACGCCAAGGGCACCCGTCTTGCGTGGTCTGTAACCTTCAAAGTTCAGACAGGAGGGGGCACCAAAATAAAGACAAACTTCCGAAGGGGCCCCAGGAATCAAAGGGTGCGTACCAGATTAAACCAGTGTCGGCAGGGATTTAACGATCCTCGAATGCAGGAAAACCCGCTTCAGTCAAACCAGAAAAACCAGGAGGCGCGGCAGGAACGGATGCCACCGAGCCAGGATGACCCTGACCATGCAAAAAAGGAAAAATGGCGAAACAACAAGGCGTTCTGAAAGAGAGAGAGAAAAAAACAAACAACAAGGAGGAAGGAGGGAAAAAAGAATTTAAAAAACACGAAGTTGGTGGTTTCGCAAGTATTCCGCAAGAATGAAACAGCAAACATCTGGTGCATCTCCTGGGGAAAACGCGCTATCGGGGGGGGGAGGGGAGGAGTGGGGTTTCAAAAGATATGCCGTAAAAGGAGCAGGGAAGGGGAACCCTGCCGAACGGGTATTTAATAAAAAAAAATGTACTGTACTGCACAAGATGGCAAGAAAATTGCGAAGGGGGGTGCGCGACCTGGGGACGTAGGGGAATTCAACTTTAGCACGGAGGAAAATGAACAAAAGGTGAAAGGCGTGCGGCAATCAACTTCCAGACAAAAGGGGGTGAGATGGGAGCCGGACTCGCGAGCGCAAGCCGCGGAGGATTAAAACCAAAACCATCGCCCGCAAGCGGTTGAAAGCTGCTAATAAACCTTCTGGGGTCCAAATTCGCCATGGAAGAAAAATGATACAAAGGCACGCTGAAAGGAGAGGGTCGATTCTAAGGAAGGGTGCAGGCTCTGCACGAAGGTTCTTGAAAAGATTGTCTGTCAACGCACCGACTAAATTTCCGCCGCTTAAAGCGAGGCTCTGAAGTTTGGTTTGTCATGGGAAAAGAAGTCGATAAAAAAGTGTCCAGAAAAAAAAGCCCGTTTTTGTCAACTGAATGAAGAACGACTTCGAGTAAGTAGGAGGGGGGATTGCCAAAGGACTCAGAGAGAACGACTGTGAACGGGCGGGATGAAAAATACCGCAGAGCGGTGGTGTTGGTGCAGGATTTAAAAAGTATCAGCCTACCAGAGGGGGGGCGCTGAGGCCAGTGAGCGAAAAAGCAAGAATGAACTGGAGCAGTAAGGGAAACGGGAACCCGCCAGAGAGTCTATGGCGTGGTAAACCGGGCACGCCAGGGTGCCTCGGCGGGAGGAGGTCTAAGGGAGCGTAAGTGGGGACCGGAAGAAACGCTAAAATTAGTGGACGCTTGTCCTAACTGCATAAGAAAAAGATCCTGGGGTAATGAGCAAACAAAGAGAGTGGGGGTCAAAAAATAAGAAAGGGAAGCGGGAATAGGGAAAGCGGGTCGTGTTCTTACCTCTCCAATCAAGACTGAAGTCTCTGTGCTGGCAGTGAGGCGCACGGAAATTCAGAAAAAAAGGGGGGGTCTCCGGAGGTCGAGAATAAAAAATAAGCACTTGGGGGGGGGGGGGAAATTTCTGGATAACGTTTTAAATTCAATGTGGGTCGTTGGAGACTTGGGGGCCGGTGACGCGGAGCAGCAAACGCGGAAAAGATTGGTCTGGGAGCACAAAAATCGAAGAAATACGAAAGGAAAAGGCTGATATTAAACTCTGGACGTATTATTCACTGGGCCAAGACAGATCCAACCCAAAATGAAATCCAAAGTGTTGGGCGGGGGGGGCTCACAAGCCGGAGGGCTGGGGTTTGAAGAATTTTCGCGGCATGAGTAAAGGGCAAGAAGCAACACCTGTACCCTGCAAAATGACCATGCGCAAATCGAACATTTGATGGGGGGGCCGAAAAGGGCACCCAGAAAACTCGCAGCACAAGATTGAAACTGAGAATGAGGGGGCAAAGTTGGTGAAAAGAGGTGAAAGGAGTCGTGCCAGAAGAACTGAGGGAAAAATCTGAAGAAAAAATGTTGGCAAGAGAAACTTTTTAACACATAGGGAGAGGGCGAAGAATGGATAAATGGGATTCGTGGTGGACGCCGAATAAAGGGTGAACTATTGCGTCTTGGACAGTGGGCCCCCAAACGGGAACGCCGGAGGGGGAAAGAAGTAATCACATGCCAGGAAAGAACTGCAAGGGAGGAGGGAATCTGATGAAAAAAGGGGGTAGACACGATCGCATGGGTTTCGAATGGAGGGAGGAAAAAGTCGGAAGCGATAAAAATAAGAGGAACTCGAAGTAGGAGGAGAATGATGAGGGGGGGGCGGAATTTGGAAAAAGGCCTACATCAAGAAACCTGATAAGTTCCTTATGGCAGTAAATGACCAAAATCCAGAGAGCAAACAATACGGAAAGCTTAACCGAAAAGGGAAGAGATGAAGTAGCCTGTTGGTGGGGGGGGGATTGAAGCTCCCAAGCGGGTAAACGACGTTTTGGTTGGGGGAAAGGCGGGGGGGGCAAAGGGTCCGGAAAAGTACAGCGAAAAGGGGGAAAGAAACAAAATAACCGTACGGAGGGGCAAAATAACGCTTTATCGGGGATTAAAGGCCTCGATGGGGGGAGACAAACAGCAAGGCATTACTGCGGGGCAATGTCTAAGCGGCAAGGTGGGGGGGAAAAGAAGATACGAATATTTGTCCATACACCGCAACAGCATCGGCCAAAAGGGTGACATAAAACTGGAGTGAAAATGGAAGGACGCGGGGAAAAAAAAAGACAGTCGCCGGGTGATCGCCAACTGAGATCAAAGATCTCATCAACAAAAAAAAAAAGAGAAAAAGAAGAGAAGAAGGAAAAAAAGGGCACAAGGTTGGACAGATAAAAATGCAGTACGTGGGAGGGAATAACGTCCATGTTTCACATAAGTTTTTTGTGCACGGGGGGGGGACTATTCTTGCCGTGAGAAGGGGGGAGGTTCAGGAGGAGGGGGGCCCAACTGATGCTCTCTCGGGTAGAAAGGGGGAGCCAGTTCAACGCCTTGAAGGGGTGCAATCGATGAATGAGAAAGAAGAGCAAACGGTCTCGCGCGCGGTATAAGGGGTAATCTTCTCTTTTTCAGGGAAAGGGGGCACCCAAGAAACCCAAAAACGCGTACTCGACGGAGCCCTTCACGGGGACAAACAAAACAGAACAAACATAAAAAGCTGCTGAAGGTACTTGATACAGGGAGGGACGGTCATTAAGGTCTAAGGGAGAGGGGCAGTGGGAAGTGAAAAAACGGGAAACCGAACTGGAAAAATCGGTGATGGTATGAATTCCAATTCCAAAAAATCAAGTTTGAGGCCAAGGCTGGTCAAAGGACATTGTAAAGAGAACCCTTGCCAGAAGTCAACAGCTCGGAAAACATCGATCGAAATTATAAAAAAACCAACCACGCCATCAAAAAGGCACGATTGCAGTTGGGGGGAAGTGAATCCAAGAATGAGGAGTAGAGAACCCAGAGAGCGAAGTGAAACGTGAACAAGGCAAAGTGACCAGTTCAAGGACGGAGAAAAAACATCCACAGGGAATCGGCATTCTTCGGCGAATACTGCATTGTGAGGGCGGTCTTAAAACATTTATGAAGGGGACAACGCAGTGAGGGAGTGGACCGAATATAAAGCGTTCAACAAATACAAATGGCATCGACGCATTTTCAATCGGGGTGCGATAGCTTGGAGGGTGTCGGGGGTGTGGTGCAGAGGCAAAAAATAAACAATCGGAGGGTCAAAACGGCCAGGGGAAGGGGGGAGAAACCAGAGAGAAAAATCGATCGGAAAGGGGGAGAAAATCTTCACAGAAGAAAAACTCGGAACCGCAAGAAGGGGTTCTGTAGTGGAACGCAATAGGGGGGCTGAGATCAACCCTGGACCAAGGGAAAAAAAGAGATAAGACGGAATGCAGAGAGATTTCGGGATTTCACCTAACTAACTCAAAAGAGTGGGAAAACGCTTGTGGGACTGGCGGCCAAGGGTCACCGGAACAACGTAATAACATCTGAGGGTAGGGAAAAAGGTCCAAAAAGTCGGGAAAGAAATTCGGAACATTGGGCGTGACGTGGGGAAAATCGGATTCGCGACATCCGGAGCAAGGGACAAGCTGAAGGGGGGTATGATAAAACCAGCAACAGAAGGATGATGTTTAGTGGGGATGATCGCATGAAACAAACACCGAGAAAGTACCGAGCCTATGGCACGAAGGAGGGTGCAAGACAAGCAGGTGGAAAGAAAAACCCAAGTGAAAAAATGAAAAAATCTTTTCGGTGCACCGGGGTATGGGGACAAATCGGAGAAGAAGAGGGTCGCGGAACGCAAGACCAGTCGGAAGGGAGGGACGAGCGAGAGGGAGATCGCAGAGAAAGTGTTTTACCTAGCAGAAGGGGAGGGGGGCGGGTCAACGTGAAAGAACCGACGCTCAAGTGGCGATTCAGAGAGTGTAGGATGGCATAAGTAGAAAAGAAACCCCGCCGGGGGAGGAAACCGGAACGACTTTTTCACATCGGCCCCACCCACCTCAGGGGGAATCGAAATCCAAATCCAGCAAACCCCCGCCGGAGACAGTAATGGAGACAGCTCTGGATTGAGGAAGCAAGCTCCTTCGGAAGCCGTCAAGGAAAAAAATGGAGAGGGTTTTGGGGAAACAAGTGGGAAAGGCTCGGAGAAAACCAAAAAGAAAAACGTAACGCGATTGGAAAAAAGGGACCTATTCTCGGGGTGGAGGTGTATTCAAACGGGGACAGCATTCATGTGGGAGAAAAAAGGTGCAGAATGAATCTCGACTAATCAAGAAAGCGGACAGCGCGACGTGGAGGGCCCGCGCGGAGCTTTGGAAACCACAGACTGATTAAACGCAAATCTAAAAAAGCAGTCTGAAAGGTAATCACAGCAGGAGAAGAAATGGCGAAAGAGGGAGGGCGAACGGCTACCAAGCTCCCTCCGCGAAGTCCTCCTTTAAACGCCAAAAAGGCAAGGACGTGAGTCCAGGGAGGACCAACATCCAAAAGTTGCAGACAAAGTACGGGCACCAGAGAAAAACTTGGGAGAAGTGCCGACACACCTTGGAGGCAAAACATAATACCAAGGGTGTCGGGAAATTCAGGAAAAGTCAACGAGGGCGTGATCGTCAAAACCAATAAGGAGGAAAAGTAGAGAGGGACGGTCAAAATGCAACAGATGAAAAAAAGGGAGGAGGAGTCACCATAAAAGAGGAATGGAAAAATGAAAAATAGAAAAAAAGGTTCGCAATATCTCATCAAAAAACACGTAATGATGATTAAAATATATAGAGATTGGGGGGGCATCGGGTTTTAGGACAAGGGCGATTTTCAAAGGAAATGGAAATTTCATCCTCATATGCATATGTGCAGGGGAGGAGAAGGGGAAGAAAAGCGGTGGCAAGGCAAGATTGTGTTTTCACAAGCTCATTCCTTCTTGACGGGGAAAGAAGGGGTGGTGTTTTCAACTGAAGAAAAAATTGGAGGGTTCGGGAAAAACACGGGGATTCCAACGGCGTAGACCAGGGGAACAAGTTGTATACGAGCAATTGTGCCAAATGGAACGGAAAAAGAGAAGGAGGACGCAAAGGGGCAAACAACCCTTGAGGGAAGTCAAGGAATTAAAGAAGAGGAGGGCGCGTGGGAGCCGTTCAGCGGGGAAGAGCGGCATTCTAAAGGTAGCTTATGCTGTACCCAACGCAACAGAAGGGGGAAGCTGAAAATCGAAGGTGAGGGGGGGGTAAAAGCTGTCAAGCTTCCGCACGCGCGAGGGCCGCTTAGGAGGAAGGGTCGAGAGGAATGCAAAACAGCAGAAGGTCACCAGGAAAGGAAAGGGGATGGCACAAAGATGAGAGAAAAGCACCGGAGAAGTAGGGTCGGTCAGTCTTCGGAAATGAGGCCGCAGGGTGGTGGCTGGGCATCATTAGGGAAAAAGTGTTGGGAAAGAAAAACGGAAAGGGTTGCAAGATATATGGGAGAATGATGGGGAAATGAATGGGAAGGGGGATTGAACAAAGACAAAAAAAGGGGATAAACAAAGGGGACAGGGGGGAGGGCGGAGGTTGGGGGACCTCTAGACCGGTGGGGTGTTTTTCATGCTTTACATGAAACGTCGGCGAATACAGAAAAGGTGGAGGAGGGGAAGGGGCAAAGTTAGGAAAATAACAGCCACTGGCGTTAAGGTATATAGAAAGGAAACAGACCCAAGCGAGGGCAGTCTGGAAAAAGGGTCATGGACCAATCTAATTTGTGAAGACGATTGACTGCAGGCTGCATCCGTACGGGAAGAAGACGATCCGGAGGAAAAGGATCTCTCGTAGGGAATAAAACGGTGCAATAAAAAAAGGGAGAAGCCGAGCGGTCACAAGCAGGGAGGATATTATCTATCGTTCGCTGAGTGCCCTCGGACAGCAGAAGAAAAAGGTCATATGGACGGAGAGAGAATGTAAATCAATGGCATCTAAGAGGGAGGGAAGAAATCGAAAAGAAGTCACGGTGAGAATTTCTGGGCATAACGGGGAAAAGAAAAGTGAGACGGAGGGGGAGGGGTGTCCGGGGGGAAAAGGGACCAGGCAAAAACGCTGTAAAGATTGGGGGAGAAACGGAGGAATCTAAAAAAAGCTGAGGCACAAATTCTGAGATTCAAAAGACTGGGGGAAAAGAGTTAATGCAAAAAGAGTGCGAGGAAAAGAAAGTAAGCAAAAAAGGGGGTAGGGCAGGGACAGGCAATGTCTTCTTTGTTGGACAAAGCGGCCGCGATGACAGATTGCAGCATCCGGAATCCTTGCAATGACCAAACACCTCTGTTTATGGCCGGCAAGGGGGGAAACCAAGAAAGAGAGGCGCAAAAAAGATTTGAACTGAAGGGGAGGGAAAAAGACGGGGGGCCTGGTGAAAAGGTATGAAATGGAGGGACCAAGAACTGGGTAGGAAAAAGAGAACTGGGGGGCCTAGAAGAAAAAGAAGGGTGCCAAAGGGCATTATGAGCCGATCAAAGGCCCTATGTAATATTGGTGGAAGAAAAACGGTACAAGTGAAAAAACGGGGAAGAGGACGGCGTGATGGCAAGAAAAGATCACGGGGGGGGGAAGAAGTAAAAAGCTTCTGGACCCTTACCACTGAAATCACTCGACTGCTGGCGGGGAAATCCGTCAGATCAAATGGGGTGGCTTCATGGGGGGGGGGGAAAAAAAGGTGCGGCAAAAGGAGGAGCGAAAATCGCGGCATAGGAGGATGCATAAAGACTTTCGGGGAAGTGGGGAAGGCCGACAGGAAGCCACGTGAAAGGGGCGGAATATCATTAATGAAAAAAAACAAAGAAAAGAAATAACAGCCTAGCCAGAAGGAGGAAATGGCAACTCCGAGAGAAAGGAATTCGATGGATACCTGTTTTATGTGGGGTGGGGTTAATTGAAGTCTACCAGGGGGGGACTAACATAAATACTACGTGGCGGGTGTTTGGGGGCATATCTGGGTGCAAAACGAAAGGGACGCTAGAGGTTGAAAAAAAAAACAACAAAAAGCACGCCCGGGACGGGGAGGTCTGCCGTGGGAATGCAAGGGACAAATTTCACCCAATGCCGATGAAGGAATGGATAAAGCCAGAGGCATGGTGGGGAAAATACCGAAATAAAGTATGGGGAAGACAACGACAAAGGACATACATCTGACAAGTTCAACGGAAAGGGGGGAGTGAACAGGGCAGGGGAAAGGAGGCCTCTCGCCGGTGGTGTGATCGCAAAAATGAAATGAGGCGT
>Ga0179593_1676254_pt1 | contig 22281 bp, 35 predicted proteins | sample CZODoug2_1_08_16_FD_185931 | JGI IMG/M metagenome (GOLD analysis project Ga0179593, IMG submission 185931) | Vadose zone soil fungal communities from Angelo Coast Range Reserve, California, USA - CZODoug2_1_08_16fungal (PacBio error correction) | ecosystem: Environmental > Terrestrial > Soil >...
GTGCTTGTACCGGAAAGAGGGGGGTCACGCACAGCAGGGATGGGGGGGGAGAAAAAAAGATACTCATTCAGAGAAAAAGGAAAGTGGAACATCTCACCTCTGAAAAAGAACAGGGAGGGGCCGGGCAAGATGAGTCTCGAGAAGGCTTCCGGCCTTCGCGGCGCTAGGGGGGGAAAAAAGGAAGAGCCGGCTGCATCAAGTTTAATCTCGAGAAAAGGAAAGAGGAGATTACAAGAACTCCCATTACTACACCAAAGAGGAAAAGGACACTCGATCCCGTTGATAAGCCCTCCTCTTTGGAAAGGGAAAAAAGGCTAAGCAAGAGAAAAGAGCGCCCTCGGAGCGAAGGGGAAAAAAAGGGGGAAGTCATGAGTTCGTAATTGGGGCAGCTGAGGGAACAATCTGCGGCGCCAATCGAGGAAGAGGAAAGAAAGAAGGGTCCTTTCACTCAAAGAAGGGGGGGGGGTCCAAGTCCTCCATCATGAAGACAGAAAAGAACCTTATTACTGGAAAAATCTCTACAAGGATTGGAATAGAAAAAAATTCCGCGGCAATGTGAGCGAAAAGGGGGAAAAAAAGGGGAAGCGATCATTCCCCAATCAGGTGAAAAAAAAAGGACCCGCGTCGGGAAAAGCGAGGAGTCGAGGAACGTCTCGTCGACGAAAGGCAAAGGGAAGAAAGCCTCAAAACGAAGAAAAAAGACCATGGCCTCCCTCAACCGGAGAAAAACCAGCCGTAAGGCGGATATGTGTGTCCTCCTGACCAGAGAAGAAAAGGAAGAAAACAGGCGACGCACTCATAGACAGAGGGGGAAAATCTCGCCTATCAGCCAGCAGAAAAGAGGGGGAAAAATCTCCTTTAAGTCACGAGAGAGGGCCCCCACTGGAGAAAATGTCTTTGGACGAAGAAGGAGGAGATAAGCTTTTGTAAATTCCCGTAAAAAGGGCGAGAGTTAAGGGTACATCTAGACAGAAGGGGGGGAGGGAAAAAAAAAGGCTCAGATGTGGGGGAATCGAGGGGGGGGGAAAAAGGTAGCTACAATTATTATCTAACCGAAAGAGAGAAAAGCATTTTTCTTAACATACCGGGAAAAAAAAGGGGAAAATGCTCGTTGCATCTTCCTCACATAGGAAAGGGGGGCTGGTCACTCACTCTCCGTCTCTTGAAAGAAGCCATTCAATGGTCAGGGAGGGGGAAGAAACATCCTTTTGTCCAACGGGGAGAGAAAACAAATGTTTTTACGGCGTCGCTGGCATCGATCATCGCGCGCTCTCACCCAAAGAGGAGAGGCACGCCTTTTTGGCTCGTACGTGCGGAAAGGGGGGATGTCCGGCTCTTGCGGGGGGAGGGGAAAAAGGCCTTCTACCCACGGGGGAACCTCTCGGGGACTAAAGAGATTTCCGCAATCATGGGGGAGGGAAAAAACCGCCCCCTCCTTCAAGTCCCGAAAAAAGGACCCTGATAGGCACAGAGGGAACGAAAAAAAGGAGATACAACCTATTATATAACATAAAAAAAAGTTAAAATTAAACGAAAAAAAGGTCTTTAGGTACTAGCTTCCCAAAAAAAAAAACGCATCCGCGCCGAACTGGGAAGGGAAAAAAGACTTTTACCAATCCCAATGGGAGGGGGTTCTTCAAAAGAATGGTCGCCAGGGAGGAAAGATCGATCAGAAGGGAGGACTGTCTCTCCGTGTGGGGAAGGGGGGAGGTTGGTTCAAGGACATGGACCCTACCAGGAACGGTAAATCTCCTCACGAAAAGGAGACGCTTCCCGGGAGAGGAAATAACAACACTCTGGAAATAGGGTGGCAAGACGACAGGAAAAAAGAACGGTTCGGTATCCGGAAGGAGATTCTTTCCGACGGGGAGAAACGGGAGCACTTCGAGGGGAGAAGAGACAAGTCGCTGAGTTGGGGAGTAAACCAAGACCCCTCTGAAAGGGGGGGGAAAAAGAAGCGTTATCTACACTCACCGTAAGAAAAATGCCTCGACTGCGAAAAAAAGGGGGGGGTGGTTGGTAAAAGGGTTGGGTCAGTCTTTAATCGATTTAAAAGAAGAGGTCACCGCCACCGAAGAGTCTCCCCTTTTCGAAAAAAAAGGGAGCCGTATCCCGCATTCTTGGAGGCTCTTACAAAACACCGGTGTGTGGGGGGAAATCTGGACCATCCCTCCTTACCGAATCCGGACCGACTCAAAAGGAACCTCAGAAACGATCACGGAGGCCTTGTCGTAAACAAAAGAAAGGAGAAGATCAATCTTCCGCTGAGCTTCCAACCCCGCGAAAAGAGATTCCGGCCAGCTCGACGAGGGCGAAGGGAAGGGGGGACAAGGGGGATCCAGCAAGAAACCCCCCTGACGAAAAAAGGAGGCCGCAGAGACATATAGGACCCCAGAAAAACGACCAACTCCGAAGCCTGCGAGCCGTACCTGTCACAAAAAAAAGAGGGGAAAAAGGAAGAAAATCCTCAGATGCCACCACCCTCAGAAAGGGAAAGGGAAGACATTGAAAAAAGAGGTCCCTCTCCCCAGCAGAGAAGGAGAAGGGAAGGGGACATCTCGTCGAGGTTCAAAAAAAAAAAAGAGGGGGAAAGATGAGGGTCGCCCGAATCTCGCAAGGGGGAAAAAAAAGGAAAAATTTTTTCTCGCCATGTGAACAGGAGTCGTCCTCGTCAAAGGAAGAACCAGGAATGAACATACCCGAAGAATACCTCGAACCCCAAGACAAGCAGCAACCGGAGGGAATAAAGGAGGGACAAGATACTCTCCCCCTCTCCAGAAAGGGAAACCAAGAGAGAAGGAAATGTCCAGCTTCTCGAGGGAAAAGCAGGGGGAGGGGAGGGGTCAGGTCTTCGAGAGCGGGGAGAAAAGGGGGGAAACGTTCTGCCATCGGGGAAAGGGAGGGAAAAAGGGGGACAACATGGCGAGAAAAAAGGGGTGACCAAAAAGGGGGAGAGGAAGGACGCTCGGTCTCCATCATAGTGTGCGAAGAGGAAGGGGGGGGTGACGCCTTCCGACTATCATTGACAACTGAAGAAGGGAGAGAGAAGGCGGGAAGGGGATACTATTTACTTCAAGAAAAATGGGAGGGGGGAAAACGCGGCAGTTAGTGTGGGGGCGAAGGAAGGGGCGAGGGAAGAAGAGAGGATGTTCGCTACTTCGAGAGGGTGGGAAAAGCGCCTGGATCTTCTTAATTTTGGTCGTGGTGAAAAGAGAGCAGAGGAGAGGAGCTCCCGGGAGGGGCGGTTCTTTGCGGAGCGGGGAGGAAAAAAAAACAAGAAGCGAGGCGATCTGGCTACTGCTCGTAGGGAGCGTTGAAGAGGGAAGAGTTCTCGGCTAATCATGCTGGGTAGGGGGGAAGGGAAGGGGAGGAGCGGCGAGTATGTTAAAGGGGGGTAGGTAGGTAATGATTGTAGGGATGGACGGGGGGGTAGGGGGAAAATACCCCACACCCCTGTGCTCGGTTGGAGAGGTAATCCCTGACCTCGGGAAGAGACGGTATTTATATCTCACGGGAGGGTGGGGTTACATTCTCACCTTGAAATGGGGGAAAATAGAGTCGAAAAAAAAAACCCACCACTGGTTTTTTTTCTCCCACCCAAGCAGCAGTCGCTTCCTTGCCGGAGACGGTGCGTAACAGCTTCTTCCCAGAGCCGCGGGTCTCTTTTGAAAGAAAAAGAACTGGGGAGTAAGCATCTCGGCCTCGACCGTGCGCACAGGAAAGAGGTGACACGCGCCAAAAAAAGGAGACCTGGGATAAACCCACTTTAGGATTGCCACCATTCTAGAAGAGGGACAACAAGAAGAGGGATCGCCCCGGGTATCCGTCCGAAAAAAAGGGGGAAAGAGTCGCTAGTTCGGCAACACCAGGGAAAGAGAGGTACCAACATTTAGTTAAAAGTGCAAACGCAACCCGGATCTCCATTGCTCAAGAAACAGGAAAGGGAGAACTCTCATACTCCAAAAGGGAAGATAGGACGGACTCACCCAACGCTTAAACATTCGAGCGGGGGGGGAAAAAAAAGAGAGTAGGGGAGGGAGAGCGATGCGTACTCGAGGGTCTCGCTCCTGGGCGTAGTTACTTTTAACTTTCCGGGGGTAAAAAGAGGGGGAAAAAAGAACATTATCGTGTCGTTACTTTCCACAGTCGATGCGGGGAAAAGGCGTCACGCTTCGCACGGGGCCAAAAGGATGCGGAGGTGGCCCCGGAGACATGATTGCGTCCAGAAAAGAACGAGCGCGAGTATCTACCAGTGGGGGAAGAAGGGCCGGTACAAGGGTCACGTCACGCGGAAAAAAGACTCCCTGCAAGCACAAACAAAGCCCGCTGCAAACAACAATTTGGAAAATGGTCCATCTTTCTCTATCCTCAGATTAAAATGGGATGGCCCGCGACGCTTAAACTCTTGGTGCTAATAGAAAGGGGGAAAGCGAGGGCACCTTCTAAAGACCAACAGAGGACTGGCCCATGGCGGAATGGGGACTTGCAGCACAATTTCGGGACAAGATGGCTAGTTCCCACAAAAAAATAGCATGCCCGAAAGGGGGAGCAGTATTCGTCTACAAATGCGGGAGGAGGAGGGACGGGAGCTCTCTGTTTTGGAGATGAACCTCTTCCCTCCAGTCCTCTTATAGACAGCGGAAGGAAAAAAAAAAAGGGTCGGAGTTGACTCCTTGCAGATTCGCTAAAAAAGACATCAGGTTTTACTGGACTTGAAAAACTAGGAGGGGAAAAAGAAGGAGGCGTCCAAAAGAATTGCGCCTTCGAAAAAAACGTCGGATTTACTACAGTCTCTTTGCGGAAAAAGAAAATTTGGCTTGCCGAGAGGAGGCGCGCTTTGAAGGGGAGGAACTTGGAAGATGTCTTAGAGAAAAGGGGGAAAAAGGTTAGCACGCTCGGGAGGGGAGAAAAAAATATCCCGCCTACTGCAGGGGGGGTTTGAGGGAAGTCCACATGGGGAGGGGGGGGAAGCAGTAATATTAAGGGGGAAGGACAGTGGACCGATGCCTTCGTCTACTGAGCGCAACATAGGAGGAGAGGGGGGGCGGCCTAACCGAACGGCAGAAGGGGGGGGGGTACGTCCCTCACCTGCTGTGGGGAAAGGGGTTGGAAGCCTCAACTCGGGAGAGGGAAGGCAAGATTCCCAACTACAGGTGGGGGGGAACAAGTAATAAGTTTCTGGGGGGTACAGGGAGAAGCGCTCTAATGCGGCTGATGGTAGGGGGGGGAAGAAAAAGGGGAAAGATATTATTATGGGAAAGGGAATGGAGACGATGCCTCGCTTTCTGCTCATTGTTGGGATCGGAGAAAAAATTCCTTACCTCATTCGGGGGAGGCGGGGAAGAGGCCGTCACTTTTCTGCTCAAAGAGGGAGGGGGGGGAATATAAGTGTCTATCATAAGAGGGGGGGGCCGTTAAAGCAAACCTGGATCGCGCGGGGGGGGGGGACTGCTTGAAATCTTCTATGGCGGTGTATGCTTTCTCGTGGGGGAAGGAGGATGAAAAACAGGGAGGTCTCTTAGTCCTTAACTGGGGAAAAAAAGGAGACGTAGATCTCCCTGAAGAAAAGAGTCAAAGAAAAAGATCCGCGAAAAAGGAAAAGCGGGGGAGAGCTACTGATCTTTAAAAGGGGTCGGCATAGTTTCTCTGGGAAATCCCTATCCTACTCCCTTAGAAGGAAAAAATCACCTATTAATTCATTCCGCAGGAATACGAGGGAAATCAAGCTGGGAAACCCCCAAGGAAGGGGCTCCTCAACATCCTCGATAAAAACAACACGTCTTTTCGGAAGAGAGAGAAGGGGGGCCACGGCATCTGGTTCACAGCCAGGTCTGTCCGCCTCGATGACCTCAAAAGCGGGATCCGTGCCAGCGAAACAGCGGCCTGTCTCAAAAACCCATAAGAAAACGGGTGGGCTTACCGAGAGCCGCGCTTCGGAAGAAGAGGCGGCTCTTTGATGCAGATCCGACCAGGACATAAGCGAGCAAGGGTTCAAGGCTCGAAAAACAAATAAGGGGGTTTTAGGCCGGACAAGACCGCCATTACGACACCAAGAGAGATTTACAAGTCAGCCAAGGGACAGCATAAAAAAAAAAAAAAAAAACCCGGTTTGAGGGGAAAGATAGGGGGCCACTCTTATGTATCCCAGTATAGGAAGCCGCGCCGCGGAGCAGGGCTCCTCGTCACCCAGGCCGGAAAGGGAAGTGAAGGGAACACCATGCCCAAACGCTCAAAATACAAAAGATAGCGCCATCTATGGCGAAGGATGCCCATCCTCTTCCAGATGGCCAAAAGACAAGACGATCCTACCCAGTTGGGAGGAGTCAAAACAAAAGATAAGCATATCGAGGGAAAAAAAAAAGAACCCCTCCCCCTTATTGACGGAGGCCAGTCTACCGGGGCATGGGGGGACTATCAGACGTCCCTACGGAAATGGCGAAGAGGGGAAAGGCGGGGGAGGGAATTTCACAAGCAGGGGGGAACCGACGAATGCGCTTCCAGGAAGGTTCTCTCCCTGAAGAAGGGGAAAAATGGGGGCCAAAGAAGTCACTCAGGGCAGAAAGAAAAGCCATTCACTCACAGATGAAGCTCACTCAAAGGGCCCTAGAAAAAAGTGCTCACTCCTAAGAGGGTGGAATCCTCCGACGACCGTGAGGAAACATGAGAAACTTCCGACGAAAAATGAGACACTTCTCAAGGAAAGGAAAAAAGCAGCCAGAAGCAAGTCCAACTGAGCCCGGGCTAAGAAAAAGACTTAGTAATCCCTGATAGGGGGAAGAAAAAAAAAGGGGCGCCCTTTCTGTTGGGAGCACAGGGTGGCGAGAGCGTTTGGAAAAGGTAAAAAAACACTTACTGTATGTTAAAAGGGAGAAATTTCTTCACCCCCAGGAGGGAGGAGGAGGTTGGCATCCTCGATACTAGAAGGGAGAGAACAGGGATTATCGGTAAACCGCAATCCTCCGACCAAGGAAAAAAAGCATCACTTCTACCTGGGAGGGAATGCGACTGGTTCAAAGGTTCTACCAAGGGGGGAAAGGAAAAAAAGAAATACGGCTTCTTCCCTCCATGGGGCCAAAGAAAAGAGAAAAGGGGGGGGGGGAAGATTACGCTTTCCACTGTCGAAAAGCACAGTTTTTACGGGAAGGGACGGCGGAAAAACAAATCCGAGCAAGAGAGCCATATCTCCTGGAAGCAAGAAGGTTTTCTGCGTCTCGGGGGAAGGAAGGGTGATGTTTTAAAAGGCTTTCGTGGAAAAACGTAAGGAGTGGGCCCCACTTTTATGCCCCTCTCTCGTCGTGCTAGCGAAAAATAATCAAGGGAGGCAACCTCCTCCCCTAAAAAGGGAACCTCAAGCGCTTGACTAAGGGAAGAAAAAGGGCGTTTTACAGCACGAAAAAGGGAAAAATAAAAACAGCGGTAGAACCGACGTTAAAAAACGGGACCAAACAAGGGGGGAGGAGAGTTCGTTTATGACCGACAAAGAGGGGGACGAGACCGCGTCCGCCTTATCTTAGACGCCCTGAAAGAAAAAACGAAAATGGTGAATCGTGGAAGGGGGCACCCCACGTAGCTTTTCCTCGTGGAGGTAGAGAGAGAAAAAGTTTTCTGAATCCTGAAGTTGGAGGGGGGGGGGCCAACCCGTCGGAGGGGGGGTCGGCTAAAAGGGCCTCCCTATAGCATCGTCAGAAAGGGGAAGAAGAAAATTACTCCTGGTCATATTCGCTCAAGGGAAGGCTTCTATCAGGAGAGTTAAAAGGGGGAGTGAAAAAAGAAAAAGGGAGATTCTTTACGCGGGAAGGTCCGGTCCTGCAAAAAAGAAAAACGAGTGGGGGAAAGAGATCTGATTGTCTGGGCGAAAAATATACCCAGGCAGAATGGGAAGGAGAAAGGGTGAGATACCACTCAACAACACCGCGTCTCAAAAGGGGGGACGACGTTTTTGTAGAAAAAAAGGGGGGGGGCATTCGGGGAAAGACCAAATCACGTCATCATTTAACCCCCAAAAGAAAAAAAAAAAGCTGGAGGAAAGGCTAGGGAAAAGAAATTCCTTATGCTGGAAGGAACGAAAAAAAAGGGGTGGGTTGGTCCCGAGGGGGGAAACCCATAAATAAAGAATTACCCGGAGTCAAAAAAAGAGCCCGAGGCACCCTTCTGGCCTTCAACTAAAACATAAAGAAAGAAAGCAATTCCTAAAAGAAAAAAGAACTCGCCTGAAGGACCTCCAGGCTCTCCTGGGGATGGCGCGGACAGGACGCCCCTCCCACTCCCGTGGGGTACCGCAAAAAAAGGGGGAAGTTCCACCTCCGGCTGACGCAAGATCGCAACCTCGTCTCTCCCCCCCGGGGGGTAGCAGAAACCCGCCTCCAAGCTACATGTGAAGCGGGGAAATCGTACGGACGATCCTTACCTGTAAAACTACGCTCGACGTCTCGCAACGAGGGAAAAGATAGCTAAAACAGAAAATTCCTCTATTCATCCATGGAGGAGGGATCCCCTCCTCCAAAAGGGGGGGGGGGGGAAGAGCGCGTCGTGAACCGTCCTTTTCCCATAGAGGAGAAAGAAAAAAAAAGAGGGGCCAGGTCAAGAAAAAGAGAAGCCAAAGACAGAAAACTCGTTTCGGCAAAAAAAAAAAGGGGGGAAAAGGAAAATGTTGCCCCTACGTTCGGAAGGGGAATCGTCAGCTTTCCTACCGGCAAAAAAAGGCGACTCTCCAGAAAAAACGCCCCTCCTCACCGCAACCAAGGGGGGAAAAGATGGCCCATCTAACGCTCCAGAAAAGAAAAACAACAACGTCTTATGAGGAAAAGAGAGGAGAGGGGGAAAAATGACGAGGTCTCGAGAAAGGGTTCGAGGTATGAAAAGGGGGGGGGAAGAATTTCTTTCCATCTAGACGCAAAAAGGGAGTCCGTTTCACCATGGTGCGCGGGAGCAGGGGGGAAAAAGAGGGGAAGCCTGGCGAAGGGGAAGAAGGGGGGGGAAGGACAGTATTTTTGTTGACCGCCTTCGACGAAGAAAAAGGAAAAAGAAAGGGGAGACTCTATTGCGGAGCGTGGATAAGGGGACGGAAAAATGGCTTCCCTTAAGAAAGGGGGAGTTGGTGGGGGAAGGGAAACTCTCGGGATGATGTGCCGAGGGGGAAAGGGAGGAAGGTTTGGACAGGGGTACGAAGGCAGGCCGGAGCTTCTTAGTGGGAAGTGGGGAGGATCTGTTATCGTGAATAATTGACAGGGGGCCCAGGATCCATCCAGAGAGTGAAAGGGGCTTTACTTTTCTAGGGAAAGAAAGGAAAGCGTGAGAGAGTCGCCGGGGGAGGATCAGCATGTCAGATTGCTCGGAGGCCGGGGTTTACCTTTTACAGCATGTGCAAGAGATAAGAGAGTGGGGGGGAGAGTTCTTGGTTCCGGCTGAAGGGCTTTTTTCCCGCAAAAGAACACACACACGGGGGCGTCGATCTGGTAACAAGGGGAGGAGAAGAGGGGTCCTCTCGTCCCGGTCGATGGGGGGGGGGGTTAAATGCGCCTTTCTGTGGAAATCGAAAGAAAAAAAAAGGCCCATGTATTTTTCTGAGAACGACCCAATTCGGCGGAAAGGGGTCGCGGGAATTTTTGCGGAGGGGGGAGGACAAAGACTTAAGGGAGGGGAGGTCTCTGGTTGAAACCAACACTCAGAGAGGAAATTCCCAGGCCTCTCCGTTCTCCTTGCAGGAAAGGAGGGACAATAATCGGGAAAGCCCGTGATTGTGAGAAGGGACAACTTCTGGAAGGAAAAAAGGGGGAAGAAAACAGGATCTTAGAAAAAGGGGAGGAGGAAAGAGGGGTCCTTCACTATCCTTGGAAGGGGGAAAGTCCGCGTATAAAGGGAGAAAAACCTTTTCCACTCAACCGGGAAAAAAGAAAAGGAAGATAGTGTACTCTCAGAACGAAAAGGAGGAAGGAAACACAACTCTTGAACAGTTCGGAGGGGAGGGAGGGGTCTACATATCATTCCTGCTCTTAGAGGAAAAAGGAAAAAGGGGGGGGACCTCTCCGGGGGGGGAGGAGGGAGGGGGGGTGGGGGGAAAGAAAGAGGGAAAGCTCCTTATCGTTTCGGCTGGGAGAGGAGGCCTATCATGCCCGTCCATCTCTGAAAGCCAATGAATTCTTATTATTCCCTCCCTCCATAAAAAAGGGGGGAAAAGAGGGGCGAAAAGAAAACAACTAGGCAGAGAGGAGAAGGGGGGAAGGAAGGGGGGGGAAAGTCCCTTGTTCCACTTCACCCAGGAAAGACAATAATCACAAAAAAAAAGGGAGGGGATCCCCCATGGGACCGGAAAAGGAAGGAAGCGTCTATTAGAGGGGAATCTACGAAAGGGAAATTTTCTATAGACGTGGCAAAGAAACAAGGGAAGAGAGCCCTAACCCACATTGCAAAGGGAAGTAATACTCCGATTGCGAAAAGGAGGGGGAGGGGGATGGGGGGAAAAGAAAGAAAAAGAAAAAGGCGCCTATTCTCCCCCGAACCCATGAGGGGGAGGGGGGAGGGGTTCTCTCATCCCATATCCATCCAGGAGGAAAGGGGGGGGGGGGGGGGGGGGGGGGGGGGGGGGGCGGGGGGGGGGGGGGGGGGGGGGGGGGGTCTGTAGTCTAAAGAGGAAAGATCCTCAATCCATGTTACAGGCCGAAGAAGGGGGAGAAAAAAAGGAAACAGCCATAGGAAAAAGGGGGGAAAATAATACTCGTCGTCCAAAAAGGGAAAAGGAGAAATGGAACTATCTATTTACTACAGGTTGCTCAGAGGGGGGGGGGGGCACTGGGAAGGAGCTTCGCGCTTTGGGCGATAAGGGAACATTTTCCTACTTAGTAAAGGAAAAATGTTTCTTAATTTTATCACTCGCGTCGGCCGGATAAGGAGAAAAGGGGGTTGATTTATTCCATTGCGAGAGTTATCTTAATTTCTCTTCCAGGGGGGGGAAATGTTCCCCTTCCGACGGAGAACAGGGAGGAGCGAAACAACGCTGGGGGGAAAACAAGGAGGGGTGACATGCTCGCGGTTGTGGAAAGAAAAAGAGGAAAGGTCGTCTTAATGCGAGAAAAAAAGGAAAAAGATCGTTTCGGGGTCATTGGCTTAAGAGGGAAGGATTGAAGGGAGGGAAAAGGAGTTTCCACCATTGGAAGGAAAGAATGACAATCTCATTGATCTCAAAAATTGGGGGGGGGGGTTATCACGACAAAGGGAACGCATTAGGAGGGAGGAAAAGTTCTTCTCTCGAGGAGCGCGCAAAAAGGGGGGCGAAAGAAGTTCCAATAAGATGCAGGGGAGTTCAAAAGGGGGAAGAGGTCCTTGAGTCTTCTAAGAAGAAAGGGGAGGGGGGGTTCAGGACTTCAGAAAGAAGGGACGACAGAATCACTAAGGATCCTTATATGCCGGCCTGCGAGAATACAAGGGAATCCTAAGAAGTGGGAAAGGGAGGGAAAACCGAGGGAACCTCCAAAATACGGGGTCTTCATTGTGTTGGGAGGGTAAGCAGGGGAGGGAAAAGAAAGGAATTCATTATCTCGAGGCGGAGAGGGAAGGTTGACCCCAATATTGCCGGCCAAGCGCCCAGAAAAGAGGGGGAGGGAAACAGGAAGGAAGGGAGGAAAAAGGGGGGGGGGAACGAAAAGAAGGGATTTACTCTTATCGATGACTCATGCGAAAAGGGGGAAGATCACCCTCTCCTTGATCAAAAACCATGGAGGGCCGTCCTGCATTACGCTGGGGAAAGAGAGGGAGAAGGAGGAGATCCTTTGATGATCCCAGAAGGGAACCAGAAGGAAGGGAATCAATTTTACTGAGGGAGACAGGGTGGACTCAATTACAAAGAAAGAAAAAAAAATCCATCGAAGATTTCAAGGAAAAGGGAATCTATCCACGTTTGAATGACTACGGGAAAAAAAAAGGATTATTCTCAGCCAGTAATAATGACAAGGAAAAAGAAAGGGAAAGTGTCCGAAAGGGGGTAATGGAATTTCAATTAATTTTGCATCTACAGAAAAAGAGAAGACTCCATCGATGGCATCGCGGGCAGCAAAGCCAGTCCCAGAGGAAGAAAAATCCGAACATTTATTAGGAAAGGAGGAGGGAACTCCATTACCCTCGAACCTTATGAGGGAATCGATGGTACTCTTACGACCTTCCCGCGGAAAAAAAAAAGAGGGAGAAAACAAGAGGAAAAAAACAAGGATAGGGGAAAAGGGAAAAGCTAGTTCGCGAAGGAAAGGATTTCGCCCGCTAAATGAAAAAAGGATCCTACCTGCAAAGCATTCAGGGAGAGGAAGGCCCACCTAAAAGGAGGAAGATGGTTTAATCCTCCGAAGAAAGCACGTGAAAAAAGGAAGAGAAAGAAAGAGGGGGACCAGTTCACGTGATCCAAGAAGAAAAAAGGGGCATCTCACAAGAGGGGACCGAGAAGAGGAAAGAGGATATTTTTCACATGGAGTCCCGAACGAGAGGGAAGGGGGGAAACCTCTTAATTCTTCGTTCCGCTAGGAGAAACGTAACCAACTTATTGAGTTGAATGGAGCGAAGCAAAAAAAGAGACCATTGAGGTCGAGGGGGGGAGGAGGAAAAAAGGGAAAGGTGTAATTCGCGACAAGGATGAGCGAACCGCAACCTAAAAAAGGGGGGGAGAAGCGGCTCCGTGCTGCGAAGAAGTTTGTCATCGTTTCTCACTAGTAAAGCACAATCACAAAGGGGGAAGGACAAATGGTCGGCTTCGAAGGGAAGAGGAAAAAGTCTATCGCAAGCTTACGAGAGCCAGCTGAAATCCTCTGCGCTCTCTCGAAAAAAGGGCAAACGACAGGGAAAAAGAGCTGCGGGGGGAATGGTGAAAGTTAGTAAGAGCATCGCGCAGTTTACCTTTAGGGAAGGACACTTCTTTGCCCACTGGTAATCAAGAGAGGAGGGGGAGAAAGAATGGCGTCCGAGAGAAGGGAAAAAGGAAAAAACTCACATCTCTTACGCCTGATAGTGGGGAGAAAAAAAGAAAAAAAAATAACTTCTTCCCCTATGAGGAACAAAAGGGAGAAAAAGGACAGTCTAGGAGGAAAGAAAAAGGAGGACTCTCCGACTACCAGAGAGAAGAAAGGGAAAAAACAAATACCTAACTGTTCACCAGAGTGTAGCCCTCTGCTGTGGAAAGGGGGGGGCAGGATATCGGAGGGAAAAGGCGCTCCTTGTTTCTTGGCCCAAAAGGGGAGGGTATACTCTGCTAAGGAGGGTGCCTCCCGAACGCGCCTCTGAGGGGTACTGGACTATGACAGAAAAAAGAAGGGGGATCTTCTCAAGGGGGGGACTACTTTCACATCCTAAGAAAGAGGATTCTTTACTACGGTCTCAAGTCCGGCCAAGAAGGCTAAGAAAAAAATCCGAGGGGGGGGGGAGGGGAAAAATAACCTCGCATGGTAGAAGAAAGAAGGGGGAAAAGAACCTTCTCCGCAATTCCTCTACGAATGGGGGGGGGGAAAAAAAAGGGTTGGTTCAGTCGGGAGCGAATTGGGGGGAAAAACCAAAAAAAAGGGAGCTCTTCCAAGCCTCCGTATAGGGGGGAAAGAAAATACTTCCGAAACAAACGGGGTTTGGGGATTCAACAGGAAAACCGAAGGGAAGGGGGCCGACGTACCTCCAAGGACAATCAAAGTAAAGGGCTCCCTTTTGGCCGGAAAAAAAAGAATTCAGCCAGGATAATCTTCTCTGCTCTATCCCAACCGGGAGAAAGGAGACAGATTCTCCTCGCTCCTGTAAGGAGAGGGAGAAAGACCTCAGAAGGGGGTTCCCGAAGAGAGAGAAAAAAAACTCTCTCCACAAAGAACAACCTCCTCAGCTCCGGCAGAGCCTAAGGGGAAAGAGGAACTGGACACGGGAAAAGGGAGGCCTCTACGTCCACCAAAAAGCTCTCTCCATTACGCCATTGGAAAAAAAAAAAAAAAAAAAAGATCTCCCGCTCGAAGAGGGGGGAAGCGGGATAAGAGGGAAAGAGGGCGCCCGAAAAAACCAATAAAACTGTTCTCAAAATTTGGGGTGGAAACTACATTTCTGCGTCGTCCTCACAAGGAGACAAAAAAAAAGAAAAAAAGGAGAAACCCGACACCAGCAGAACAGCATTTCCCAAAGGGAATCTCCCTCTCCCCATACAAAAGAGGGGGAGATGAAAAAGGGGGAAAAAAAGAGGAGAGGCCATCTTCTCGTCGGGAATGGGAAAAAAAAAGGGGGAGGGAATAGTTCCTTCTAGCGTGCTCATGTTGTGCGAAAAGGAAAAAGAAGAAACTCCTAGAGGGGAAAGTGTCTGGCAAAAAGAAGGGAGGGGAAAGAGGGGGACGTACCTGATATTTGGGGGTGACGCTTAAAAGGACAGGACAGCCGAATCGCTCTGTCGATGCGTGAATAAAGAGGGAGAGCGCTGCAGTGAGGAGTGGTGGCGAAAGAGGGGAAGTTCCGGAAGGGAAGGAAAAGGACTTCGATTGGGGGGGAAGGAAGCGTTGTCTATCCTCGGAGGCTGCCTTCATCCAGGGGGGGGGGGGAACGGTAGGTCAAAAAGAAAAGGGAGCGTCATCTAGCTGCGGAAAAAAGGGAAAGTGAATCTCCCAGCGGAGGGCTCTGACGAAAGGGTAGGGGGACAAAGGGGGGGGCTGCCATCCGTAGATGTAAAAAAAGGGAAGTTCTTATGCTCAAGGAAAGGAGGTCCTTAATCGGAATGGAGAAATACCCAAGGGAAGAAAAGAGGGAAAGGGGGAAACGTCCCTTGCGCTTATCCTTCAGAGGGGGAGAAAGGGGAGAGGGGTACTTTTTTTTCAAGCAGTGATTTTGCAATCGCTTAAAAAGGGAAACAAACAACCCCGAAAGAAAGTTTCTCCTTCAAAAAGGGAGGAAGGACGTTTCATTGTCCGTCAATGCTCCCTTCTCCCAAGGAGGGGGGGGGAAATCCAACAACCCCCCAAGAAAAACCAGGGGGAGATATCACTCGGCCCAAATGGCTAAAAGGAAAAAAATCTCACGAGTGCAGGAGAATTATCCCACGCACAAAAAAAAGGGAAAAAACATACGTCGGGGAGGAGAGAATTACCAGCGCGGGGGGAAAAAGGGGACTCTACCCTGTTAATCTTCGAACGGGGGGAGGACTCTCTTTGCGAGCAAAAAAAAAAGGAGGTTGAACTCCAGGAAGGCCACCTTGTCCAAAAAAAGGGAGCGCCATTCTCCTCCCCTTGAAGTAGAAAAAACTATCTACCATCCGCGCGTGCCGGAGGGGGGCGAAATCCTTGGTGAAGAAAAAAGGAGGGAGGGAATACGCTCTCTTACATCCGTAATCCGCTCGAGGGTAAACGTTCCTGGGTTCCTCCGGGAAAGAAGGGAAGAACGGGGGGCACCTGGAGGAAAGGAACGTGTTTCACTTGAATAGATGAAAAGGGGGGAAGGAAGCCCCATTATTTCGGTGTCGAGAGAAAGGAACTAACCTCGAGGGGATCAAAAAAGGGGGGGGGACGAAATCCCGGGAAGAAGGAAAAAAGGGGCACCGCTCTAACACATAACCTAAGGGAAAAAGGAAAACTACTTCCGAACAACATTCTATTCTCCATGGCCGATAGGAGGGAGGAGAGAATTTAGGAAGGAAATGGGGAGATCTCCCCCGTGTCAATCAAAAAAAAAAAAGGAGGAGAACTACCTTTACTGGAAAGGGAAAATGCTTTCCAAGCCCAACAAAAAAGGGGGGGGTGGGGTCCAGGAACACAACATAGCATACCTCACCATCACTGAGGGGTGCGGGAAGGGGCACGAAAAGAATTGTTCCCTCCCTTCCCCATGCAAGAAAAAAAAAAAGGAAACGCTCCGCACGGGGAAAAAAGGGGACCGGCTTAGCTCACCCCTTCCCCGCACTCAACGCGAAAAAAAAGGAAAAAAAAGGGCCCCGGTCGGGAAAGCCGGGGAGGAAAGAAGGACCCGGCTCAGTTGGCTGAAAGGAGAGAGCTTGCGCGCGAGGGGGGGGAGGAAACTGAACTTGGAAAGGAAGGGTCTTCTTCAGGTTAAAGAAAAGGAGAAGGGATTCCCCATATAAAAGGGGAGAAAGGTGGGTAGGCCAGGGCGTCGTCGTAATAAGGAAGAGCGGAGACATGGAGAGTCACGAGCTCCCCATACGGAGGAAAAAAAAAAAAGCCTCTTGGCAGCTCATCGTCGTCCTCACAGGAAGGGGGGAAGGAGAAGTTTTACCTCACCGCGCGCAAACAGAAGGGGAAGAGAACAATCGATGGAGGAAAAGGAAGACAGCTCAAAAATGCTGAAAGGGATCCTCAACTTTTTACCGATCGTAGGAAAAAAAGAGGGAGGGGAGGGGGAGCCTAATGCCATCGATGCGACGAGAAGAACGCGAAGGGGGGGAAAGAGAGCGCAACAGGGGAAAAAATCTCCACGTGGGAATATACGGAAAGAAGGGCCAACATATATGCGGATCGGGGGAAAAGGGTAGTTCCAAAAAAAGAAAAGGAGAGGGGGAGGTTTCGTACTGAGGAGGAGGAAGGGGGAAGGGAAAAAGTCGCTATCCTCTCAACTATGCTGCAAAAGGAAGGGGAAGGCTGCAGCATGAAAGCAATAGCAAAAGGACTCAGAAAAGACCATCCGGGGTAGGACGGAAAAGAAAAAAACGGAGTTTACGCATGCACTGGGAGGGAATCGAATCGTCATCCCTCCAGAAAAAAAAAAAACCAACGGAATGAAGGGGAGAGAGAGATGGAGGGGAAAAGGCAATCTTTTTTCCCACGCACAGTCAAGGAGGGAGGGAGCCTGGGAAGGGGGGACAGCTCAACTCGGCCGCTAAACACTATTCCGAAACAGGGGGGAAGGGACGGATTCTCTTCTCTCCTCCAAGGGAAAAAGGAGGGAGGGAGTCAAAGGGGAAAGGAAAGGCGCTCTCCGTCTGCCAGCCAAGGGAAAAACTCGCAAGACTCCTCAAATAATGGTGTCAAAAAAAAAAACGCGGGATAGGGAAAGGAAATCTATCCCGGTTTGAAGAGGTGGCCACTGTTTGCAGGGAAAGGGGAGGGGCCCTCTAGCGGCAGAACGTGCGCCCTCGGAAAAAAAAACAGATGTCAAGGGGAGGGGGAGAAAAAAAAAGAGCGCAACACATCTATGCCAGGGGAAAAATCCTCTTACCGAGGGAGAAGGAAAAGACGACCAAATTTTTCGAGTGGAGTCAAAAGAAATATGGGGAGAAGAAAAGAAAGGGCGTCCATCGATTGGACAGCTCGCCGGAAAGAGGGTGTCGCGCGGAGTGAGAAAAAATGAAGGTTACGACTATGCGCCTGCCCGCGGAGGAGAGAGCTAGGGGAAAGAAAGGACATCGACTACTAGAAGAAGAAAGCACTTATTAGCGACCGAACGAAAAAAAAAGAAAGAAAAAGGCTCTACCACAATCTAGGAAGGGGCGGATTTGTTGTGAAGTCCGAAAAAAAAAGGAGAAACTTGAATAAACATTCTGAAAAGAAGAATAGACAATTACATTCGATAATCAAAAGCTGAAAACAGGAGGAAATAATTGGCGTGGAAGGAAAGAATCTGATATGTTTTGCCAGGGAAAGTCCACCCTACGGGCGGGGAGGGGGTTACTCCTCTTAATTTTTCGGCAAGGGGGGGGGGAAAAAAATTAAAACCCGGAAGGAGGGGAAAAAATCAACCATACGACCGTCCTGGGGAAGGGAAGGATCCTGTGAGGAGGGAAGGTTCTACTAACAATTTATGACACACTAACAAGGAAAGGGGAATGGTGAAAATAAGCAAGGAAAAAAGGGGGGGGGTTTCTTTCATGCTCCGTGGGAAAAAACCATCTTCACCCAAATGGGGGGATTCACGCAAATCGGCGGAGAAAAGGAAAGACTGCAGAGAGCTTTCCACGGTCTATATCGCCAACAACAGGGAGAGCGTCCATCTAACATCATCCGAAGAAAAGGAGAGGCCCTATCTGGGGCCCATGGAGCAGAAAAAAAAAAGGTGGGTCCTTGTAAAGGAGGGGGAAGTTGGTACAGCAATGGAAACCGAAGGAAGGGGGACCCCACTTTATACCCAAGGATCGGGAAAGAAGGACATCATTGGCGGGAAAAAGAGGAGGGTTCCAAAAAATGAAAAATGGGAAAGAAAAAAGATACTTTTGACTCAACACGAAGGGGGGGGGAAATCCCCTATTATTAACAAAGGAAAAAATACTTCCCACGGATAAAGGGAGAGAGACTATGACGAAGGGAGGGAGCGCCTGTGAACCATCCCAGAACTGTCACAAGAAAAACGAGGCTTTTTTCTCGGGGTGAGAAGAGAGGATCTTCAATTTTGGCTGAGCCCTGGGGTTGCAAAAAAGTTACCATCCCCGAGGCGGGGAAGAAAGATCGTTCGAACGAGAAGGAATCTCTCAACAACTCTGGTCCTCTAAAAGAAAAAAGAACGGGCGGAAGGAGCAGTAGATTCGTGAAAAAGGAAGAAAGGTCCTGCAATTGATCCGGCGAGGGGGGGTGAGAAGACAATCTCTCTTATTTTTTTGGAGGGGAGAAAGGAACATGAAGGGGAAAAAAAAAGAAGAATAATTTCCGCGACACATGCGACACTGGGGGGAGGAAAAAAACCATTTTGTTGGGGGCATTCTTTAGCGGAAATCTCATTTAACTAAAAATAAAAAGAGGCCCGGGCGAGAGAAAAAAAAAAAGTATACCTGCCGGGTTAGAAAGGGAAATTAAACAAAAAAGGGGGTTATTTTCCCATTCTGGAAAAAAAAAAATCCTATACCTCACTATAAAAGCAACAAGAAGAGGGGGGAGAAAAGACCCTTCCGCCGAGCAAGAATTCCCGCTGGAGAAAAAGGCTTCCGATCCGCCAAGCGAAAGGGGGCTCTAAAATCTCCGCAAGAACCGCAAGGGGAAAATACTAAGCGAGACGACCAACTAAAAAAAAAAAACTCCTAGCCAGCCGCTTAAAAAGGGAAGGAAGGGAGGGAAAGAACCTCTTACATGCGCCTACGGAAAGAAGGCGAGGCCAAGGAAAAAAAGTCCCTCAATCGAAGAGCGCTTCGGGGAAAAAAAGCTCGTCGAAGTCTTCACCAGGGAGAAGAAAAGAGGGCTCCCGAAGGAGGCCGAAAAAAAAGGGGGGGAGAAAAAAAAAAAGGGGGGACCTACGTTTCGCGTCGATCCAGAAAAAAAAAAAAAAAACCGTCTTACCACATGCGCAAATAGAACGCCTCCAAGCAGGCACCGCATTTCAGAAAGGAGATACAGAAAGGGAAAGGAGATATATTTTCGACGTAAAGAAAAAAGAAAGAGGTAAATCCGATGCTGCTGGAAGGGAGGAGAGGGAGTTCGCCTGTTGTGGCATAAGGAAAGAGGGAGGAACTACGAAGGGAGGAAAAAAAAGTTTTCTAACTGGAAAAGGGCTGCGCGAAGGGAGGGCTCCACCACCTTATACGGCCGAAAGGGGAAGAAATGACGAGGGGAAAAGACTCTTTTTCTTCAATGTCGGTAAATGTAGAAGGGGGGGGCGTCCTATTCGCTTTCCTCTATTATGGGGGGGAGGGGGGGGAAAAAACCCAGGTACGCTCGACCGAAAGGGGCTCGTCTGGAAAGGGAAGGAGGAATTGCTTTTCTTGCGGACTTGTAGAAAAAAATGGCGGAACGGCCGGCTCCGGCCGGTGGGGAAGAGAGGAGGGGTAGTTACGCCCAAATTGCGCTGCCTCCGGAGAAAATTTAAGAGGGGGGTGAAAGAATTTGTAAAAAATACCCCCAAGGGGGATCTTTAACTCAAATGAACACGGGGGGGGAAGATCTCACAGGGAGATGGATGACACAAAACTGATGTGGGAGAAAACCATTGTTGTAAAAAAGGTCGCCTTCGCGGAATTGCGGGGGGGAGGGGGGGGGCTACCTCACGCTTCTGAAAAAAGCACGGGTAAGGGAGAAGGAAGGGTGTCTAGCACTCGTAAAGGAAGAAAGGCCTTAACTTGACTGAGGGAAAAGGAGTCACTAATCATCCTGCGACTGTTGAACACAGGAAAAGAGCGAATAGGACCACGTGTTTGAGAGAAGGGGGATCCTAACGACTCGGGAGGAAAAAGGGAGACATCTCCTTATATAACGCCAGGGAAGGGGGGAAAAAACAAGGAAAAAGGGGGAAAAGAAGCCCACTTTCAAATCGATAGGAGAAAAAAAGAGAGGGCCTAACCAACGCTTTAATCAGTTGAAAGGGGAAAAAAAGAATTCTCTTCTTAGCTAGAGACGCAAAAAGACTTGGGCGTAGAGAAGGGGGGGAAAGAGAGGGGATCTCCTTTATAGTTGAAGAAGGAAAGATCATTCTTCATCTGCGTGCAGGGGGATTATATGAAGGGGACAAGAAGAGAAAGAGAATTCCGTCCCCATTGTGAAAAAATCCGCTCCGACAAGGGGGAAAAAAGAGCCTCCCCACCCAAGCGAAAAAGGGGAAAGTAGCGAAGAGAAAGGGGGCCTCTACGCCGTAAACGAAAAAAAGGGAGCAGAGTTCCCCGTGTCGAAGCCGAAAAGGAAAAACGCCTCTCTTGCAGCAAGGAGCGGGAGGGAAAAAAGACTACCAAAAAAAGAAAGGGGGGAGGGCGACTCAATCTTCTCGGGAGGACGCTCCTACCCTCCTGTTTCAGAGGGAAAAAGGCGTATTAAGAAAAAAAAGAGAAGGGACGCCCTTTCTCTTCGCTACCACGAAAAAGAAAAAGGGTTCTCCTCTTCCTATCCAACCCGCTAGGGAAAAGAGAAAGGGATCCAACGGATGGGAAAAAGATCTATTTACTACCGAGATTTGAGGGGGGAAAGGAAAAGCGCTTCTGCGCGCGCTTTTGGGGAGAGAAGAAATTTTCGATGGAGTTCATCCGGGGGGGGAGTAGGTAGCAAGAGGGGAAAAGGGCCGGGCTGTCTAGCAGGTGGAGGTAAGGGGGAAAAAGGGAGTAACAGGCTTGAAGGCTTTCGGGGTCTAAAAAAAGAGTCTCCTCGAAAAACACAAATCCTTAGCGCCACCCGACGACTAACCGGGAAGAGAGTAAAAAAAGAAAAAGGGGCCCTCCCTGCGGTATGAAAACGAAGAAAATGTCCTCTTAAGGGAGAAAGGGACTCCTCACCCATGTTCTTTTCATCAAGGAGAAATGTAAGGGTGGAGCAGGGGAAGGGGGAGTTCCAGCCATCTAGAATAGAGGGAGATGCTCTTCATATTGTGGGAAAGAAAAGTGAACAAGTTACGGGAAAGAAGGGGGAGCTCCTATCTCGGCCAGGGAATGAGAGAGGGGGCCAAATATATGACGGCGCGTTCATCAACCAGAAAAGGGCCTTTCCTGCTGGGAAAGATTACAAATCAGGGTGGGAAAAAAAAAAAACCCCCTTATTGAGGAGGTCGACCGGAAAAGGGAAATGTCAGGAAGACTCTGGAAGGAGGGAAAGGCCGTAATCGTCGGCGAGCGAAGCGGGAAGGAAAAAAGAAGGGGTCTGCCATGGTTTTGATCAAAGGGAAACCGTTTTTCACTATGAAGAAGGGGGGAAAAGGGACAAAGAAGGGGAAAGATTGCCTATGGCCAGCGCCCCTAAAAAAAAGGGAGGAGTATTAAAAGATATAGGAGGAAAAAAAAGGAAAGCTTTTGGTCACGCCACAGAAAAGGAAGGACGTCATGCAGGGAAGAGAAAGCTCGGAAGGAAAGAAAGCCCCTCCTTTGGCGGGCCCGCTAGAAAAAAAAAAAGATGCCGGCCTTCGCGGCGCGACGATCAAGAAGAAGCTACCTCCGCCAATAGGGGAGAAAAAACTCCATTCACGAAACCCCAAGGGTAAAGCAAAAAAGGGGGTGAACTCCCGCCTCTATTTGGAAACGGAAAAGGGGGAGGAGCGCCCTCGAGCAGAACGTCGCTCACGAAAAGGGGGGGTGGCCAGTAATTTCTGCAGCTCGGAAAAAAAGAATGGTCAAAAGTCGAAGGGGAGGTCACTCCACCTAAAAAAAAAAGGGGTTTATGATTCTCACGTACAAAGGGGACTTAATCCGGCCAATCGCAAAAAAAAAAAGGGGAAACATAAAAAAAAAGGGGCGATTTGCGCGAGGACAAGGGAGGAGCATAGTCAACAGCAGTCGGAAACGCCTAAGAAAAAAAAAACGTCGCTAGAAGAAAAAAGAACTAACAATAAAGGGAAGAAAGGCAGAAATCCATTCAGCAGCAGCCTGATAAAAGGAGAACTACTTACAAAAAAACCCGCCGTAGGAGGGGGGTGTACATCCTCCGACGAGCAGGGAGAAAAAGACGA
>Ga0179593_1647530_pt1 | contig 22278 bp, 28 predicted proteins | sample CZODoug2_1_08_16_FD_185931 | JGI IMG/M metagenome (GOLD analysis project Ga0179593, IMG submission 185931) | Vadose zone soil fungal communities from Angelo Coast Range Reserve, California, USA - CZODoug2_1_08_16fungal (PacBio error correction) | ecosystem: Environmental > Terrestrial > Soil >...
AAAAAAGAAGGGGACTGACAGTCGGGTTTGGGATCGGACCCGGGGAGTCCAAATCGCCCGAAATTAGAAAAACGGGGGGGGGGGGTGGGGGTTCTAACAAAAAGGGTCACCCATCAAAAAACAGAACATCTAAGAAAAAGGAGGGGGACACCGGAGACTGGAAAAACCCCCCGAATCCTAAACTCCGCGAGAGAGGGGAACTAGGAGAGCTCCTCGGGTAAATTAAAGAAGGTAACCAATAGGGGACCCTGGGCGGTTGGGCTGCGCCCAGGGGCGAGAAGGGCCGGGCATCCCTAGTCGCAGGAAACAGAAGGGGGTCGGGGTCGGGGTCAGTTGAGAGGGAGGGCTTCAAGGTCAAACAACCTCCTTGCGCGATCCAGGTAGCCCTGCGGAAAATAAGCCAAAGGGAGGACATAAGGAAAAAAATCAGAGAGGAACGAGGGCTCCTCAGTCAAAAAGAAAAAAAAAAACCAATGTCAGAAAGGGGCACCACTCGAAAAACCAGTGTTGGGATCGTGGGGGGACATACGAGCAGAAGGGCGCCGGGCCAGCTGCTTTTTGGAAGGCGCACCCAGAAAAAAAAATGGCGGATCAATGGCAAGCCCTGGACCGGTGCGCGCGCGTAAAAACGGAACCTTTACCTGAAGGGGGGAACGAACCGGTTACGTGGGGCTGAGAGGGGGAAAAAACAAAAGGCTTTAAGGGTAACACAGGCAAGGGGACTATCTGCCGCTGGGAAAAAAACGGAACCGAGGAAGGCAAAAGGTCAACCGTTTTTAGCCCACTGGGGGGGGAAGGAGGCAATTTGGGCGGGGGCATCACGAGAAGTCGCCCTCGCCGGGGAGGGAAACGTCTCGCAAGGCGAGAATCCTGGAAAAGCCCGAGAGACGGGTATAGAAAAAGAAAATAAAAAAAATCTAGAACCAGGGGAACGGGCCGTAATATGAAAGGAAATGGGGGGGACGGGGGGGCAGATCAAAGAAAAAATGATCAATCCGGTTGGGGAAAGGGGGGGAACCGGAGTCCTGGGAATGGAGACATTGGGGGGGTAAATCATTTTCTTCGTTTTCTCCGCAAAAAGGGTCAAACAACCCGGAAAAAATCGCGTGCGGGTGGGGGAGAGGGAAAGGTCACAGAGCTGAAGAATCCAGGAAACCAGGGCCAGGGAGTCAAATAGGGAGCTTCAAGTCAAAAGATCCAGCACTACGAGGGGCGATATCAAATAACTACCAGGGTATTGGGTAAAAACCGGCCTGAATCTGGGAGTCAGAGGGGGACTGGGAAAAAAAGGCAGGATCGAGCTTTAGGGGGAAAGGAAAAGAAAAAAGCACGCTCGTTGTACTACGGGGGAAAAAGAAACTTGGGCTTCGGCCCGAAAGGAGGACCGGAGAAAGCCGCAGCCAAAAAGCCGGATTCACCGGGGTCACGTGGGCACCGACGGTGGAGAATAGAGCGCGGGGGGACGATGACAAGACAGGAAGAAAACAAACCAGGGGGTATGTTCAGCGCGAACAAAACAAAAAAAAAAAACAGGAAAAACCCCATCACCTACGCTACTTTGGACGTCCAAAGGGACGGGGACCCCGCAAGGGGCAGGGAAAAAAAGATTGGGTGTTACAGTCATTGATGAGAACCCGGAGCTCCCGCTCCTACGGGAGGAGAATCTGGGATGATCCAGCGAAACAAAAGGACTCTGTAGGAGGAGACCCGTATTCGGACTAAATGGAAAAAGAGAAGAATCAAGCAGTAACTGGGTGTAAGTCCCTGAAAATCATGGGGGGGAAACCGTCAGAATAAGGGAGACGCGTCAGCAGAGAAGAATCCGATCCTTGGGAGGCTCGAAAGGGTCAGGAGCTCCTCAAAATACGCGAAGTTTCCGGCCTGAGGCGGGGGGAAATCGCCTCGGGCTGTTTAACATCTGGCAGGGACCGGAGATATCGGGAAAGGACGGAATCCTAATCACACGGGGATGACCACCCATCGCCCCCCGAAGAAAGCCAAGAAAAGAACGCAAAAAAAAGGTTCGAACTGTGGGAAGGGGGCCACTGGGGCGGGCATAAGGAGTTCCGCCCAAGGGGGGGAGGACCTGAAGGCCAAAAGCGGCTGTCAAAAACAAAACGGGTAGAAAACGGAGACTTTGGGGGCCCGCGAACAGGATGGGAGACAGTCAGGGACTCGAAAAAGTCTGGGGAAACTTCACCCAAAACTCAACAGCCCTAGCTGAAACTGACATGAAGGGGCCAGGGAGAGGGGGGGCCAACTGGGGTGAAAGGAAAGAAAAATAGAACAACAAACTGAAGGGGAGTTAAAAGAAGTAGATGAGTGAGCAGATTGAGACACCCCGGGGTTTTTATGGGCCGCAATAAAATGGTGTTCAGGGGGGGGGAGAGCAAAATTTGAGGTTGTGACCCCCAGATAAGTGCCACCGTGTCAGGAGGGGGGGGGGGGCAAACATGAACCGGTTGGGGACTCAGGGCTGAAAAAAAAAAAAAAATTGAGGGGGACAGGGCATAAAAGAACGTTTTTTAAGCAGGGATGGGAGGGTTAAGGGCATAAAAGTCACCGAGGAACAAATGGAAACCCCAGGACAAAAAAGATCCAAGGGGAAAGGCGAGGTTTTGGCAGAGGGAGGGGAGTTCCGGGGAGATAAGAGAAATGTTGGGGGCGAGGGGTCCATAAGGGAAAGCGTCTAACCAGGAATCCGCCTAATGACGAATCTCGGGGGGACGGAAAAAAGGGGTGACCGCCGCAGGAATACAGAAGGCACCGGAAACTGGCCCACGTGGTAGAAAAAAAAAGATCCATAAAAGCGCCCGAGGAAAAGCCACGGACGTAAGACCGGAAACACGGGGCGCAGGATCGAGCAACAGGTTCCAAAAACAAAAAAGTATCGCTCACAGACCCGGGGAGAACCCCGGGGTAGAGAAAAAAGAGGAGGGAAATGCTCGGGGGCGCTGCCGCGGAAGAGAAGAGAACGCGACCGCAAAGGTGTCCAAGCCTGAAAAACCAATGGGCCTCGAAAAAGACCGATCGTATTAAAGGGAAAAGAGGGACAATCAAAACAATCGAAAAGAAATAAGGATGCGGTGGGGGAAGAGGGGACGTCCGCCGGGGCACGCAGGGAAACGCCAGGCCGGAGTTGGGGGAGGGTGCGGGATCCAGCGGAAGAAAACATCGACGATTCACGGGGGGGTTACGCCCGCTCCGAACAGATCAAACGGAGGGGGAAAGAACCACAAGGGAATTGTGAAGTGGGGAACGCACCTTTATCAAGGTAAACAACAAGTAAAGCGCTGGGGCGTGATACTGGTCGCACTCCCCTGGGGCCCGCAAAGTGCTGAGTGGCGGTCCCGGGGAGAAAAAAGAAAGGAATGCCCATCATGTTTCCAAACGTCCCTCCGTCGGGACGGTATCGGGCAAGGCAAAGAGACGCAAAAAAAAAATATAACAAAAAAATCACATGCGAGCCGGCGGTATGAAGACGACCAAGCCTTGCCCTTTCCAAAAAAACGGATCAAAATCGCGCGGCAGAGTAGGAGCCAAAGGTCAAACTCGTGTAGATCAAAGGGAACCTATCGATTCTGGGGAAAGGAAAAAACAAAGCACATACTCCGAGAACAACCCGGGGAATCAGTGACCCGACGCAAAAACCAAAAAAAAAGGGAAAAGCATCAAAACCAAGCTTAGACATACTAAGTTTACGAGTGGTCATGAAACGATGCATCCAGAGGAGGGGGGCGTGAGGAGCAGAACGAAAAAGGGGCGTTAGAGACTCAGTTTTACTTAAACGAGCCCCCCACTCAAAGAGGGCCCTTCTATGGTTAGGCGGAAAAGGGAAGAAAAAGAAGTCAAAATTAGATTAGGAAGAGCGGAAAGCCGCTGCAAAAAAGAACGCAACAAGAACAAACGGTGCTAAAACGGGCACCACGTGGGAGAGGTTCGCAGTTTCATAGTTCTATCATAGTGAAGTCTGTGTGTAAATAATTAAGAACCAAAGTCTGTGGGGGGTTAGCGAAGAATCCAAGGGACAGAAGAAGGTCTTTCCCTAAGTAGTATGCCAGTCGGCAAAACCGGAACCAAAAAGGAGGAAAAGACCACAGTAAACCATCCCTGAAAGGGGGGTGATTCAATAAAAAAGCATATGGCCCGAGAAGAAATTCGAAGGCAAAGGGGAAAAAGTACACACACTAGAATTCACAGCCGAGGAACTAAAGACGGGAGGGGGGGAGCCGTTGGAGGGAAAACAGCCATCTCTTATTATAAGGCAAGGGAAAAAATAAGGTCACCCTGGCGGCATGAGAAGGGAACTCCAAAGCGAGGCGAAGAAAATGCACAGGCGAGACCGAAGATCAACGAAAACGAAAACAAAAAAAACCAAATGGACCCTGAGAATCCTGCGAGAAAAAGTGAATCGGCCCAGCGAGGACATGGCAACGGAGGGGGGGTCGAGAAAGGGTAAAAAAAAAGAACCTGGAATATCTAGAAAATCGTGAAGCCAAATCAAGTAAAAGTTGGAAAAAAAGAAGACATACCGGAAAAACTACAAGGATAAATCTCATAATTATTTGGGGCAAATAACGAAAAACTGGTTAAGGGCAAGGTATACCCAAAACAAAAAAATTAGGAAAGACTTTGAAACCTTCCTTCTAGGGGGACCCAGTGACAGGGGTAAAGAAAAAAACCTAAGTCACCTAAGAAGACTAGACCCCAAAGAAAACAAAAAAGATTAAATTAAATAATAAAAAAGATTTTCTGTTACGACGGAGGGTTGGGTTTAATCAGTCCCGGACAGCACACATCACAGTCGTCTGGAAAAATCTGTAAAGCGTTGTTTGATAAAACCAAACGCGCCAAAAAAAACGGGTTCGGGAAATCGCGGGCCCGAGGGCAAAAAACTTAAGAGGAAAACTCACGCGAAGTGTGGCTTTCTCGCGGGTCAGTCTAAAAAATCCTGGTCAGCCTTGGGGGGGCAATGTGAAAGGGGGGGGGGGGGGGAGGGAACGCGCCCCCCGGTAGGAGGGAAAGACGACCCTGCTAAGAAAGATGGGAATTTGGCGTTTCTCAGTTCGGGGCGAGCGGCTCGACTTCGCAGAAACCTCTTGAAATCACTTGCGGCAAATCCAGAATGACCGCGGCCAGGGACGGGGGGGAGCAGGGAGGGAAAGAAAATGGTGAAACAGAATCGAAATTATCCAAAAGGGAGCCCGGGAAAGTCTGCCGTTGGTCAAAAGGGGTCCCGTTTGGATCTGGGAGAAAAAAAGACCTGCTCAAATGCTAGGGGGAAGAAAGGGGGATTCGGCACCAAAACAAAAAAACTGGCTTTGGGGGCGCTCCTTGAAGAGTCTCCAGGCGCTCGAACCAAAAAGACGACAGGGGGGGGGAAAATAAGAGGGAGCCGGACGGGGAGAAACGGGGGGGCTTCGAGAAAAACTCAGGTTCTCGGGGGTTAAAGCCGCGGGAACACTATCTTGAGACGAAAAATGAAGCCAGAACCACAAAGCCTGTCTCCCAGGGGTAAAAAAGGTGGCGGGGGAACGTATCGGGGGGGGGCCCCGGCGATCAGCAATCCGGGAAAGGGGGGACTCTTTACTTTCTGGAGGGGAAGGAAGGCACCTCAACCAATAGAGGGGGTTCCCTCCCTCGAAGAAGGCTCCGGGAGGGATCCCCCCTCGAACAGCGCTGGAAGTAAAACACGAATATGAGCCAGTACGACGTTCCTTTCGGAAGGATGTCAAAAGCCCTTGGGTCAAAATATTTGTTCTTGAGAGAAACAGGTGGGGGGGAAACCATCGTAACTCCTTCTTGGGGGGGGTAAAACAGGGAATTGAAAGGGGGTGGACGGGGAAAAATGCTTGGGGGGAGGAAGGGATTCCGGGCCAGGATTTAGCAAGGTCATGAACGTCGTGGAAGGGAATCGAGGTGAGAGGGGGGGGGGAAAGATCACACGTTCGCGCCCCGTTGGTGGGGGTTCACAAAAGTCGGAAGTTTGCGAGCTCGGTTCGTTCAAAGCATTGCCTCGGGAATCAAGGGAAACCGGGGCAAAATGTAATGGGGGACACCCAGTTCGGACTTATATGACCGAACACGAAGGCAGGGACTGACGCGACGGCGTCTACAATGAGCACTCAGGAAAATGACCTGGAAAAAAACCGGAAAGGTTCAAGGACGAAGGGTCCGTGGAAGTCAAAAAAAAGGAAGAGAAAAAGCGGGCAGGGGAGCTAAGAGAACGACCCAAACACAACACACCGAGGAGGTTAAAGGCGACTCAACCTACAAACGGGTAGGGGGGACAGGAAAAGAGAGGCGAAAAAAGCGCGGCTCCTGAATAAGGGGGATTCACGGGTGCTCCTTAGAACCGAGACATAATCTCATCTGATGGCCAATCGCGGCAGGGACTAAGAACAGAGGGGAAAAAAAACCGGGCGCGTTCATCACAGAGGAGCCAGGTCACAGAAGAAAAAACTACTAAAAATAAAAAAAAAAGAATTGGTCTGAAGGGGGGGGGGGGGGGGGGGTGAAGCGAGCCCAACCTTTAACAGCAGACTCCGGGCGCCCAACGCAAACGCAAAAAGGAGGGCTTGCGATCCACGATGTCAAGGATATTCTCGAAAGAAGCTCCGTAAAAAAAAAAGTGGAAAAGTGTTTTGACGGCAAAGAAGGCGGGTCCACGGGTCATCTGCAAATCTGGCGAAACCCGAAGTGAGTGAGCAAGATCGACGAAGATAAAGAAAAACCATAGAAAAGCTCCACGAATCAAGTCCGAAACGAATAAAGGGCCAAAGCGTGTAAGCAAGACTGGGGGCGAAACTGTAAATAACTAACAAGGTAAAAAAGGCAGGGAAAGACCGACCATTCAAACTAAACGGCTTGAAGAAACAAAGGGGACGACAATAACGTGACAAAACCATGTAATGGGAGGGAAAAAAACGCTTGACCTTCTCAAAACAGGAAGTAGGGGTCGAACCAAAAAAAAAAAAAAACGAAAAAATGGCCTCATCGCGAAAAACTACATGAGAACGAGAGGAAGGGCATCAAGAAAAAGGGGGTTAACAAAAAGATAATATAGAAGAACAAAAAAGGAAGGAGTAGAAAAGAGGAGAAGGGGAGAAAAGCAAAAGTGTGGACCGCAAAAAAGGGGGTCCATGCGCCCCGGAGATCATGGGGGTTAAGGGAATGGTGAGGGAGTTAAACCAAGGGGGAAAATTTCAGGGTGGGTGAGAAGCCCAAAAGGGGCAGGGGCGGGGAAATGAAAACCTGGGGGGGGGGGGGCAAAAAGGGGAACTTAGAAGGAAGTTGTGGACCCCCAGTTTGGGTATGAAGCCAGGGGGGGAAACAGTAAAAAACCCAGGAAGGTAAGGCGAGGGGAAAACACGTGTGAAGGTGCGGAGGGAAACAGGGAGAAAAGGGGAAAAAAAAAGTCCCTACACTGGAATGGAAGGCCGGGAACTGGTTTTGACCCGGGGCCCCCCGGTGATGAAGGGGGGAAAGTTTTGCCAGAAAAAGGGGGGACGATCTAAAACAAAGAAAGGTATCAGACCGGCGCCGGTCCGCCGGGCGCCAGTTTTTTAAACCGCAAACAGAAAAAGTGGGAGAGCAATGGAAAGCTAACGTACCAAAGCCGGGGGAAATAGAACATCAAAGTCCGGAACAGTCTGAACAAAACTGAAGAAGCCACGCCCCGACAGATTCGGAAAGGGGAAGTGATCTATTCCCTGGTCGGAAGAAAAAATGTCACACACAGTAAGCACGGCGGTACTTAGGGGTGAAGCTGCTAGAGATGGAAAAGAAGACCTATAGGTTTAAGAAGGCATCACCAAATGGACGAGAAAAAGGACAGAATGAAACTGTGGGGAACAGTGGGTCTCAATCATGCTGCCAAATACAGGAATTCGGGCCAAGAAGGGGTCCCTCCTAGGTAGGGGAAAAAGAGAGGTGGTAAAGTTGGATCGAGCCGAACCTCCTCGGGGGACCAAGGTGGGGCGAACCGCTCGAGAGATCAATGGGAAAAATCGAATCTATCTACAACGGGGGGTCCGCGTGCCCACCGTAAAGGATTCAGGGGAAAGAAATGTAAATGAGGGGAAAGGGGCGAAGTACCAAAGAAAAACTTGGAACGGGAATTGGTTCCCCGAAAAAAAGTGGGGTGTATAAAAAGTTCCCAAAACCGGAGCAGGAAATGCCAAAAAATAAGGCAAACGGTCCAAAAAAAAAGCAGATAAACGAGAAATGAAAAAAAAAAACTCAAAATCAATGCACCGAACAAACTAAGCCCGGGGACGGGACTGATCACAAAAAGGGAATCCTTTTGGGGTGGCTAAAAAGGAGACAATCACGTCGGCAGCACCTATGAAGGCCATTACCCTGTGAGCTTAAAAGATGTCCTGGGGGGGACAAGAGTAAGAGATAGTAGGCCCAAGACAAAACCACGCATAACGCCGGGCTAACACACCGGGCGAGGGAAGGGTAAAAAAAAACAAGCAGAATATAACCAAACGTGAACCGACCCGGTAGAAGATTAGAACGAAGGGAAAACCGGACAACCCGCTGGATCATGCAGAGCGCCAAAAGGGGGGAAATATGGGAAAGGGGATCAAGGGATCTCCTGGAAGCAGGGAAAAAAAACGCAAAAAATACAGCCTTACCGGAGGATGCACTCTCGCCACAAGAAAAAAGAGGAAAGGGGGGAGGTACAGAAATCGGAGATCGGACAGGAGAAAACCTCAAAAAAAAGGGGAACCAGGCTACGGGGCGGTACAATGGAGTCAAAAGGGGGTCCAAAGGTTTCAAGGGCGAGCAGAAATTGAAAAACAGACAGTTGAAACTGTACACTCCCGAGAAAACGACATTCTCTGAAAGAGAAAGGGAGGCGATCGTGAAGACATGGCGAGGCGAACTGCTTTATGGAAAATGGATGGGAAAAACCACAGGGACAGGAAGAAAAAAGTGGGAAATTGGACTCCCAAATATCCTGGACTGATGGAACCCCCCAGAAAAAGACGAAAACATCAGACGAGGGCCAGGTACAAAAAAGAAAAAAAAAGAACTGTGAGGGTGACTCCCTTTTGGGGATAGGTACCGCGTGTCAATCTACGTATTCCAAGGCGACAAATAACTGGGTTGGGAGGATCACTCAGGGGTTGAAAAGTCAAAAGTATAAAAAACTTCTATACGAAGAGAAAAAAAGTCACTGTCGTCCTCCACCCACTAATGAGACAACTGACCAGAAGAACAGAAAAAAAAAAAAAAACAATCAAGCTCTAACCGTCCTCGGGCCCCATGTAAAAATCCATGTTGGAAAAAGGAGTTAAGAGGACCGCGGAAAATAACATATTCCGTAGTTGGCCACTATAAAGAAAAGTTATTAATCCTATCACGGCGTTGGGGCAACAAGGAAGATTTCGTCAAGGGGACTTTTGAAGCCGTAGAAAAAAAAACCGGATCTGGGGACATTCCTCAGAAAAGGGGAAAAAATGGGACCTTTACGGCAAGAAAATAAGGTTTACACAGGGACTAGAGGCATCAAACACACGGAGGGGTTAAAAAGCTGGGGGGAAAAAAATAAAGGCAACGGGGGTGTGTCTCGCCACAACGGGTCCCAAGGTACCAAAAAAAGACAAAAAAAAAAGAAAAACAAAAACCCGCAAACTTCGCAAGGGGGTGTTTAGAACCTGGGAAAAGACCGCTCCCCTCTAAGGATGGCCAGACATCAAGAGGGTCATCCTCCTTCTCGGGGGGGGGGGTTCCAAAGTTGGGCTATGAGAAAGGAGGCGAGAGATCACAAGAAGGGTCAGTGGCGGAGAACCATGCAGAAACCTACAGAAAACGCAAAAGGGCACAAGTTATCACTCGCCCGGGCCTCAAAAAAAAAAACTGGGAAAAAAAGTGGGCGGTTCGAGGGAAGGGCACGGGGGCAGGGGACGGATCGTTCTGTTTCCTCTTCGCAGATCAAAAGAGGGGAATGTCTCTGGGAAGCCACCCCAATCACGCATGCTAAAAAAAGGACAGGACGGCGAATTCGGGAATCCTCTAATGGACACTGAGGCGATCAAATCAAAGGAGACCTCCGGCTGATGGCTTGAACAAGAAAAAAGGGGCGGTGTTGGGAGGTGTTAAGAATCCCGGCTCTGAACGGAGCGGTCATCCTGGGGTCATACACGCTCCTTGAAGGGGGAATACAATCACCAGTAGAATGGGGGGTCTCCCATACGGGACTTATCCTCGGGAAGAACACTTGTCTGCGAAAAAATTCAAGAGGGGGGGGGAAAAGCTGTAGGGTCAAAAAGTCGCGCCAAAAGTCTGAAAGACCGCCCCACCGAAAGGAATCAAACGGCAGGAAGGAAAAACCGCGAACCACCTGGGTCTAAGTGGGGGGGGTCGGCCGATTGACTCAAACACTCGACAGTCCGATATGCCGGCCAAGGTGTCCCAGGGGAAAAGCCCAAGGATAACTGGGGCCTCAATCCCGCCACAAACAAGATCACCGGGCGGTCAAAAAGAAAAACTGTCCCTGAGGGCTCCCCAGGAAGAGAAAGGCGGACAGGAGGAAATTCAAGACTGCCCTGCCCATGGTGGTTCGTCTTGGAGTGAGTAGTCCCGGCGGTGGAAAAGAGGGGGGGCCACAGAGGGGGGGTGGCAGGGGGGGTGTAATTCCCGGGCGGGGAGTTGGCTTCTTTGAAAAAAGGGGGGCAAAAAAAACAAAAACAAAAATAAGAGGGGGGGGGGGAACAAAAAAGGGGGACCAGGAAATCCGCCTCCACCAAGAGGTTAAAAAGGGAAGCTCGAAGAGAAAGATGGGGGGGGTAGGACACTTATCCGGTCCAGAGAACAGAGTGACCCGGGCCTCGAAAAGGTCTAGTGGGAAGTCGAGTTACTCTCGGGGGAGGGAGTGAAAGGGGCAGTAAAGAAGGGAACAGGGGGTTGCTCCGGACACACACCCCGCACGGCCGCCGTGAAGAAAGCCTTCTCCAAGACATCCGCGACCCCTCATGACTGGTAAAGGATCAGAGACGACGTCGTGGGAGGAGCCTATTCAATAAGGGACGCTCGAGCCGACGACCCGAGAGGTGTCTCGAGAACCAAAAAAGCAAAGCATGAAGGGGGGAGGATGAGGATGGAGAGGAGTAGCATACTTCTCTCGGAGTAGAGCTCTAGGGTCGGAGAAGTAAAAGGAAATTTGGACAGAGGAATGGACGCAAGAGGTAGAATTATTAGAGGGGGGGTTGGGTGGGAGGGGTGGGGGAGAGTCGAGAGAGGGGGGGAAGATCTGTGGGGTGGAAGGGGAGAGTGTATTGGGGTGGAGAGGAGTAATGGATGGAAGGGGGGGGGGATCGTGAAAGGCGGAGGGTTGGCGAAAGGAAGAAGTGTTGATTAGAAGAAGGGTGGTCAAAAAAACCATTCCGAACCCCTTCCCGCAATCCTGGGGACTGGACCGAATTTTAGGAAGGAAAAAAGGAACAATCACTCCTAAGCTCTCTGGAAACAAAATGGGGCGAATTCCACTTAAAACAGGGAATGGGGAGGCACTGTATCCACCACTCTTAGGCCAACCCGCCTGCACGCATCTAAGGGGGGGGTGGGGGGTGAAGAAAAAAGGTCCCGGGCGAGCCCACCGAACGCAACGGCTATACATCCAACAGAAAAAAGCGGGGGAAGGTTCCGTGTAATTACACACACTCAGACTTTTGCGAATGGACGCCCATCAGATAAAAAAAGAGAAACTAAGCCGGAAACAGTTCGTGGACCGCAGGGGGACGGCGGCTTTGAAGGTGGTGGGGGCAATATGCCAACCGGAATTCGTAATCGCGGACTGGGGCCGAATCCTGATGACCACAAGCGCGCAAAACCCGAAAAAGACGGGAGTAAAAGGGAAAAACCGAAAGGGAACCACCATTCTCGGTCTTAGTCTGGGGCTAACGAGGGAGCCTAGCAGGTGAACAACAGCAGGCACGACGTCAAAAGCACGAAAAGGGGACTAAATGGGAAAAGAACACAGGGAAAGAAACGTGAAAACCGGCGAACCGTGCGCACCCCACGCTGCAAAACGTAAATACCAGAATCTGGGCAGGGGGACTTCCACAGAACCAAGGGACACGCTCACTCCTGAACTAAGGTCCGGGCATGCAAAACCACCAAGAAAAAGTGGGGGGAATCTTCCTCAATCCGTCAGAAAAAAACAAACAACTTTAGGAAGATAGATGAGGAATCAGATTCAACCAGTGGTAGGAGAGAAGGTTCCATTCCCGCAAGGTTGGGTTGGAAACAGGCGAGCAGAGGCATTGTGGGTGGGAATGGTTCCAGTTCAAAAAAAAGAATTAAAGGAAAAAAAAGGGACCACGGAAAGGGGGTGGGGGGGGGACGGAACCACATGAACCGGGTTTTTCAGGTCAAAAATTTTCGTCCGGGGGGGGGGAAAGTAAGGCCGTTGAAAAAACGCAACTCGGAAGGTAGGAGCAAGGAAATGGAAAAAGGCTAGAAATGCCCCACAAATGAAAAAAAACCACAGACAGAAAAAAAGCAGGGGGGGCGGTCTTTTGGGTTGCGGCTGCTAATGGGTCAATTTGGGCTCGGGTTCGTAGCTCACCCAAAGCCGGTAAGAAAATCACGGGGTAGGGGGGCCCGAATGAACAATCAGGGGGGGAGCGGGAATTGGACCCGCCGCGGCAACGAAAATTTCTAAAAAGTAAGAAAAATCTCACAGAGAAAAACGAAAGGACGAAAAAATCGAAACACTTAAAGGGTCATGACACTGCAAGAACGAGAGGATTGCCTTAGCCAAACACAAAGCAACGTTCCCCTTTTAGGCTCAGAAAACAAACAGTAGGAAACAAAAAAAATAAGGGGGGGATCTTAAAACAGGCGCCAGCCGAAGATCTTCAAAAAAAGGACGCAGTCCGTGGGGTTTCCACGGAGACATCATCCCCATGGACTCAGGAGAGTAAGGGGAGAAAAGGGGGGCTAAATAAAGGATCAACTGGGCAGGAAAAAAGAAAAAGGGAACACCACAGGGTTTAAACAGGGACCTCTCCGCCAGATTTGTGAAGACCCACTCAAGAAAAAGGGGTAGTTGACAGGTTGATCCCCGAGCGAACTAGGATGGGGTTTTCTCCCCGCTCGCGATTGACAGAAAAAGGTCGAAATATACACCACCTAATAGTCCGATGGTTTGGGGGTGGGGAGGCCGAATACCCGTTTAATCTAAAAGTACGAGACCAATTCCGAGGCGGAGACTCTTGGGGGGGTACAAAAAAAGCAGGTGCAGAAAAGGTTGGCCCGTTAAAAAACGAAGATGGACCACTAAAAGAGGGTAAAAGACTTCCCCCGTCGACAAGACATGGGGCCGAAGAGCGACCACAAGGAAATTTGGGTCCTATCCCTGGGAACACGGTTGATCATAAAAGTGAACCGTGCCCCCACCTCCAACTCATGGCACAGCAGGAGGGGATCGGGGAAAAGCGTCCAGCATCAGTTGAAAATCCACTGTTAAAACGGAGTGGAATAAAGTGGAGGTAAAGAAAAAATAAGAAATACCGGAGTACAAACAACGGACGGGACGAGGGACCCCGCAGAAAAAAGAAGAAAACAAGAAGAAAAGCGCCAAAGAAACCCCAATAGGGCATGCATAAACGACAAGGTAACTTCAAAAACCAAAACTGAGGGGGGGGAATTGGGATCGCTGGTAAAGGCAGAGAAGGGACGTGGAGCAAATCCGGAAAAGTCTCGACGACAGGTTATAGGAACTAAGCTCGGTGCTGCAAAAAACCGGCGATTCGATCAAAACGGGCAGAGTCTGCAGGGGGGGGTCGGGAGAGCGAATCTAAAGGAGACCCAGAATATCAAAGGGTTCACAGAGCTCGGGGGGTCTCCCCTGCAGGGGTTGGTGTGGGAGGTGTGAAAAGGATTTAATAAAAGCAGATAGGTGCCTCGACTTTGGAAAGAATATATCCCGAAAAAAGAAAATTTCACTAATAAAACGTACGCAAGCTTAAACCTGAAAAATCAGCAGGATGTCCTAGCTGGCTATAACCAGGGAAAAAATTAATGAATCACAAAAAAAAACAGGACAAACTAAGGGGGTGGACTAAAACCAAACGGGGAATTAAAAAAAAAAAACATCTAACGAGGCTGAATTCTTAAAAAAAAAAACGAACGTCCAATCCAACAAGAAAAAGCAAAAACCGGGAACCCAGAAGACGGACACGGTCCTCTGGGGAAAAGGGAAAAGAAGACCGAAATAAGGGGGAAATTGGAAAAAACCGATGCTAACAAGGTAAGGACGCCCAGCGGAGGTGCTCAAAAGGCGAAGAAAGAAAAAGGAGAGAAGAAAAGAATCCAGGCAGAGCCGCTGAAAAAAGCGCGTATACCACGAAAGAACGAGCCAAACTAAAGGGGAGAACGGAAAATGCGGGGGCCGGAGTCAAAAATGGAAAAAAGGCAGATCAAGGAAAAAGGAGGGGGTGGCATATACGCGGAATCGATGAGGGGGGCCTTCAGAGGGACGGAGGATCCCCGAAAGCCACGGCGCTTGCCAAGAGTAGAGGTCCGGAGAGGAAAGGGTCCTTCACAAAAACACGGATCGGGACCAAAAACGAAAAAAGGGGGATGAGGGAAACGGGAAAAAGAAAAACAGGTAAAACAGAGATTAAAGGAATCGGAAACAACCAACAACAACGGAAGGTAGAAAAGAGAGATTACTTTAATTGTGGAAAAGGGTATAGTCAAGTGTAAAAACAAAGCCTCGCGAATTCACAGGGTTTACCCGGAGGGGGGGTCCGAAACCAAAGAAAACCCCCTCAGGCGCCCCTCTCGGACCCTGAAAACACCTCAAAAAAAGGCCAACGGTAGGGCGAAAAAAAGATGGGGGGGGGAACCACCTCGGGACGAAGGCTGACAGGAAAACTCGAAAAAAAGGTAAGGAATCAACTGGTCTTCCCGGGGCTCGGCAAAAATGGCGGAGGGGGGACAGCGATGGCAGGCCCCTCAGGGGGAAAGGTCTATCAAAGGAGGCGGGGGGGCTCGTACGCCGTAACGAGCAGATCGCCAGGGGAATCAACTGAGTTCGAGCGGGGAGGGGGGAACAAAAAGGGAAAGGCCAGGGAAACGGGATTGTAGCCAAAAAAACCAAAAGGGAATACGGTGGCGAGAAGACTCTCCAAAATGACGCCGTCAAATCGGCAAGGGTGAACCGTGGGGGGGGGGGATTGCGTGTGGGGGGGTGGGACCTGAGCGAAAGAGCCCGCGGAAATATAAAGGGGGGGATTCACAGCCCCCCCCGCCGCCGTGGGGGGCATTCCTTCATCAGTCATCCAAATGCCAGCACTAAGGGACTGAGAATGATGAGGGCCGCCCAGTACTTTGTGGACTCAAAACTCGACGGGGGCTCCGGAAGTTTCAGAAGGATTCACGATGATGAGGACGAACAACCGTTAAAAAGCGAGACGTGAAGGGAGCTTCAAAAACGGTTGAGGGTTCTGATCGGGCCGGGGAATTCTAAGAAGGGCCCATCGCCGGCCTCGGGTTCATGACGCGGGGAACTAATCAGGGGGAAGCCAAAAGGACCCCCTGCCGGTGTGCAAATCCAAAACGCCGCGCCCAGCTACTTGCTTAAATCACAGTTCAAAAAAAAATCCCTCGATGGAGGCGGCAAAGAGCCCATCAAGGAAAAAACAAAAAAGGGTGGGGAGGACTGTTCTTATGCCCCAGGAAGTTACCGGGACGGGGCTTCGTGGGGAGGGATCAAGCTGGTCCCCCTCGGAAATCGCCGGCGGGTGAGAGGGCGAATTTCGGGGAGGGGGGGGGTCGGGGGGAAAAGCCCGCCAGACAAATGAAAATTGCTCCGGCAAATTAGGGGGATCAAAGTCTGAGCAAAATTCAATCGACAACAGTAGACCTGGTGAGGTGAGAACGGATTAAGGAACACAAGTTGGGACCCACGGGCCTAGCATGTCTAAGAGTCGAGGGGGAAAAGCTCTGAAATAGACGGGAAGGGGGAAAAGAAATGGGACAAAGCGCTCAACCCTCCGCAAAAAGGAGAAAAAAAAATGGACCCCTACCCTTAGCAAGCTGACGGCCAGGAAAGCCAAAAAAAAAAAAACATAACTCTTCTGAAATAAAATACGGGGGCTGGGCGGAGGCGTGCAGGGGAGATAGGGGGACGAAAAGACGCGGGGAAGATGGGAACCTTCGGGGGTGTAAACAAACACCGATGTGACTCAAAGGGGAAACAACGCACCGTACAAACGCAGAGGCAAATTGGGAGTTCCACGGAGAGGCAGTAAGAGAGCCCGCCATATGGGCAGCCGCAGGGGATGTCTCCCTCACGCTCCCTAGATTTGAGCTAAAAAAAAAAAAAGCGGGTTTCCTGATGATATAAACAAAAGCCTGAAGCGTAGCGGGACTTCCTAGAAGGGGGGAAGGGGGACGAAAAGGCCTATCAACCAGAGAATACGCAACTCGAATCATAACACTCTGAAACAGAAGTTGTTGGAAATCAAAAAGAGAGCGAGCAAACCCGGGAAAGGGAAAGGGCTCGACTGCCGAACCCACGGGAAAGCGTGGAATTGCGTGTCGACATCCGATCAAATGGAAGGTTCATCGCGCGCAAAATAGAAGAGAACGTAGGGAATAAAGTTACAGAGAACAGTGTCGTGCAAAAGGGACTGGTCCACCATATTAGCAAAAAAAGGGCAGGTTTTGCACTGGTAACCAACGGGAAGAAAAAACGTATAGCTCTTCGATCGGGGGGCGGAATTAAACGAAAAAAAAACTCAAAAAGGGCCTTCAAAACGAAGCCCCCGGCGCCAACAACCACATTCCTGGAGGGGGGACAAAAAAATCCTGGTGTCTCACACTTGACATCACGTCGCAAGTTTACGCCATCAAGAGGTAACCTTCACCCCGAGAATGCGTCCAAAGAAGGGCTAAACAGAACGCATGGAGAAAAACCACGGGTCAATGGGCGCAACAAAAACTCTTGCCGGGCCTCTCAAAAAACCAAGGGAACAAACCCCCAGACATGGGGACTCAGATACAGAAGGGGGGTGGAACTACATTATCTACCAAAAATTGAGTAAGTGAGACCATAACCAACTGGGTGAATCTGAGCACCTAAGAATCTCAAAAAAGGGAAAGGGGGAAAGGGGATAAAATGAAAGATCAGATCACCTTTGTGGTGGCAAAAGGGGGCATTCATGCAAAAGAGCCAGGGGAGGGAAATACAAGTAGGCACATGGTGAGTGTGGAAGTTTCAAAGTGTCTGGTGAAGAACACGGGGGGAAGGAGTGTGGTGGGAAGGACCGGGGGTTGAGATGGGCAACGTAGGTTTGTCACCCAATGGAGGAAAGGTTAGGGACAAGCCCCCAAAAGTAGGCGGGAGAACAGGGTACGATGAAAAGTAGAAAAATCGGGAACCGGACCCTGGAAGGCTGCCCGTTTTGGGGGTCAGAGAAGGGGAGGTGGTTAAAAAATTCGGGGCTAGCCATGGCCGCGAATTATCGCAAAAGGAAATCACACGCCGCCCCTTAATAATAATGAATCTCGGCGAAAAGAAGGGCAAAAGGAACACCAGCTCCTGAGACTACAGGGACGGAAAAAGAACTTGGCATCGCGTATTAGATCGAACGGCGCCATCCGGGAGCGGCAAACGGGGGGAAGAGGAAAGAAAAAGGAAACTCCGGCTCGGGGGACAATTCCTAGGAAAGTCCTTTCCCGGTGGGATCGCTCAATGGAGACACAGTGAGAGCCGCGTGACTGGCGGTGGGACGAGGAACCCTGACTCGATGAGACCGAAAGATCCGTAGAAGAAACCGGGTTCGAAGGGGGCGAGCAGACGCCCAAAAGGCCCGAATCCAGGAGGAAGGTAAGGAGCGGCGCGGGCCTATCAGGCAGGCAAACAAGAACCCCAGGATGCGGTACAGACTCTTGCCCCGCCAAAAGACTCGTGGGGGGGGCAAAGTGAAAAAGGGCCTCAGCGGTGGGTAGTGGGCGTGGTTCAAGGATGAAAAAAAAAAAAAAAATCCTCGGTGGGTAGTTGTTGGTAAAGAACCTCCCGAGATAAAGCACCTCCAGGGGCGTAAAAAGACGATCTTCCAACGGTCGCCGCGGCATGGAACTAAAACGGGGAGTACTAAACTCTGGGGGAGCGGGGAAATAGAGACTCGCCGCTGGGAATGAAAAGGGGGGGAAGGGTGAATAGAAGATAATGAGGTCCTCTGTTCAAACGGTACCATAAAAAAGGCAGTGTTCCCTCTACCGGACGCACGAAACGGAGAACGGTAATCAAACCGGGGGGACGGGGCGTCAGGACGAAAGCGGTTCCAAAATGGTACACGATCCGAAGGGGCTACGCGTCTAGAAAGCTTAAAAAACTATTGGGCCATGCGGGGGGGTATCGATCTGGGGGCAGGAAATCACAGAAGACAAACTGACATCCTCAACCAACAAACCAAACCCAGTGATTCCGAGTTAAAACCAGGAGAAAAAAGGAAGGAAACGCTCCTAACAAACATTTTAAACCGGTTGAATGCAGACAAAGATAAGCTGGGCAATCGGGGTTAGAGAGCGCTGGTTAAGGCACAACAGTTCCTACTTGAAGTAAATCGGCAAGAAAAAGGGGACAGGTGTGATGCGGTTAGGGAGAGTAAAAGTCGGACTCTCGGAGATTTCTGCGAAGGCCTTCATAATAAGGTATGACTACCAAAAACGAGGGGATCAGAGAAAAAGAGCCCACTGATCGAAAGCGACACCCAGTTCCGAGATGGGAGACGCGGGGGGGTCGCAAGGACTGGATTTCTATAATTGAAAGTGCGTGTAATGAACATGTCGGGGGCTGAGGAGGCCCACGGACACAGGGAAAAGATCCAATCTAGAGTGAAAAAAAGTGCTAGTCTACGACCTTAGAAAGTTGGTGAATGTAGAGAAAAAAACGTCCCGAGGGTTGGATCCAGACGGAGCCCTCAAAAAGACGCGTCGTGACACTTATTTCAAACGGACGTATCCAATCCAACAGGACGGTCAAACGGGACCCACCAAAAGGGCAGGGAAAAAATAACTTGGAGAGGCTCAACTCAAAGAGATCTATGGAAAACCTTAGGTACGATACGTAATGGACCTGAGGGAAGAAAAGCAAAAGAAGAGAACTAAGAAGAGTCGCAGGAAAGACCAAGAAAGCCAGGAGGGAAAACTGAGGAACCCTCCACTTACCCAATGCTAAGTGATAAAGAAGAATCGCCTGGGAGATGAACCAAGACCATTCAACTAAATACCAAGAGAAAGACAGGGGTTAGAATAAGAGACCACTAATCAAACAGGGGGTTCCGCGTTTGGGCAAAATCTCGAAACGTTCAGGAAGAAAAGAAAACAACCGGCTAGCCCAGAAGTATAGTGTACCCCGAATACGGTAGAAAAAACCAAAACGGCTCGGGGTGGAAAACGCTGAAACGAAGGTATTGGACCGTGTGACCCTTAAAAAAAAAAACGAAGTCACACAAAAAGAAATTGGGGCTCACTCAACCCACTTATGGAGGGGGAAAAAGAGAAGGCGTTGAATAAAGAATTCAAAAAGTTTTGCTCTGCCCTGGGTACGGGCCCCAAAAAACCGCCTGAATTTCAAAAAAGAACCCGGGTGTTAGTACAAGGGCCCCCCGACTCCCCGAAGAAAGGAAAAGGCCCCTCGCCCGGGGTGCTCTCACTCCCGTCCGAGTCAAGGGAAAACTCAGGGAAAAAAACGGGGATCTGACTCGCTTGGTCACTCGTCTACTAAAGGGTCATCGGTGGACATGAAAAAGGAAAAAACTCCTTGCAGCCAATTGGAAGGGTGGAAAGGGCCGAAAGACCAGGGGTCCGTTGAAATCTGAAGCGTGGCCGAAGACGAGCAGTAAATCCTTCCTTCCCGAAGCCTCTTCTCGGGCTAAAAGGGCCTGAAGAGGTGCCAGGACGGGAGGGCCGGGACTAGGGGAAAAAATAAACGCGCCAGACTCAAGAGTCAACTAAGGGGAAGGAACGGGTACGGAAACCAAAAAGAGTGGGAAGGGAAGTGGGAAGGGTCGGGCAATAGCGGGGCACATCCCAATGGAGTTAAACTTAGGAAACCGACGCGTAGTGGGACTCCGTGCAAAGTAAATCAGAAAGGAAGTCGGGGGAAAAAAGTAAAACTTCGAGGGAAAGACTCAGGGGCGTTACTGGTTTAAAGTAAAAAACTGCCATCGGAGTTTCTGTCCACAAAAGAAGGAAATTACGCAAAAACTCAAGGGAAAGCCCCCGGCTAAGGGACGCCCGGGCTACAAAGGGCACACTATCAGTTGGAATTGGAAAAAAGATCGCGATCAAACTCAATGCCGACGGGAGGACGAAGGACGGGTCGTCCCATGAAGCCCTGAAACGCGCTGGCCAAAGAGCCCTCCCGGATCCCTCGCTCAGGGGCGGCGCTCCGCCGCTTCCACTCGCTGGCGCTTTCACGGATCACCATGGAAAAAAAAAACGGGGGGAAAAAAATACTTCCAAAAAATGCAATGAAGGAAATGGGTCGCAAGTCCTTGGAGGGGGTTGAGATCACGGCTAACCCAAAAGCCCTAGGGGTCAGGAAAAAGCTGCGTTGGGGTCCACTCCGGGCGGGGGGGACCTTTCTTGGGGGGACACCAATATCGAAAAAACAAGGAAAGTTTCACACCAAAACATCGAGAATTGCATCGCAGAAGAAGAGAGGAAGGGCTGAATCAATTGCAGGTTCGCACCGAATGTTCAACCAAGAGCTGTCGCCAATTCGCCGGTGGGAAGCTTTCGCCGTCGAGACCACAGGACTTGGATAGGGAAACTGACTTTTAACATAGCGACGGTACGTTAAACAGAAACGGGAAACCAAACTACTCAAGCAACAAAGCGGCCCCCGAAAGCCAGGCCAAAGGATCCCGCACAAACGCATCTTCAGGAAATTTCCACAAGGTACTCGGGAAGAAAAAGGGGGGGGGGAACTTAACCTAAGGAAATGGTCGGTGAGAATACGCCGGAATATAATCTGTCAGCAAAAACAAGAGGAGGGTCGCCCCGCGAAGCGACACAATTTACACGCGGGACCAAGGGGGCAAAAAATGCAGGCGGAAGCCAACTCACATCAGGGGGGGATCGGGGAAAATCTAACGCCTCCTAAAGAAATCTTGAATCGACGTAAACCTGGACCCGCGGAAAAAAGGGAAAACGGGGAACTATGACTCTTCCAGGAGGTAGGAAAAGGGGAACAAGCGAAGTCTACAACATAAGGGGGGGGGGGGGTCTCGGGGCTGACAAGGAAAAGGGGCAAGAGCCCACCGGGACAAGAGGGCTCCAGACGAACTGGAATAAACGCCTCGTTTCGCGTGTCCATCTACTCAAGTCTCCACAGGCTCCGATGAAAAGCGCGCAAACTGGACTCCTGACTGACAGAGAGCCCAGTTTTGGGCCAGCAGGCGGGGGTTTCGCAAAAGAGGGGTAAACAAAGAAAACGGATTCTTATAGCGGGGCACGACCACCGGGGGATGTTCGAAGTAAAAACCGGAGAAAAAAAGAGAGGAAAAAACCCTAAGCGCACCCGGCGAACAAAAAGCCTCAGGAAAGAGATTAAAATGGGCTAACTGGGGGATGGTCATACAACTACCTCACAAGGGGGAAAAAAAGCCTGCCTAAAATGTTAAGCAAGGCCACGAAGACGGGGTCTGGAAAAAAAATGGGGGGTGGACGTAACAAAATTCAAGTTAAGGAGAAGGAAACAAGGGGGGCTTCCACAGATTCACAGGAGGAGCAAGTCTGGCAGGGAATTACCAGAAAAAAACTACCCAATTGGACTCTCGCGACTAAAAAATAGGGTCGGGGGAAAGCGGCCCGAAATACCCCACGGGGGGGTGAATCCATCAACTCAGAAGACCAGAACAAACAACAAAAAAAAACATGCGGTTGGGGAAGTAGGGGGGAAAATAAAGAGATGTATTATTCTCCACGATGTAACCCATGGTAGGCGTCCAAAAGGGGAAAACATGCAGGGAAATACATGTAATTGTACGCCTGGGGAAAGGGTGGAGGTGGTTGGACTTTTCCCTCCCAGCTGGGTGATCAAACACCCCGTAAAGGGGTTCCAGCAAAAACCGTGTTCATCCTAAAAAAAAGGTGGGGAGTGAACAGTTGTGAAGGGAGCAACTGACGGAAAGTCCACTTAGGAAAAAACGTGACCGCCAGATTAACAGGATGCCGAGAAACTGACCGACCCGAGTGGGGGGGGGCGCGCGGGGGCAAAGGCGGGGCCCTGCGGTCTGGCAG
>Ga0179593_1640063_pt1 | contig 22277 bp, 15 predicted proteins | sample CZODoug2_1_08_16_FD_185931 | JGI IMG/M metagenome (GOLD analysis project Ga0179593, IMG submission 185931) | Vadose zone soil fungal communities from Angelo Coast Range Reserve, California, USA - CZODoug2_1_08_16fungal (PacBio error correction) | ecosystem: Environmental > Terrestrial > Soil >...
AGGGTTGGAGTCCGTATAAGAAAAACAATGCTCATGCGGGGGGGTCAACGATTATTCTATAGAAGCCTGGCAATGGGTAGCCGCTCCGACGCACCCTCTGAAAGAAGGTGGTCCATCATCAAAAAGTACATAGGGAGAGGAGAAAGTCATCAATTGTTTAGGAAAAAAAGACCGGTGCTTACATGGATCCGAAAAGCCGTGAGCGAGTTCGACTTTCCTTGGTCTACCCGAGGGATAGGAAAAATAGATAGGGCATGGGGGCCGGCTCAAGTGAGAAAATCCTTGGAGATAGGAGAAGCAAAAAAACATCCAAATCCTGGCAAAAGGCTAGAAACTCTCTTTTTGCCCTGGGATCGTGGTGGTGAGCCCCATTCACTTAAACTACCTTCTCTACTTAAATAGTATGATCCCAAAGATACTAACAAAAAAGGGAAAGGATAGATTTTAGATCTGAGTAAAAGCATTTAAATCTAGATGGCGATGTGCTTCTGTCGGGGTCAGCGAAAAAGATCAAACCGGGTTCCCTGGGCATAAACCAGAGGGGGTCGAAAAATTTGAGCTCGAGCACCAGGGAGGTTGGAGGTTTTTGAGGGGAAGAATCGAGTTCCAAAAAAAGGGGGGTCAAAAGGGGAATTGGACAGCTCTCGCCATGTGGAGAGTGAAGTGAACCCAGGCCAAGCGCTCAAGCCACATAGGGGGCTCCAGCTCTATTTAGAAAAAAGAGGGTGAAGAAATCGGGGTCGGACAGGACTCGCCTTGCAAAGAGAGGAAAACCTTAAGAATCCAAAGAACATCTTGACGCAAGCGGGGAGAACGCTCATTTTAACTACCGGGCATAGACGAAAACCCTGGGGGGCGTTTAGAGGCCTGAGGTGTCAAACAAAAGTAATAGCCCCTAAGAAAAATCGTCCCCTCTACCTGAGTGATTGTTCGTTGGTTTGTAGAGAGTCTTTTGAAGAGAAGAAAAAAGAGTGACAAGGGGAAAATAAGGCAAGGACCACACCGCATCCATGCAAGCTATAACGGAGAAAATCGATTTGGAAAGAGGGATATCTTACGAGTTGTGTATGTAAGGCTGCTCTTCATCCGAAAAAGGTTTCTAAGATGTGCGGCTCACTTCCTCCGACAGGCACAGTTTGGAGTGACACTTTTTCGGTTAAGAAAAAACGGGCGGCCTCACTAGTCAAGATTCTTACGAGAAAAAGAGCAAAATTGAAATTATCCTCGAACGCCGTGGACTGGACCTTCACCGTACTTATTAAGGTGAGACTACTCAAATTCGGGAAAAAAAGGGAGGATTTGGAAGCCTTATCTTCGAAAATGGGGAAGGTAGAATAATGCTATGAGAATACTGCATTAACCAAAAAGACACTTCGGAGAGGACTTTTTTAAAAGGCAGGCAACGTTGTATGGGGCATTAAGTCTCCCCCAAACGAATTTCTCAGTCGCCAGCAGGCTGTTAAAAAAGACCAAAGTTCCAGAGGGCGAGTGCTAAGTGGGGGGGGGGCCCGGGGGGGGAAGGTCTCTTTCACGCGAGAAACATCCCGACAAGAAGACACCTAATATCGAAGGGAGAAATAGGTTCTCCTCAAAAAAAGGGCCACCTTGCACACCTGCTAGTCGTTTGTCGAAGGTGTTGGGCGTGGACCTTCTCGACGGAACAAGTTGGCATGGGCGGCACTACTTGCTGACCGTGTTCAAGAAACTACAAGGAAGGCTTACGTTCTACAAAAAAGGGCGGGGGAATTGCTTTACAAGGAATTTGCGTTCAGACGTATGGGAGTATCGATCCCCGGGGCAATCTGCAGCAAACGGGGGCCGCTAATGATAATGTATTATTCTGTAGTACAGAAGGGAAGATCTCTGTGCACACCACCGATAAACGTTGGCATCATCATGATGTCGTAGGTGAGGGATCTAAAAAACACCTGGAAAAAAAGACCAAAAAATAAGATCTCCACAACGAGGAGTAAAAGAGAGAGAGATAAAGTCAAAAGAAGTATCAAGAAGGCCAACTGAGGATGGGTCCTTCCTAGAATGGATATGAAAAATAGAACAACGCAGTCACTAGAGTCATTTAGGGGTCCTTCTAAGCGCGTCCAGAAGCAAAGCCATACCTAAAATTGAGAGCCTATGAGCAGTTCCCTCTCGTAAGCGGGGCTCACTCATCTGACTGGGGTTGGACGGACGATGAGGGAAGCTAACAGCGCGGGGGGGGGCCGGTCAAACGTACAGCGAGTATGCAAAGAAAATAAAAAACATTGTCCTCAGGGGACGGGTGTCTGAAATAGAGCCCAGCGGGAGAGCTTATTCGTATATGCTTTTGAGTGGGGAGCGCCGAAGGTCATCTAAACTGCAGGACAAAGTAATCTCTCGGTTGAGTTCATAACGTAGGAGAAAAAAGATCATAGCAGTGGTGAAGTTTGCAACCTCCGAGGAAATAAAGGTGTTCCAGTTTTTTTAGATGAGAGCCGAAGTGGAAGGTTTTTGATTCGCATGGGGCTCTCGGCAGGAAGAAAAGAGACCTGTCGAATCTATTAGATCAGACGATTGGAAAAGGACGTCCTATTAGTTATGGTTGGAAAACGCCATTGGCTCTTTCTGCGGTTGCAACCGGTGTCCGGTTATTTAGTTCACCGGTGCCATCTGGGGTTTAAAATTTGTACGTCGAAACCGAAACATGGGGTCTGGAAAAAGAGGTGACAATGCGTAGGCTGATGCAGACCCGGAACTCGTCATGTCCGTTGGTCAGGAGCGCACTGGGGGAAAAGGTAAGATCACTTCAGACTCTTGATGAATGTACATGAGAGTTGACTCGGTTATGAAGAGGGGGGAGCGAACCGCCTGTTCCTTGAAAGGGATGAAAACCACATTCCGCTACAACGCCGGCAGCGGGCATAGAAACGATGGGTTGCGGAGCCAGTCATGGCGTTTGCACCTGATATAGAGAAAGAGATAACTCTTTTTTAGAAGGGGAGAAGGAGATGCCGCTCTTTCTTTTGAGAAATCAAGGGGGGAGGTTGAAAGGAAGTCTAGGTCTACTACACACCAAACTTCGATTTAGGACCCTAGAAACAAGTAAGAGCGCGGTTAGGGGAAACAGCGAGCTTCGATGGTTGGAGGGCGGGAGGGTCTAGGGAGCTGTTAAAAGGAACAAGCTGACCAAGAGCATTCCCAAGCTAAACACAAGCGTATCTACCTTATTAGAGTATGACAGAAAAAAAGATTCGCTTTTATAAAAAAACCCCCTTCAAAGGAGGGGAGTGAAAAAGTACATAATCAGAATCTACGACCATCTGGGAGAAAACGCCCGAGCAAACATGAGGAGCAATCAGTTTGGATGATAGTTCGGACGTGAAGGACTATAAGGTCCCCATACGCCTGGGGGGCGAAAACCGTGGATAAAAATAAGGTCACTACCCATCCTCAGAACTGTTCAGAAAGTTGTTGAAGCCGGCTGCAGGAGGAATGGTTCAGATGTATCTGATATTACTCAGCGTGCCAACCCTCTCTTGAAGGCAAAAGATGTTTAACCTGGAATGGAGAGGTAGACGGCCACGTTGAGGCGACGGGAGAAAAGGGCGGGTGGTACGTCCGAACCCGAAAGCGGATAAGAAGTTACCTTCTTCGACCCCGCAAAAGTAAATAGAAAGGAGCGGATTCTTCTTGAAAGAATCTGCAGCGACGGAGAAAGGACATCGTGATACCACGTCCAGAAGTAACATGGGTTATCTTGGGAAAGGGGGGGGGTCTCAAAAAACTGGAGATTATTAAAGAGATATAGGGGGAAAAAGGACCGAATATCACACCCGCGCGGGGAGTACTTGTTTGACACCTGAGGTAGATGTACTGAGAATCGGGAACTTTCGACGTCTCCGACGAACCAGTTTTCAGGGTACCCTCTTTTGAGTTGGCCATCAAGGTTCAGAGGTAGAGAAGAGGTTTATCGGAAGGAAAACCCGAACAGGAAGAACAACCTGGTGGAGGGATCCCTAGGCAAGAAATTTTCCTCTCCCTCCGGCGAAAAGATCTCGTGGGGGGAAGAGGGAAGATTCCTTACATCCGTTCCAATCGATAAAAATCCTTCGGAAAGTCGAGACCTGATCGGGGGTCCTGTGAAAAGGGGGGGAGGACCAGGTGTTCAGAACCACAAATGTTTCCTACGAGGAAGGGCCAGTCTTTATCCTCGTAAGTCCAAGTTCGAGGGGCCTCGAGTAGGAGAATTCAACCTCGGGTCGTCTAGCAGAGGGCTTCAGTGACGTCAGCGACAGAGGATCAAAAGAACCTTGGGTAAAGGAAAAAAGGATTGGGGGTGGATAGTAAAATCTGGAAGGGGTCTTCGGTGTTGCGGCGGCGCACATCGGTCACATCACAGCGTTCATCTTCCGTGGAAGAAGAGTCCCTACTGGCAGAGTCAGAGAGAGAGGCAGATTTGGCCCTCAGGGCCAATAAAGAGTGTAGAGAGGGGCGGCCGGGACCTCGGGGACGAGATTGTTTTTTTTAATTACTCGACCTGAAACGGTCCCGTCAACAGCTCACTAATTCAGGATGGTCCGAAGAGGGGGATAACTGATTGGAAAGGAAGCGACCTACTAACCCGGGGGCTATCGGGGAAGGAGGGGAAGTTTAAAAACCAGAGTATACATTAGGAGAAGGAATGAGATTACGGCGGGGTTGTATTAATCTTTTGCATCAGGGAAGTAAGGATCTGGGTGCGAGCAGAGTTGTCAAAATCAAGGCAGCGAAATTCTCATTACCCCTAAGGTAGCCGGATGGAAGTGATCGCTGAAACTGGGACTCTTACAGAGGGTTAGCTTCATAAACTGCGAAAAGGCGGAGAAACTAGTTCCGCTTGGGTCGAGAGCAAGAAAGAGACGCGAACCTTGGTATCCCAGTGTTGTTTGAACATCCAGGGGAGGTCAGACTACCAACAATAAGAAAGAGGCCAGATGTAAAAGCCGCCTTGAAGAGGAGGCGAAAACCTGGGGGGGGGGCCTTTTTACCTGGACAAGGGTGTCAAGGAGTTCTCAGCCGACGCCGGCTAGCATCAAGAAAAGTGATTCGAATCAGGGCGCAAAAAGGGGGGAGGGGGATGGAAACTCCCTTCTCTCCAGCGGAAAACAAATGATCACTTCATCTAAAAAATTGTCGAACCCATGGCACACAGGTGGGCTCCTTGAAGAGGGGAAAGCCAAACGATAAATATGAGGATGGGTCAAATGGGGACGGAACCTTCAACCGGGGCAAAGCGAGCAGTGGCGATGAACAGAGTTTGAAAGAGGGCATCCCGACAAAGAAAGGACTCACCTGAGAAAGAAGGGACTCGGGGCCAGGGTGCGCCGCTATCGATCCGAGGGCCAAAGAGGAAAAATCTCGTGTCGTGGCGGGGGGTGCTTCTCTGGGCGGGGTGTTTCCTTCCCAAAGGTGGAAGATCGAAGCAGATGCTGCGACCACAACGAATTACTGCTGCGCGAACTTTCCTCTACGGGGGGGGGAGGGGGAAAGGAGGGGTTTCTTCTTAACTGACATCTGTCTGGCGTCTAATCCATAGAAAAATCGGGGGCGCAGCAACGAAATGAATTACGAAAAGGGAGGGGGATTTTTTCTGGGAGTAGAGGAGTGCACAAAACCGATGACCCGCAAGTTTGCATCAAAGGGAAAGTCAGTCTATCGAGAACAAAAAAAAGGATTATGAAAAGAAAATCTAATAGAAGAATTATCCCTGCTCCCCCGGTCTCTGGGTGACTTTACCGCACGGAATTTTCTCGGAAAGAAAGAACGAAGAAGTCTCTATCGCATCAAAGTTTGGGGAGGAAGGGAAGAGTCGCGTCTATCCCCGTACCAAATGGAATGAGCAGAACCTCTTTGAACAGCATTCCAAAGGAGCGGGGAGGAGCACTCCTCCGGCTTTGAGGAAAACGGGACGTATCACTGGTGCGCTACAAAGAACATCCTTTTGGCCGGGAACTCAACGAGAGGGGACTTCTACTAAAAAGAAACCTTCGTAAGAAATGGGGACCGGTTGTTTCAAGGGTTTCTTAATCTGGCAACGAGAGAAATGCCGCGAAGTCGTCGGGGGGGGTTAGGAAGGCAGTTGTCGGGATTCACTGTCAGACCGTGAACTCGACCAGCGGGGCCAACCTGGACCCTTCAGCCAAAGAGGCGGGTGAAGAGGGCAGTGCGTCCAGGCAAAGCCTGAAGAGAACAGCGTTTGGAGTACTACCTCCGAAATGGAAAGACACCGGTGGGGGGCAATGGGGAACCGTAGGAGCCGTATTGATCGGTTGGGGAGGAAGAGTAATGCGCGTCATGTCGTCTAGAACAGAAAATCTTTGGGCAGAGGAGGGAGGAATTGGGAGTCCTGTAAATTCAATCTGAAAAAGATTGGTGTCGGGGAAAAACGCAGGTTCCAAGTTCCTTTCGAGCGAAGTGAAAGGTCGGTTATGGAGGTCAGAAGGGGCCACGGGTGGGCAGTATTATAACTAAACGGCTAAGGGGAGAAAGGGCTTACCGCGGATCAGGGAGAGGAAAAATCGAATGGCTTGTTTAAATATTACAGAAAGATGCCCCGGGAGCAAAAATTCGACCAGTGTGTTCGCAGAAAAGGCTTGTAAAATGGAGAACTCTGGCCGTCGTACAGTCTTTAGAAACGGGGGAACCTTTGAACCGACGTTGAGGGACACGAACTAACAAAACACTGCCGAGCGACAACGGGTGTTGCCCTGGTAAGCGACTAGGGAGCTGAATTTTCTTTTCAAAGGAGGAGGATCAAAGATCGTGCCACCGGGACGTGGGGAGGACACAAAAAAGAAGAGGGTACCCTCTTGGCCGAAGGAGGGAGCTTGGCTCGGTGACCGTGGGGGGACGGATATTTTATGAAGAAGAGGAATTGAAGAAACTTACTAGGGCGTCGTCAAATATCTACATAGGGAATGGAGGGGGTAAAAAAATACTAGGTCTCGCTGTCGAATGGTGTTAGAATTTCACTTCGGAAGGCGAGGAGCTGTACATACCACCAAAAAACAGAAAAAAAAGGGCGGATGACTTCCTTCCCAAAAAGAGAGAAGGGAAGTTATCGCTAAACAAATATTCACAAAAAAAGCTGGAAATAACACCCGGTTCTGGGGCCCCTCTCTAACGCCGAGAATCATTCGAAAAGGGGGGGGTCCCCCCCCCAAAAAATCAAGAAGTCTAGACTGGGCGCCTGCCGCGATCATTCTCCAAGCTTTGGCCTAGCCTATCCCGACTAGGACCGTCGAAGGGTTTAAAATACTGTAAAGGGGGGAGAAGAAGGGTTCAAGCTCACGGGAAGCCGGGGCCCTCGAACGGCATAAGATTGGAGCCGAGAGGCGCTACTCGTCTGATACTTATATAAAGGCTTTAAACAGAGTATGGGAATAGCCTAGGTGGGGGACACTAACTTAAAAAGAAAGAGGGTCTCCAGGGGGGCGCTACGTAGTCAGGGTCGGGACAGTAAATGAAAAAAGAAGTGTGGATAATGCGAACATCCTTTAATCTGCTCAAAAGCAAACTCTTCCGCCTAAGAAGAGGAGGGAGGTCTAAAAGTCTTCACGAGGATACGGGGACGGGGTCGCCGAAGTGGACTCCTCAACAAGTCGCCGGGCAAGGCGTGGAAGAGCGAAGTGTTACCTACTTCGATTCTTCTCTCAAACCAAAAAAATTCTTTTAGGAAAAAAAAAAAAGAAAAGAAAAGGGACTGTGATCACTTGGAAGGACTGCAACAAATCGTAGGGGTCATTCTACTTTTGGGGATATTAGAGCAATAAGTATCTCTTAGCGCTGGTAGCCCGACGGGACGTCGCAGAAGGACAAGGGGGTCTTTGGCCAGCAGGAAATTTCCGGAGGAAAAACTAAGAAATGAGGGGTTAGGGACGGAAACACGACCGGAGAAAGAGGAAGAAAAATGCGGATCCCGAGCGCGATCTCGAACGGTGAAGTTTCTCAGAGAGGGGTTGAACTGTATCCTTCCGTATCAAACTCCTGGAAAAAAAAATAGAACAAAAATACTTGCTGAACAGTGACGAGGAACCGCGGGGGGAAAAAGGATAGTGGAAGAACAGGGTGTCAGCCCCCAGTTCAGGGTTGTAGACCTATCGGAATGGGAGGGAGTTGGAACGCCGATACTATCCACCGATTTTAAGAAAAAAAGGGGGGGTTCAGGGCGGAGCGGCCTTCTCCATGAGGGAAGTTTGTCGTGGAGTGTGAGCGGGTCACGCAGAGAACAAAAAAAGGTTGTTTGCTAAGGAGGATTGGATGAGGGATGAAGGCAGAGAGAAAAAATAAGGTCTATTGCGAGGCAGACTACTCCCCTCTTTCCATGAGTGTCACTATGTATCATCTTGGAAGAACTCCGTCCCGAGCCTTTTCCTGGAAAGGACCAGGAAGGTGGGGCAGGAGGTCCCTCCCTTCGAGGGTAGATAGGAAAGCCCGCGGGCGAGTGTCAAAAGTTGTGGGGAGGAATCATACCACCCGTTCACCGCTCAAAAAAGCTAAAAATGGACTCCCTCAAGGGGCAATAACGCCTCTTCTCAAGTAGAAGACGAAAACCGTGGCGGGGGGGGAAAGCCTCTCGTTGAGGGGGGGAATTAGAGGCCCCCAATCAAAGGAAGGAGGGGACGGGCGGGTTGTAAATGGTCGGAAGGGTCGTAAGAAGTGTCCAAGGACCAGCTCTTGTTTAGGAAAAAACTCGGTAGAAAGGAATCGAGGAGACGAAGATGAACTCGCCTTGAGTGTTCTGTCGGGGGGGGGAGGGACTTGTGCCGCTTGAAAAGGGAGGGCGTCATCCGCAATTTGAGAAAAGTTCCCGGATTTGAGAATGGGTGAAGAAGAGCCTGGTATAAGGTTATTTCATACTTTTTGAAAAAAAACACTACACGACAAGGAAAATGGGGACCGCATAGAAACCGTGCAAGAGCGCGGACCGACCTGGAGGGAAGGGGGCACAAGGAAAGAACTCAAGAGGGGGACAGAGTCTTTTCCCTGCAGGTCCGCGAGGAGACGGAAGTCAGGAGGGGGAACCAGCTAGTTTGGCGCGGTCGCGATAAGGATGGCACGGAAAAGTCTAGCCACAGCCAGAGGTTTGGTCGAAAAAATGAAACAACTTTTAGGTGCCCAGAGGTAAAAAATGAAACTGCGATATCTCAGCAGGCGGAGGGGGAGAAAAGTAAAAAAGGCGAAAAACCTCTAGTCTTAGGGGAGAAAGAATTGCTTCACTAGTACCTTGAGAAAAAAAGATGAAGCCACCTACTACTAGGATTCAGGGAAGCTCATATTCGGGAACACGAACCCTGCTCGTTCGTGACAGGGGATCGAAGATAGAGTTGGGGGTACCTTCACCCGGGTCGAATAAGCAGCAGCTGCTGGTACATGTTAAGACAAGCTGCTTGCGCAAAGGAAGTCTCATGGGATGGATTGGAAAAGGCTGCCAGGCCATTATTTCGGGATCAGGAGAAGGCGGGTTTCGGCCGCAGTCAAAAAAGGGTCTTGCGAATGGGAGTGTATTTCTATGATATTCCAAAAAAAAAAGGAAAAAACCACGTACGAAGAGGGGTTGGAAAGTGGAATTCTTGTAAGAGGGCTCTAAACAAAACAACAAAGGTGTGAAAAAGGGGTATACGATCGACAACCCAATAAGTATGCCAAAGGTCAAGGGGTGTGGTTGGTGACTGATCATGGATAGGAGGGGGGAGAGGGGGAGATCTTAACGAAGACATTATGGAAAGGTTTGGGGAAGCAAAAAACGGAGGGAGCGAGAGAGCCACGCCAGACTCGGGGAATTGCGCTCAGAGAAAGGTTGAACATCATTCCCAAATCTGGAAAGAGAAACAGGCATTGGGGGAGGGGGGTTTAACAGTCTAGGAAGGATTTTGCAGGCCGCTACGCGGGCAACCGGTGCGCGGGGGAAAGGGAAAGCCTAACACAGCGTCCGCCAAGTAAAAAAGGGTTAAAGTTGTCGGATCAAGGGCGGCAACCTCAGCATGCCGAGGAGAGTGTGTCCTGATGGTCGATGGTCCGTCGAGAAGAGATCAATTTGCAAAGTGATATCGAAAAAAAAGAAAAAAAAAAGAATCTGGACCAAACAAAAAGAAAAAAAAAAAAAAAGAAGAATAAAAAAAAAAAAAAAAAAAAAAAAAAAAAAAAAAAAAAAAAAAAAAACAAAAAAAACAAAAAAAAAAAAAAAGATGGGTTCTCCTTCAAAGTCACTAACGGAACTAGGGGAAGGGCGAGGGGGTTTCGCGACCGCCCGGAAGGTGTACCCGGTGTGCCGGGGTTGGGACTCTAACAGGGGGGGAAGAAAAGTGGGGGTGTGGGGGGGGTGGGTGACGATGGTCTTGATTCTCTGAGGCTCGTAGAACCCAAGTCCGCAGCGGGCTGAGAGGCTAAACAGGAGAAAGCCGTCTTCGATGATCATCGAAGTGTGCAGAAATTGAAAGGAAGCCGTCGTCGGGAGATGGATGGGGGAGGGGGGAAGAGGGGCCATCTCGTGAGGGAAGGGGGGGGGGTAAAAATTAACACTGTTGGATGTACCAAAAGGAAAGAAAGGACGGTCGGCGTAAAGTGTCTCCCCTGAGAACGGAAGGGAGCTGGCGCACGCATTGACAAGAGCAATCTTGTCAGGGGGACAAAAAGGTGGGAGAAACTACTGAGGGAGGGGTCGACTGGGAGGATTGGGGAAACGCTTTTTGAGGGGGGAAAATCACGTAACCTGGGGTCTTACCCCGACCTTCTAGGAAAAAAAAAAGGAAAAAAAAAAAAAAAAAAAAAAGAAAAAAAAAAAAAAAAAAAAAAAAAAAAAAAAAAAAAAAAAAAAAAAAAAAAAAAAAAAAAAAAAAAAAAAAAAAAAAAAAAAAAAAAAACAACCCGGGGGGCCGAACCGCTCAGGAAAAAAGGGGCAAGGTATCCTTACCTTAGGTCCTTGGGGGGCGAGAGAAAGGATCGTCCACCGGTGGGCTGTCTCTGGATTCAAGGGGGGGGGGGCCGTTAACCGCGGTTCGGAGAAATCAAGGCTGATGAGGGGAAGGAGAAAGACGCGGTTTGTGGGGGGGGGGGTGTTTGAGAAGTCAGAAGTAAAAACACAATTCAAAGGAAGGTGGCGACGTAAAAGGTCGGCTCCCTATCAAAGCAGAATTAGGAAGCAAAGGGGGGGCGGACGGCAGGGGCGGTTGGTTCAATGATGGCGCTAGGAGCTGTATCATTACATCGATCCCCAGTTGAAGAGTTCGAGCTTCCTTAAAAAACCTAGGAAAAAGGGGGGACGGCGTTATGATCGAGAGAATCGCAAACCAAGAGGAGCTGGAACACCCTGGTCTAGAACGGTTCTTTAGTAAAAAAAAAGACACAAAACAGCATACTACCCGCATAGGAATGGCAGGCAGAAACGAGGAAGAATCAGAGCAAAGCTAGAGAAAAGTCGGATCCCGACGAGCAGTCAGGAATTTCTTTACGGGAAGGCACAGGGACTGACTCACTTGCTCCCGGCAATCATAGACTTCTAACTTTCATAAGTATGGGGGAGGAGGAGCCGACTCGGCTGATACGGGGGGCAGCTCTCAGAAGTTCAAAAAGGAAGATGTGGCTAACATTAGGGAGACACAGACATTCGAGGAATCGCGAGAAGGGAAAGGGTTGGGATCCTTGGTCGGCCATGGTCCTAAAGACAAAGAAGTGGAAAGCGCGATTACATCCTGGGGGCTTCGAGTGATGACAAAGGCTCACTAGGATTGATCGGCGGGAGAAGGGGTAGAGGAAGGGGGTCGAAGATCAAAGCGGTTACAAAAAAACGAAGAAAGAAGGGGAAAAGGGAGGTGTTAGCGCGTGATTACACCGACGTCTGAGACTAGCAAAAAAACAACTTCGAGGAGAAAAAAAAAGAGGGAGTTTCAGAACGCCTAACGACAACAAAAATTTTCGGGGAAAAGGGGGGGGTTGATCCAACGATGGTAAAAGGGATAGAAGAATTCCTTATCTGCTCTTTGAACTGCGGGATCACTCGTGAAGTAAGGTGAGGGTGGGCGAAAAAAATGAAGGAAGGCCTCAAAACTTGCATCAGGCGGGTGATCGACAAACCGATTGGGGAGGGGTTTGCCGCCAACCGGACTCTGATCCCTGCGTCCTTTTTCAATCAAGACCGGCAACAAGGGGGGTCACGAGTGGCCTGCCGTATCAACGAAGTAGAGTTGAAAGAAGAGACCAGAAGAAAGAGAATTGAAAAATTTCTCTTTCTTAACTTGGGGGGGGGGAAAGAAGTTGGGGTTCGCACAAGGGAAGGGCCGACCTTCTCGACGGTAGAATAGCTAGACGATCCAACGGTTTAGAAAGGAAAGGCAGAAGAGGTCTGATGCCGGCTCATATCGGGGGTGGGGGGGAAGGGGCAGGTGATTAGGGGCGTCAGCGCCCATAACCGGGTTCTCCAAAAGACAGGTGGGTTTAGGGAGGAAATTAAAGATCATACGGGAGGGGATGGGTTCTCTGGGGCTTCGAAAGACGCGGGTCACCGCGATCAGCTTGTCACTTAAGAGACTCCCTTGCGACAGGCAGGATAAAGGAAGCCCAGGGGGGTTTGCCACCTGGAGGGAAACTCCTCAATGGGGGATAGGGACCCGCAAAGAGAAGTAAATCAAGACGGAGTTTGTGGTAGTAATCAAGTCACCGAGCATACCACGGAAAGGGGAAGGGGGGACCGCGCAAGGGCGGCATAAACGCTCTTGGGGACGAAAAGAGTAAGAAGAAAACCCGTTTGCGATCTCGGTTATCAGGCCAAAATCCGAAGATCCGTCCGCTACACAGAGAGAAAAGGGGACCTGAAGCTGACGGCGGGGTGGTAAATTAAGTGAGGGGAAAGGGGGACCCATACAGGGAGCTCAGCCACAAAAACGGTGGGGGGGTGGGGGGGCGTTCATCAAAGTTAAAGGTATAACTGCGGGCATGGAGCAGCGAGGTCATGTATTGAGGGGCTACGGGCAGATCAAAAGTGAATGGGATCTCGGGCCACGGCAAATAGAGGGGGCTAACTGCTCAAAGAAGATTGTACCAGTGGGGGGGGGGGGGGAAAGTCAGAACGTGTTCGTGGCCAACTGTGAAAACAAGCGTCAAAGATGAACCGTGCACTTCAGCAGAAAGGGGTTAAAGGACAGGCTTAAACGAGCTCATCGCCGGCTCAGGGAAGGAAAGAAAAGAAAAAAAAAATTCGCGGCCTCGCCACAGGGGGCTTTCAGACGAAAAAGAGGATCGAGGACTCCAATCATCACAACGATCACTTCAGGAGGGGTTCAGAACCGCAAACGTATGTTCCATGCCTAGGCGGAGGGAAAGAGAAGCACACACTTTGCAGGGGGCAGCGTCCGGCGGACGGGAAAAGCAAGAAAAAGATGGAAATCTATTTCTTAATTGGGGAACGGTGATCAGGAGGTTTGTCGGAAAAAGGCGCGACGGCATCCAGACCAAAGAACACTAAGAGGACGACGGGATTCCTTTTGCTAAGCTCTCGGAGAACCGCGCTTAATGTCTCGTCGGGTCAAGAGGGGGAAAAAGTGCGGCTCTGGAGACTATTGTGGGAAGCTTCCACACAAAAGGGAATGAATGCAGCTTCGGCCTTTCACCATCGGGGACTCGGGGGAAAAAAAGAAGTGGGGAAACGTCGCTGTGCTTGAAAAGGGGGGGAGGGAAACTAGAACTGGGGGCGACTAGCCAATCGACACGTCTGAGAAAAGGACAACCGAAATGATTCGATTAATTGAAAAACCTTAGCAAAGCAATTAGGGGGTGGACGTTGCCTAAAAAAGAACAAAACCGATGAACGACGTTCAGACACTGATGGTCGGGGGGAGAAGATTAAGAACGTATTAGGAGGAAAGAAGAAATAAATAATCTCTACAAGTATCCTGTGGCCAACGGGACGTCCGGGGGGGGGTGTGCTTACGGAAACGAGCTTCCTGCTCGAGAAAAAAAAAACAAGGCTGACCAAAAGTCCCATCATGGAAACTTGAGCTCTTCGCAGGGGAGAGAAAAGAAAGGACCGCCCATGGCAATTGACAGCAAACGCTCTTTGTAAAAACAGGGCAATTCTTGAAAACATAAGGGGTGGGGGGGGAAGATTGACGGTCTTGTCAAAAAGAAGCGAGACACAGTTGGGTCCTTCACAAACGCATAAAAAGATCAAAAAGGGCTACCCCTATACTAGTTTCGCGGGGGGGGGGGGGGGACTGGGTGGGGATAGAAAGAAAGGAGCTAGCAGTCCGGTGCCGTCGCGTGATTGGTTGGGGTCCGAGACGGGGTCGCGTCGCTGCAATTTGAAAGTCTTGAGAACGAAAGGCAGTGTAAGCCCGAGGAAATTGCGACGTCCGCAGGACGCCTGCTCGATATATTCGCTGGGGTATGGGACGACCTCCGAGGGAAAAAAAAAACTTTGAAGTTGTTTGGGTAAGAGAAAACATGTCGGAAAAAAAATGGGAGGAAGTCGCATAGCTCGCAGCAAGGACCCAAATCATGGGAGGAAGAAGCACATCGTCGCGTCTGAAGGGTTAGAAGCTTCAGAAGTATACGTCCGGGGAAGGAGGCCGTTGGGGTCGGTCTGTGCTCGAATGGGAGTGGGGGGTAGAAGAGAGAAAATATCGGGGGGCATGACCAGTTTGGGGGTAGGCTGGAAAAAAATGGGATAATTGCCAGATCGGCGGAGCAGGTGCGCCGCAACGAGGGAAAAAGTGGAGCGGGGGCTTCTGAACAGGCAGAGAACAAAGCATCTCACTTCCAAATGACCCACTAAGCTGGATGCGCTCTGGGATGGGCAGGTATGATCTTGGGGGAAAAAGAATTTCCTCGGGCACCGTATTTGGGGGGGACGGCTGAATACAACAACAGGAGGGGGTTCATTCTGAACTATTGGGAAGGGCGTAGATAGGTCAAAGTTTGGGGGGGGGTAATAAGAGCGGAGGAAAAGCTCACTCGTTCAAGACAGGAGTAGGAGTTCATAATAGTCTTTATAGGAACCAAGGGGGATGCGTGAGCAGGGGGGACTACGGTGAGGAATGAAAAAAGGGGGGAGGGGAGACCACCAAAATGCTCGGGATGATTTAATAGAAAAAGCGACGGGGCAGAACAGACTGCTGCGGAGGGGGGGAATCCGCAGGGTAGGCGCTGTCGATGGGTTCAAGGAGTCGGGCAGGGAGAGAGGGGCTAGTGTAAAGGAATAGGAACGTCTCTTTGGAAACTAAAGGGGGGGAGGCGGCCTTCAAAAACCACGACATCGCCTCGCGGAGAATCACTATGTTCACACGGAAAAAACTGGGGATTTTAGAAAACCCTTTCTGCGATCTTGAGAGGAAAGCGCCTATTTGCCATAAGAAGCATCGGACCCGAGGGGGGAGAGGGGGCAGACCGAGCGCTGCCGGCGATCGAGGAGTGAGCCAAGTCGTGGATCTGAGGGAAAATAAAGAGAGAATCTTCCAGTAGCGTGAACGCAGTTGTTGGCGGAAAGAAAAGAGCGGGAAGAAAGAAGGGTTGACCTCACGGAAAAGGGGGGGAAGAGGGACGCCGACTCGGAATACAGTCTAAAAAATGAGTGGCAAGTCCGAATCCCTATTTAGACAAAAGAGGGCGACAGGAGCGAGGGTAACTTTCATCGGTTGGAGGCGGACGCCAGGTCGGTTTCGTGTCGGCCGATCACCGCGGAGGGGGGAGAGTTCTATTACTCTGCAAGGAAAAAAAAACACCTCTGTTGCTTACTAGGTATGAACAGAAAAAGGCACGAGGATCAACTGCGCGATTCAACGACATCAGGAGAATACTAAAAAAAAAGCCGTCGTCCGACGCAGGCGGAAGGAGTGGGAAGTCGTCGTGATGAAAGGAAGAGGGGAGAACGACACCTTATTCTTCGGAAAAAAAAGAAAGAACTACTGAGAACTGGGGGGGGAAGACGACAACACGCGGGAGTGAGGGGGTAGGGGGGAGGAGTCAACTATTCAAATACGCGCCGTCGCGGTCCAGAGTCATCGGCTTTTATCACGACCAAAAAATAAATCGTAGGTAGAAAAATCTTGGAGGGGGGCCAACAGCAAAGGGACGTATGAAGCGCTAAAAGACTAGGGGAGGAAGGAAAAAAACGACCCTTGTCGTAAATGGGGACTCAACAACTGGGTGCTCTAGCGATATAGGGGAGTTCTCTGGTGTCGAAGACTTCAATGGAACGCAGGGGAGCCTGCCCTTAAACCGATTCTTCGGTTAAAACCGGGAGGAAAAAAAGTACCGGCGCTGGTCGTTCAAGGTTGCGTTTGAGAAAAGGGGGTAAGAGAATCATTTCTCGTGACTGTCAACCATGAGGGGGGAACAGATCCGACTAACTTATCCAACGCAATGGCTGGGAAGAGAGGACAGCCTTCTCCATCTAAGTAGTTCTCGAGATAGGACTGGCTTTCTATCGAAATGCTCAAGAGGTTTGAGACAAGACCATCGTTGGGGTTATCGTATGAGGAAAAAAAAGAAATACCGGTCGATTTTGGCTTGGGGTTGCAAGAACGAGGAAAAAATCGGGAAAATCGTGGGGAGGAAGGTCAGAAAGCGCCCTTATAACCCGCGTGCAGGGGGAGGACCTTGTTGGCCACCTCATCATCCAGACTCGATTTAGATAGAGAAAAGTTCATCTTTTGATTAAATCGGAAAAAAAAAAATTGGGAGTACTTCTTAACTCCCAAAGGAACACGAGGCCACAGCTTCCACGCAGAAGGTTGAGGGAGTACCCAAGCGGGGCCAGGGGGGGGATCAAGAAATTCGCCTACCGAACCAGGGGCGATCTCTGGGAAAACGCCGAATCCTGATACAGGCAAAAGGGCTTCGGCAGTTAGGGGGGGGGAGAAAAAGTGTCAAGCACCGAGGTGAGGTTCGTGCTGCTGTGGGGGCACCCCAAGGCGGGCATCAGTGCCGGATCCCTCGAAGGTCAGGGGGAGGGGGTCAAGGAAGTTTATCGCACGTCAACCAACCAAACAAAAAAAATGTCGTGTGCGCGTACATTCCGCCAGGAGTTCAAAAAAAAAAAAAAACGACTCCTTGAAAAATTAAGGGGCGAACTTGCTGGCCGCCCCTGTACCCATTTTGAGGGATGGAGAAAAAGCTCAAAATTACACTCACGGACACGAGCAAAAGAAAAGAGACAAAAAAGGCACTTCGGCTGCAGAACCCTGGAAAAGGGACGCACGTCGTCATACTCCGGAAGGTTCCCTTTTCATTCCAACTAGGGTAAAAAAAAAAAGGTGTTCGTCTACTACCTAAAAAAAAGCTGAAGAAATCGATCACTATGGGGGAAAGAAAAAAAAACCAAGGCGATAAGCAAAAAGGGGTAAAGTAAAAGGAGGGGCCTCGTCAATCTCGCCGGTGTCGCCGCGGGATCGTTCTGCCACATAAACCGCGATGAGTGGTCGGGGGGGGATGAGTCCACCGCCCGAAGAAGTTAAATACTACTGCATCCACAAAGATCCTCAACGAAGACGGGCGCGTCAGTTAACAATTGGTCTCCACTCTCGGAAAAAGGGACGGGAAAAACCGTAAAAGGAAAATGGGGGGGTGGACTAACTTTTTCATTCGAAGGGCGAAGCTTTGGTGACGGCGGTGCCACATTAGGGGAGGTATGGAGTTCTTCTATCTGACCGATAGGGTCCGGAATTGTCAACACGACTGGACGGCGGCTTGCTTAACCGGCCGAAAAATATGGGGCATCTTGTAAAGGGGATTACGAGTAAATGGGGCGGGGACGGTCTTTGAGAGGCAGCGCTTAAGGCCTCGTAAGGGAGGCACCTACATTTTCTCTATAATTCGGAACCGATTGGGGGGTCTGGACATTCATTAATCGGTAATGGGGGGGCATCAGACGCCACAACCTGAGGTACTGGAAAGTCTTTAGAGGAGTTATCTCTCCTCTACAACAAGGGAGGATGAGATACTAACTCGACAGCAGGGGGAAATGTTCGTATCGGGGGAAAAAAAGGCCATCGATCTTCCTGATGTCATGGAAATTCAGAAGGGGAACATTCAGAGCCATCATCGGTGAATGCGCGAGCGGAGCGGATCGATAAGAAAAGAGGATACCGTCCTCATGGGGAAACAGGTGTCCATCAGGGTCCAGAAGGCGCAACCGTCATTGTGTAGGTGCAGCAGAGGGAAAGAAGCTACAGTAGAAAGGGCCATGTCCGGTCACAAGCTTCGCAACAAAAAATACGTCGACCAATAAAAGGGTGGGCCCAAAAAACAACCACACAAAAAAAAAAAAACAAAAAACAACACACAAAGAAAAAAACCCCCAAAAAAAAGTGGGGGGGGGGACAGCTTAATCGTATGAGTAGGGAAGAGGAGAGGGCCGAGAGGTCTTCGGTGAGTGCCTCGTAGGGTTCCGTCTAAAACGCGGGAAAAAGTGGTCAGCTCACTCGGAAAATCCGGGAGGTGGCCAGGGGCATTGGCAGGACGCCAGAAAGAGGAGGGAGTGTGGCCGACCTCGGAGAAATGGCTAAACAATGGGTCGAAACTCCTATGTCTGCGAACTAAGTATCGAGGGTGGCGAGGTCGTCGCGCAGGTCGTCAAAGCTCCCAAACCAGAGAGCGAAAGAAAGAGGCGAGGGCCGGCTTCGATGAGTATACTCAAGTGCAAAGTCTGTACAGTGTACGATCGGATGGCAACGTTTGTCGTGATGAGTCAGAAAGCAAGGGTAAGGGGTAACACGTTGAAAAACGGGAGTCGGAGGAAAGTTCGCCCCGCGATCCGTCGAACGGGCCTTGGAGGTTAAGCGAAAAAAAAGAAAAAAAAAAAAACTGTTTCATCTGCACCGGAAAGAAAAAGTAAGTATCATGCGGGCGGGGGATAAGCCTGGAAAACGCGAAGAACAAACTGTCCTTGGCCTCGCTCGGTGTTCTTGACCCACCTTCAGAAACGTGAGAAGGCATTAAAAATGGTTGCAAGCTACGGGGCGTTAGGGGGGGGTGGGGGGTGGTGTTTGGGGGGGGGGTGGTGTGGGGGGTGGGTTGGGTGGGGGGTGGTTTTGTGGGGGGGGGGGGGTGGGTGGGGGGGGTGGGTTTTTTGGTGGTGGGGGGGGGGGGGGGTGGGGGGTTGGTGGTTGGGGTGGGGTTGGGTGTTGTGGGGGGGGGTGGGGGGGGGGTGGGGGGTGTTGGGGGGGGGTGGTGGAGTGGGGGGGGGTGGGGGGGGGTTGTTGGTGGGGGGGGGGGGGGGGGTGGGGGGTTGTTTGGTGGGTTGGGGGTGGTGTTTGTTTTTGGGAGAGAGGTTGTGTGGTGGTTGTGTGGGGGGGGGGGGGTTGTGGGGGGGGGGGGGGGGGGTGGGGTTGGGGGGGTAGCAGACAGAGAACGCTCACAACAGAAAAAAAAAAGAGCGGGGAAGGAAACAAAGAGCGTTATGCAAAACATCAAAACTTTTGGTCTTAGTCCGCAGCAGCGTTAAAAGGGTTTACCTTCGAGTCTATTAGAAAACCAAAATGAGGTTTACGATACCCGAGTGAAACCTACAAAGGAAGGAGGGGAAGCAGGTGGCCATACGCGAAACTCTTGCTGATGGCATCTGCAAAAGGACGATTAGCAGACAATTATCTAGCTTATCAAAAAAAATTTAGGAGCGCCGAGGACTCGCAACCCCGGACGGAAAGCGGGAAGATGTCCTACTACAAACCAACTGGTCGGGAAACTCGGAGTTATCCTCTGTGATAACGAAAATGCATCAAAAAAGGTAGATAAGGTCCGCCGACGCTTGAAGAGAGTCAGGGTCCAAGCGTTGGAGAGTGCTAGTCCAGGGTCCCTAAGGCTAAGGGGACAGGAGGACCTTTGGGCTGAAAAAGGGTTCATGAAAAGGAAAAGAAAACCAGTGTTCCGGAACTTGTTCAGCAAGTAGCCGAGGGGGAACGGGGTGATCGGCACGACGGAAAGTCGTGCCAACCGCGGAGGGAGGAAGCCGAGGGAGAAGGGAAAGGGGCGAAAGAAAATCACTCGACCGTGAGGCGATGAGGGTCGGTGGGTCCGACAAAAAGGGGTGAAAGGGATTACATCCTGGAACTGGAGGGCCACGAAACCGCGTGAAAGACAAGACGGGCGAAGTCGAGCAGCTTCACGAGGATTCCGACTGCAAAAAAAAAAAAGGTTACCAACCATAAAGACCAATGTCGGCTGTTGATGGTCGGCATTGATTACACGACGTACGGAGAGAGCAAACACAACGGAGTAGTAAAGAAGATGGAAGATAAAAGTACTATCAACCACGCTGAAAAAAAAAAAAAAAACGGAAAAAAGGAGGAGTCGAAGTCTTCTAGCTCGCCGTCATCCCTGGAGGCTGCTGCCGGCCGACCAAATCGGAGGTTCATCTGGGAAAGAGGATTTGATTGCGCCTATGGACGAGCTGGGGGCGGCAAAGGAAAAAAAGGAAGGGCGACGCGTAGCCGGCAAACAAGTGGCAGCAGTATCCTCTAGGAAAAAAGGGGAAGGAATGAAAAAAGGTTGAACTCTCCTCGTCAACTTAAAACAGAAGAGGCGGTTGCCCAAAAAAATGAGTCCTGTTCATCGGACGTGCTGTCGGAGAAAGAAGGAGGAACGGACGGGAAGCGCTTCGTCTGGCGGCCCGCGCCGGGGAGAAGTTTCTACAAACCCGTGAAAGGAAACCTGGGGGAGGGAAAAACTCAGGAGATCTACTAATACTGACTAGTTTAGGAGGGGATGGGCAATTCGGAACGTCGGCTCCTTCTCTGCTCGATGGGGAAAAGAGGGGTGCTTCTGCTAACTGTCAAAAAAAAAAAACGCAGAAGGGTTCTCCAGCAAAACTTGACAGACTGGAAAAGAGGGAGTAGAACGTCGAATGTCGTCGGGGGGTAAAAAAAAGTGGCCGGAAAGAAAAAAATCCAAACTATTCTCCCGAATTATACAAAGGGGGAAAAAAGGGGGCTCACTCGCCTCTGTCCAAAAAAAATAAAAAGAGAAAGGCGAGGGATTTGGTTAAACGGGAAGGTCCCTTCCTATCAGGATGATCGGCTAAAGGTTAAGAAACTGGAACTTCGTAATCGACGCGCAGTTGGGGTTGTGTTATACCTCCAGAGCAAAAGGACAAAAATTCCACATCTGCACTCAGGCGGGGGAATCCAGAGGGAACATACTCAGGAGGTTTAACGCCTAAAAGGCGTAAAAGTGCGATCTCGTTGAGAAAAGTCCGGGGGGCCAACAGAAAAGGTCCTTATGGCAAACCTAGGAGAGGATTAGCTTCTTTTTTTTAAAAAGAAACTTAAGTAGAAGGAGGGATGGGTCAATTACCAGGCGGCTTTTGTCAGGGGGGGGGGGAGATAGGAACCAGCGAAACGGGCGCATTACCTAACTGGAGAAAACTTCTTAATTTGCGGGATGATCGGGGGGAGGGGGTGGGGAGAGAAGCAAAATTGCGCTTCAGTCCGCGTTGAAAATAGTTCGCACCGGAGAGAGCGAAAAGGGGGATCCATTTTTATTTCACAAGGGGGGGGGGGAGGAGTCAAAAAGGGCACACACTCCACGAGATGGCAGGAGTCTGCAAGAAAGACACAGTGCACTTCGCAAGAGGGAACTGTACAGTTCAGAAAAAAAGAAACAAAAACAACCTTCTTTCCCTTCACAAAGCTACGAAATAAAAAACTGCTCAAGGGGCAGTGCTTTCAAAAAAGGGTCAGTGGGGGAGCACGCGAATCTCGGATCATCTGGAGTCGGCGACATCTGGGGCGCGAGAACCGATTTCCATTCCTTCGATGTCTGAAGAAAGGAGGACGAGGGACTTGCCGAGGGGGAGAGCAAAAGCTTATAACAACAAGATTGCTTATTGTCGGGGGTCGATTCAAAAAGGGGGGAACGCGACGCGGATATCCTCCAGAAAACAAGGTGAAGGCGTTCCGGGTGGCGGAAAGATCCCTCTTCAAAAAAAAAAAACAACGTCTACACTTCTCTGGCGGGTCTTAATGTGTGAGCTTCTGGCGTGCGAAAGAAATTTGTAAGCAAGTGTCGCGAGGATAGCGAAACGGCACTGGGGGGGGGGGGACATGTTCACAAAGAAAAAGAAAGCTGCGTCTAAACAGCCATTTGCACTGGGTCAGACGTGTGCTGCAAAACAATGCTGCCTGGGCAAAATCTTCAGTCTAAAAGAAAGAAAAAAGCTGACGGCTTGCAGGCTGTCACCATGATAGTGAGGGCTTTTCTAGGGGGAAAAAAAGCAAGAAGGAGGTTAAACAACCCACACTATTACTTACTGTTTGGGAGGCATGCGTCTTCGT
>Ga0179593_1591325_pt1 | contig 22275 bp, 36 predicted proteins | sample CZODoug2_1_08_16_FD_185931 | JGI IMG/M metagenome (GOLD analysis project Ga0179593, IMG submission 185931) | Vadose zone soil fungal communities from Angelo Coast Range Reserve, California, USA - CZODoug2_1_08_16fungal (PacBio error correction) | ecosystem: Environmental > Terrestrial > Soil >...
ATTATGTGAATAGGGAGGTCAAGGAAAGAACTGCGGAGGGGGAGTATGGAAGATGCGAAAAAGCCTGCGGTTCGGTGGCGTTCATTAAACAGGACGTGCAGGGGAAAGAAGGAATAAAGGAACCCATGCGCACAGATCGAGATGAAGAAGGAAAGTACTGGTCAAGAGAAGGGGACTGGTCACTATTTAGGCTGGGCTGCAAAGGGGGGGGGAGGGAAGGGAAGAAAAGGTTTTTAAACATCAGGCCAAGCTACCGGGATACGTGTGAAGGAGGGAGGGAATGCGGGAGCAAGTCCACGAACACGGCGGTGGAGGTGTCGTAGAGGGGAGGTCAGGAAATAAAGTGAGAGAAACCCGGTATTCGGAGAAGCGGCGAAATTGCACTTCAAAAAAAAAGGGAGCATGTCCATAGACTGAAAGTGAATCATAAGGTTCTTCGTAAGAGTGCAGGGAAAGAAGGTGGAGGGGGAGACACTGTTCCTTCATGGTCTTCAGCGTTTAAAACGGTGAAAGAGAGGCGGAAGGAAAAAAAGGTGAAAAGAACTGAAGTCTGGTCGTGCTACGAAGAGGCCTGGCTGTGATGAGAGGGGGGCGCTCTCACGGTCGGCATATCGTACGTAAACCTTGAAGAGAAATCGGAAAAAAAGTTCAAAAGAGAGAACGAACAAAAGGATCGAATCGGCCAAAAGGTGCCAAGCGAAGAGAGGCAGAAGAGGGAAGGACCCCAGCCATGAAAATATAAGAGAGAGTGAGCAAGGGACGAGGAAAAGGGGAACGAGAAAAAAAATCGGGGGACAACCTGAATACGTCGTGCTGATAACATCGGAAACGTCCAGAGCCTTACCGCCGCGTAGAGGAGGTGAAACTGGATGGGTTCGATCGGGTCTTGTGAGAGTAGAACTTTATGTCGAGGGCAGGACAAGGGAGGAAAACTTAACGCGAGGGGGAGTCCTAAGTTGTCAGCTTTGCCCGAGCGCCGCTAGGAAAAAGGCGGTGAACAAAATGCACACAAAGGATGATTTGTGTGCCTGGAAAAGGTGTCTCAGGGGACCCGGTTGGAAATTGTTGTAAGTTGGAAAAGTAAACGGGGGGGAAGTCATGGGGGAAAAGAAAAACATCGCGTTATTCGTAAAATAAAGGGAAGTTAAAGAGGGGCATATAGCAAAAGTAATGGTTGAGCTAAACAGTGCGCGAGCTCCAGGCTCGCGGCGGTAACAAGAACTGAGCGCGACCCTAAATAACAATATGGAAACTTTTGACCTTGGGGGAAGTCTGGGGGGGGGGGAAGAAAGCACGAGTGACAGCGGCAGTCGGAAAAGCGAAGAAGGAAAGGAGTAAAAGTCCCCTGATGTTTTGGCAAAGGAAGGGAATAGAGGAAAGTGGGCAAAAACGCCGGCTTCAAATCTTTGGGAAAAGGGTCATCAGAGAAGGGGACGAAGAGCGTGTCCTTGTAAAAGAGCCGATTCAAGGTATAACCGGCCGTGAGGGCGAGAGCCGGGGAGGTATGGGAAAAAGGTGGAAAAAGAAGTACAAGGCAAAATTCTTCAAGAATGATTAGTTGATGACGCAATAACGTAGAGAAAAGACGGTCCCGAGCATTGGAAAGTTCCATAAGAGGAGGGCAGGCATATCGAGGGGACCTGAAGGAAAGGACCAAAAGGCCAGCCCCAACTCAACAGGAAGCCCTAACGGGGGAAGAGGCCGTTGGGGCAAAGCAGGAAAATCATAAGTCTTATTCAGGAGTAGGGGAAGATCATCTGCTAGAAAGGCAATCCGTGAGAAAAAGGGGCAGATCAATCAGGAGTGGAATGGGGGGAAAGTAATGACGAGATGAAGGGTAGAGCCTTTGGTTAACATGGGAAGAGAATGGTGGAAGTGATGACAGAATCGCGGTAAAAGGGGTGGAGAGCTTCAACGGCGCTAAGTGCGCTGATAGAAAATAAAAGGGGGCATTGGAAGAGGATAGGTATTTGAGATTAATATCACAAGGGGGTTGTAATTTCTTCGGGAATGTGTAAAGGAAAAAGGACCTGAAGGAGGGAGACTGAAGGAAGCTCCTTTGCGCGATTGCACCGAAATTGTAGTAGACGAAAAAAGGCGGAGAGGATGCTGCCGGCAACAAAGGAGTCGGAGGCTGTAAGACAGAAAAAGGATTCACAGGGGGAGAAAAACTCATTGGTCCGAAAAAGCTTGGGGAGTGGAGTTGGGGGTAGTTTTGAAATATTCTACACCAAAAAGAATGAAAAACGGAGATATTGAACGTGCAAACTAAGAAAAACGCCAAGGAGAGCGAAGTTCTAGGTTTAGAGGGAAATCCAAGGAAAAAAAGAAGGAGGGAAAAGGAATCCCGGAGGGCCCAGCTAGAGAGTCTGCAGCAAGCTGCGGAGGGGGTACGGGGGAAGGAAGAAAGAAATTATGTGGGGGGTTGCAATCGGGGGGGAAGAGCTGGGATGCTCTCCCACTCAAAAATTGCAGACCAGAGAAAAAAAAAGGGCACTAAGAAAAATCGCGTTCGAATCAGCCAATAATCGAGAAAATGCCAGTCTGCTTAAACTTCAAGAAAGAGAGGGAGCCGGAAAAGAGGAAAAACGGTGCGCCATTCGGCCCGGTCCCGATCTTGCCCACCTGCAGAAAATAGAGAGAGAAATAGAGGTCACTCCAGAAGGAGGCAAAAGCGGATCAAGATTAAATGATGGAGAAAGGGGGCGTGTGGAAAAATACATCTTTCCATCGCCCAGGTCAAGTAAACGATGGGTGGCAAAAAAAGGAACGGAGAGGAAAATACGCCAGAGGCTTCCCAGACTTAAGAGGTGGAAAAATTTTAGGGGGTGTGTGGACGGATCCTGAAGAAGCGACTCGCCGTGGCCCCCGCAGTGTACAGAGGATGGCGGGGGGGGAGTTCGACGCTCGGAAGTATACCAAAAAAAAAAGAAAGGAGCTGGGGTAAACTTAACTGACTGAAAGGATAGCGCAGAAATAAGCACGATCACTCAAAGGAAGGGAAAGAAAAAAAAAAAAAAAAAAAAAAAAAAAAAGGGGGAAGAAAAGGGGAGGGGGAAGAAGGAAGGGGGAAGAGGGAAGGAAAAAGGAGGGGGAAAGAGAGGGGAAAAAAAAAAGGATCGCTAAGTGCAAGCGTGGGCAGGGAATATGACGTGGAGAAGATAGTGCCCCTCACGCTGTCGTGTCCGGGGGCCCTCTTTTTCATACCCAATTCTTGATTCTTAGCAGGATCCGGCTATCTCTGAAAAGAAGCTTCATTGTCTTCCTCGCTCCCCCCTTTTTGTGGATTATCAAGGCACCTCCAATCGTTTGACAGAAAGAAAAAAAAAAGGGACTTGCATTAATAACTGCTCTTAGTGCGGGGACGGGAAATGAAGAAAAAAAAGAAAAAGAACAAAAGAACAAATTATTTACTAGTAAACGGGGAAAATGTAAGGTATGCCCACACCGGGGGCCAAGAGGGGGGGGTCCGAAGAGGAGAAAAAACTTGCGCGGTCTAGGACCCGCAACGAAATCAGATATGAAACAACAGAACAACACTACAGAACCAGGGCCAACAGTAAAACCGAAGCAAACTCACGCATATATTTTTGAGCGCATGGCAAAGGAGGAAGCGTGGGGAAAGGGGTAAGGAAAGCATCCCAATGTTATGATCTATTCGAAAACCAGGGAGGGGGGCGGGGAAACAAGACTCGGGAAATCAACACGTCCACAAAGCAATAAGGGAACATCGTGGGCAAATAGTGTTCGGGTCAAAAGGAAAGGGGGCCATGGGAAAGGACGAAAAGTCAAAATCAGGGGGAAACCGGAAAGTAATCAAGACGTGTGGGACCAATCAGTGGTGAAAGACACGTGGGATTCGGAAAGGGGGGACCTCTGGGAGAAGGCAAAGACATTGACAAGGGACGTTTTTGTCGTCAGCGCTTCTTCACTAATAAGCGCATGCGGTAATCGGAGAACAAAACAGAAAGGGGGGAGGACTAGAGGAGGGGAACGAAAGAAATACACTACAAGCAATAGGGCCGCGTGAATTCGTCAATGCGAAACAAGCAGGAGGGGGGAGATCAAAGGTGAAGCTACAAAACGATATTTCCAGCTGAAGGACCGGCAGGGAGTGCTGAAAGGAGAAGTGGGGAACAAATCTGACCAACGCCCGAGAATAGGAAGAGAAGCCCTTGCAGGGCAAGGACAAGGGACTGGGGTGGGGGGGGAAGGGGTCGGGAATGAACAAAGGTAATCCCGTTTGAGGAGGACCTCGAGCGGTGCAGGTAAAAAAGAAAACCTGGTCAGGGGGGAAAGGGGTACGAGTTGAGATAATGCTTAGCCCTGTCAATCCGAAATGCATGGGGAGAGAGGGGAAGTGCAAGAGAGGAAAAAGACAGGAAAAACTAAAAGGTAAAAAGGTCATGTACACCATGGCAAGCGTAAATCGGGGCAAGAGGATCGCAAAGGGAGGCGGAACATAAGGTGGATGAACTATGCCTGTAATGAAAGGGAAGCTAGGAGAAGGGGGTCGTTATGGAGAACTCACCGGAGGCGGAGGTTTCAAGGCATGATCAAGGGGAAGAGGGAGAAAGCAGCGATAAAACAAAGTCATGTCTCCGGGTATGATTAAAGTAATATGAGATGGGAGGGGGGGGTAAGGTATAAGATCGGAAAATGGGTAATGCTTATACACGCAAAAACCGTGAAAGGCTCGGTGTGGGAGAGGGAGAGGGAGGAAATCTCACCGAAATCCAAAAATAGATCATTTATCCAACATTGAGGGGCCAGGAGAAGGTAGGATAAAGGGGGAATGGGGAGTGGTAAGAGTGGAAAGAGGGGTTGTTTAACAAGGAACCATCAAAAGTGCGGGGTGAAGGGAAAGGCAATCGTGTTCCATGCATCCAAAACGGCGGGGGTCTGGGGAAGTGAGGGAGAACTTCCCTCTCATGAACGGGAGGGATTTGTCTGGATAAATGAGGAAAAATGTATAAAAAAAACGCTATAGGATTCTTTGGAAGGCTATGGCGAAAAAGACTCGAGAAGGGGGAAAAGTAAGGAAAAGGCAAGGGCGAGTGGGGGAGAAACTGATGTCGGAGGGAAAAATGGTCCGCATATGTTTCAGAAGGTTCTTCAAACAAAAAGAACTGGGGAAATGTGGTGCATGGTTTCCACGCTTGGAAAATTTTGTGAAAGGAGAAAGGGAAGGAAAGGGGACGAACAAGTAAAGGGGGGGCTTTGGGAGTGGGGGATTGCCCGCAAAGAGTCTAAATAAGAAGAGCGGATAAAGAGATCTGTAAACCTTGGGCTGCTTAGAGGGGGGGGGTAGAGCAGGAAGCAGGGTGGAAATCTGGAGAAAAAAGATCGACTACCGAATAACATCAAATGTCGTCAACAAGGGGAGGAAAAAGGGGATTGGAATCGCTCAGTGGCACCGAAGAACCAAAAAAAAAAGGGGGAAAAGACCTTCCAAGATTTAAAAAAAACGAACGTCCGAACCAAGGCAACGTCATTCAAGGAAATTCAGAAAGGGAAAGAAGGTGGTGTGTGGGAAAGGTCCTGACCGGGACACAAACAAAAGTAAAGACTGGAGATGTGGGGCGGGCTGAAAGAGCACATAGAAGCGAAAACAAATTAGTAATGGTAGAAAAGGGGGGCGTAGAAAAAAGGAAAGGAACTTGGAATAAGATATTTTCCCACGGGGACAAAGGTGGGAAATGCGGGAAAAAGGAACAAGAGGTGATTTGGTATAAATGGAAGGCGTAAAAGATAAATCAGGGGGCCGGTGTTTTGGAAAAAGGAGTATCATGGAGGGGAAAGTGGAGTCTATTAGACAATCAAGGGGGGGGGGGTTGAATTTCTCAAAATACTAGAAAAAGGGAGCAGAAAAAGGGGGAAGCGAGGATCCTCCGGCTCAATAAACACGGCGTGGTGGTGCAATGCAATGCAGGAGAAAGAGACGCCCTAAAAAAGACCGGTTAAAGGGCGGTAAAATTGGGAAAGACCGAAAAGGGGTGCAAGGTGCGGGGGACAAGGAATGAAATGTCCTAATGGGTTGAAGGGGACCGAGGGGGTGCTCTTAAGACGGGGGAAGGAACGAAAGTCAGAGCCTTTTTTCTCGTCTTGAGATGAAAAAAGGCGGAGTGAAATGAAAGGAGCAAGTATATAGTTCGCATCATGCGAAAAGGAAGAAAAATCTGTGGAGGAGGGGGAAAAATGTGAATCCGGTTTCATCGCTGGTCGCATATCCGTCCCACTGAAAGAATGTGGGAAAAGCTTAGAGGGCGGAGAGGGGACGGCCCTAGCTTCGCCAGAAGGGAAAGAGGAATTTAGAAAAATCGGTCAACGGCTAAAATCGCGTTCGAGCGGTATCAATTATAAAACAAAAAGAAAATTTGGCAACATAACTATGTATAAAGGGTCGGTGGAATCTCCTTGCTTAAGGAAAAATCAGAGGGGAATAAGCCAGCTACATAGTGGTCCTAGGGATCGTCATCGGGAAGAAGCAAAAAAAAAGAAGTTCATAGCAAAAAGTATGTCGGGGGAATCTTCATTGGGGGTTTAAGAGAGGAAGAAGGAGGGATGTAACAAATGTGGTTTACTAGCCGATGTAACATATCGGGGAGGAGAGGCATGGGGGGGGGGAGAGGGAAGGGCACAAAAAGCCTTGACAAAAAGAAAAAAAAGAGAGAGTTGGGGGGAAGCCGTGATTTCCGGAGAGAAAAGATAGAGGGCAAAAAGGGGGAGTCAAGAAGAGGCTCCTAACTTTCAGAGTTGGAGGGGGATCGGACTAAAGCTTTCTCGATTGCACCCGCGCGGTAGCAAAAGGTAAAGGATGTCAGGTCGTAAAGCGCAGCTGACGTCAGGAAGACAAGGGGGGAGCGGATGGGGAGGTATTTCATGACTATGAAAAAAGGTTGCTTTCACACGAAAAACTCAAAAGGGGGGGGGAAATGAAGAAGGGCTGTTTTCGTGGATGTAGTGTGAGGAATCCTCGGTAAAGCCAAAGGTAAAAAGAAGAAGATTGTTCAACGCTAACAAAAAAAACCACGCTGTATAGAAATCCCCATGGAGGAGGGGAAGTGGAATAGTCCTGAAATACCGGCAAGAACTCTCAACAGGTGAACAGGAAAGAGAAGGAGGGGAAGAATAATGAGTGAAGCGATCTATTAGTGGGTGCAATCGAGGGGGGGAAAAGAAAATGCTTAGAAAAAAAACCAAACGTGGGCCGAAAGCCTATCAGAAAAAAAAACCATAAGGAGACACCTCGGGACAATCATAAATCTCGCGAATAAAAAGAGGGGGAGGGTTCCAAAGGCGGAAAAGCCGAATCTCTTCAAAAAAGAATCGACATCCGCTGTCGGTTTCGAAAGAATGGGAGTCAAAGAAGGGGGGGGGGGGGAGAAAAACTTAAGGCATCTCGAGGCAGAAGGGGAAAAAAAAAGAAGCGAAAAACAAGAGGATGCTAACGCGGTTTTAGTGGAGGGAAGGAAAAAGAGAATTCAAGGGGGGGAGGTCTTTCCAGAAAAGGACGTGCTGGGGGAGGAATCTGGATTGTGTTTTGCCAAAAGAAACGGAGACAAAAGAAAGCCCCGAGTCCCAAGGAGGGATAGTTGCAAAAAGTTTTGCGTGTCATTGGGTTTTCGTCAAAGGGAACAGGATTCGAACGGACCGAGAAAGTAGGAGGACGAGTCGCAAAATAAAAGGAGGGAATTGTGCGAAATACTCGGAAGCATTCTGCTGGCAAAATGATGTCCTTACGGGAAAGCTTAACAAGGGAGACAGTTCCAAGACCGGGGATAAATGGGGGGAGAGGACAATCCCTCTATCAATCGAGAAGGTGCAGGGAGTGGGATGACGAAAAAAATGTGGCTGGGAAGGGGGGACAAAAGAAAAGGAAAGAGAGATAGGGTAAAAAAAAAAAAAATCAAGGGCCAAAACCAGTAAGAAGGGGTAAAAATCGGTGGTCTCGGCAGTGGGAGGTTACACAGGTGTAAAAACAAAAAACCGAAAAAAGAGAGTCCAGACAAGGGGTGCTGGGAATGTCTCTGACGCCTAAGGGGTAAACCAGCCAGCCGTCTGTATTCGAAAAAAGGGCAGCTATAATAAGAAAAGAAAAGGGCTTGAACAGAAATCGTGGAGACATAAATCGGGAAAGAAGAGGGGAAAAAAGGGGAAGGGTGACCCGTGTAACAACCTGAAAAAAAGAAGAGAAGAATGAAAAACCGGGTGACGTCAAAAGCAAGCAATGGGGGGGGGTGAGGCAAATGAAAGAGACACCTTCGGGCATAAAAGAAAAAATGAGGAGACTTAAAAAGGAAAAGACGAAGCTTTGTAAGAAAGAGATGTAAAAGAAGATATTGACTATATTGGACATACCGGAAAAAGGCAACTGTACGGGTCGTATAAGAAAGGTCGATGGAAGAGAGGGTACTGAAAAAACATCCAAACTAAAGGGCCCGGGAAGAAGGTAATGCGAATGTGGTCTGAGAGCCAGGAGGGAAAAAACATATGACAAGGGGTTCATGGCGGCGTGTGAACACTGCGCGCCGAGAAAAGGGAACTATAGAAAAGGGTCGGAGGCTGCTTAACCTATCCGATATAGTGAGAAAGGTTGGACAACGAAAGAGGGATGAAAGCGAGGGGCTACTAACTACAAAAAACGTGAAGAAAAGGAGATAGACGAAGTTCAATGCGAAAGGGGCGAAAAGGAAAGTTCAAGACGGGGATGAGGGCGGAAATCACACGGTGATGTGTTCCAGGGAAAACTGAAAAAGAAAAACGTAACAGGGGGAAAATAGGGTCAAGAGATCGATGGAAAGGAGGGGAGAAACTTAAAGAGCAAAAGGGAAAAAGAATGAAAGAAGGGAAGAGGGTGCAGGGTCAATTACGCGTGCACTTTGGTTGGGAAAAGGAGCAATGAACAAAAAGAGAACGGGTTCTTCGCCCCTCTAAGGCGGAGGAAACATATCGAAGAAAAAAAACGGAAACCTTTTCGGGTGTAAAGAAAAAGCGACAGTTCTCATCCTCAGCCAGAAGAAAGAGATGGAAGGTAGGCCGATGGAACCAAAACATAGCCACAGGGCGCTCGAAGTCGTAGAGGGGGGTAATAGAAAAGGCGAAAAAAAAAAGAATGGAAACTGTAGCTTCAACGGAGGGAAAAGACATTCTTAAAAAGATAGAAAGTGGGCAAGAGGTGCCCATGGGATCACGGCCTCTGAAATGGGGGAAAAAAAAAAGAAAAAAAAGGGAAAAAAAAGGGAAGGAGGGGCTAGGTGAACTCTCATTGGCCCCAAACGCAACACCAAAACGAGGAAAACTAGGTTTCAGCGTTTTCAATCAAAAGCATAGGGGGCGAAAAAAAAGGCTGGTGGGGAGAAAAAATAAACATCGTCCAGACAAAAAGGAGTAGAGAATATAGAAAGAAAAAAAAAAAAAAGGGGATGGGTGTGAGGGGGGAATCTTCGTGCAGGACGGAGGAACTCTAAAACCGAAGAATCGGGAAGGAGAGGGAAGTCAAGTCATAGGCACCTAGTCCAACTGACTCATAGAATGGTGTAGTGGAAAATGTGGGCCCGAAACATAGAAATGGGAGCAGGAAAAAGATAACGTTGGAAAAGTAATTAAGGAAGGAGGAAATATGGGGGGGGGGATGTCCAGCTCTTCACCAAGAGGGACTTGAGAAAGAGGCAGTTGTTTTGTTGGGCAGACATTCCGTAGGACATTAAAGAAAGAAGAGAGATTTAGGGGGGTAATAGTCGAACTGGCGCCGTCCATGTCAGGAAGGGTCAGGGTGGAGGAGGATAAGACGAGGGGGGGAAAGAAACGGATAGGTAGAAGCTTACTAGATCATCAAGGGAGAGAAAACCGTGGTGGGAAAAAAAAAAAATTCCAGTGAGAGTCGGGTCTTCGTAGGGTGCGATCGGAAAAAGGGGAAATAAGGAGAGATCCGGTTTGCGAGTCAGAAAAGACAGTGCAAAACATTTGAAGAAGGGGGAAACATTTGGCAAGGCGGACTGGTGTCGCAAAGGTGGAAAGAAAAGGGAAAAAAGTCACGCGGGGGGGGGGTGGTAGGGAAAGGGGCGGGTCGAGGTGGGAGAAAAGAGGAACCAAGGCAATGGGAAAAAGGGGGGAGCGGTAGATACAAAGTCGGGGATAGGGGAAAAAAAGGTCTAACGAAGGGGGGAGAGGGTGGGAAATCAAACACAGAGTCGGGGGGATCTCAGATAGCCTTTGGTCAAAAGAACAGGAAAAGGGAAGACAGAAAAGCATGAAAATACCTAGGCAGTGAATACAAAACACCTAAAAAAAAAAGAAATAATAAAATACTTCTCTAAATAATCAGTGAAGAGTTGGTGTTAAAGGAAGAGTAAAATCCCAACACTAATTGCGTGCTTGAGTGATTGAAAGAAAGAGGGTGAAAAAAACTGAAACGGGAGAGCCGTTCGTGTTCGAAAGAGGGGAGGAAAAAGCGATCTGAACGCTTCTTTTCCTGAAAAGAATTAAAACTAAGAAAGTGACAAGGGGCCAGGGGACGACACCCGTTGGGACTACGGTGTCTCCCCCGAAACGGGGGAAGGGCGTGGTTGGAACGAGAGGAAGAGAAGGGAAAGTAAAAGTGGGGGAATACAGCATTTAGCAAACGCTGTAATAGAAAAAGTATCGAAAAAAAAGAAAAAAGCTGTGGAACATTGGCGACTAGCTCCTTCCATCGTACTTGGGTTAGGAAAAGAAGGGGGGGGGAAGACTCAGTGTCGTCCGTAGGGTGGCCAGTCGGAAGGAAGAAAGGTGAGGGTGTTAAGGAAGAACTCTAAAGCGGGGAAAACTGGAGGAAAAAACCTTTTTGAGCCGATCATTACTCGATGCGTCGGTGCACAAAAAGGAAAGAGAAGAGCCGTAGTGAGAGAAAAATCAGGATTATCCTGTTAAAGCCGATCATCGTGGAAAGACCAGGATGGGGAAGTCAATACGTTTCCCATCCGAAAAATAAAACCCAAGCAAAGATGAAGCTAGTTAGCATTCGGGGCCAACAGTGCTACACGTCTAAAATGTCAGAAAAAAAAGGGAAAACAAAAAAAAAACAGGGGGGGAACAAAGCCATATTGAAACGTGGGTGTGACTTACTAGGCATCGGTCCGTGAAAAGGGCAAAAAGAAAAAGGTCAGGGACTGACCGCGACCTCCGTATGGAGAAGGAAAAGGGGAGAAGCTGAGGAAGGCAAAAAAACGTGGGCGGGTATCAATCAATCAAGGAGAAATGCAAAGAAGGATCGTGGGAGAGGGACGGAATTCGAAAGAAAGTATGTTTTTGATAACATTTGGGGCTGAAGGAGAAGAAAACGAAGAGGGGGAGAGGAATAGGGTTTTTGTGCTAGGAGGTGTAGTAACAAAAAGAAAAAAGATAACAAGGGGGGAGAGTTGGGGAAAAGAAGGGGTTACCTGCACGCGGTGAGAATGTAGAGGTTTTGAGGAGGGAGGAAAGAAAAAGCCGGAACGGGGGGGGGTAATGGGAACGGCGCCGAACTGCCCGAAGGGTGGCGAGCGATCGCTGAATGGGAGCGAGGTGCAAAAACTAGAATAAAGGGCGAAAGCTACTTCGTAACTCGTGTCATCTGGCTGCCTGAAAGAAAGGGATAACTAAAAGGGACATGGAATGCGGTATTTCATGGGGTATTGCAACAAAGAGGCAGAAAACGAGGAGAAGGGGGTTGGGGTTTTTAGGTATTTTAATGTGTCTCTAGGAAAAAGAAGAGGAGGGGGAAACAAAAATACAATCCACGAAAACCGCCGGAGGGCCGCCAGTTAAGGTTTCCGGAGAGCAGGGGAACTGAGGAACATCACGCGAACGTGCTTTTGGCAGGGGGGGCCGCGTTTTTACATCGCGGGAGAAGGAAGGAAAACATGGGGTGGAAAGCTCGAAAAGGCTTCGCTCGCTCAAAAAAGGGACAAGTCAAGGGGAAAGCAAGAAAATGCGCGGAAAGAAATACACGCACTAAAAGCTAAAACAAGGAAGACGGCGTACCCCACCGACGAGAGTGTAGTGATCATCGGGATGACAAAAACGGTCTGGAGGACCGTCTGTTCCCAAGTCAGGGGGGAAAAAACCTGGAGGAAACTCAGTCCCAGAACCAAAAGCCGGATGACAGAATATAAAATATACTAAGATGCGAGAAGGGCACCTATAAAAGGTATTTGGAAAAAAGGGGTGGGAAAGAAGCGATGAATCTCACCAGTGCACGCCAGCGAGAAAGCGAAATCTATAGTGTGGCCTAAAATACGCAACGGCTCGCAAATAAAAACGATGTAAGAGAAAAAAAAAGGGTCCGGGCAAAAAAATGAAATGGGGATGGGGCAATGTTGGAAGAAGACCGAGAAAACGTGGAAAATCGGGGGAGCAAGTCAGAAAGACTTAAAGGTGATAAGGGAAAGAAAGAACGTCGGAGCCGAAAAATTGGGGGGGGAAAAAAAAAAAAAGGATGGTAAAAGTCTGAAGAAAGTATGGCTGTACTACCGACCGTAGCAGGGCAAGAGAAGTAGGGATCAAGGCGGAGAGAGAGGATCCAGGGCGGGAGTGCATATCACCATGATTGGAATGCCGCCGAGAAAAAAGGAGGGCAGGGGAGGACAAATAATAGGGAGAGATCAACAACACATGAACAGTGTGACGGCAAAAGAGGGAAAAAGGGCGGAAGTTGACATTCTAAGAAACCACACCGACAGCAGGGAAAGGGCTGAAGGAGGAAGAAGCGCCTAAGGTATTGTTTAAAAGCAAAGAGGAAAGTTCAAGGGGGCGGGGGAAAGTCTCGCAAAAATGCGCGCGAAATCCGCGTACTGTAATTAGGAAAGAATCAGTGGTGAAAGAAGTGACAACCAGAGGAGAACAGAAGTCCCCCGCTGTATACTTTAAGACACCCGGAAAGAAAGAAGGAAAGGGGGGGGGTTGGCTTCATGGGCAGTCAATCACAAAATAGAAAATGAATGAGAAATCAAGAAGAAGGACGATTAGGAGAGAGGGCGAAAGAGTCTAGCTAACTATTGAAAAGGAGGAGGGATCGTTGGGGGGGACAAACAAGGCCGCACTTACGTCCTCGGAAATGGGGCATGGGAGGTTGAAGAAGGGCGGGGGTCTGAGAGCTAAACGTGAGGTTCGCGAATGGGTCACTTCTGTCTGCCCGGCGGTAAAGGGGAGCAGGGTATTCACTTGCTAAAGGAGAGGGGGATAGAGAGTTGCTTGGAAGAGGAACTAAGAAGAAGAAACAAAAAATGGTACATGCGAACAGGTGTGTGGAAGAGGGTGGAAGGGGGGTGTAGGGGGGGGAAATGTTGGGTCGTCGCAAGAGGTAAAAGGAGAAAGAAAGAAAGAATAAACAAAAAGGGCAAGGAAAAAAAACTAGCAATACTATGGTCGCGAGGGAGAAGAAAGTGAGCGGGCCCAGGGGAAAGGGAAAGTGGAAAAACCAAGCGGCAGTCAGGGCGGAGAACTTATTTGAAAATAAAGGAAAGAAGCCAAAGGAATAAATTCACGCGCTAAGAGACATTCATAATAAGCATATCTCAATAAATAAACTGGAGGAAAAAATAAACAGGTGGAAAGTACTCAGGGGTTGAAGCCAGATAAGATCAAGGCGCAAAAAAGGGAGGTGGGTTGCAAGCAACCCGCTTTCCCCGAGAGGTCTGTGGGAATCTAAAGAGGAGCTGGGAAAGGAAAAAAAATAAAGACGTATGTGAGTGGGGAGATGAGGCGTATGTCTAGTTTGGGGGAGAGGGATCAGCCAGGAAAATGAGATAGGCCGGCCTGATGGAACAAAAACTCTATCATGCAAGCAATGAAAGAATGGGAATTCATAGGGGTCGAGCGGTCGAGGTAAGGAGCTAAATCGCTGGGATTTCTCCATGGATCCATGGAGAGATAGCGAAGAGGAAAATGTGGGACCACCGACAAAGAGGGACAGGGGGGGGTTCAGGAAAGAAGAAGGAAAACAGTAAATCATCTAGACTAAACTACTCAGTGGAAAACGAGAGATGATGGGGTGGTGGAGAAGGGAAAAGAGGGAGACGCTAGGAGACGAAAAACCGCCAGGATCGGGTGGATTCAAAGTTCGGGAAACGGGAACGAAAGAAACTGCTAATAGGGCAAGAGGAAAGCAAAGTCCGGAAGTAAGTAGGGGAAAAAAACCGAGGGGAAGTCCTTAATGGTCCCTTTGTAGTGGGAAGGGAGAAAAACAAGGGGAAAAGGTTGCGGAAGATGTTTGGGGGACCTGAACACCAGGCCCAGAAGGGAGGAATGGGTGGTGGCGCAAGCATTAAAGAACAACGACACAGGCAGGGAGTAGGGGGAAAGCGCGCGGGCGAGGAACGGTATGTGGGTGCATACAAAATAGGAAAAAAAAGGAGAAAAAGAAAAAAAGAAGAAACTTGACAATCTCCAGAAAAGGGGCAGTCCTTCCCATTGCTCCGAGATTGAGGAAGGTAGAGTCGTGTAGGGAGATTTGTTGAAGAGACCGGATTTCTCTAACCGGGAAGTCTAAGAAAGATTGGGGGGGGTGGCTCGACAGTAACCAGAAGCACTGTGCCTGGGGTAAAGATCTTGTCTTGGGAAGAGGAAGGCCGCGCGGGGGGAGGGGGGACGTATCGCAGGGCTCATCGTCGTCTTAAGGAAGATTGAAAAACCTGGTAGGTGGATCACGAACGACAAAATCTTTCAGGAAAAGGTGAAAGGGAGAAGAGCGTGAGAACACAAGACCAAACCGCAGGGAAAATGCCGAAAAAAGAAAGAAAGGGGAAACGGAAACGAAACCCATCAAATCACACTTAAGGAATGTCGGGGGGGGACCTGGGGGTGGGAAAGAATAGCCGATGCAAAAAAAGACATGAAGGGTTGGTCCTGTCTTCAAAGAAAAGGAAAGCCCTTCGAATGGGTCGAAGGGGGAGTGTACTAGGGAAGGCGTTTTCGGTTAATAGAGACAAAGCGTTTATGGTGTGGGCCGTGTCCTGTGGTTGGAAGGGGCAGTTCTACGTTAATGGAAACCAGGAAGTCGTCCAGATTTCGGGCGGTTTTGGTAATAGTAGGAGGAAATGTGAAGGGGGGGAAACTGGGTAATGGACGAGTGGGGGGATGTAGAAATGTTTTTTCATACTGAAACTGGGAAAGAGGAGGAGTGAACAGACAATGACGGTGGGGGCAGTGTCAAAATATCTGCGCAAAACCTTCAAATTTAAAACAAATAATTCGGTGGGGAGAATGGGAACAATTATAACCCGGAAGCGAAAGGAGAACAAGAAAGGCCTGTGTTGCCGAAGACGCCCTAAAATGGACAAAATCTCCGAAAAAAGGAAAAGGAAAAGGTTTCGAAAAGAAAAGGGAAAAAAGGAAAGAATAAATCCAAATACGCACGATGCGGACTTTCACAGCCCGAATGTGGGAATTCAGCCACGAAAGGGGAACCCATCTGCGTGACCTCCACTGATTAAAACTTTAGGGAAAAAGGAAAGAAGGAAACAGCGGGATAGAAGTAACAAGGGCAAGGATGAAAGGAAGATGGGAGGTGGCAAAAGCGTGGAAAAAAGAGAGGGGGGGTCTTAAAGCAGGAAAAAAAGACATCGCGAAGACTTTAGGAAGGTAGAGTGAGGTAGGGAAACGAGGGAACCTTCCCACCTATCCGAAAATGCCAACGCAAAAACTTGGAACAGGACGGATATCGTGGGGTCTTCAGTGTCGTATCAAGGTGCACAAGGATGGAGGCCACTGGTCTGGGGATAAAAAATCGTGCTCACTCGGGGGGTGTAAAAAAAGCAAGACCGTTATATAAATTGAGTCCGAGGTTCAATCGAGGGCGTGTAAAAGGGGAACTAGGAAGGAGAAACCGTAGACAAACATTTCCGAGTGGATTAGATAAAGGGAGAGAAGAAAAGAGTTTTTGTAGAGTTCTTATAGAGGAGAAGGGGGGTGTTAGGAGTATAAAAAGAAGCTTGAGGAAGGGAAGGAGAGGTGAGAGGGCCAAGGGGAAAGGGAGGACCTCTGGAGGAATGAATTACTGTCCTTGGTCCAACAACGAAGGAATCCTGTTGGAGACCGCGCCCTCTTTCGCGAGTGGTAGCAACGCCGGGGAAGGACTAGGGAGGGAGGTGAAGGAGAGTAAACGAAGGGCGGGGATCGTCAAACAAATGTTGCATGCTTCTATCAGTATTTCGGAAAAGAAGGTAAACAGAAATAAAACCGTCGAACTTTGGAGTCGAATCTGGAAAGGGGGGACTTGGAGGGTTGGGGGGAAATAGAAGAAAACACCACGAAAGGGTAATGATAAACAAAAAATCCACGAACCCGGGGTCAAAACACCTGCAAAAATTGAAAGAAAAGTTGCGGAAATCCAATTTGAAACTCCGGCCTGATAGGAAGGGGGCAGGAAAGCAAAAAGTTATCTTTTGGGTTGGCAAAAGAAATTAAGGACGAAGTCGGCTGCTTACTCCTAACGGAATGAGGGGAGGGGAGGGGTTCAAGAAAGCTTCGCTCCGCACTAATTCGGTTCCATTGCAGAAAAGATAAAACCGAGGGGGGGGGGCAGCAGAGAAAGAACACGCGAATGACAAAAGCGGATTACTTTAAGGGTCCAGGAGAACGAAATAGCAAAAAACTCTCCAGGCGGAAGGAACACCGGAGGCTTTGATACAGAAAACCACGGAGAAGGAGTTGAAGGAGGGAATCACATATGTAAGAACAGGGGAAGGAAGGGCCTCCTAAATAAAAAAAAGGGAGTAGTGGGCAAGTATTCTTATGATGGAAAGCGGGTTATAAAAGGAAAGGGAGACGGTGGGTACGGTAGTCAGAGAAGAAAACTGTCCTGGGAGGAGACACATGGAGACGAAAAGCGCGGAACGGCGCTCGAATAAACAAAAGTTAGGTCCACGAGTAAAAAAAAAAGAAACCTTTTTGTGGCTTGGCGGGGTGGGAAAGGATGAAATTCAAAAAAGGCAAAAAAAAGGATAAACCGAGTGCAAAGAAGAAACAAGTGCCGAACACAAGAAGACAAAATAAATTCTTGCTTCGTGTCGTCTCTGGCAGTGATGCAGTCAGAAAAAAAGAGATTAGAGGGGACGCGTAAAGTTTTGGAATTATCCTCTGAGCAAAAACCGCAATCAGGGCTAAGCAGAATATGGGGGGAGTGGAAGGAGGGCCCGCGGCAACGGGTTAAGGGGGGGCAAGAAGGTCAAACTTAAAAGCGATCGAGGAAAGGGAAAAAAAAGCCTCCTCGGGGGGGATTCCTTCAACCTTAAAGTGACCTGGGGGTCTCTTGTCTCTGACGCTAGATTTGCGTTATTCCACCCCAAAAAAAAAAAAGGCCTTCAAGGTAAAAAACGGTATCTTGGGAGGGCCGCTCTCTTCTGAAGAAGGGGTTAGAACTCACCGCAGTCGAGAGCCGGTCGGAGCATATTCCCGAAAGGAGTCGCGAAAACGAAACCAATAAATCCCCACAAATAGTGCCCGAGAATATGGCCGGGCAACGACGCAAACTAACAAAATCTGGAAAAAAAGATAAGAAATTTTGTTGGGCAATAAAGAGAGAGGAGCTTAGGAAAAAGAAGGAAACAGCGTTCAGGCTCGAAAAACGAGAGGTCATTTTTCACAACATCCCCCGCAAGAGGTCGTGGAGACGGCGAGTTCGAGCACAGGAGATGAGATACACGACATGGGGGGAAGAGAGGGGGGGGGGAGGTCGTCGCCGCGGAACCAGGAATTTCTTGGGGCCGGGAGGGGGAGGCGAAAAGGCCCGATTGGCAAAGACCTGGGGCCTAACGATGGGTTTAAAATGAAAGGATAAAGGGGAAGCAAAAGAAATCAAGGTTTAAAAAAGAGAGGGAGGAACGCGCTACTTCTAATCCGTGCCATAAAGCCGCGGAAGTCGGAAAAAAAAGGGAAACACAGTCCCGAAAAGAAAGCGAAGTTTTCTCGCACTATGGAACACTCGCTTAATACGTTACCAGGAGGAGAGAAATCCCGGGAAGACCTGCCCATCGTAACTGTACGAATAAAAAGATTCTCAAAAACAAGACAAGGGAAAGGAACTGGTTGTGCGGCGGAATATGATCTTCAAAAAATCACTGTTCTTCAAACGTCGAAGGGGGAGGGGAAAAAAGAAGGGCTCGCCCGTTGTTCGAAATGGAACGAGGCGAGTGGAGACCTCACCGAAAGCAAGGAGGAACAAAATACCACAATAAGAAAGAAAAGAAGAAAACTACAATTGAAAATTGAACATGTCAGGAACTGAGGGAAGGAGAGCGGAGCCATGGCTACCATGCGCTATGGCAGTTGGGAGAAGCTAGAAAAACGCGAGCACCGAGGCTGTTTTTAGGGCGGTTGCATAACAGTCGCGTAAGATCATCAACCAATAATAGGAAAAAAAAAAGGAGGAGAGGAAAAAGTGATCTGCGCGCAGTCTTAAGATATAAAAGAACGAGAGGAAATGCATCGAATTCATCGCAAAAAGACATGAACTCAAGGACATAATGGCTCCATCCGCGAAGGAGAAGGGAAGAAGGAAGAGTGAAGGGGAAAAGTTTTGATGGGCGATGCACCGCGGGGCTAATGCTGCGCAAGCTTGGGTTGAAAGAAGAGAGGTAGCTAAAGGTCTAGTGATGAAAACTTCGATCGTCCTTCAACGAACTAGGATTGTGGAGGGGGGGGGGTGACACGTCGACAAACCATGGGACAGGGGGCGCGAAAGAAAGGGCCAAACGTTTGGAGAAATAAGGCCCTGTCAATGAGGAAAGGGAATCGAGGAAGGGTAAGATGGGGCAGAAGTTACTTCTTCAACGGAGGGGGGGGGAAAAGGAAAAGATCCGAGGGAACAGGAATCTAAATATTGTAACAGGTGTATAGGTTCTGAATTAAAATGAGGAGAAGTGCCAGGAGGGACGCGCGGCGGTGATGGGAAAAGCTGAGTCGAAAAAGGAGCTAGAAGGTATGGAAAAAAACTCCGAGATAAATGAAATGAAACGCGACGACAATCGTCGGGAAAGGTTTGCCAAAGAATCGGCAACCGGCCGACCCGAACAAAGGATAGTAAAAGGGAAAAAACGAAACATTCCTTCAGGCACCGGGAATGACGAAAAATCCATGTGCTGGTGGTGGGGAATCACGAAAACGAACGTAAGTGTCTTGCCTTGGGGTGTCCGGTCTTGGGGAAAGGAAAATCCTTAGACGACGCAAAGAATGGAAGAGTCGGACCTTGGATATTTGAAAAAAAGGTTATATGAAGAAGGGGCATGCCACAAAAGAGTTGCCTCGGGGTGTGGCACTTAAAACAAACCGTGGGGGGGTAAGTGTCTCGGCAAGTGGCCTAAAGGAAGGGGGAGAGTTGGACGCAGTTTTGTCCGCGACCGGGGGATAGAAGGGCAAAAAGGCGCAAAGGCTCAACGGGTGTCATACCACTGAGGAAAAAGAGTCAGCAATAGACTTTTCCTTGGAAGGGCTTGAGTGGGAAGAAAAACCCGCAACAAAGGAAGGGGGGAAAAATGTTAAAAACGTTCACCTCTCTTATAAAGGGCCTCCCAGGGGGCAAGAAATTTTTGAACACGGAATCAAATGGTGACGCCAGGCTGTCTTGTCACAGACTAAAGAGGAAGAGTAAAAAAAACATCGTCTGCTCAGGCCTGATGAAGGGCAGCTTTATACGTGCCCAAGGAGAAGGGTGTGTGGGACAATATATGGGGACGTCCGGAACACAAAAAAAAGAAAAGGCCCAGCCAGTCATAAATTGGGCATGCTGGGCCACGGGATTCCGAGGGACCGGAAAAACTGGAAAAGGAACGCCTTGGAGCAAAGGGTTGGGTGAAACGTGAAATTTGAGAAAAAGCGACTGGGCCAGGAGATCGAGAAAAACGCTTCCACGCAAGTGGGAAGAAAAGGAGATAGGGTTCGCGGGCGGGGGCTAATGAGGGAAAAAGAGGGGTTGGGGTGATACAGTCGATGGATATGAGTCTCCTTATTGGGTGAGGCCGCGAAAGAGGAGGAAACAAAGCGTGGAAAGAACAAACCGTGCTCTGTCTTGGAGAGGGAGGGAACCGGGAGAGTCTGGGAACGGCGGCAATGGGAAAACCTAGGGTGGAAGGAGAGAGGCTCCCGCTTGACGATGGGGGAAAATAAAGAATGATAGACAAGTAGAAGACTTCGAAAGGGAAAAGTGGAGAAGAAAAAAGCTAACATTTGCGGCTTCGGTGGCGATCAAGGGCTTTCACGAACCGAAAAGTGTGGAATTGGGCGTGGGGGAAGGTTGACAGGAACTCTTCAAAACAAACAAAAAAGAGAGATTTTCCTCAACCTACAAAACTAAAACAGAGGAGGGGAGGCCGCAAGATTCCGAAGACAATGGTGGACGTTCGGGAGAAAAGCCAGAAAAGTAGGGGGAAAAAGAAAAGCTTCCGCGGGGGAGGGCGCGACGGGGCTTGTTATGTTTCAATCGAAAAAAAATCGGAGAGAAGAGAAAACACTCGGGAAACCCCACAAGTCATTCATCCAAAGAGCTTCGGCCTGAAGGAAAAAAAAGAAAAGGAAAAAAAAAGAAGCGAGGGAGGCACCCACGACTCGACGGCGAAGGAAAGATCAAAACTCCTCCATGCGCCTTCCCGAACTTGGAAACTAGGAAATGGTAGGCCACAAAAATGAGGGGGGGTTTCTGAGGCCGGAACCACGAGAAACCGCAAGATAATAGGATGTCTTCACGGTTGGACGTGGAAGAGTCGGAAATGAAAAGATCCAGACAAGGAGCGGGAGTCCCAAAAGGATGGGGGGGGAAAAAAGAAGAACTGGCGAAAAGCGGAAAACTGTATCCACAATTAACAGTTGTGCCAAGTTGAGGGAATTTGGTCAGAGGCAGGCAGGAAAGATAGTCCGGGGAAAAAGTAAGGAAGGGCACAAGGCCTGGCGACGCTCGCAGAATAAATCTATAACTTCAAAAAAGTCAGAAACGCAAGTGGACGTATAAACCGCGTCCTGCTTAACCGGAGAAATGAAAAATGGAAACAGGTGTCATGCGGAAGGGCTATCAAAAAAAGCGAAAAAGTGGGAAATACCCAATATTCGGAAGAAGTGGATGAAGAGGGGAAGGGGATGAAGCGTAGGGGCAACACGGAGGGAAAACAACAAAATGGGCTCAAGAGAACGGGCGCGGTTACAAGTGGAGTCTAAAAAAAAGGGAAAAGGAAAAAGTAAGGAGAGAACTCGCGAGAGGGGGAAGTAAAAAAAGAGGAGAAAAATATCCCGGGAAGACACGAAAAAACTTGGCTCGTAAAGACAAAAGCTTATAGAAGGAAAGTACATCCGAAACCCCACAAAACGAAACCGAAAATCTGGTGGACACAATAAACAATCACGTCCAATTGGTTTTCGGAAGGGGACGAAACTATCAGGGGGGGAAAAGAATAAGAAAAGAAGAAAATGTGTAAGAAATCGACAAACGATAAAGGAACCAAAAAGGATTTCTATTTTCAAGACAGAAAAAGGGTACGCGTGGAAGATCGGAAAAAATTTATGGAAAACAACATGGATATAGCGGGGAGAAAACTGGGGAAAAAAGTTCCCTGGATGAAGAAGGGTCGGAGAGGTTGGACAAGCACAGAGGTATTTTCAAAAAAAAAAAAAGGAATCGGGGGACGAGCGATGACAAAAGGTGAAAAAGGGACTTGGCCCGATTTTTCGGCTCGAGCCGTACACGGCATGCGCGATTAGAAAGGGGGTACAACACTAGGACGCTGCGTTCTAAGGCCATAAATACACGGGGGACCATCAAACAGAAACTTGAAAGGCCTCCAATCTTCATTCTACAGTCCTAAGGTGTAACAGGTAACGAGAGGTAAAAATTAAACAATTAGAAGACCGGGATGTAAGAAGACCCAGGCAATTTACTAATAAAAATAGGTCTAAAGGCCGTCAAGGACACCAAAGGGGTGACGCGAATGGGGAGGAAAAAAAGGGAAAATCAACGGTTCAGGTCGCAGTGTGGAAAACACCTACATTCGCAATACCGAAAAGGGGGGACGGGAAATGACGAGGCAGGTTCGAAGGCAAACTCACAATTAAAACGGATTCAAAGGAGCCTGCCTTATAAAAAAAAACTAAAGAAAGCGTGCATAGACAAAAACTAAAAGGAAAAAACAGATGGTGAAAGGAGGAAGTCTTATCGTCGGAATTGCGCCAGGGGGGAACGACTAGGGAGAAAGGGTGGGTGCTCGATGAATACGACACCGAGTCCTTTGGGGGGAACAAGGTCATCAGGCAATATAAGCAGACGAAAAATCAGAG